>Ga0207962_1000622_pt1 | contig 11859 bp, 10 predicted proteins | sample Knorr_S15_td_AAI_FD_185603 | JGI IMG/M metagenome (GOLD analysis project Ga0207962, IMG submission 185603) | Marine microbial communities from Southern Atlantic Ocean transect - Knorr_S15_td_AAIW_ad_750m_LV_A (SPAdes) (version 2) | ecosystem: Environmental > Aquatic > Marine > Oceanic | place... | reverse complement strand
CATTCGTGCAGGTCGGAACTTACCCGACAAGGAATTTCGCTACCTTAGGACCGTTATAGTTACGGCCGCCGTTTACTGGGGCTTCGATCACAAGCTTTGGCCGAGGCCTAACCTGATCAATTAACCTTCCAGCACCGGGCAGGCGTCACACCCTATACGTCCTCTTACGAGTTTGCAGAGTGCTGTGTTTTTAATAAACAGTCGCAGCCACCTGGTATCTTCGACCGCTACTAGCTCAAGGAGTACTCCCATCACCTGTAGCGGCGCACCTTCTCCCGAAGTTACGGTGCCATTTTGCCTAGTTCCTTCACCCGAGTTCTCTCAAGCGCCTTGGTATTCTCTACCCGACCACCTGTGTCGGTTTGGGGTACGGTCAACGTTTACCTGAAGCTTAGAGGTTTTTCTTGGAAGCATGGCATCAACTACTCCAACCGACGTATAAGTCAGTTTCGTCATCACATCTCGGCCTTCCCACCTAAGGGGAGATCCCGGATTTACCTAAGATCTCAGCCTACCTGTTTGAACCTGGACAACCATCGCCAGGCCAGCCTAGCCTTCTCCGTCACCCCATCGCAGTAAACATCGGTGCTGGAATATTAACCAGCTTCCCATCGACTACGCCTTTCGGCCTCGCCTTAGGAGCCGACTCACCCTGCGCCGATTAGCGTTGCGCAGGAACCCTTGGTCTTTCGGCGAGGAGGTTTCTCACCCCCTTTATCGTTACTCATGTCAGCATTCGCACTTCTGATACCTCCAGCATGCCTCACGACACACCTTCACAGGCTTACAGAACGCTCCTCTACCGTGTGCTTCTCGCCAAAGCGAGTGCACACCCGCAGCTTCGGTACATGGTTTGAGCCCCGTTACATCTTCCGCGCAGGCCGACTCGACCAGTGAGCTATTACGCTTTCTTTAAAGGATGGCTGCTTCTAAGCCAACCTCCTGGCTGTCTGGGCCTTCCCACATCGTTTCCCACTTAACCATGATTTAGGGACCTTAGCTGGCGGTCTGGGTTGTTTCCCTTTCGACGACGGACGTTAGCACCCGCCGTCTGTCTCCCTCACTGCACTCACCGGTATTCGGAGTTTGCATAGGTTTGGTAAGTCGGGATGACCCCCTAGCCTAAACAGTGCTCTACCCCCGGTGGTGATATGAGAGGCACTACCTAAATAGTTTTCGAGGAGAACCAGCTATCTCCGGGCTTGATTAGCCTTTCACTCCTAGCCACAGGTCATCCCCCCATTTTTCAACATAGGTGGGTTCGGGCCTCCAGTCAGTGTTACCTGACCTTCACCCTGCCCATGGCTAGATCGCCCGGTTTCGGGTCTACTCCTACCGACTAAGACGCCCTATTAAGACTCGGTTTCCCTACGGCTCCCCTAGACGGTTAACCTTGCCAGTAAAAGTAAGTCGCTGACCCATTATACAAAAGGTACGCAGTCACAGGCCCGAAGGCCCGCTCCCACTGCTTGTACGCATCCGGTTTCAGGATCTATTTCACTCCCCTCACAGGGGTTCTTTTCGCCTTTCCCTCACGGTACTGGTTCACTATCGGTCAGCTGAGAGTATTTAGCCTTGGAGGATGGTCCCCCCATGTTCAGACAGGGTTTCACGTGCCCCGCCCTACTCGATTTCACAGTAATATCGTTTTCGCATACGGGGCTATCACCCACTATGGCGCCCCTTTCCAGGGACTTCTGCTAACAATATGTATGCTTAAGGGCTGTTCCCCTTTCGCTCGTCGCTACTAAGGGAATCTCGATTGATTTCTTTTCCTCCGGGTACTTAGATATTTCAGTTCCCCGGGTTCGCTTCACTGACCTATGAATTCAGTCAATGATGACGCTCAAGAGCGTCGGGTTTCCCCATTCGGAAATCCTCGGATCAAAGCCTGTTTGCCGGCTCCCCGAGGCTTATCGCAAGCTACAACGTCCTTCATCGCCTTCAGCTGCCAAGGCATCCACCAGATGCGCTTGTTCACTTGACCATATAACCCAACGAACGAGGTGTCCGCTAAGCTCATCGTCGTTAAACTTTCGCCGGATATACCAGCAGTACCGCCGCGGTCGGCGGACTGCGGGATAGCACTGATGCTATCCCAGGCACATCGAACAATTATTGCTCTCACCGGCATACTTGCCGGCAGAGCGGAGTGTCTTTCACGCTTACGTGAAAAACACGGCTTCATCAGTTTCAAATTGTTAAAGAGCGGGCTTCAATCCTTCGCAGAATCAAACGCCAACATCAAAACGTCACTATTTCGCTTCGATATTAGCGCTCTGGCGGTTGTGCGTTGCAACGCGAGGGAAGCCCCATCCAATGCAAAAATCTACACTCCGAACTCCGACTCTAACGATAGAGCCGCAGATGGTGGAGCCGAGGAGGATCGAACTCCTGACCCCCTGCGTGCAAGGCAGGTGCTCTCCCAGCTGAGCTACGGCCCCTCGGATTGGCTACCGTGCGGTGCGTATAAGTGGTGGGTCTGGGAAGACTTGAACTTCCGACCTCACCCTTATCAGGGGTGCGCTCTAACCAACTGAGCTACAGACCCGCTCGCGTAGGCCCAATGTATGTGAATAAACCATTCGTGTGGGGGCGACGCTAAGCGCCGCCATAAAATCTCCGAAGAGATTCCAGCTCGTGCGTAAAGATCGAGTCCTCGGCTGGATGGTGTATCGGTTTCATCTAGCTTCTCGAGATTCGCAAAGCGAAGCTCGGTCGCTCGACGAGACGACGACCATCTTTTAGGTTAAGGAGGTGATCCAGCCGCAGGTTCCCCTACGGCTACCTTGTTACGACTTCATCCTAGTCATGAACCACACCGTGGTAGCCGCCCTCCCGAAGGTTAGACTAGCTACTTCTGGTGCAACCCACTTCCATGATGTGACGGGCGGTGTGTACAAGGCCCGGGAACGTATTCACCGCGACATTCTGATTCGCGATTACTAGCGATTCCGACTTCAAGGAGTCGAGTTGCAGACTCCTATCCGGACTACGAGAAGTTTTTTGGGATTCGCTTACCCTCGCGGGTTTGCAGCCCTTTGTACTTCCCATTGTAGCACGTTTCTAGCCCACCCCATGAGGGCCATGATGACTTGACCTCATCCCCGCCTTCCTCCGGTTTGTCACCGGCAGTCTCCTTAGAGTTCCCGGCATAATCCGCTGGCAAATAAGGATAGGGGTTGCGCTCGTTACGGGACTTAACCCAACATCTCACGACACGAGCTGACGACAGCCATGCAGCACCTGTCACACGGTTCCCGAAGGCACCAATCTATCTCTAGAAAGTTCCGTGGATGTCAAGGGGTGGTAAGGTTCTTCGCGTTGCATCGAATTAAAGAACATGCTCCACCGCTTGTGCGGGCCCCCGTCAATTCATTTGAGTTTTAGCCTTGCGGCCGTACTCCCCAGGCGGAGAACTTAACGCGTTAGCTGCGCCACCAAGCCCCAATGGGGCCCAACGGCTAGTTCTCATCGTTTACGGCGTGGACTACCAGGGTATCTAATCCTGTTTGCTCCCCACGCTTTCGCACCTCAGCGTCAGTGTTAGTCCAGGAGGCCGCCTTCGCCACTGGTGTTCCTTCCTATATCTACGCATTTCACCGCTACACAGGAAATTCCACCTCCCTCTACTACACTCTAGTCCGTCAGTTTGAGATGCAATTCCTAGGTTGAGCCTAGGGCTTTCACATCCCACTTAACGAACCGCCTACGTGCGCTTTACGCCCAGTAATTCCGATTAACGTTCGGTCCCTCCGTATTACCGCGGCTGCTGGCACGGAGTTAGCCGGACCTTCTTCTGTGGTTAACGTCAAAGAGCGGGGGTATTAACCCCTCACTTTTCTTCGCCACTGAAAGTGCTTTACAACCCTAAGGCCTTCTTCACACACGCGGCATGGCTGCGTCAGGCTTTCGCCCATTGCGCAATATTCTTTACTGCTGCCTCCCGTAGGAGTCTGGACCGTGTCTCAGTTCCAGTGTGGCTGATCGTCCTCTCAGACCAGCTATGGATCGTCGCCTTGGTAGGCCGTTACCCCACCAACAAGCTAATCCAACGCAGGCTCCTCTAATAGCGCGAGGTTCGAAAATCCCCCGCTTTCACCCCTAGGTCGTATGCGGTATTAGCCCGAGTTTCCTCGGGTTGTCCCCCACTACTAGGTAGATTCCTACGCGTTACTCACCCGTCCGCCACTTTACTCGGTCCCGAAGGACCTTTCTCGTTCGACTTGCATGTATGAGACCTGCCGCCAACGTTCAATCTGAGCCATGATCAAACTCTTCACTTTAAATAGTCTAGTCCACTACCGACCCCGCAAGGGATCCGAGCGGACAAAAGGTTTGCCAGGGACTCAACTTCATTTGCGAGCGCCCACACGAATGGCTTATTCAACTGTTAAAGAACCGCCCGACGAAATCCCACGCCTCGATTAGTGAGGTTTCAGGATCGTACCGCCGGTCGAAGGCTGCGTATTATACGCACGCCGCGCCGCGCCGCAATGACTAAAGACGGTTAAATATGTTGCCATCGTAGAGCTAACCCGCCTTTCCGATTTTCTTATTCGTGAAAGAACATATGCCACGATTTTTTTCCTCTTCGCAGCAAATGGTATCGACCAAACAACGCCCGCTCGAGACGAAGAGCCTTACTCGGAAGCTCCACTAGTTCGCCGTTAATTTGCACGCCCTTACCGTCAATGAGTTTACGACCAGCTCCTCGAGACTTAGCGAGGCCAGCACGGACAAGAGCCGTAAGCAATTCCTCTTCGTTTTCGACCGAGGTCGAATCCATTCCATCAAGCTGTAACTGTTGCAAATCCTCGCGTTTAAGGTCTGCTACGGCACCACCAAATAGAGCCGCAGTGATGCGTTCTGCGGATGACAGGGCTCGCTGCCCATGGGCTAGAAGTGTGACTTCGCGCGCTAGCAGACGTTGAGCTGCTCGTTCGCCAGGTCGATCACGTAACTCGGTCGCCGCGTCTGCGATAACGCTTGAGTCGAGAAAGGTGAAATAACCAAGAAACGGCACGACGTCTTCATCTGCAGAGTTAAGCCAGAACTGATAAAAACGATAGGGAGACGTCATATCGGGATCTAACCAAATCGCTCCGTCTGTGGTCTTACCAAATTTGAGCCCATCAGAACGCGTAATCAACGGCACTGTAAGGACAAAAGCTTGTTGGCCATCAACTCGTCGGATTAGATCAATGCCACTAATCATATTGCCCCACTGATCACTACCACCAACCTGAATCGTGCATTGGTAACGTCGGGACAACTCGAGAAAGTCGTACGCTTGCAGAAGCATGTAACTAAATTCCGTGTACGAAATACCGTCGCCTTCGCGTCCCAACCTGTTCTTGACAGAATCCCGTTGCATCATCGCGTTCACCGAAAAGTGTTTGCCGATGTCTCGAAGAAAGCCTAAGGCATCCAGTGGGCTCGTCCACTCTAGGTTATCCACCACTCGGGCCGCATACGTACCATCGAAATCGATGAAGCGGGAGACCTGCTGCGAAAGTCGTTCCCCCCAGCCGCGGACTACGTCCACATCGTTTAAGCCGCGCTCGTCGACGCGTCCGGACGGGTCACCGATGAGACCCGTTGCCCCCCCTACCAACGCAATCGGAGAGTGTCCCGCAAGTTGGAAACGACGCAACGTTAGCAGCGGAACGAGGTTGCCGATGTGGAGACTCGGTGCCGTCGGATCAAAACCACAATACAAACTCCGTCCCGACTGTTGTAAGTGAGACTCCAGTCCTTCTCGATCGGATGTCTGGGCCAGTAGGTGACGCAGCTCTAGATCAGCTATAGGAGAGGGCATACGAATTCGCTCGAGGACAAGCCGGAAGCCTTGATTACGGACTCGAGGGCTTCCCAACCGAACCAAAACCCATATACTAGCGCAACTTCTTGAACACCCCTACGAATAGGTCCGTCAACGTCCGATTTGAATACGAAGTTGAGGGGGTACTCCTTACGTAACCTCCCTCGCGCGCACCGTGCCATGGCCGTCGTACTGACGGTCATTCTCGGGTTTTTCGCGATATCCGGTCTCAATGGGACTAGCGTGCTCGAGCTCCCTAGAAAAGATCCTGCTGTGGCCGATTTCAGCTCCCTTGATAAATATCCTTCAATCCCTCCAGAAACTACCGGTTCGAGCGTTGCCGCTGAAATCGATGGTACGCCCAACAGCGAGCGTAGATCCTCATCCAACGCGCTGACCGTCATCGTTAAGCCGAGAGACAACCTAGCCGTGATTTTTCAACGAGAAGGCATCTCGGCAAAGGAGCTTCAAAGTGTTCTGGAAAGCGACCGGTTAGCACAACGCCTCAAGCACATTTATCCAGGCCAGAAGTTATTTTTCGAACGACGAGAAGATGGCGCGCTGATGCGTTTCGTCTATTCCCCTGTGCCACTGGAGTCGTTGGTTTTTGTTCGCCGCGGCAGCTCCTTTGAAGTGACAGAAATTGCTCACCAACCTGAAATCCAAATTAAGGTAATGCATGGCCTCATCGACCACTCCCTATTCGTGGCAAGCCAACGTATCGGACTCGACGATGAAACAACCATGCGCGTTGCGCATATTTTTCAGTGGGATATCGATTTTGTACTTGATATTCGCAAAGGCGACGAGTTCGACATTGTCGTGGAAGAACTCCACCTAAACGGTGATTTCGTTGGTTATGGAAACATCCTTGCCGCAAGGTTTGTGAATCAAAGTGATAGTTACTTCGCGATTCGGCACGTGGATCGAGACGGGGCAGCAGGCTATTTCAACCCTACTGGCGAAAACATGAAAAAAGCGTTTCTGAGGGCGCCCCTAGAATTCACCCGCGTAAGCGCCAACTTTAATATGAAACGCGTCCACCCGTTGTGGAATCGTACGATGCCCCATCGAGGAATCGATTACGTCGCACCGGTCGGGACGCCAGTACTGGCGGCCGGGACCGGTCAAGTAAGGGTCGCCGGGTATACCAAGGCCAATGGGAACTACGTTGTCATAGGTCATGGCACCGAATTCGAAACAAAGTATCTCCATCTTTCAAAATTAGGTCCTGGTACTAGGCGAGGGAGAAAAGTCACTCAAGGGGACGTCATCGGATTCGTCGGATCAACCGGCTGGGCAACTGGTCCCCATTTACACTACGAATTTCTTGTCAACGGGAAGCACAGGAACCCGCGCACCGTACCGCTACCCAAATCAAACCCGATCAATAAGGCCGAACTCAAACGCTTTCGATCCCATCTGCAACCGACCCTTGCACTACTCGCTAGCGGCAAATCACCCGGGCTCAGAACCACAGCCACCAATTAACGCACCATGCCTCGATTTTTCATCGGCTGTATTTCTGGCACCAGCATAGACGGTCTCGACATTGCTTTGGTTAACATCGAAGCTAAGCCAGCGATTATTGCTTCGAAAACAGTATTGTTTCCAGAACTCCTTGAAGATGAATTACGCCATCTTTTACAGCCTGGCCCCAACGAAATTTTTCGGCTGGGCCTCGCAAACGCTCGGTTAGGAGAGTTCATTGGCGCTTCCATCCTCAGTTTCTTGAATGACAATGACCTCGACGCCGGTGATATCGCAGCGATCGGTAGCCACGGCCAAACGGTTCGTCATCATCCTGATTCGGATCCGGGGTTTTCGGTACAGATCGGAAGCGGTAGCCACATCGCCGAAATCACCGGAATCGACACCATCACCGATTTCCGCAGTCGGGATCTAGCGTCCGGCGGCGAAGGCGCGCCGCTCGTACCGAGCTTTCATCGAATACTGTTTCACCCTTATGAGCACGATCAAATCATTCTCAATATCGGCGGTATCGCGAATATAACGATCCTCTATTCGTGCGAGCAACGGCCGTTTTTTGGTTTCGATACCGGTCCAGGGAACGCACTGCTAGACGCTTGGGTCCATGATTCGAGGCAACTTCGCTACGACTCCGACGGGGATTGGTCGGCCTCGGGACGAGTATCGAACAAGCTGCTTGGAGCACTGCTCGACGATTCGTATTTTTCACTCGGGCCGCCAAAAAGCACAGGGAAAGAAAAATTTAACTTGAACTACATAGAGCAACGTCTCAGAAATTTCCCAAAAATTGAACCTTCCGACATCCAATCGACCTTATGCGAATTCACCGCGGTCACAGTAGCAAACGCAATCGAGCGCTGGGGCCCGGAATCAGCACGAGTGGTCGTTTGCGGTGGCGGGCGGTTAAACTCGGATTTGATGCAAAGATTAGATGCACACCTCGACCATCACTCGGTCATCCGCTCCGAAGAAATCAATGTCAATGGCGACAGCCTCGAGGCCGGAGCATTCGCCTGGTTGGCTCGCTGTTTTACAGATCGGGTGCCCGGCAATGTCCCATCGGTCACGGGGGCCAAAGGGGAACGCGTACTCGGATGCCTATACCCTTCGGGGACTAAAGTTTAGATTGCAAATGAGTTGCCGCATCCGCATGTAGAGGAAGCGTTGGGGTTCGTAACGACAAATTGGGATCCCTGTAAGTCTTGCTTGAAGTCGACCTCTGCTCCCACTAGATATTGGTAGCTCATCGGGTCAACAACCATTGTTACTCCGCTCCGTCGAACGACCGTATCATCTTGTGCGATGTCGTCGTCAAACGTAAACCCATACGAAAAGCCGCTACAGCCACCTCCCGTGACGAATACTCGGAGCTTGAGCTCATCGTTTTCTTCGTCCTGGATAAGTTCGGAAACTTTGTCAGCAGCACGAGCTGACATCTGGATGTTCGTGTCTAGCATAAGCCCCGCATTCTACACCGTGGCCATAAAGACATCTCAATCACACATTCTTTGGGTACAACGGATGTGCTCTTAAGTTTCTATTGGCACCACCTTTCAGCATATTTCCGAGGGCACTAAAAAAGTACGCGCTTATACTCCTTGTAGCCGGCTCCGTATTCGAACGCATTAACGAGAATGTCGAAAAAGACAGTCCGTACAAAGCCCTCTCGATTACTTTCTCTTGGAAATTTCCGCAGCAAACTTTCAGGCGAAAACACCCCTCCACAACTGGCTCTACTGGCAATCCTGGTGGGCGTCAAAACGGCACTCGTCATGATTCTGTTCCGATTGTTCATTGAAGTTGGATCAGATTCATTGCTTGGTATAAATAGAGAGAACTTCGAGACGCTCGAAATCGTTATACCATTCATCTCGTCCATTGCGGGCCCGCTGCTGATTGGGTTGCTCCTTTTTCGATTACGCGCCGATAAACGTGAAGCCGGTGTCGCCCACGTCATGGACAAATTAAGCGACCACCGACCCCGGCTTTCAGCAATCAATGCTTTAGTCCAGTTTATCGCCGGAGGCGTAGCGCTAATGGCTGGACTGTCCGGGGGCCGAGAAGGACCCGCGATCCACATAGGAGCGGCTGGCGCGAGCGTTGGCCGCCTTGGAACTCCCCTACAACAGCATTCGCATCCTTGTCGCGTGCGGCGCAGCAGCGGCCAACGCGTCATCTTTTAACACACCCATCGCCGGCGTCACATCGCTAAGCATGCTGGGTTATCTCAAGGTTCCTATTCAGCCAATAAGCCTTCCCGCCTCACGGCTTAACGTGCCATGATCCTCGGTTCTCTCAACATCCGTGCCCGAATGCTCTACGTCAAAGCTTTCCACCTTATCGCTGTCGTCTGCTGGTTTGCTGGAATCTTCTACCTTCCTAGGCTTTTCGTGTACCACTCAATCTCACAACATGAATCGACTCGCGGCCAATTTCGAGTGATGGAACGTGCATTGTTCCGCATCATCATGACGCCGGCTGCTATCGCGACCGCGCTATTCGGCCTTTGGCTCGTGCTGCTTAACTGGAGTTTTTACCAAGCTTCGATCTGGTTCTGGATCAAGATCGGCCTGGTGTTAATACTTTACGGGTACCATTTTTACTGCGGTAATTTGCTCAAGAAATTCGCACGCGACGAAGACACCCGTTCACACAGGTTCTACCGGTGGTTTAACGAGATACCGGTTCTCATTTTAGTTGCCATCACCATCCTTGTGGTCGTCAAACCGTTTTAGAGGCTTCAATGAAACACGTCCAATCCGACGCATTAATGCAACGAGCACAACGTTCGATTCCCGGGGGCGTGAACTCGCCGGTACGAGCATTCAAAGGTGTCGGAGGTACACCGATTTTCTTCGTCTCAGCAGAAGGAGTGATCCTCACCGATGCAGACGGGAATCAATACATCGACTATGTCGGGTCCTGGGGACCCATGATCCAAGGTCACGGGTTTAAGCCCATCGTTGACGCTGTTACGAAGCAAGCTACTACCTCGCTCGGCTTTGGCGCCCCTACCGAACTAGAGATCACCATGGCGGAGAAGGTGGTGGAAAGGATTCCATCGATCGAACTCGTACGGATGGTGAATTCGGGCACCGAGGCGACTATGTCGGCGATTCGTTTAGCGCGCGGTTTCACCGAACGCGACAAAATTATTAAGTTCGAAGGCTGTTACCACGGCCATTCGGACTCGCTGCTGGTGAAAGCAGGGTCCGGCGTTCTTACCCTCGGACTGCCAGACTCGCCGGGCGTCCCCGCAACCCTCGCTCAACACACGATCACGTTGCCGTACAACGACCTCAGCGCATTAACACAAGCGTTCGAACATTACGGGGTTGAAATCGGTGCCGTAATTTTGGAACCCGTTGCCGGGAATATGGGTTGTATACCGCCCGCGTCTGGATTTCTTGAGACCGCAAGACGGTTGTCGACCGAGCACGACTCCGTGCTTATATTTGACGAAGTAATGACCGGTTTTCGTGTCGCCCCAGGGGGCGCTCAGGAACTCTACGGAGTAGAACCCGATCTAACAACCCTTGGCAAAATCATCGGCGGCGGCCTCCCGGTCGGAGCCTTCGGCGGACGAGCAACGATCATGAACCAAATCGCTCCGACGGGACCCGTGTACCAAGCCGGAACCCTGTCTGGGAATCCGTTGGCGATGCAGGCCGGGATTGCCATGTTGGAATCTCTTGACGCTACGTTTTACGAACAACTCTTGAGCGCCACCCGACACCTGGTCGGTGGTATCGAAGAAGCAGCGCAGCGTCATCAAATTCCACTTGTTATCAACTACGTCCCAGGCATGTTTAGTCTTTATTTTACGACCGCAGCTGAAGTGACTGGGTACGCAGACGCAGCAGCTTCGAACATCGATCGATACAACTTTTTCTTTCATCAAATGCTTGATGCTGGCATCTACTTCGCGCCATCCGCTTTCGAAAGCGCATTCGTTTCAGGAGCCCATGGATCCGCCGAAATCAACGCGACGGTGGATGCCGCCGATCGAATATTTGGCTCCATGACATGACCCAATACGACGTTTACGGCATCGGCAATGCCCTCGTGGACATGGCGTATTCCGTCGACGATAAATTTCTGATTGAAAACGACATAGCTAAAGGTCACATGACGTTGGTGGATCGACTACAGATGGAACGTCTCATTTCGAGCCTTGGAGGGCTCATACCCGAGCGAGCGTGCGGCGGTTCGGCCGCCAATACCATATTCGCTGTCCGAGGTTTTGGCGGAGAGGCGTATTACTCGTGCCGGGTCTCAAACGACCCCACAGGAAATTATTTCGTATCCGAAATGCGTGACGCGGGAATCACGACCAATCCACAAGATCCAACCACCAGTGGCCGTTCGGGTCGTTGCTTAATTCTCGTGTCGCCCGACGCGGAAAGATCTATGAATTCTTATTTAGGGGTATCCGAACATCTTACCGTTGACCAAATCGACGAAGCCTCTCTCACGCGGTCCAGATACCTATTCATTGAGGGTTATTTAGCGTCTTCTACGAGTGGCACCGTCGCAGCAACTCG
>Ga0207962_1000621_pt1 | contig 11864 bp, 6 predicted proteins | sample Knorr_S15_td_AAI_FD_185603 | JGI IMG/M metagenome (GOLD analysis project Ga0207962, IMG submission 185603) | Marine microbial communities from Southern Atlantic Ocean transect - Knorr_S15_td_AAIW_ad_750m_LV_A (SPAdes) (version 2) | ecosystem: Environmental > Aquatic > Marine > Oceanic | place... | reverse complement strand
GTACATAGTCATAGATGGCGAGCCCTGTAAATTGGTGGAATATATCACTTCCAAACCAGGAAAGCATGGTGAGGCCAAAGCCCGTATTGTGGCGATCGGACTTTTCGATAAACAGAAGCGCTCTCTGGTGCACCCGGTGAAGCACAAGGTCCATGTCCCTCTGGTAGATCGTCGCAAGGCCCAGATTCTGGCTAATATGGGGTCCGAGATCCAGATGATGGACCTCGAGGATTACAACACTTTTAATGTACCATTATCTGACATTCCGGATAAGTTCCATAGTGATATGGAACCCGGAAACGAGATCGTTTATCTCTCTGCCATGGGGCGTATCCTGGTAACTGACTAGCGTGACAGAATTCTTTGCAGACGCTGAAGCATCCTTCAATGATGCTCGTTTCATTTTCTACGGCTATCCTTTCGAGGGAACAGCCTGTTTTCGTAAGGGGACTGCCAAGGCCCCGGACGAGATTCGGAAACATAGCTATAATTTCGAGACTTACCTTATGGAACTAGGAGTCGATCTGTCAGATGTCGCCCTCAATGACTATGGAAATCTGGAATTGACGAAAGATCAAGGTAAGAATGAATCCATGGTCACCGATCTGGTCTCCAAGATCGTGAACGGTGGAAAATTTCCGATTGGATTGGGAGGCGAGCATTCCTTGACCCCACCAGCGGTAAAAGCAGTTCAGGCCAAGTACCCTAATTTGATAGTGGTGATATTGGACGCCCATCTTGATTTCAGGGTTGAATATGAGGATAATCCAATGTCCCATGCAACGGTTACCAGACGTGTTAGCGAGATTGTAGGGACAGATAACGTCTGTTCTATCGGTACCAGGTCAGTCTCCCGGGCAGAGATTTCCGAGGCACGGGGAGCAGGTCTGAAATTCATAGAAAGCGGATGGACTGAATTGAGAGAATACCTGGCAGATCTCACAGATGATCTGGATGGCCCAGTATATCTGAGTCTGGACATGGACGCTATTGATCCTGCCTTTGCTCCCGGTGTCGGTACGCCTGAGCCATTTGGAATGACACCATACGAGGTCATTCAGACCATAAATTTCTTTGCTGACCGAATCATCGGCTTTGATTGTGTCGAGGTTTGTCCGCCCTATGACAATGGTAACACTTCAGCCCTGGCCGCTAGATTGACGCGCCATCTGGTGGGTGCTATCTGGCAGACCCAGCAGAGATTCAAATAATCAGTATTCAACCGGAATTGGATCCAGACTTCTCCACAGATACCAGGTTGTCACAGTACACCAGGGACTCCATTTCTGCCCCAGTCCATCAAATTGTTCTTTGCTCATTCCATTTCCATCATTGTAATTCTTTTCGATAGCCCTTACAAGTCCGATATCTGCCAAGGGGAGGACGTTTGGTCTGGCCAGATGGAAAATCAGGAACATTTCTGCCGTCCATTTTCCAATTCCCTTTATTGTACAAAGCGATTCCGTAATTTTTTCATCAGAACATTCATCCCAGTCAGTCCCAAGGACCTCAGATTCAGCAATATTCCGGATATACGAGGTCTTTTGACTGGAAAGTCCTGTCTTCCGTAATTCTTCGGTTGACAATTCCCTTATTCTGCTTCTGCTAATGTTTCCGTTTGCTGTTATTTCCAATCGTTTCCAGATCGTATCTGCAGCCTTGACTGATATTTGTTGTCCGACAATAGCTCTTGCCAGGGTCAGGAATCCGTCGCTCTTGAGTTTCAATCGTTCTCCTCGGTAGTTGGAAATTATGTTTTTCAGGATTTTATCCCTTTCAGATAGTTCTTGAACTGCAATATTCCAGTGTTCTACGACATTCATTTGACCATCCATTAACCGCGCGCCTAAAATAGTGCTGCTTTGGTGGAAAGAAAGTGCGGGGGTCGCATAGTCTGGCCAATTGCGCCGGACTCAAAATCCGGTCCTTAGTGGTACGTGGGTTCGAATCCCTCCCCCCGCACCATCGCTACAGCTGGATCCGACACCTTTCGACGATTTTTCCTTCTTTACAATGTTCTCTTATGATATCCGGGATGTCCTTTTCGGGGTCACTTATCCTATACCAGATTGCTTCCGGATAGACTACTACGGTCGGCCCTTGTTCACAAAAGTCCAGACAACCGGCTTTGTTCGCCCGCACCTTTCCGACCAGCCCCTGTTCGATGATCTCCTGTTTGAATCGCAGACGTATCTCTGCTCCCCCCTTCTCGGAACAGCATCCACGGGGATGCTCACCCTCTCTGAGGTTCTCACATATGAATATGTGCTTCTCAAAGCCGATAACGGTTCTACCTTTCGGATCTTTCATAACTCCCCAATCCACATCTGGTGAAAGGTCAGGTCATCGCTCAATTCAGGATGAAATGTAAGTGCCATGTGTCTGTCCATCGTGCAACCAATCACCATTTCCCCATCCCAGGCGATTGCTTCAGTCCCATCTCCCACAGAGACGATTGCCGGAGCCCTTATGAAAATTCCTCTGAATTCCTGGTTATTTCCAATCCTTATGTCCTTCTCGAATGAATCTTTCTGCCTTCCATAGTAGTTCCGATCTATCCTGAAATCCATCTTTTCGAAGGTGACGTCATCCGATTCTCCCATCAGTATCGCTCCGGCACAGGTTGCCATGATTGGAATATCGCTCCCAGATATGGCGTCCCATAGTCCGGAGTTTACAAGCAGTTTGCGGAGGGTTGTGGATTCACCTCCAGGCATTATCAGTCCCTTCAATCCATTCATGTCTGAAGGTTCCCTCACATCTACTACATCCATATTTAGCTGCTCCATACATAGACGGTGCTCCGAGACGGAACCTTGGAGAGCCAGCACTCCAATCTTCATTGCGGTTTGAACTATCCGGTACTAAAAGAAGTTTCATCCTCAAAATAAGACAGTTTCAAAAGCCAAGCTTTATAATATAATGGCGACGTGGGAAGTACCCTTCAGTGGGCAACGCTCATTGATACAAGGACTCAACCAAGGTGTGTATATATGCAAGAAACCCATACTTTAGAAAAGAAAAATTGGGCTGCGAAGCTAATGGCTATCGCGGTCGTCGTGTTCATGGTCAGCAGTACATTAGTAATGTTTGCACCAGAGGCATCGGCAAGAACCGGATCAGATGATTACGGTTATACATTCAAGGACAGCAACGAAGCAGATGGTCCTACCTATAGTTGGATTGAAATAATTCCTGCTCTAGGCGGCTCCGGTACGACCCTCCTTAGTAGTAGTACTGATGGTGGCCAAGGACAATTTGATTTGCCGTTTTCCTTTGACTTTTACGAAAACACGTACACTACGTGGGGTAATGGTGGCGATAATGGCTACGTTACTCTAGGTGCCGTTGTTTCGAATCAGTGGACCTCATATCACATTCCAGCGTCCCAGTTGGGTGTGGCTCTTGCAGGCGGCTGGTTTGACGGTGGTTTCTGTAGGTCCAGCAACCAGTACGCTGGTGTCTACTATGACACCATAGGCACTGAACCTAACAGACAGTTCGTAGTTACATATCAGGACCAAGGCGCATGGTATCCTTCAGTATACCAGTGTCCAGGTGCTGCAGCAGCTAACGCTCTGACGTGGCAGATAATCATTCACGAAGCTGGCGAAATTACCATGCAGTACAAGGATACTACTGGTGGTTACAGCAGCGATGATGAGTGGTTGACTGCTGGTATTCAGGGTAAACCAGGCGGTGTTTTGACCGGTCTGGAATACGTATACCGCAGGGCACCTTCGGCTATACAGCCCAACACAGCCGTACTCTATTCTCCACCTCCTCCGCTAAGGAACGATCTTCGTTTGTCTTCAAGTCTGATTCCAGATCCAGTTTCGCTGGCCACTGACAATATCTTTGGAGCAGAGGTTACCAACTATGGTGTCAATTGTGACACCGCAGGTAGCTGTACTCCTGTCGCTGAGACGTCCATAGATGTTTCTGCTTCGGTATTCGAGGTTCAGGAAACTACAACGAATTACGATTTCGATGATGGTGATGGTGGCGGTTTCACATCAAGTTCAATTCAAGGAGTGGACAGCTGGACTACCAATGCTAACGATGGACAGGGCAACTACAACTATGGTGATGAAGGTGCCCCGGATGACGGCGCATGGTCTTCAGGCCGCAAGACGCTAGCTATGGGTGGAATGTTCAATGACGCTGAGAAGATTCATTACGATGGAACGGACATTCTGGTTGCTAACAGAATGTCGAACGAGGTTATAAAAATATCAACAAGTACGCACGCTAAAACCACAGTTCTGGGTCCAGACACCACCTACCTCAGGAATGTTCTGGATGTTACAGAGGATGGAAGCCATTACTATACTTTGTCAAGATTGGCCAATCTGAACTCATACACCACCTACATCTGTAAGTGGTCTATAGCTGATGGTAGCAGGACGGCCTGTAACTATTCCAGTGTTCAATATGGAATTGCCATAGCACACTATGATGGTGAGGTTTTCGCACTGCAGGGAGGCTGGACCACATCCGCATCCCGAAAGGTAGTGATTCTGTCCGCAAGTAATCTTGCTAACACTGGAAAGACAGTTCCCTATTACAGTGGCATATCGGCCTATTCCTATGCATCCAACATGGATGTAGATCAAGCGACCGGTGATGTCTACATAGTGTACCGCGATTTCAATGGCATTGTAAGAGGATATGATAGATCTTCCAGCGGTACTTACTGTGCCTCGGCATCCTGTTACACTCAGGTCTACACCTATGCTAGATACTCATCATCGGTTACTGTGTATGATGGATGGGTCTACACTAATGGATACTACTACTCATCCTATTATGGTGGTATGAAGAAATACCCAACTGGTGGCGGTTCAGTTACCACATTGTGGTCTCAGTTCAATACGGCCGGTTATAGGGGCTCGATGGCTGTGACCAGTAATGGTGACTGCTGGATTAACAGTAACTATGCATTCAGGTACTACAATTTCCAAAATTGGGATGACTCCCTTTGGATACATGAAGGCTGCAATTCTGGAGGGGCCGATGTAACACTTGGGCCAATGCCAGCTATGCTGACCGCATTGAGCACACCATCGTATGATACCTCGGCTGCAACAGGGATGACTATGGAGTTCAAGATATCGTATCAGTTCTACTACAGGTATGAGGGCGCATACATGGAAGCCTCGACCGATGGTGGTACTTCTTGGAGTCACATTAACAATGATCATTTCACGACTGGCAAGTACTACGGTACGGTCGTGGTCTGGTACAACACTCCAATATCAACCAGCATAGATACATGGACTTACTACAACACTAATGGATTGTACACGTACATGACTCACACGGCACCATGGAAGACCATGAAGGTGAATCTGGATGACTACACTGGATATTCAGATGTAAAATTCCGTTGGGTCGTGGGTTTCAACACGTACAGTTTAGTTTACTATGATTCCTACTTCAGGTTGGATGACGTTGAAGTCACTATGAAGGCAGCAGGTCAAGTGTATGCCTCAGAGACTCAGACTATAGATTCCTTGGGTTTCAAGGAATCAGCTTCGGTAAGTTTCTTTGAGACCAACACGTTCAGACCTTCTCTTGAAGGCCTGGCAGTTGGCGATACGCTCGGAGTCATGATTAGCGTAGCCGATAATGGAGGCGACCAGGATATGTCCAACAATCGTGAAGTAGCTTTCCGTGAGGTCAAGTTCGTGATCTTCTCAGATAACTTCGATGACGGTGATATGAGTACTCCTAATGGAGACTGGACAACTGGAAAGGTCAAGTTCGGTGCATCCGATTGGGATGTTAGGGACGAGGATTCGGTCAGTGGATCATTTTCGATGGACAGTGGTTATAGAATAGGTAATGCTATACCTGGAGATCCTTATGTCTCAACGCCTGATCTGGATCTTAAACTCCCAGTCACGGCTGAATTGCAGATGATGATATCATTCTACGCGTATTACCTGTACGATGGTTATCAGATGCAGATCTCAGAAGACAGTGGTTCATCATGGACTATGATAACGCCCACAAGCACATGTGGAGATGGTGGTGGATATCCAAATATTATCTACAACTATGCTTACTATGCAAATCCATTGATGGGTCAGCCCGGATATACCTACTATGGAACTGACAACACTCTCTTTACTTATACACCCAGCCCTCAGAACTGGTGTAAGGCTACTTTTGACCTAGACCCGTATACTGGTCAGGCTGACATCAGATTCCGTGTAGTGGCTGGATGGTCGACTATTCCAACGAGTTTATCAGCCTACGATTCATTCCTCCGTTTCGATGACTTAGCTGTCACGGGATTGGTGTACAATGATAACGTAGGGGTTAGCGGCCTGGAATTACCAGACCCGATACCTATCAACGCAGTAGTACCAGTTGGCACCACTGTCATCAATGCAGGTATCAACGCTCAGGCAGCCAATGCAGCTAAGCTAAGGTTGCAGATCGGTCCTCTGGGAATCCAGACACTTGATGCAAGCGACGACCTGGAAGGCTATTCCAATCAGGCAGCCGCTGAGGCAGCCGGTTGGTCCGCAGACTCAGAATGTAATGATGACTGGTCTTACTGTGGTAACTGGGGAGCATACGGTGGAGATCCAGGACTTGTTTTCAACACTAACGATGGCGACGGTGATGAGACCAATTCATGGGGTCCAGACGGCGGTGAGTTCCAGATGTATTATGGTGGAGGACATACTGAGGCTCATACAGGAGCACTTGACTTCTCTAGCGCTCCGGGTGATATGGTCTTCTTGTTGAAGCACAGGTATAACTTTGACTACTATGGCGGTTATCCGTCCTACAATGGTGCTCAGGTCCGAATTTCCACAGATGAGGGAATGACTTGGGAGCTCTTTACACCTGTTAGTGGATATACTGGAACCATGTACAACTATCAAGGCTATGGAAATCCATTGTATAATCAGAAAGGTTTCGTACACTGTGGCTCTTGTCCTGGTGACAAGGCTGCTATGAATGACCAAGACGAGTACATAACCTCTGAATTTGATATGTCGGCCTATGTCGGTATGACAGATGTTCGTCTTCAGTTCATTGTAGGCATGTACAATTATCAATGGCCAGGTGATGGTGAACATTGGTACATAGATTCGCTGAGCTTTACTGGAACTGGAATGGAATCCGTGGCCTTTGAGGCACTGGTTTCAATTACAGGATCAGGCACCGGCGGTGTCTTCGAACAAGGTGAAGCTGTAGAGAAGGTATGGGATTACCACTTTCAGGTTCCAGGCGCATACAAGATCATATTCGATACTTGGATAGGCGAGACACCATCTGATGGAGACGACTACTTAGGTGACAATCAGGTTACTGCAGCCAGAGAGACCATGTTCACGGTTGCAGGTACCACTGCAGATGGATCGGCACTGAGCAAGAAGCCCGACGAGAATATGCAGATGTTCTATGATGATGACTGGATGTCAATCAAGGAAGGCGGCCCCAAGGACGGTTATCATTGGCAACCTTCTGCAAGCAGTGCTAGCGAAATGAGCCATTCACCAGTATGGTGGGCCGGTAACGACGCGTACGGCTCTCCTAACGATGGGGATGACACAAGTCTGACCTCACCGGTCATCGACCTTTCAAAGGCAACTTCAGCCAAATTAGTATTTAATCACAGATACTCGTTCTATGGAGTTGAATACCCGACCTATTATTACTACTATGATGGCGGTCGAGTCGAAATCAGTACTGATGGCGGTGACTCTTGGGCTGGTTTGCCCACTACATCCGGAGAGATGTACAGAGGTGATATCTACAACTACGCATACTATGGTAACCCATTGTCCGGAGAGATAGCCTTCGCTATGTCGTCTTCCGGTGGGGCTAACTTCGTGGAAACACAATGCAGACTGGATGACTATGTTGGAGCTGGTTTTGACAATTTGCAAATCAGGTTCCACTTTGGTGGCGCTTTCCCTAACTGGGGAAGTAGCTGGGAAATTGACGACGTAGGTATCTACGCTCTTGGTTTCGATGTTGCGCAGACATCCGATTCAACTCCATACACTTTGGAGATTGGAGAGTCAGCACCGATTACCACGTCTTTCATAAATCAAGGAGTGGGTGATCTCGGTGCCGGTGGTGCTGTAGAATCAGCCAGCGCAAAGGCTTATGTCAATGACATGAGCGGCAATGAGATGTGGTCTGCTTCCAGTGCACTTGGAAATCTGAACATGGCTTACTACGATGAGATGGGTAATACATTCCCAGGTCAATCCACAGGAGAGATAGCGTTCACATTCCCAGGAATGGATACAGCGGGCATGTACACAGTAGGTGTTAAAATCGCTGATTCCACAGGAGCAACCCTGGCTGATCTGTTCAGTGCGAACAATGATGCCAGTCACATGCTGCTTGTAGGTATGAGTGCAGATCTGGGTTCGCCAACGTTAACTGGTGGCGAGAACTGGGCTGCGGTCGAAGGTGAACCTTCAGATGTAGGCGATGGAGCCATGGGAGTTGATTGGGACGAGACTGGTGTTGCAGTTGATACACTATCAGTGAGCATAGTTGGTCAGGCCGGAGGATATAGTCCTTCAGCCCCTGAGGCCCAGGTTGGAACAACAGTAACTTGGACCAATGCTGACACTATGACCCACACAGTCACAGATAAGAATGCACAGTTCGACTCGTTCGACATTGCAGTCGGTGAGAGCTGGTCATTGACCTTCACTGAGATTGGAGTCTTCAATTACTATTGTAAGTACCATCCAATGATGGAAGGTGCAATCACCATAGTATCCGATGCCTCAGCTGATGAACAGGCCCGAACGAACTATCTTCAGGTCTGGACTGCAGAGTCATATCTGGTGTTCTGGGCTAACTTCGACATGTCGGATGACAGTTCGATATCTGTGATTGCACAGAAGAAGGGTTCCTCATTGAACGATGCTGATAGTATCGGTCTCTGGGCAGCTAATGGATTCACTATAATGGATGGTTCGGATCACAGTGAAGTCGGAGACTCACTGACCCGCTCATCTGGTTGGAATCCATACTACATCTATCTGGACTCGAGCAGATTGGGATACAATGGTCTTGACTATGACCCATCTGACGACAATGCATACGCATTCGTGTTCCGGGCCAGAGGTCTTGATGGATCAGCCGAGATCGGTGGAGTTCAACTCATCCGAACTTTGGATACAGGTTTCTTCCTGACCAAGGATGATCCCGGCCAGCTGACCTATGAGATATACCCAAGCTTAGCGGTCGAGATCGACTACTTTGCAAAGAACATAGGTACCGAGGACAACACTTTCCGTCTGACTCCTGAACTGGATGCTCAAGGAAATGTCTACGATGGAGCTGCATTCGACATATCGATCAACGTCAGGATGAATGGTGAGATTTTTGATTCAATAACCACGTCCTCGAACGACGATGGCACTTGGACCCATGAATTTGACATGGCACCAGATGACGAGGCAACTATCACGGTCCGCTTCGGTGCACCAGACTACGACCAAGAATCTGGTGAACCAGCAGGTAACCGCAAGTTCGATGTTGGGCTCAATGCACACGATGTAGGAAGTGGCGAGGACATGAGGGAGCCAGTAACGGCAACCTTGTTCATCAAGCCATCACAGTTTGCGCTTGGCGAGATGTCATTCAACCGCGCAAGTGTAATCGAAGGAGACACACTGGACATAACGGTCAAGGCATGGAACGAAGGTAACTACGCATCTGATGTATTGGTTGTCTTCTATGTCATGGACTCCAGTGGTGATGCATACTCTACTCCAGAAGGAGTAAAGCGTATGACCCGTGTCGCTTCGACTACTGTTGATTTGATGGCACCAAAACCAGTGCTTGAGGATCAGGGCATCTACATGACCTGGTACTATGCAACTGGAACATGGGAAGAGGCATTCATACCTGGTGAAACAGTTAAGGATTTCGATAGTGTCAGTGTTTATGCAATGATTAACCCAGAGCCAGAGCAACAGGATCTTGATGCAGGCCACACAGGACAGGACGAGTACCTGAACCAGAAGGACGACAACGATGCAAACGGTGAGATAGCTATAGTCAAGAACAAGGCATCTACACCATCTTTCGCAGTTGGAATCCTTGGAATGTCTATAGCTGCCTTAGTTGCAGCCGTTGGCGCTTCCCTACGCAGGGAAGAAGAGTAAGACGGTTCTACGTCGAAAGGAAAAGGAGAGGGCCTCACGGCCTTCTCCAGTCCGTTCAGAAGACCCAGCGTCAGCTTTAATGCGGTAAAGGTCCAGTCAGTACTGTGTTTGTGGGAACTCTGATTCTGGTTGTGGTAGGGCTTCTCGTAGCCTACTATTGCATCCGCAATGAGTTCATGGTATCACAATCGCTGGTGTTCATCAATTTCGCGATATTTGCAGTATGGGCTGTCATCTATCGGATCTCACCCCAGATGGGCTATGACGCCTTCTTCGAACTGGGATTCAGATCGATGTATCTCGAGTCTCCTGAATTCGGGCTGTTAACTCTGATCAGTGCCATGTTCATGCATGGAGGGCCAATGCACCTGTTGATGAATATGCTGATTCTGATTCTGCTGGGAGTACCTTTTGAAGACCGAATAGGTTCTCGGGCCTTTCTCAGGATATACTTTATCAGCGGGATCATAGGTTCCTTGGTAACGGGATCAATATCGGTTTGGAATGGAACCGGCCTTGAAACCATCAATATCGGTGCCTCAGGGGCTGTTTTTGGCATCATGGGTGGTTTTGCCTTGCTCTACCCCCGTGACGAGATTCCGATGCTCCTGGGCCCGATATTCATGCATCGGGTACCGGTATTGCTTGCGACACTGGTGTTCATTGGAATGGAGACCCTTTATGTCGGATTAGGTACAGAGGATGGTATAGGTCATGGAACTCATATGGCTTCCTTCATTGCAGGTGTCTTTCTGGCACCTTATTTCACCTCAAAGAAAGAAGTTGAGACCAACCTGGAGATTGGTCTGGAGAGGTTGGTTAAATTGTCCGGGATAACTAAAAAAGGAAACTATGAATTGCAGATGATCAAGGATTCAGATGAGCCTGAGTTAATCGATGCCTGGTTAGAGAAATTCTGGGAGCTTCAGGAATGCCCGAATTGTGGAGAGCCAGTAAATATGCAGGGTGTATGTTCTGATTGTGGTAAAAATGTTATATCTTAGGGATTTACATACAGGGAATCATAGAACAATACCATGAATATTGTTGCTACAATACAGGTTATGAGCATTACAGGCAGTCCAACTCTCATCCATTCAGCAGTTGAAATCTTGTGACCTCCTCTTTCAGCGATAGATACAGTCATTACGTTAGCACTTGAGCCAATAGGAGTCGCATTTCCTCCAAATCCACATCCCATTGCTAGCGCCCAGAAAAGAGGTGCTGTATTGATATCCCCTTCACTTAGTTCTCCTAGTCTGTGAATTATAGGAATCATGGCTGCACAAAAAGGAATATTATCGACAATTGCGGAGGAAAAGGCAGAAACCCAGATAACCATCACGGCCAGCATTACAGGATCATCCGCAAAATTATCGAATATCCAAAAAGCTATTGCCTCTAGATGACCCATATGTTCGAGTCCTCCAACCATAACAAACAATCCTCCGAAGAAAATTAGGGCCGGCCATTCAATCCTTTCAATTACTTCATTTATCTCAGGTAGGCACAACATCATTGCCAAACCAGCACCTCCCAGAGCAATGGCAGAGATTTCCAAGTCCAGATGTAGCAGTTCATGTAGCGAGAATAAGACAATGGTTCCTGCGAGCGCCATCAGAGTTCGATTCATCATTGTTCTGTCTCTAATCGTGTCCCATTCATTTTCCGCCATCACATCTTCTACATGTTTGGGTTTGG
>Ga0207962_1000619_pt1 | contig 11889 bp, 14 predicted proteins | sample Knorr_S15_td_AAI_FD_185603 | JGI IMG/M metagenome (GOLD analysis project Ga0207962, IMG submission 185603) | Marine microbial communities from Southern Atlantic Ocean transect - Knorr_S15_td_AAIW_ad_750m_LV_A (SPAdes) (version 2) | ecosystem: Environmental > Aquatic > Marine > Oceanic | place... | reverse complement strand
CCCAAAATAAGATTAAATCTCTTATAACAAACATTAGGAAAATTCTCAAGATTCAAAATCAAAAGTTTTCTAAAATAAGAAAAGAAGGCGGAGTGGTAATAGTGGATGCAGATGATCCAGTTTTTGCATCAACCGCTATCAATACTCTATTTGGAATCAAGGGAGTTGCAATTGCAAAACAAGTGGACAATAACTTTGAAACAATCGTAAAGGAAATTTCAAATGTTGGCGTAGATCTTTTCCTTGATGGTGAAAGATTTCTTATACAGGTAGAAGGATACGCTAAAGGATTTATCCCAAAGGATGTTGAGATTGCTGCCACTTCTTCCTTAATTGAAAAAGCTACAAAAAAGGAAATCAAGCCGGGTACAAATGAAAAATTTGACAGACATCTTTATGTTTACTTGACAAAATCACATGCTTACATCTGCATTTATTATGACAATGGTCTTGGAGGAATTCCAAATCATTCGCAAAATAAGGAAATAATTTGCTGTATATTTGATGAACTGTCAGCGGTCTCGTGTCTTGAAACCATAAAACAAGGATTTGACGTGAAGATCATTATTTGTTATATCAAAGATTCAGAGTTGTTGCATTTAGTCAAAATTGTTAATCAAATAATACGCAGGACTGTTGAACCAAAAATAAGGTTAGAGTTTTACAGAATAACTATTCCCTATATTTCTGGGGTTCGTGACAATGCCAAAAAATTGCAGCCGTTAATGATGACATCTCTTACAGCTAAAATATTAGTACGAATTGCAACCAAGAATAATACTAAAAGAATTTCCTTGGCTCTTTCTCCACTAATTCATCCGGTTGATTTTACTGAGAGCTTAACCAAACAAGTATACAGCGAGAATTTGATTCCTTATTCTCCCTTGTCAGGATTAGATGATAATGTTTTTGAAACTGCAAAAGAAATTGGACTAGAAAAATATCTGAGCAGTATTGAAAAATTAGGTGGTATCAGGATTGATAGAAATAGATATGTTTGGTATGAAGGCAGCGTCAACAACCAAAAAATGTTGGATGTGGCTGCTGCCAAAACTATTAAGAGTAAAAAGACTGTCTCAGTTAATGTAGGACCAAATAACGTTCATGAGATCTTGGATGAAGTAAGATCAAATAATTGAAGATTTATGAAAAAAATAGGTCAGTTTATCTATCCTTGGGGAAACGGTCACTACTCACGTATGATGAGACTAGACGAAAAGCTGCCAAAATATCTCAAAGCTGAGTATGAGACGTATTATTTCAGCAAAGGGGAAATTTACAATAAACTGTTAAAAAAATTTCCCGATAAAAAAAATAACATTCATGAGATTTTGATGCCTACTCCCATAGACGGAAAGTATGGGCCAAGTGTTTCTCTATCAATACTTAACATGTTTTTCCCGGTAGGATCTAATCAATCATTGGTAAACCAAGTGAAAAATTACCTGAAAAAGGAGAGGGAATTTTATGATAGGGAACAATTTGATTTGGTAATAAATGATGGAGACATGGGTTCGAATGTACTAGCTAAGAATAGAGACATTCCTAGTCTTTTTGTAACAAATCAATTTTTACCACGATTATGGAAATCTCATAGTGGTTTTTATCCTGGAGTTTATTTTATTTCAAAACAAATTGGAAAGGCAACAAGAATATTGGTAGCTGACTCAGCTCCCCCATACACTATCTGTGAATATAATTTGAATTTTCCAGATAGTATTAAAGATAAAGTAACTTACGTTGGTCATTTTTCAAATAAAATAGCTGCTAACTCCAAAACTCCTTCAGATTTAGAAAATCTGGTTAAAGGAGTTAATTTTGGATATTGGATGAGAACAGGAAATAAATCTACTAATTATGGAACTGGTCTGCGGTACGAACAAGTTTTCCATGATCATGAAATGAATGATGAACGAAGAATTATTTCTCATGCAAAAAATGATCAATCGATTAACAGAGTGATAGGAAAAGACGGGAAAAAATATTCAATTTCTGAAGCATATGAAAAAAATATCGATTGGCTTCAAATTGATATTGGTTTTTTGACAGAACACGAAAAAAATACAGTGCTAAAGAGTTGTAAATATGCCGTAATCAATGGTTCCCATACAGTAATGGGAGAAATATTAGGAAATATGTCAAAGCCAATAATTGGAATGCCCATTTATGATGAGCATACCAACCAAATCAAATGGGCAGAAGAAAAACAGCTAGGAATTTTAGCACAGAACAAAAAACAGACTGTTAAAGCTATCAACAAAATAACAAAAGATTATAACAAATATCAAGAAAATCTTGAGAAGTTCTCAAGGAATTTTGATGGAAATGGAGCTGAAACAACTGCAAAAATAGTATCTGAGATCTTGGAAAAAAAGAAATAATAGTTTTAAAATTAATAGTCCTTTGTTCTGGTACGTAGGATATGCGATGGGCAAACTGACCGTTAGGAATGACGATAAAATCTACGTACCAGACTAAATTTCAGGGTTTTTCCGATCGGTTTTAAATAAGGAACGCTTTTATGGAAAAAATTTGGTCATGACAGCATTGCCTAATTGCCCCGAATGCGTAGCGCGAGAAGCAAAGAAGCTTAAGACCAAATACGAAATGGAGGCTGAACAGGCAGATGATGAAGGAAAAGATTACCTAATTCCTAGTGATAGAGATATAATTTCTGACATTGAATTTCCAATGAAATTAGATCCTTCAACAAAACATTTCATCTGTAAAAGATGTGGTTTGTACGCAACTAGGGAACAGGTAAATGATATACGCCTAAGACTTCAACAAAGAGAATCAACAAAAGCGGATAGACAGTATGATTATCTAGATTGGTGGCAAAAAAGCAAAAAAGAAAAAGCACAACAATAATTAATTAAAAATGGCAAAAAAGAAAGATACAATTCCAGAAGATATTAATGCTGAATTAACATCTCCAAATTTTGACAAATCAAGATTACTTACCAATGTTGGATATGTTTTAGATATTAATGAGAAAGACAAGAAGATAGACATTCAACTCCATGAACCTATTGCGGGAACCACAATTCTAGAGAGATTAGATCTTCCAAAAAATATCAAACTAAATGATCTTGAGAAAGGAGTAGCTTGTGAGTTTAAGTTAGATGAATTAAAAGCATCATTGAGTAAAAAAACTGTAGAGTATTTGAGTGAACAAGGAATTGCATTAAAAGAACTTATTCGATACGAATTAAAAGAATTCAAAGTAATAGACGAGGATAACTAATTTGGATTATTTCGTTTTGTTAGTTGTTTTCGAAAAGCATTGCCTATTATGGGATTAATAAAATATGGAAACGTTTGTTTAAACCAGATTCCTGCCCTAGCCACTGATGGTACAACAATTTCAAGTCTTGATGAATTAGAAGCCTTAATTATTGTTTTTGCGACAGTCTCAGAACTAAGTGAAACACCGGTTGAAAATTTAGAAAAATTATCAAATGAAGGATGATCAAATAGTGGTGTTCTAACCATTATTGGGCTAACAACTGTTAATCCTACACCAGTTCCAACAAGTTCATGACGCAAGCCTTCTGAGAAACCTAGCATTGCATATTTTGTTGCACAATAAGATGCTACTCCCGGTACACTAAAACTTGCTCCAACAGATGCAACATTCACAATATGACCTGAATGTTGTTCTAACATTTGCGGTAAGAATGCCTTAGTGCAAAAAATCATACCAAAATAATTTGTCTCCATTTGAGCTATAATTTCCTCAGTCGATAATTCATTCACTTTTCCATATATTACAAATCCTGCGTTATTTACTAAAATATCTATTCTACCAAATGTATCTAATACAGTATCACTCATTTCCTTAACTTGTAATTTATTGGAAACGTCACATTGACAGATTAATGTTGAGTCTGTATATTTTGAAATCTTTTTTTGTACCTGAAGTAACTTTTCTTTTCTTCTAGCTACAAGAACAACATTTGCATTTTTTTTAGCAAATTCTATAGCTGATGCTTCGCCAATTCCACTAGAGGCGCCTGTGATTACAACTACCTTGTTCTTGAAATTCATGATTTAGAATTGTGAAGGAAAAATAAAGTGCTTTCTATACCGATGAATGTTTGTTTTGCATATGGCTAGCAAATTCATTGTCATTAATCACATCTCCACAAACTGGACATTTATCACGAATAGTCTCCGGTTTCGTATATTTGCTTAAAGCAAGCTTCACTAAGAGAATCCAAGTTATCACGATTGGGACATAATATGTTGCAATCCTCCAGCCTATTACAGCATTCCACTCAAGCCCTTCCTCTGGAATTATCAAATTGAAAGGGTTTAGATTGTTAAGGTAAGCTACAATACCAAATTCCGCTAAACCGGAACCGCCTATTGTAATTGGTAGATTTCCTATTGCGTTTGCACCCATTACGGCCATTATTGCTTCAAAAAATTCTACGGCAAAACCAACACTAACCGCGATTATCAAAAACGAAATCCCATAAAATATCCATGAAACAAGGGACATAAGAAAACCAACACAAAAAACCTTCTTCGATTTACTTGAGCCAAGATTTTGTCTACTCATCATACAAACTTCTGCAATCCATTCATTGGTTTGCTTTGCATATTTTTCACCACGTTCTCCACCAAATTTTGTAAGTAACATTGCTATTCCGCTTGGTAAGTGAAAAGTACGTTTTGCTGAAAGGAAAAACAAGACAACCCATAGTGTAGTGACACTTATGCTAGTTCCTAGGATTATCGCAGCAACAACATATGCACCATTAAGTAATGCAAAAATTCCAGCAAGAATTGATAAAAGCCCGCCAGCAAAAACTTCAGTTACAATGTCAAGTAATGCAACCCATGATGCCTTTGATGGTGAAACTCCCTTTTTAGTCATATAATAAATTACAACAAACTCAGCACCAACGAACATTGGCGTTGTGAATTTGATGAACTCGCTCCCGACTCTCATAGCTGCTAGTCTCTTAATAGAATCAAAATTACCCAGAAATGATCTTGCAATATAACTCAGTTTTAGTCCTTGCAACCCAAGTTTTACCATCATTGCCAAAATGGCTGCAATGAATGGTAACACGCCTATAGCAAGTACATCGTCTAATTTTATGTCAAACTGAATAATAATGATGATAATAGGAATCATTGTTGCAGGAATAACTGCTATTCGCCAGTTCATTCGAAGGGTTTTTCATGCATTCAAATATAAGCTGATCAAAAAAGATATCCTGACGAACGAGGTAGAAGATTAATGATTACAAGTGTTAAGGTACGAGCACCATCATCAACAGCAAATTTGGGTCCAGGTTTTGATGTGTTTGGTTTAGCATTGGATGCATTTTATGACGAAATAATACTTAGAAAAACTAGCAAATCTATCACCACAAACAGACCATGGCATGGAGTTAGAATACTAACTATGGATGATGTGCCAAAAGATCCGCAACAAAACACTGCTGGATTAGTAGTCAAGAGTATGAAGCAAAAATTTAAAATAAAATCTGGGATTGAGATTAAAATTAAGAAAGGCGTTCCAGCTGGATTTGGAATGGGGAGTAGTGCTGCTTCAGCTGCGGCAGCAGCGTTAGCATTCAACAGATTATTTAATCTGAAATTAGATAACAAAACGCTAATCAAATGTGCTGGAATAGGAGAAAAAGCAAGTGCAGGAACTATCCATTATGATAATGTTGCAGCATCATTACTAGGTGGGTTTGTCGTAGTAAAAACAAAACCATTTGATGTTCTTAGATTAGACCCACCAAAAGATTTAGTCTTGTGTGTAGCAATTCCGCAAATAAAGGTGCCAAAGAAAAAGACAAAGATTTCAAGAGCTGTGATTCCAAAGACTGTTAAATTATCAGATTTAACGCTGAATCTCTCAAATGCTGCTAATATTGTTTCAGGATTTTTGATCAAAGATACAGATCGCATTGGAAGATCCATTCAAGATGTAATTGTTGAACCGGCTAGAAAACATTTGATTCCAGGTTTTTCAAAAGTAAAGAACAATGCACTTAATGCAGGAGCATTAGGTGTCACTATAAGTGGTGCAGGACCATCTGTAATAGCTTTCTGTAAAAAATCTCAAAATCTAAAGAAGATTGGAAAGTCTATGGAAAAAGGATTTAATTCTGCGAAAGTAGGCTGTGACATAATTATTTGTAAGCCTAGTACTGGTCCTAAGATTAGAGCTTGAAATGAAAAAAGCAGTGATAGTTTTTAGTGGAGGAATTGATTCTGTTAGTACATGTACGTATTTGAAGTCAAAATATGAGCTATATGGGATTTCTTTTTTGTATGGCCAAAAAGCAAATCAAGAAATAAAAAAAGCAAAGTTATTCGCAAAAATCCTTGGGTTAAAAGATCATAAAATTGTAGATATCAATTTCATGAAGGAATTGTATGGAGACACAAACGCGCTTACAAGTTCAAAGAAAAAAATTCCTAGTAAATTTAATTATGCGGTTGTTGTGCCTATCAGAAACGGAATTTTCTTATCAATTGCAACTGCCTGGGCTTTTTCATTAAATGCATCTTTAGTTGCATATGGTGCACACACAGGCGACAAAAACTATCCAGATTGTAGGCCAACCTTTTCAAAAAAAATTGAGTCTTCATTTAATCATGGAGAAATTGATGGTATTAAATCAGGAATTCGAAAAAGGATACAAATTTGGACACCATACAAAGCAAAAATATCAAAAAAGCAGCTATTAAAAAAAGGCTATGATGTTTTAGGAGATAAAATTTTCAACACTTGGAGTTGCTACAAAAATGGAAAAGTGCAGTGTGGTAAATGTGAGTCGTGTAATAACCGAAAATCTGCATTTGTAGAAGCTGGTATTGAAGATAAAACGCCTTATCTTGTGTAATTATGATTTGTAACTATTTCCAAGTATTGGTTTTTTCAGAATTCCTCCTCTAATAATCAGATACCAACCAAGAAATATTCCACCCACAATACCCCAGTAGATCCAGTTTAACATCCCTTCATCCGGCAGTGCTTCCTCTGATAAACTACATTTTATCTGATGCGATACTTGTTCACAAAGTAAAAGAGATTGGTCTGTAAACATTTCTCTAATTGTTGGCATTAATTGAAAAGCAATTAGATTTGCTACCGCAAAAACAATAGCAAATTCGATCATAAACCAAGTAAAATTAGGCCAAGATTCCTTTGGAATATGAGCATTATCTCGGCCTACCATAGATCTGAACTAATTGATTGATTATTTAATTTTTCAGAATTATTAGAGTGTAGATGATTTTGAAGGATTTTTGATTATTTGTATGATATTTTCTTTTTCTTCTTTTTTCTCAAAAATTCCTCGGAAAGCGGCGGTTGTTACATTTGCATTATTTCGTACCCCTCTCATTTTCATGCAAAGATGCTCTGCTTGCGCTATCACAGCAACTCCTTTAACTCCATTAGAAAATAATTCATCTGCGATGTTTTTTGTCATTCTTTCCTGAATTTGTAATCTTCTAGAATACTTTTCAACCAAGCGAACCAATTTTGATATACCAAAAACCCTTCCATTTGGAGAATATGCTAGCTGAATTTTTCCAAAAAATGGTAACATATGGTGTTCACACATGGAATAGAATTGAACATCTCTTATCACTACAGCTTCAGAATCTTCTGAAAATTGTACAGAGAGCTCAGAATTAGAATCATACCCACTAAAGATTTCTTTATAGGCACTTGCAATCCGTTCAGGTGTATTACAAAGCCCTTCTCTTGTAGGGTCTTCACCAATTTCTATGATTAGTTCTCTTATGAGCTTCTTTACTCTCTCATCATCCATGTAAATACAACAATCAAAAACTAACTCACTATATTTATAATTTCACCATCTGGAGTATTTTAATATCAAAAATCGGAAATTTATGGAGCGTTAATTATTTTGTGTAGTTGTGGTACTACTCTGACTTCATCATAGTATGGATAGACAGAGTCATAAAACTTCAATAATTGTTCCAGAGTTGGTTCGGAAATGCTACTCGTAGGTTGAATTATGAATCCAGAAATATTTTGCTTAGAAATGGAATCGAATATTTTACCCAAAAGAGCTTTAAATGATCCCATTTTGGTTTTCGAGCTTACAACTATCTTGATGTAGGTTGTTTTTTTAGCCTTAACTGCTGCCTGAAGGCATTCTAGTGTGTTTCTAACTAACTCAGGATAATGTTTTTCGTCAATAAATTCTGAATCTATTGTTTTGAACTCAATTTTAACAAAATCGATTGATGGTAAAACATGCAAGAACTTTTGCGAATCAAAACATGCAGACTCCAAATATGTTGGAATACCTCTCGATTTGGCATGCTTTGCAAGTTCGCTGACCGCCTCGTATTGAATAAGCGGTTCGCCTCCAGTAAAGTTAACTTTGTAGGTATTTTCTTGAAGATTCTTGTCTATTAGACTACACGCTTCATTAATTGAATATTCTTTACCAGAATCTATAGGAAGTGCGTCTAGTGTATCACAATAAAAACAAGCATAAGGGCATCCAGCAAGTCTGACGAATAATGTCTTGGTACCATAAAGTATTCCTTCTCCCTCAACAGAAGTAAAAATTTCAAAAATTCTAGTTTTCAAACGTTTTTCCATACTATATTGGTTATTTATTTAATCTGATAAATTAATGAAATTCCATTTGAGTTAAGCCATTACTGGTTCTTTAGTATAAAATAACCCAGCAATAAACAAGATAACGCCTATAATGCCAATCAAACTGCCAACGAATTCAACCGTTTCTTTAACATCGCCAACAATCGGTGCCCAAAAAATGGCAATTAGAAAGCCTGTAATGATCATTGGAGTTCCAATTCCAACGGTAATTTTTTTCGATGCCATATATCTCAATATTTTTTGAAAATGTATATGAAGTTTATGATGATATGTAAATCATCTTCTCGATTTTCATGAATATATCTTTGATCACTTTTATTTTTTTAAGTGCTAAATCTGGGTTAGTTTGTAGATCTTTCTTAGCCCCATCAATCAGGTAAAAAGCCTTCTTAAGAAAATGACCAGAAGCCTTGTATTCTGTAACATCATGGGATAGGCTTTTTGCTTTTTGTTCCAAAGAATTAAGCGTTGATTTAATGTTTAGAAGCTTAGCTTCATGTATTTCTTGAACACCTTGTAGTTTTTGTTGTATAACAATAACGATTTTAATATTTTGTGATATCTGGCTGGTAGTATTTGCATTCAAAAGATGTGTTTTGGTTCTTTCAAGTTCCTGAGCATTTTGAAGTGAACCGATTTTTGTTGCTTGTGATATCAAGTTGTTAATTCTTTCAGTATATTTTTGCGCAAAAAGTTTTGCTTTATGAATTTTGTTCTGCAAATTTATTTCATACAATATTTTATTAATTTGCTTTCCTTCTGAGGTAATCTTGCTAAGAACCTGCTCGTTTTGCTCGAATTCATTTTGAGCATAATTCGATTTCGCTAAAGTAAGTAACTGATCTATCTGTTGGAAATCAATATCTACCTTTAGTCTGTCTGCTATTATCTTTAATTTTTTAACATTAGATTCGTACTTTTTTATTAATAAACCCTGAATTGGTACTGTTTTTTCTACTTTTTGAGATTCAAGATCTGCAATAATTATACTAATTTTCTTAAAGGCGGTCATTGCGGCGGTAAAGTGCTGTTTTGATGAGACAGTATCTTCCATTTCTACAGCTTTGATTAACAGATTAGCTTCTTTGTTACCTTCATCATATAACCTGTAAACTTCTCCAGGAATATTATCTGCACTTTGAATATCAGATTTTATGTGCCCTCTAGCATTCTCAATTATTGTTACAAGAGACAGAAGCTGAGAATCTGCATGCACTATATTTGGAGTAGTAGTGAAAACCATACTGGCTGTCAAAAACAACAAGAAGATAATAGCTAGTTTATTCATCAGCATCACCCAATTTAGTTTTTAGTTTTACAAGATTCTGCATGTCTTTTTTTACAATTTCTATAATCTCCTGTCTTTCTAGCCGCTTTACAGCTCGCCACATGGTAGTACGCGGCTGAAGAAATCTTTTTCGCAATTCTCTTTCATAAGCTTGGCCTCCATTTTCCGTAAGAAAATTAATTATCTCTTTATCGTCTTCTCTCAAATCTGGTTTAGAATCAAAGATGGTTTTAGCGTCAATTTGCTGTTCCGGTTCAGTTTCTTTCTGAATAGTTTTAACTATTTCAGCAGATGATTTTCTCTTTGTTATCGCTACTGCAGCTACAGCGCCTACAATTACAGCTATAACTACACCAATGTATAGGATTGATGAGTTGTCTTGTGCAACTTCTTGGGTTGGTGGAACAAGTGGTGCAGTAGATTGTGCAGAAGCTAATGTGCTAAAGTAATAGCTAATGTTTGTTTGACCCTTAGGCAAAACTAGATATGATTGACCATCCTCTACCTGCATACTGATAGGAAAGCTGTTCATTTCTACAATGACTGTATCCTTTGGCATCAACAATGAATATTGAATAGGTGCATCTACAGAAAATAACCACATCTTTCCAGTTTTCGAAACCAAGTCTTGCGTATCATAATCAGCTGAAATAACAGAAGCGCCAAATGTTTCAATTACAGCTATGCTATCATGAAACTCATTAGAGAGAATAAAACCATCCTCATCAAAAATAGTAATGTTTTCTATTGTATTTCCAAAAAGTTTAACTGTTGATTCTGGTTCGAGCGGATCAGATTCTAGTTCGTAAAATACATGTGTAGAACCATCTGAATAAATAGTAAAATCAAGGGTTCGGCTTGAAGCTAAAGATTGTTGAATTGGTATGGTTAGTGCAACCAATAATAGCCCCAGTACAATGATTGGTATCCTTACCATTGATGTGAGGATATCCATACTCCTTACAAAAAGCATTCCCTTCACCAAGGATTCATGCTTTTTTGCACTGACTAGGTGCATCCTCATACTCTAATACCTTAGATTCATGGATTCGACCAGAAATTGGAATCGCTGGAACTCTTTGACAAAGTCTAGGCCTTTTTCGGTAACCCTAAAGAGTCTGTTTCTATCAGTTCTATAGGATTCCATCAAGCCAGCATTAACTAGTCTATCACACTTGTCTAGGACAGCATAATGAGAGAGGTTAGCTTTTCGGGATATTGCTGATACAATAACACCATTTTGACCTCCGTTTCTAGTTACATCCAGGATATCACCCATGATACCCATTTCGGATCTGTATTGTTGTTTTGACATGGTATAGTATACGATACCAGCTTTATGAGGGACATCATGAAACGCCATAGCGGAACAGCTAGCGGAACAGTCTTTTTTGTCCCAAAATTGTGCCAAAATTACTTTTTTTGGCGCGCGAGCAAATTTATGAATTGAAAAGAGCTAATTCCATAACTTTTATCTTATTGGGTTAATTGTTTCAATCAATGGGCCTCTTCGACATATTCAAGGATAAGGACGATGATGAAGGAGGTATGGCTGAACATGAGAATGAAGATAATACATCTCGATTTAGTTCGGAACCAGAACCATCAGACAGATATACTGAGAATCAAGATGAAACTTCCTCCATTGATTCTGGAGAGCCTACGTCATATGCTCAACCTGCAACCGATATGGGAAGCCAGCTCGGAATACAAGAATTAATGAATAAACGTTTCAAATTGGAAGAAGCTATTGATTATGTTGGGATAATGATTAACAATCTTAAAGGCAAACGCACAAAACTTGCAAAAAATATTGAAGATGAAATTGTAGATATTACAAATTTGAAAGAAAAACTTACGAAGATAAATGAATACATTGAAGAAGAAAAAAGAGGTTTGGAGGAACTAAAAAATAAAAGAGCTCAAGTAGACAGAGATGCAGATGAGGTAGGTAGTATAG
>Ga0207962_1000613_pt1 | contig 11912 bp, 8 predicted proteins | sample Knorr_S15_td_AAI_FD_185603 | JGI IMG/M metagenome (GOLD analysis project Ga0207962, IMG submission 185603) | Marine microbial communities from Southern Atlantic Ocean transect - Knorr_S15_td_AAIW_ad_750m_LV_A (SPAdes) (version 2) | ecosystem: Environmental > Aquatic > Marine > Oceanic | place... | reverse complement strand
AAGATCCCGTCACCCATGAGGCCGGCTGCGTTGATCTCGAAGAAGTACCCGGTCCGACCGTCCAGGAACGTGTCCAGGATCCACATGAACCGGTCATCTGTGCCCAGTGAAGCGTCCCGTTCACGCTGATACGCCAAGACCTCTTCGGGGTCGTCATAGATGATGACACCGATGTAGAGGTTGTCCTCATCGAAGATGACGCGGATCTCCGTTTTCTCGGAAGGTACCCCGCCTTCGACCGGCTCCTGCTGTGTAAAATCGGTGATCGGGACTGCGGAAAACCAGGGTTCCTCCAAGATGCGACCATCAAGATCTATAGTACCTGTTAGCCGCATCGCATTGAGTTCGATCTCCGGGATAGTATTCAGTTCGGCTGTGTCGATTCCGGGGGGTGGCGGGCCCGCCTGCTGAGCAGTCGTGCTTCCAGGCGAGATCAGTGCGGAGGAGATGCCGGCCAGTAGGATCAAAGTGCTCCGGCCCGTCGGCCGCATTCTAACGACCGAAGAGGTCCTGCCCCCTTGTATCGATCGTTGCAATTGATTCCCGATGAGTCGTTTACTCAGTGATGAGTCGGTCTCTAATAACGACTCGCGGAAGGCCCGCACTGTTGAGCTCTGTGTTCAGTCGTGAAAGGTCCTCTGTGAACAGTACTTCGAGTGCCTGCATAGTTTCAGCCAGTTCGGCCGAAAGCTCTGCATATACCCTACGGTACGCAGCGGTCGGTGCCGCATCACCCCGTTCGAGTCGATTGCGCAGACCGGTAAGACGGTCGTTCAAGCGGATCGGGAACGCAATTTTATCCTTCGGACTCTGGTTTCTGACCTGATAAAGCTCGGTCTCGAGCTCACTGATATCACCCATGAATTGTTCTGCTAGCTCTCTCAGTTCCTGGTCGTTGCTTTGCATGACACTGGCCTGGACTTGGGTGCGAACGTCGCGAATCAATAGCACGTTCCCATTCGCCTTACTCTCAGCATCCCGGATCGCAAGTGCCAGATTGAACTGCGCGATGAGATCAGCATCGGTCACCCCTGTAAGCCGGGGGTCGCGTTTCAAATTGAACGCGGCGACTTGGACGTCTCCATCAACCGTGAGGCGGGCTTCGTAGCGACCTGGTGGAGACCACGGGCCGATTGCCGGGTTGCCGCCTTCGAGCACGATACCCTCAAAGGTCACGGCACCCGGATAGCGCAGATTCCACGTTTCTCTATAGGTCCCCTCATTGCGTGTGCCCTGAAAGAGCGTCCTCACGAGTTCTCCTTCCTCATCGAGCACGTCGAGACGGACTTCGCGGTCGATGCCGCTCACATAGTAGTCGAGAACGGCAGGAACGGATCTTCGGATCGCATCAGCCGGGGCGAAAATATGAGCATCAGCCTTCGCCACATCCGCACGAACTTGTCGGAGTGTCTCGATATCATCCAAAACCCAAAACGATCGACCGTGCGTCGAGATCACTAGATCACGATCCTGAACTGCGAGACCAGTGACCGGGGTGTCAGGGAGATCATAAGAGAGAGTGGCCCAGCTGCCTCCATCATCGAACGAGACGTAGACCCCATGCTCAGTTCCAGCGTAGAGCAGCCCTGACCGATCGGGGTCCTCACGGACCACTCGCACGAAATCGTCTGGTGCGATCCCATCGATGATTTTCGTCCACTTTTCTCCGTAATCATTGGTCTTCCAGGCATACGGAGACCGATCATCCATCTCGTAGCGAACGCCCGCGACATATGCGGTTCCAGCATCGTGGTGCGAGACATCAATCGTCATGACGCGGGTGTGGGCAATCATATCCGGAGGGGTGACGTTGCTCCAGTTCTCACCAGAGTCCCTTGTGATGTGCACGAAGCCGTCGTCAGACCCTGTCCAGATCGTAGCCGCATCATGAGGAGACGGGGTGATCGAGTAGAGCGTCGCGTAAATCTCAGGGCCGTCCTGGTCCTTCACTACAGGACCACCAGAATCATTCATAGTCTCAGGGTCGGCACGTGTCAGGTCGGGGCTGATCCTCTGCCACGACGTCCCCTCGTCAGAGGATTTCCACAGATGTTGCGAGCCCACGTACAACGCATCCGGTTCAGCGAACGACACCGCGATCGGATACGTCCAGTTCCAACGTTCGGGCATATCTCGTGCCGGCTCGCCCATGACAATGCGGGGGTAGGGCTGGATGTCACGGACGATGCCCGTACCGCGGTCGTAGCGGGTGAGTGCATTCGTTGCACCGGCATAAAAAATGTTCGGGTCGGCAGGATGGGAGACAACGTAGCCGCTCTCGCCACCCCCGACGGAGTACATCCACTCGGTGCTGACTCCACGCGGGTTGCTCAGATGACCAGGGTCCGATGATACACAAACGGTTGAGTTATCCTGCTGCGCGCCACATGCGTGGTATGGGAAGTCTGACGTTGTCGCCAAACGGTAGATTTGCGCCGTCGGATACTGCATCTCAGTCCAGGTCTGCCCCCCATTAACTGTGACGACACCACCACCGTCGTTGCCGTCGATCATCCGATTCGGGTTTATCGGGTCAATCCATAAGTCATGATGATCGGCATGCGTTTCCGGAACACTCTCAAGTGTGCGGCCCGAGTCCGTAGACTTCATAAGCCTAAAGTTCAGGATATATATGGTATTTCGGTCAACCGGATCCGCCTGAATGCGTTGGAAATAGAAGGCGCGCTGCCATATATCTCGATGTGTATTTACAAGGGCCCATGACATGCCTCCATCGTCTGATAGATAAAGACCGCCGTCCTCCGCTTCGATATTCGCCCACACTCTTTCCGAGTCCGCCCCGGACACAGTGACTGTCATTTTCCCGAGCACCCCAGACGGGAAACCAGGTGTATGGGTCAACTCGGACCAGGTCTCGCCACCGTCGGTTGTCTTGAAAATCCCTGAGCCGGATCCTCCGCTCCAGAGTTGCCACGGTCTCCGATACACTTCCCAGAGGGTCGCATACAGAACGTCCGGGTTGTTCGGATCCATAACGAGGTCAACCGCACCGGTACGATCATCACGGAAGAGGATATTCTCCCAGGTCGCACCGCCATCGTTGGTACGGAATACGCCACGGTCTGCACTCGGCCCGAACGGGTGGCCGAGCGCAGCAACGTACGCCCGCTCCGGATCAGTCGGGTGCACCCGAATACGCCCAATCGCATGCGTATCCTCCAGCCCAAGATGGTGCCAGGTGTGTCCACCGTCGTCGGAACGGTACACCCCGTCACCTTGGAGCACGTTAGCGCGGAGCTGCACTTCACCCATCCCGATATAAACGATATCTGGATCCGACTCCGCGACCGTCACCGCACCGACTGAGGCGCTTCCGATCTGACCATCGGTTACCGGGACCCAAGACGAGCCGCCGTCCGTCGTCTTGAAGAGCCCTCCGCCCGTCGCCCCGAAATAGTACTCAAAGGGGCGTTCGCTGTGCCCGGCTACAGCGATAGAGCGCCCACCACGGTCTGGACCAATCGAGCGCCACCCGAGTGGTGGCATGAGCGCTGACAGATCCTCCGTGGATTGAGGCGATGCCGGTGACCCTAGTACTGCAAAGAACGCAGCCAAGACCAAGCTTGGGCCGGTAATCCTCATCAATCTCTTCGTGGACGTATCAGGACTCCTGGCCATTTTCATCAACCGGGACAGAAACCATCAACTCCCTTCATGTACCCCGGCCAATACAAAAGCACCACCAGCCAAGCCCGTAGTATGAACCATGGGAGTCATCCATGAGGCGGCACCACCACCCATGATCGCAGGCACGTGTATAGTGACCACGATAATCAGCAGTAGCAGCCCAAGGAGTTTCATCGCCAAAGCCGTATGTTTTCCTGTGTAGACACTTACTGACGCTGCCAAAAGGCACAGACCAGTCAGATAAACCCATAAAGAGCCACCTGGGATCGGAACCATACCCGCCAGCGCAGCAGCATTTGTAAAGTGCTGGATCCCAAACCACACAAAGGGAACGGTATAGAGATATTTGCCCAACATTGGTAGAGACATAATTGACCTTTAAATGGTGTGGTGATTTCTGTCCTATACACGATCTAATTCACTATCTATTCAGCCCCTCGACCTTCCAAGTGCACGAGTCTCCTCATCGTCGAGTACCGGGGTCACATCACAATCGCAAACGTGATTCCAATTGAGAATATAGTTGCTCACCGCCGCCGCGCTGTCTGATTCAAATACGGCAGCACCTGTCATCGATACCAGATCATGCCATCTACCGATCATACTTAATGAATCTCCCATCATTTCCTGATCATCCTCAGCGCTCATATCACTGAATATCTTGAGCGTATCATGCCGAGCGTCTCCATCTGGGATTGACCATGTAACCATGAACTTCATGTGAAACTCCTGTCTGAGATGTGGAAAAGCTGGACCAGTGTACTTTTTTCGGTACGGTTCAACTAGAGTGATCCGTGTTAGGTGGCGCGATACCACAGGTGATCGCATCCTAGACCGAGTCAGCGCACTCTTCTCGCCTGCCTCGCCCCAAACTACTGGAGATCCGCATGCTCCCATCCCGTTCTGTGTTCGTGCCCCTGCTTGCGCTCATCTTTTTGCTGCCCTTGAGTGCCAATGCTCAGATCCCCATGGGGTCACCACTACCGATGGACCCAGACGTCACTGTGGGCGAACTCGAGAACGGGCTGCGCTACTACATCCGGCAAAACAGCCAGCCCGAGAATCGCGCCGAACTGCGGCTCGTAGTGAATGTCGGATCGGTCTTGGAGGAGGACACACAGCTCGGTCTTGCTCACCTCGTCGAGCACATGGCGTTCAATGGCACTGAAAACTTCGAGAAGCAGGAACTCGTTGATTACCTCGAATCTATCGGCATGGCATTCGGACCCTCGATCAACGCCTATACGAGCTTCGATGAGACCGTCTATATGCTCCAAGTGCCGACAGAGGATCCAGGGCCGGTCGCCACCGGATTCCAGATCCTCGAAGACTGGGCCCACCAGGTGAGTTTTGAGCCCGAAGAGATCGATAAGGAACGGGGTGTAGTCATCGAGGAATGGCGTCTAGGGCGTGGAGCCGGCGCACGCATTCAGGACCAACAGTTCCCGATCATGTTCACCGACTCGCGCTACGCGGAACGCCTCCCCATAGGCAAGGTGGAGGTCTTGCAGAACTTCCCCCACGAGGAGCTGACCCGGTTCTACAACACGTGGTACCGGGCCGACCTCATGGCGGTGGTAGCGGTCGGTGACTTCGATCCTGCGGAGATCGAGCAGCTGATCCAGACACACTTCAACCGGATGCCGGTGCCGGAAACGCCGTTGGAACGGCCGTACTTTGACGTTCCCGATCACACCGAAACCTATTATGCGATTGCCTCAGACCCCGAAGCTACGGGCTCCCAGGTCGGAGTTCTCGCGTTGCAGGACCCCCGGGAGGTGACAACTGTCGGGGACTATCGCCAGGCCCTGGTTGATGTGCTCGTGAGCAGCATGATGAACAACCGGCTTCAGGAGCTTACGCAGCAGGCCGATCCACCGTTCGTGGCTGCGTTTTCCGGACAGGGGGAGTTCGTCCGTGCGAAGAGCGCCTTCCAGATCTTGGCATTGGTTCAGGAAGACGGACATGCACGAGGCCTCGAAGCTCTTTTCGTCGAGGCGGAACGAGCGGCTCGTCATGGCTTCACGGATGGTGAGTTGGAGCGTCAAAAGCTTGATCTGGTTCGAGGACTAGAGCTGACTTTCAACGACCGTGAGAACCAGGAGTCTCTTCAGTTTGCCAGCGAGTACATCAACCATTTCCTGCAGGGCAATGCCATTCCGGGTATCGAATTTGAGTACATGGCCGCACAGGCGCTGATGCAGACCATCGACTTGGATCTTGTGAACGAGGCAGCGCGAGCCAACCTGGACCAGGCCAACCGTGTCGTGCTTGCCAACGCTATTGATAAGCCCGGACTGACCACTCCTTCTCAGACCGACTTCGAGCAGGTCTTTGCCGGCGTGACCAGCATGGAAATCGAACCATATGTGGACACCACGCTCGACGAGCCACTTGTGCCCGAACCCCCTGAACCCGGCTCAATCCTTTCCGAAAGTATGATCGACGAACTGAACATGACGGTCTGGACTCTATCGAACGGGGTCACCGTTTGGCTGAAACCGACGGACTTCAAAGAAGATGAGATTGCCATGCAGGCGACAAGTCCCGGCGGTTGGTCCAATTCGAGCTTGGAGGATCATCAGTCAGCAGTGATTGCTGCGGGGCTGGTCCAGCAAGGTGGCGTAGGAGCTTTCTCAACGATCGATCTCCAAAAGGCGCTTGCAGGCAAGGCGGTCCAGGTGTCCCCATCCATTGGCCAGAACACCGAAGGTATGAGTGGCTCCGCATCTCCCGAGGACCTTGAAACGATGCTCCAGCTGGTTTGGCTCTATTTCACGTCGCCACGCCAAGATGAAACGGCTTTCCAAGCATTCATGGCTCAGGGCCGGGCAGTCCTGGAAAATCTCGGATCGAACCCGATGGCGGCATTCGCAGACACCTTCAGCGTGACCATGGCCCAAGGACATCCAAGATCCCGCCCACTTTCAGTAGCCGTTCTGGACGAAATCGACCTCAAAACCGGGGTCGATTTCTACAGGGAGCGTTTCGCCGATGCGAGCGACTTCACATTCGTGTTCGTGGGAGCCATCGACTTAGACATCATGCGTCCGCTAGCCGAACAGTACTTGGGCTCACTACCCAGAATAGAGAGAGTAGATAGCCACGTGGACTTAGATATCGACCCACCAGACGCACATATTCAGAAGACCGTGCGTGCGGGGGTCGAGCCACAGAGCCAAACGATCATGGCCTTCAGCGGCCCGTTTGATTATACGGCTCAAAACCGCGTGGGAATGCGCGTGATGGCCCAGGCCCTAGAGTTGCGCCTTAGAGAAAGGATGCGGGAGGACCTTGGTGGCACTTACGGCGTGGGGGTGACTGGAGGCTACGAGCAAATCCCCGAGGAGCGTTACACTGTTACGGTAGCGTTCGGATCAGACCCGGTACGAGCAGAAGAGTTGCGCAGTGTAGTATTTGAGGAGCTCCGCAACCTACAGGTCGAGGGGCCAAGTCAGGAGGACGTCGATAAAGTGGCCGAGGGAGAGCGACGCACACGCGAGACCAATGTGCGGTTGAATCCTTACTGGGCAGTCCAGCTTATAGGAGCTAGGGCGTCGGGTCAGGACCCCCGCTTCCTGCTCGATACGACGACCATCGATGCTGTCACCATCGAGTCAATCCAAGAAGACGCGCGTCGTTATCTGAACGAAGATCGAGTGGTGATCGTGACGCTGCTACCAGCCGAGAACATTGGGAGACCGTAAGAACAGAGGGCAGCCGTACCCGAGTAATTTCCTTCTCATGCATCTCCATAAATAATCTTCATATCTGGTCGTTCGGTGAAATAGTAGTGCACCCAGATATAGAGATGACTGAATAACGCTATCGATAGAGCTGCCTTTGACTGGAGCAAGAACCCTGGAACCCAAACCAGAAAGAATCCAAACGTATACATACCGTTGCGAGTGTACTTGAAAATCCCTTGATCTACGAACGGTTTTAGTCTGTAGTCTTCCGGGTAAAAATGATCTATGCCGAAAGCCCGGTCGAATCCGAAATACTTCTTCACAGAATAGAACAAATAAACGGCTGGAATCAGAAATACCGTTGATAGCACATAGGAAAAAGTGGGGTCGATGTCCAATGTCATCCTGCCCGAGATCGCGAGCAGGATAATCAGTACAGGTCGAGAAAGTCCGAGAATCGAGAAACCGGTCTTATAGACGTTAAAGCCATTCTTTCCAAACAGCTTCGAGAGTCCCCGGTAATGCAGTTCAGACCGCCAGCAAACAAGCACATAGCACTGATGAACGACAGGCGCCCAAATCGCAAAATTGGCCCAGGTAAGGGTACTTATTCCCCATAACTCTCCATTGAGAACAGTTTGATCCGTTTCCAGATAAGAGTAGAGGAAGAATAGCAATCCACCCAATACCAGAATGTGCCATTCTTGATGCTTTAATATTCTCATGGGCTTTTCTTGATAACTACGCTTCCGAGCAAATAGCGTCTATGCAGCTATTCGTGCCCTGGATGTGCTAAGGTGTCGGCCGGGCTTGAAAAGATTCTTTGGTTCGGCAACGCATCGAGATCAACAATCTTCCCGTCCCGAATTACGGTATCCAGTACACGAATGTTGCGTATATCCGCGAGCGGATCCGCACCCAGAATGAGCACGTCCGCAAGCTTGCCATTCTCAAGCGTACCCAACTCATCAAGCATGAGGCACGCCATCGCCCCATTCTTTGTTACAGCCACGATGGCCTCCATCGGGGTCATGCCCAACTCGACCAACCCCTCGGTCGCAAGCACGCTCCCCGTTCCGAAAGATTGGTTCAGCGCCTTCTTGGGGTCGCGCCGGAATTCAGGCGCTGACCCGAGATAGTTGTCGGTACCGATCGTCGTCACACATCCGGTCTCGATGAGTTTCTCGGCATTCTTGCGACGAATCTCGATACCCTCACCTCTCTCCCGCGCCTCAGCTCGCAACTCCGCAGACGTTTTCGTCCGCTCTTCCGTCACGTCCTCCGATTCCTCGTCCTCGCTTTCCTCTCGGTCCGCCTGCTCCTTCAGATGCTCCGCCCATGGCTCGCCTGTGATCGTGTTGGAAAGCATGGCACAGACGGTGCCGCGTCGTGCAATCTCCTCGGCAAGAGCATCGGATATGACGCTGGGTAGTACCTCCGGGTGCTGAATCAGGTCGATGCCTGACTCGACCGAAATCCGCAGCCCCTCCGGACTCGTCGAGTGTGTCTCAGCCACCAGTCCCCGCTTATGTGTCTCCTCAACCATGACCTCTTGAGCGCGAGGGCTGAATCCGATCATGATCGGATTTGAGAAATGACTGGTGCCACCGAACTTGATGAAGTCCGGACCCTTATCGAGGTACGCGTTCACCGCTGCACGGAGATCTTCCGGCTCCATGTGCATCCACTCCTCTCCGGAGCCCTGCGTGATGAAGTCATTGAACTGCTCCTGAAACAGCGTGAGGCCGGTTTCGCGAACAAGAGAAAAGGTGATCGAATACGGGCCACCCCACCCTACGATATTACCGGCCACGAGCATGCGAGGACCGACCACCTCACCCCGCTTGATTGCATCTCGCACTTCGATGAGGGGCAACAGAGATCCATAACTGTCCCGGACCGTAGTGAAACCATGCTTGAGCTCGAGTTGCGCCGACTCGAGCGCCAAGTCAGCGTTACGCGGCTCGTAGCGGATAATTGTCTCGCCAGCCCCGTACAGGGACAGGTGTACGTTGCTGTCGATGAAACCCGGCGTGACGAACTTGCCCGTTCCATCAATCACTTGGGCTCCGTTCGGCACATCGACAGTACCAGCTGGTCCCACTGTGCTGATCCGGTTTCCGGTCAGGACGATGGTTCCGTTCACGAGTGGTGGGCCGCCATTTCCATCGATGATTGTTGCACCGACGATCGCAATGGTATTCTGGCCTGCTAGCGAGAGGGGCGAGACCCCTGCAAGTGCGAACGCGAGCAGGCTGGCGATAGGATAAAATCCGAAGCGCCTCGTCATGATTGATCCTCCTGTGCAGCGATGGGGCGGTCAGATTACCTCTAGAGCGTGTAGGCTGCCACCATCCCAGTGGCCTGCTTGCCTATCCTCCCCTCCTTCATCACCTGCTTGTGTCTCTATCGCCAGGGCGCTTCCTGAACACCACTGATATCGAGGATCGGGTGCTTCTCTCCCGTCATCTCCCAATGCACAAGTACAGTGGGGATCACGCCGGCCGAGTAGAAATCATCGAAAAAGCGCTTGATCGTGAAGTCATCTCCATTCTGTAGCGCTTCCTCTGCCAATAATTGTTCAATCTGGATCTTTCCTGCCACGTAGCTCGTGCCGTAACCAGGCTGGCGGAGGTAGAGATGCTGTTCGCCGCGTACTAGATCACCATCAGGCAACCAGCCACGTGGCGTCCACTTCCCCGCAAAATCGACAGCCTCTTCCATCACGAATTCGTGGCCATGCAGCATCAAACCCGACGTTGCTCGAGCAGCTCGCTGAGCTAGCATGATCCAGACCAATTCACGGGCCCGCGGTGAATTTTCATCCAGCAGACCCAAGTGCATGAACATTTCCTCAACACCGGTGGCGAGACCCTCGGAGCGATGGTCATAGATATTCGAGAGAGACGGTGTCGCCCGAATGGGACTCTGATGCGGGACTTCTCTCATGCGGGCGAGTTCGATCCAGTGGTGCATATGCGGGCGAAAAGCATCCGGATCTCGATAGATGACCTCCTGGAAGAAGTTCCGAATTTCTCCGGGCTCAGCAGGCGTGAAAGAACCGTTTACGGCGCGCAAAGCTGCATCCGTCCAGTCTTCGATGGTTTCGATTTCCTCTCGCTCTAAGAACGCCATATATAGATCTACAGATTCATTGAGTCGGCGATCGTACTCTGCCGGCCCTTGAATGCGTTCGAGTTCAGGAAGATCCCGGTTACGGTTCTCTTCCATTCGAAGCGAGGCGTGCGAGCGGGCAAGTTCCCGGTTCATTAGGGTCACTTGTTCTTCCCATGAAAACGGGGACAAGTGGACGTTGTGCATGTACCAGGTGTATGCGTCGCTACCTACACCGGACCGACCTGTTTTTCCTGGAAGTTCCGCGGCGACCCATTCGGCAAAATCATCTGACGCCTGGGCTGCGTTAGCCAGAGAGCGATCTAGCGCACCGCTCGTCCCCGCAACCTGTTCACTGTACGCTCTTAGGTCCGCAGCCTGACCACGGAACGAGCGAATCCCCGCTTCCCACAGATCACGTGCATTGCTCCCCGCTAGGCTTTCTCGAGCTTGTTCGAGTAAGGCTGGGATCGTACCGAAGCGTCGTGCCAACTCGGCCGCGTCATCCACTGAAAGCGGGTATTCGTACATCCACGTATCAATCCAGCCATGGGCGACTGGACCCTCATGTGCGGGCACGTCGCTCTCGGAAAGATACATGTTTGCATAGAACGCGGGATCACGAGCCCATGGCCTTCGGACCTTATGATCAAAATCCAGTCCGTTCATTTCCGCACGGATGAGATGCCAGTCGATCTGCTGTTCTACCGGCCAATTTTCTATATCGAATGCCCATAGCCGCTCTTTCCATGTACTAAGCTCCTGTTGTTGCCGAGCCATAGCTGTCGCGGTGTAGTCAGGCACCCCGTTGATGAACTCCGGACGCTCGAACTCGCGCCATTCACCGAACAGATCGACCAGATCATTCCATGATGACTGGCCATCAAGTGGAACAGGTAGGGTAACAAACAGCGCGGCTGCAATGAGCGTGGCGGTTCGGTTCATAGGGCTGGCTCCAGATCGTGGGATGGGACGGATCGCGACATAGTCGCAATCTATATAGTCTCTTACTAGCATAGATCGCTCATTGGTGATGAACGGATGAACTATTGAATAAAGGGAACAAGACAGAGGTTACGGAACAGCTGTATCGGTATAACCGCAATGTGCGGATCTGCCACTGGATCAATGTGGTTGCCTTTTGCTATCTCGTGGTGAGCGGCATTCACATCTTTCTCGACTTCCCTGAACTCTACTGGGGTAAAGTGGGATTCCAAGGTCATGACGCAGTATTCAAGCTTTCAGATTGGGGAATCTCCTGGGATGAAGCAGGAGCTATGGGCAATCGTAGATGGGGGAGAAACTACCATTTTCTTTTTGCCTGGATCTCGGTCATTAATGGAACGATTTACGTATGCTGGAACCTGTGGAACAAATATTTCCACAAGAACTTGTTCCCAGGCCGGAATGAGCTGACCAGGGAAAGCCTGAAGACCGATCTTGTTGAACATATGCGGCTTC
>Ga0207962_1000609_pt1 | contig 11938 bp, 13 predicted proteins | sample Knorr_S15_td_AAI_FD_185603 | JGI IMG/M metagenome (GOLD analysis project Ga0207962, IMG submission 185603) | Marine microbial communities from Southern Atlantic Ocean transect - Knorr_S15_td_AAIW_ad_750m_LV_A (SPAdes) (version 2) | ecosystem: Environmental > Aquatic > Marine > Oceanic | place... | reverse complement strand
GATCCGTTCCTCCTTCGCCGTCGCACTTCTGGCAACTGGGATGGCAATCAAAAGTGGGAGATAAAAACGTCCTCCGTGAAGATTACTGAGGGCTGGGAGCCATATGCTTATGATAGCAAAGACAAATTTGATCCATTCCTCCTACGCCGCCGGATCAAATAAATCTGACGGAGGAACTTGGAATCATTTAGATTGAGTAGTTTCTTAAAAACCAAAGAGTGAAGAATTGATAAACCGAATGAAAATACCCTGCACTAATTGCAATCAGCACATGGAGATACCTGAAGAACTTGCTGGGCAGACCATTGAGTGTCCTGCCTGTAACACCAGTTTAGCTGTGCCAGCCTTAGTTCAAGAGGAAACACCACAAGCAGCTTCTGGTAAAAATTATCCGATTGAACTGAACTTCAAAAAAATAGCTCTGGCAAAACAAGCGATGCTGACAGATTCCAACGGCAACTCAATTGCTTATGCTCGGCAAAAGGTCTTAAAACTCAAAGAAGAACTCGAAGTATTTGAGGACAAAACAAAAGCCAAGCGAATCTGTACAATTAAAGCCAACAAGGTCATCGATTTCAGTGCGACATATCACTTTTACACAGAGAACGAACAATGCTTTGGTTCCGTACAACGCAAAGGCCTTCTCTCAATATGGAAAGCGACTTACCTTGTCGATGATGCTAGCGGTAATCATTATGCATCAATTAAAGAGGAGAATCCTTTTGCAAAAGTTGTTGACTCGTTGCTCGGCGGCCTCCCTTTCGTTGGCTTTGTTTGCAACTACATCTTTAATTCGTCATACATTGCAAAAAGTAAAGATGGCACTGAACTCTTCAGGCTAACAAAAGTTCCGAGCTTTTGGGGTGCACTGTTCAAAATAGACAAACTAGCCGAAGTAACTCCTGACGAAGAAATACGCTGCATGATGAGTCTTTTAATGATGATTTTTCTCGAGAAATCGAGAGGGTAAACCACTTCATCCAGCGCACCATTAGATGAGCCAAAAAGAACATCACCAAATTAAGATCTTACCGAAACACGCGTTCACTCTCATAGAATTATTAGTGGTGATCGCCATCATCGCCATTTTGGCAAGTTTGTTGTTGCCAGCTTTAGCTCGAGCGAAAGGGAAGGCAAACCAGATCAAGTGCCTTAGCAATGTTCGCCAACTGCACATGGGACTTCAGATGTATATCGACGATCATGACGATCATTTCCCCCCTCGAATTTCAGGGCGAGAAAATTGGATAACTTCTCTTAAGCCTTACTATATCGCATACGCGGTGATTAAATGTCCATCAGATGGATTCTCCGCTAACCACGGTTTTTTGATAAATGGATTCAATGATTTTTTTGCCACTAGGCTTAGCAAAGAAGTATTCGAGAAATGGAAATGGCCGATTGGCATGAAGATGTCCTATATACCTGAACCCTCCAACACGATCACCTTCGGTGAAAAGCGCAAAGGATCAAGACACTGCCACATGGATTTTTATCAGGGGGAAGGAAACGATGTGAAGGAAATTGATCAGGCCAAACACGGTGGTGGAAGTTCGGATACCGGCGGTGGTTCCAATTACACCTTTGCAGATGGTAGCGCTCGTTTTATGAAAAATGGCACCACCTTGAGTCCCGAGAATTTGTGGGGCGTTACGTATCAGTTCCGAAAAATCCTGCCAAACTTAAAAAGGGAGGGGACCGGTGATTGACAGCAGCGCCAAAAGCATCAGTTTTTAGGTGCGGTTAAATCTTAGGAAAAACGCAAGTTGCATAAACAATCTTGCTGAAATTCATTTCCTCAAATCAGGCCAAATTTATAAATAAAATTTATGCGGCTAGCTGGTTAGTTTTTAGCGCCCGAAAAGCATCACTTTTTTGTGGCGACTATCCATTGGGTTATGCAAAACAGGTACTCATGAGCTTTTCCTCTTGGCCTCTCGCTTACGGCGTTCCCTCCAGTAGCGTTGGATCTCTTTTAATGTCATTTCTGTTTATAGCAGCTGGCCCGGTACGCCATATCCACACAAGTAGAAGCGGCATCTTGCCACTTCCGTTTCACAAAGTCGTCGCCGTCTGCTCAGTCCACAGACCGAGCTTCGTCGCCGTAGCTGACACTGCTGCGACACAGGCTGTCTCGGCGCGCAGCACATGTGCGCCCATGTGCGCGAGCTTCCAGCCATTTTTGCGGAAAACATCGCGTTCCTCAGGCGACCAACCACGTTCCGGCCCGAGCGCAATCACTGCGCTCGCACCAGCATCGGGTAAAACCGCGCCCAACGCGCCTTTGGTTTCGTAATTATCCAGCGCCACATGCACGTCCGCGCCATGTAGCGCGCTAATCGCAGACTGCAAATCAGCATGCATCGCGACTTGCGGGAGATGCGTGCCAAAGGCTTGCTCGGTGCCGAGCCGGATACGGTCACGCCATTCATCGGTCTGCCATAGGCTGCTTTGCGCATACGAAGGTTCGCTACGCTCAGCCTCAAGAAAGTGAATGCCAGCCACACCGAGACTTGCGGCCTCAAACAGGATACGCTTGGCCGTATGCGGCCGCGGCAATCCAATCAGCAAAGTAATCGGCAGCGGTGCGGGTGCTGGCTCCGTGCCCACGACCTCCAGCTCGAAAGCACCGTCAGCCTCGACGGCGACAACCTTCGCACGCGCACGAGCTCCGTTCACAAAGCCAAGGAAAACCAAGGTGCCGATCTTAGCGCGTAGCACTTTACGCAAATGCTGCGCGCGAGGATCGGCGCGTTCGAGTCGAACCGACTCAAAGACGTCATCAAAAAGCATCAAATTCATGGCGGTACGTTTGCCAGCTTTAAAAGGTAAATGGCCCCCGGGGCTAAACCCCCGAAAGCTCCCTGCCTAATCAGGCCAAATAATAAAAATAAAATTTAAGAATTATGGCGCGTGGCTGATGGGTGTTTTTCAGCAATTTTTTTGTGCCGCTTTCGAGGTGAAATTCAATCTGCATACCGCACTTGGTATGCAGATAAACTCTGGCCACAATTATAACGAAAAGTGAATTGCGTCTTTATGCTAAGGAAAAGAATGGAGCGGGTGAAGAGACTCGAACTCTCGACAGTCACCTTGGCAAGGTGGCGCTCTACCAACTGAGCTACACCCGCTCCCGGAAAAGCGGACAGGCAAATTATCGAAATAAGGGTGGATTGCAACCCTGTTTTTCAGGTTTTTTCCAGCGAATAGCGCCGCACGAGATCGGGAAACACGCAGTCGTCGCACAAGGCGTTGGTGTGGTTGCAAAAATCGGCCTGCACCTGTAACAACCCCTGCTGCAGAGCCGCACCCCGTAATGGAATGCGACGTCCGCCAAAAAGCCGCTGGCGCACGAACTTGAGCCTCGAGTTGTCCTGCCCCTTGGGCCAGGCGAAGTAGCGCTGCTCGACCCGCGCAACAAGGCCGGCGTTGCCATCGGCCGTGGCGCGGGCGTGGAGCCACGGCAGGATGACGTTGACGGCGACGTCGTGCAGCCGCCCGGAGCCAAGCAGCGGTTGCGCCGCCGCAAACCGCCCGGAGCGGAAGGTCCAGTGCCGCGACCAGTAGTCATCGCTGACGGCGAGGTGGCCAAGCAGCGCGACGGCGGGCGACGGTTTTTTCGGCGGCTGGCAGATCCAGTCGTCGAGCCAGGCGATGAAGTCGCGCTTGGCCAGCCAGTGCGCGGCAAGGGCCAGGCGGCGCTCGGGCCGGTTGGCGGGGCGTAGTCCGTGGAAGGTCCAAACACTTTTTGGCAGGATGCGCTTGGCCAAGCGGTCGCGGTCTCGCCACCACTGATCCCAGAGCGTACGGAGATGGCGGTTGGTGAGTTTGTCGCGGTCGAGTTGGCCGGGCAGCAGTCCGCCGACACCGAGCAGTCGGGCGAGCAGCACAACCGGCTCGGGCACTTGGCCAAGGCCGCGTCGCAACCCCGGCAGCAGCTCAGCGAGCCGGCGCATCGGCCAACTGTTTTGCTTGTAGCCGAGCGCGGTGAAGAGTCCTTCCCAAAGCGCCTGTTCCCAAGTGGCGCGGTCGGCGATGGCGGCGAGCGCGGCGGCCTTGGCCTCGAGTCGCACCTTGGCCGCTTGGCCAAGCAGATCGGCGACGCCCCCGGCGGGGAGGTCGCGCAGCGGTGCGGAGCAGCGGCCGTGGACATTTTTCGGCGGGAGCGTTGTCGCTTGGCCAAGCGCGTCTGCGAGTTGGCCAAGGGGAGCGTCGAGTTGGTTTTTGAGTTCGACCACCGGCAGATCGCTTGGCCCACTGGCGCCGGCCTGCCAGACGACATGCAGCCCGACGCTGCCGAACGCGGGGTTGGTGTTGTGGCCGTGTTGGCGCCAGCCGGCGGAGAGGACGTCCACCTCGATGTCACACTCGAACGGCTTGGTGTTACCCATCTGGACGAGTGCCCGCCGGAAATCCGGCCCGGCCTCGAGGTTGAGGAAGCCGGGATGGAGGATGGTCACCCGCCGCCCGTCGGTGGCGCGGAGGTCGCTTCGGCGGATGCGTTGATGTTGCCAAATGGCCTGCAATAACTGCTCGGGCGGCGCGCTGGAGCCTTCCCGAAAAACCGGCGGTTGCGCCTGCTTGCGCCATTTTGCGTAAAGAGTGGCCACGGAACGGAATCCTTTGTTTTGCGCGGTTGATTTTCAAGCCAACAAAAAACGCTTGGCCTCGGCGGCGGTTTGGGGTCTTCTGTCCCTCACATTTCGTGCCATGAAAAAAATGTTTTTCACCAGAGGAATCGTCGTCGCCAGCCTGATGTTCGGGTTGGCAGTTGTCCCGGCCCTGTTCGCCGAGGAAAAGAAAGAGGAAAAAAAGGAAGAGAAGAAGGCTGAGGCGCCCAAGCCCAAGCCGCAGTCGGTCTTCAAGGACAAGGCGCTGGAGGAGGGCGTGCGGAAGTTTGTCTTCGCCAAGCGCTACAACAAGGAGCCACTGGTCGAGGCGGACCTGATTCACCTCTCCACCATCAAGGTCACCAACGCCGGCATCAAGGACTTGAGCGGCCTCGAGAAGTGCCGCGCGCTCGCGTCGCTCGACCTCGCCGGGAACGCGATCACCGACTTCAGCGCGATCAAGGACTTGAAGCGCATCCAATATCTCAACCTCGCCAAGAACAAGATCGAGAACATCGCGCCGCTCGCCGGGTTGACTGCGCTGCAGTACATTGAGTTGTCCAACAACCGCGTGAAGGACCTCAAGCCGCTCGAGGGCCTCAGCAACATGCGCTCGCTCTACCTCTCGAACAACCGCATCAGCGACTTCTCGCCGGCGCTCAAGCTGACCAAGCTATGGTCGCTCTACCTCGACCACAACCAGATCACCAAGCTCGACGGCGTTGCCGGGCTCAAGGGCCTGACCACCCTCTCCGCCGGCAACAACGACATCGCCGACCTCGCCCCGCTCAAGGGCCTCACGCGCCTGCACTTCCTGTTCCTCGAAAACAACAAGGTGGCAAACCTCGGTTCACTCGTCGAGATGGCCAGTGCCGACTACAAGGGGCCGAAAAACTTCGCTCCGTTCCTGCGCCTCTACATCAAGGGCAACGCGGTTGACGGCGCCACCGACAGCCGCCTGCAGTTCGCCCGCCTGATGAAGTACGGCGTGCGCGTCGAGACGCCGCGCCAGCCGGAACTCGTCACCTTCGACAGCACCGGCTGGTCCGGTGAACTGACCGGCGAACAGTTGGCCGCCTTCCAGCGGGACATCCTCGAGAAGTTTGACTTGGTGAAGGACGCCAAGGTGAAACTGCAACTCAAAGTCTCGCCCGAGGATGGCATCACCAAACAGGAGGTCGACGAGCTGAAAGCAGCACTGAAAAAACTCGGCCTCAACGACAAAGTCGACCTGAGCCTCTAGACCAAACGCCAACCTTTCACGCGAAGCCCGGGTACGCCCCGGGCTTTTTTGTGGCCCCCGCTTGGCCAAGCGGGGGGATTTTCATTCCATTCTCAGTGCGGGTTTGGTATGGCTTTCACCCCGCTGGGGCGTGTTGCCTCGGCTCAATTTATTCCATGTCTGGTCATAGCAAGTGGTCGACGATCAAGCGGAAAAAGGGCGCCACCGATGCCAAGAAGGCGAAGGTGTTCGCCAAGCTGGCCCGTGAGATTGGCATTGCGGTCCGGGTCGGCGGTCCGGAGGCGGACATGAACCCCCGCCTGCGGATGATCCTGCTCAAGTGCCGCAGCGCCAACATGCCGGCGGACAATATAGACCGCGCCATCAAGCGCGCCGCCGGCGACGACGACGACGCCCAATTCGAGGAGCTGACTTACGAGATTTTTGCGCCGGGTGGCGTGGCGGTGCTTGCCCACGCCCACACCGACAACCGCAACCGCACCGCCGCCGACATCCGACACATCGTCACCAAGGCCGGCGGGCAGTTCGCCAGCGCCGGCGCGGTGACTCGGTTGTTTGAGCGCAAGGGACAGATCATCATCGAGCGCGCCGCCGCCGATGAGGACACGCTGATGGAGCTGGCCCTTGAAGCCGGCGCCGAGGATTTCACCGCGGACGAAAACGGCTACGAGATCGTGACCGGGCCGAACGACTTCGAGCAGGTGCACAAGGCAGTCGAGGAGAAGGGAATCGTAACGCTCTCGGCGGAAGTGACATCCATCGCCCTGCAAACGGCCGCCGTCGATGACTCCGGCGCGGCAACGGTCACGCGGCTGGTGGATGCGCTCGAGGAGAACGACGATCTGAGCGATGTGTTCACCAACGCTGACTTCCCAGAGGACGCCTAGTCGCCGAGGCCCGTGATTCGCTCCGGGTGGCTGTACACGTTGAATGTGTCGCCGCGGAGAAAACCGACGAGTGTCTGGCCACTCTCCCGCGCGAACTCCACCGCCAGACTCGACGGCGCGGAGACGGCGCAGATCACCGGCACGCGACCGGCCAATGCCTTCTGCAAAATCTCAAACGACGCCCGCCCGCTGACCATAAGCACGCGATCATCGAGCGGGAAATTGCCGTCGAGCATCGATCGGCCAAGCGCCTTGTCCACGGCGTTGTGGCGACCGACGTCCTCGCGCATCGTGAGCAGTTTGCCTTCCGCGTCGAACAGCCCGGCGGCGTGCAGCCCGCCTGTTTTGTCGAACGTCTCCTGTTCGGCTCGCAACTTGACCGGCAGTTGCAGCAGCGTCTCCGCAGCGACGAACGGCTCGCGCTTGGCCAAGGGCGCGAAGTGACCGTGCACGGACTCAATGGACGCCTTGCCGCAGAGGCCGCAGCTCGAGCTGGCATAGACGTTGCGCCTGAGCTTGGCCAGGTCGAGTTCGACATTGGGCGCAAGGAACACATTGAGCACGTTGCCGTGCAACGCCGCCTCGCCTTGTTGACAGGGTGCGACCTCGAGCACGTCGCCCGGCACGGCGATCACGCCCTCGGAAAGCAGGAAGCCAAGCGCGAGCTCCTCGTCGTGGCCGGGGGTGCGCATGGTCACGGCCACCGACTCGCCCTTGACGCGGATTTCCAACGGCTCCTCCCGCGACAGAAAGTCGTCCGCCGCCTGGCCGGGCGCGCCCTGTTTCCAGCGCAAAATACGGGTGATCGAGGTTTGGGGATCGGTCGGTTTTTCGTTCGCCGTTGGCATGTTCCGACCGCCTGCTACCAGAAGCAGCGGCGACAGAAAAGAAGGATTTGACAATTTGACCAGCCGGGGCTACCTGTTCGGTGCGTTATGAAGAAGTGGACAACTATCCTGAGTGGCATCGCGGCCGGGTTCCTTTTTGCCGGTTGCGGTGGTGGCGAAGAGGCGGCGGCAACCAGCGCGGCGGTGGATCCCAACGTGGTCGCCTACCCGCTGGAGACCTGCCTTGTTGGCGGCAGCAAGCTCGGCAGCATGGGCAAGCCGCACACGTTTGTTCACGAGGGCCGCGAGATCAAGTTTTGCTGCGAAGGCTGCAACGACGATTTCAAGGCTGGCACCGCCAAGTACATCAAGAAATTTGACGATGCGGTCGCGGCGAAAAAAGCCGCCGAGGCCAAGCCGGCTGACGCCGCCGGCGAGGCTGAGAAAGCCGGTTAAGTCGTCTCGCCGATTGGAATGAAAAACGCGTTTGCCATCCTGATAGGTTGCCTGCTGCTGACGTCACAGCTTGGCCTCGGGATGGTGTTGCAGCCGCAGCCAAGCGCGCCGGCGGAATGCGAGCATTGCCCGTGCGGCGGCAAAGCCAGTTGCTGTGTGGACAGCGACTCCTCCGATCTGCCGCTTCCAGCACTGCCCCAGCGCCAGACCAGCTTCAACGTCCAGCCCGTTGTGACGGACGGACAGTCCAGCGCGGTTTTTAAGCTGCCGCAAGTGGTCCTTGAGTTTTCCTCCCTCCCGCAACCTCTTCAAATGCGGGTGGCCGGCGTGCCTGTGCACAAGCGAGTCTGCCGGTACCTCACCTGAGTTTCCTTCTTTTCCCCGACCCAATGTGTCCAGAGGCGGAGTGTTTCCGCGACCGGGCAATCCCAATGTTTGAAACTGAAAAAGAAAGGAACTTAAATATGAAAAAACTGATTTTATTATTTTTTGTGCTGCCGTTGATGACCTCACCGCTGGCTGCGGTGGCGGATGAACTTGACACTCCCGCTGTGGCCAAGCCGGGCGAGTTGATTGTGGAGGTGAACGGTGTAGTCTGCTCGATCTGCGCCAAGGGCCTACAGAAAAACCTCGCCAAGCTCGACTTCAACTCGCCGGTGCTCAGCAAGAAATCCGGCGTAAAAATCGATATCCGCTCCGGCCGGCTGGTCATGTACCGCGATCCCAAGAAACCGATCGACTTCGACGGCATTCTGACCGCTGTCAAAAAGGGCGGCTTCGAGTTGGATAAGCTCTACATGCACCTGACTGGCTCGCTGGAGTCGGTCAACGGCAAATGGTTGCTCTCTGAAAAAGAGGGGCCGAACAAGTTTGGCTTCGCTAATGCACCCACGGGCTTGACCAAGAGCAATGCTGTCACCTTACGCGTGATGATCACCGCCAAAACCTTGGCCAAGGCCAAGCCCGGAACAGTGGTCGAAGTGGAAGTCGACGAGATCACAAAGGCAAGCGAATGAAGCGATCAATTGCGCTTGGCTCGCTATGGCTGGTTGCCGTAACAAGTGTCCTCGGGCATCAACCGGTGATGGACATGGCCCCCCGCTGGGCCGGTGGTTATGGCGTGCAGTTGTTCCAAGTCCATAGCATCGCCGACGACCTGCGCCACGGCGAATCGATGCTACCCAACCCTCAAGGGCTCGAGAGTCGCGTGGACACCACTTGGCTCGAGGGCGTGTACACGTTCCGGCGAGAGTTCCGCATCACGGCCAAGGTGCCGTATGTCGACAAGTCACGCCAATGGCTGCGGGATGGCGAGATCATCCGGCAAACCGGCCACGGTCTGGGCGACATCATTATCGGCGCGCCGATAAAAAAGTATGTCAATAAAAAGGGTTACACCTACAACCTGAGTCTCACTCCAAACCTACGACTGCCGACCGGCAGCACCGATGACGACTGGGCCGTGGGCGACGGAAGCTGGGATGCAGGCCTGAGCCTGAGCTATAGCTTCGAGACGCCAAAGTGGTATCACCTCTACGACCTGTACTACTGGAAAAACGGCTCCGGCCGCAACTTCGATCACGGCGATGAACTGGCGTTCGACGCCAACATCGGCTGGCACGCATGGCACGACGGCGACAACGGCCGGGGACTGTTCCTGATGCTCGACATCGCCGCGCGTCACATAGAGCCGGGTAAAAACCAAATGGTCGATCCCGCCGGTGACACCATCGCCGTCGGCCCGGTCGCGATGTATTACCACGAGGATTGGATGCTCAAGTTTGAGTATCGCCAAGTTGTTTACGACAAAGCCAAGACGATGCGCTTCGGCGATCACCGGCGCTTTGCTGTTGGCTTCGGCCTGACATTCTGAGCGCACAAAGTCGCGAACAACGCGCTTAGCCGAGTGCTTGGCTTTGACTTTGTCGGCGCTTGGCCTTCCTATTGCCGCCGACTATGAGCAGCCAAACCCGACGCGATTTTCTTAAGCACACGACCGCCGCCGTCGCGACCCTTACGGCCGGTTGCACCACCCTGCCGCCCGCCGCCCGATTGGCCAAGCGCGGCCCGTTAATCGTCTCAACATGGGGCTTCGGTAAACCGGCCAACGAACTGGCACTCAATGTGTTACAGGGTGGTGGATCGGCGCTCGACGCCGTCGAGCAAGGCGTGCGCCACGTGGAGTCATCCGGCAACACATCGGTCGGCCTTAGCGGCCTGCCCAACGCCGCCGGTGTTGTGCAACTCGACGCCTGCATCATGAACGGTCCCGGCCACCAAGCCGGCAGTGTCGCCGGTGTCGAGGGCGTGTTGCACCCCATTTCCGCCGCGCGGCTGGTCATGGAAAAAACACCGCACGTGATGCTCGTCGGCCCGGGCGCGCATTGGTTCGCCAAACAAAACGGACTCGAGGTGCGCGACGGCCAGGCGGACGAGGCAAGCTACCGCGCCTGGCTCGCGAAACAAAAAAAGCCAGCGCCCGGCCAGGGCGACAAGCCGGAAAACCACGACACCATCGCGCTGCTGATTCTCGACGCCGACGGCAACATCGCCGCCGGTTGCTCCACCAGCGGCTGGGGCGGCAAAGTGCCGGGCCGCGTCGGCGACTCGCCGATCATCGGCGGAGGCGTTTATGTCGACAACGAAGTCGGCGCAGCCGGAGCCACCGGCCTCGGCGAAAATGTCATGCGCTACTGCGCGTCGTATCAGGTCGTCGAAAACATGCGCCACGGAATGTCGCCGACCGAGGCCTGCGCCGAGGCGATCCGCCGCATCGCCAGGATCGATCCGCAGGGAATGGACCTCGCCATCAACTTCATCGCCATCAACAAGCGGGGCGAGTTCGGGGCGGCCGGCACGCAGGCCAACTTCCCCTATTCCGTCACCACGCCCGACTTCAGCGAAATCCGCAAAGGAAAAAGTTTAAGCGAGGCGAAACAAAAGGAAGGCGGCAACGAATAAGCCCCGACAGTTGGCACTGCGAAAAACGTTTGCGTTCTCCCTCACTCCACCCTCTCCCGCTGGGAGAGGGAGCTTGGCCAAGCGCGGCCCGTTTAATTCCTTCTCCCTCAGGGAGAAGGTGGCCGAAGGCCGGATGAGGGTGAAACACCGAATGTTTTTTTTGTAACTGTTGCGTTTTGTTTCGCCCTGTCAGGGCTTGAGATCTTTTTGTCGGGATTTTCCCAGGGCGATGCCACGGGCTATCGCATTTTGCCCCTTCGGGGCAAGGCGTTTACGCTACTTCAGCAGCTTGGCCAGGGTGGCTTGGTGGGTGTGGATGCGCCTGATTTCCTTCGCGGAAAGGGCGCGGTTGAAACAGGCCAACTCGTCGAAAAGGCCCATGTAATTCAGGCCAATCAGGATTCGATGCTCCTTGCCGCCCCATGAAAATTGCTGGTTCCAGCCGGTGATGCTGCCCTCCTTTTTTCCATTCAAGTAGAGCATGGCGACGCCGTCCTTTTTGCCGGTGTTGAAGCGCTCCCACGTGAAGGCGACGTGCGTCCATTTGTCTTTGCTGAATGGATGCGACTTAGCCGGGACGAGCGGTCGTTGCGGCTCCGGCACTTCCTTCTTCGTCGGATTCCAAACGGCTCGATCGGCGAACGCGCCCAAGCGGAACGCGCGAGGGCTGCCGTCCTTGTTGAAGTCCACAAAAAACGAGGCGTCGTTCCACGTGTTGGGCGTGATTTGAATGGGATCGACGTAGCCGGGATCGAGTTCGTTGACCGGATCGACCTTCAGCCAAAACGACACAGTGCCGCTCCAGTCTTTTTCGGCGAAGCGAAAATTATTCGCGCCGTCGTAAAGAAGCCACTTGGCTTTGCGCTTGGTGAAATGCAACGCGCCGCCGGAGAGCCCTTTGCCCTTGGCCAAGCGCGTCATCCCTTCGGTGTGGTTGCCCGGCTTGGGCTGCTT
>Ga0207962_1000608_pt1 | contig 11938 bp, 10 predicted proteins | sample Knorr_S15_td_AAI_FD_185603 | JGI IMG/M metagenome (GOLD analysis project Ga0207962, IMG submission 185603) | Marine microbial communities from Southern Atlantic Ocean transect - Knorr_S15_td_AAIW_ad_750m_LV_A (SPAdes) (version 2) | ecosystem: Environmental > Aquatic > Marine > Oceanic | place... | reverse complement strand
GTCGGACACCTATGATTTGATTGTGACTAATCCACCGTACGTATCTAAAGAGGAGCTTGGTTCCCTGCCAGCTGAATATCAACATGAACCGCTTACCGGATTACTGAGTAGAGCGAATGGGCTTGAAATTCCCTTACGAATACTAAACGATGCGGCAAATTATATGAGTGAAACTGGTTTAATTATCATGGAAATTGGATCTTCTTCAAAACTACTGTCGGACACACTGAAGAATGTTCCGTTACTTTGGTTAGAATTTGAACACGGAGGCGGAGGTGTATTAGCCTTGAGTGCGGCCGAATTGGATCGCATACCGCCAGCTTCATTTATAAATGGCCTTCACACAACTCGGTCGACTTAACTGTATTCCAAGACAGGAACTAGTGTAAAATGCTGTGCTTTTTCTCCCCCAGCTAGCCTTATATTCCGTTACTCGAGTTATAGATGTCAGGAAATACTTTCGGTAAATTATTCACAGTAACCAGCTTTGGTGAAAGCCACGGGCCTGCGCTTGGTTGTGTGGTCGATGGCTGCCCTCCCGGATTGCCATTATCAGAAGGGGACATGCAGCGGGATCTAGATCGACGTAAGCCGGGTAAATCTCGATTTACTACCCAACGACGGGAAGATGATGCTGTAAAAATACTTTCAGGTGTTTTCGAAGGCACGACGACAGGTACACCCATAGGATTATTGATAGAAAATATTGATCAAAGATCGAAAGATTACAGCAAAATTAAGGAAAAAATTCGCCCAGCGCACGCCGACTATAGTTATTGGAAAAAATACGGTATTCGAGACCATCGTGGCGGGGGTCGTGCATCGGCTCGCGAAACTGCTATGCGTGTAGCAGCAGGTGCAATCGCGAAGAAATATCTTAATCAAGAATGTGGAACCCAAATTACAGGTTATCTTAGCCAATTGGGCCCTATCTGCATTGAAAGTGTGGATTTCACAGTAATTGAACAGAATCCATTCTTTTGCCCCGATCTTTCGAAAGTAAAAGAAATGGAAGATTACATAACGGTGCTTTCTAAGGAGGGTAATTCGGTTGGTGCTCGCATTAACGTCCAGGCATCCAATGTGCCAGCAGGACTAGGTGAACCCATTTTTGACAGGCTTGACGCAGATATTGCTAAAGCATTGATGAGTATCAATGCTGTAAAAGGAGTGGAAATTGGCTCAGGTTTTTCGTCTGTAAGCCAGAAAGGCACAGAACACAGAGATGAGATTACCCCTGAGGGATTCATGAGCAATAATACTGGAGGGATCCTAGGAGGTATCTCCAGTGGGCAAGATATCGTAGCTAGTATTGCACTGAAGCCTACCTCCAGCATCCGGATACCCGGTAAATCCATAAACATAAAGGGCAAAGCGGATGAAGTGGTTACGACAGGCAGGCATGATCCCTGTGTTGGAATCCGGGCTACGCCGATTGCTGAGGCGATGCTGGCCTTGGTGCTTATGGACCACTTTCTACGAGACCGTGGTCAGACGGGTTGTCAGCGAAAACCCTCGTCGATACCCGTTTAACTTAAACTCAGTATTGGGATATTTAATTAATTAAAACAATTAATTAAAACAGTATTATAATAATATAGATTAATTTGGTATTAAGCATGGCTGGAAAAACTCTATACGACAAAATTTGGGAAGCCCATTTGGTTAAGGAACGAGATAATGGTACTGCCCTTGTGTATATCGATAGACATCTAATCCACGAAGTAACTTCGCCACAGGCCTTTGAAGGTCTTCGATTGGCGGGTCGCTCCCCATGGCGAGCCGGTGCCAATTTGGCCACACCAGACCATAATGTACCCACTACCATAGACGAACGGAGTCGAGGATTAGCTGGGATACAGGATCAGGTATCTAAGCTACAGGTTAAAACCTTGGATGAAAATTGTCGTGAATTCAATATTTTAGAAATTGAAATGAATGATGAACGTCAAGGAATTGTGCATGTCATTGGTCCAGAACAAGGTGTAAGCCTGCCAGGCATGACAATCGTTTGTGGTGATTCACATACTTCAACACACGGTGCCCTTGGTGCATTGGCTCATGGTATTGGTACATCTGAGGTTGAGCATGTGCTTGCCACTCAATGCCTGATCCAACGAAAAATGAAAAATATGTTAGTACGCGTTAATGGTCAGCTAAAGCCGGGTGTTACTGCAAAAGACGTGGTCCTAGCGATTATTGGTAAGATCGGGACCGCGGGTGGAACGGGCTATACAATTGAATACGGGGGCGATGTGATACTTTCATTGTCGATCGAAGCCCGGATGACGATTTGTAATATGTCCATTGAGGCTGGTGCTAGGGCGGGTCTGATTGCCGTAGACGATACCACCATTGACTACATCAAAGGACGTCCATTTGCTCCCACCGGCGAAATGTGGAAACAGGCGGTTTCCGCATGGCGACAGTTAGTAAGCGATGAGGATGCGGTGTTCGATCGTATTGTGGACTTAGAAGGCGCGGATATTGAACCGCAGGTAACATGGGGGACCTCTCCAGAAATGGTAGCCCCGGTAACAGGGCGCGTACCAGACCCTTCAGAGGAGCAGGATGAGACCAAGCGCAGCAATATTGAGCAAGCCTTGGAATATATGGGATTAGTAGGCGGCATGCCGATACAAGATATTAAGCTAGATTGCATATTTATAGGCTCCTGCACTAATTCTCGCATTGAAGATCTCAGGGAAGCCGCCAAGATAGTACAAGGGCAAAAAATATCGGCAAACGTCGAACAGGCGATGGTTGTACCAGGTTCGGGCTTAGTCAAACGACAGGCTGAGGCTGAAGGGCTGGACCAAATCTTCAAGGATGCTGGTTTAGAATGGCGTGAGCCCGGTTGTTCCATGTGCCTAGCCATGAATGCGGACCAGTTGGGAGAGGGTAAGCATTGTGCATCAACTTCTAATCGTAATTTCGAAGGGAGGCAGGGTTTTGGAGGACGAACGCATCTTGTAAGTCCAGGTATGGCTGCAGCGGCCGCTATCCATGGTTATTTTGTGGACGTTAGGAACTTAATTTAGTTTGAATGTATGTTAAATATATAAGCAAATACAAATAGATACAGACAAAATATGAGAAAATTTAGCATAGAGAAAGGAATAGTTCTGCCATTAGATCGGGCGAATGTCGATACCGACTATATTATCCCTAAGCAATTCCTAAAATCCATTCGACGCACTGGATTCGGAGTTAACCTGTTTGATGAGCACCGTTATCTGGATAAAGGCCAACCTGATGCTGATAACAGCCGGCGTTTGCTTAACTCGAATTTTGTGCTTAATCAGCCAAGATATCGGGGAGCTTCGGTTCTGTTGGCCCGAGATAATTTTGGTTGTGGGTCGAGCCGGGAACACGCTCCCTGGGCGCTTGAAGACTATGGGTTTCGTGCATTATTGGCCCCTAGTTTTGCCGATATTTTCTCCAATAACTGCTTCAAAAACGGATTATTGCCCATCGTGCTTGATCGAGAAGTGATTAGTGGTTTATTCGATGCCGTTGAGACTAACGTGGGATATGAGCTGGAGATCAATTTGTTTGAGCAGTCTATTATAATGCCGGACGGCAGTTTGATCTCTTTTGAAGTCGATGAGTTCAATAAACACTGCCTACTGAACGGCCTGGATGATATTGCATTAACGTTAGAGGACGCAGGCAGAATAAGTGCATTCGAAGCTCGCTGGAGCAAACAGACACCATGGAATTTTAACGCATCTGAATTGGGTTAATTTACGTGAAATTAGAGGTTGATAGGATTAAGAAGCGGCTTGGCTAATGGAGAGGTTACTATGAGTAGTTACAATGTTGCTGTAGTAGGTGCAACAGGAGTGGTAGGGGAAGCCATGCTGAGTATTCTTGAGCAACGCAATTTCCCAATTGATGAGCTCTATCCACTCGCCAGTGAACGATCTGCCGGCACGAAGGTTATGTTCCGAAACAAGCCTGTAACGGTGCAAAATCTTGCTGAATTCGATTTCAAAAAGGCACACATTGGATTATTTTCCGCTGGCGGCAGTGTTTCCGCCGAATATGCTCCTAAGGCTGGAAATAAAGGCTGTATTGTAATTGATAACACATCTCAGTTTCGCTACGAGGATGACATTCCACTAGTCGTGCCGGAAGTGAATTTAAATGCGATTGCCGACTTCCGCAATCGTAACATTATCGCTAACCCCAATTGCTCAACCATCCAGATGCTTGTGGCGTTAAAGCCCATCTATGACGCTGTCGGCATAAAGCGTATAAGCGTTGCTACTTATCAGGCTGTATCTGGCACAGGCAAAGCGGCAGTAGAGGAACTAGCCCGTCAAACAAGTGACCTTTTGAATGGTAGGGAAACGGAGAGTCGAGTCTACCCGCGGCAAATTGCCTTCAATGCTTTGCCGCAGATAGATCAGTTCATGGAAAATGGCTATACCAAAGAAGAGATGAAGATGAGCTGGGAAACCTGCAAAATATTTGGTGATGACAATATAAAGATTAGTGCTACGTGTGTACGTATACCGGTGTTCTACGGGCATTCTGAGGCAGTGCAAGTGCAAACTCACAAGCCGATTACAGATAAACAGGTACGCGAACTGTTGTCTAACAGCGCTGGAGTAACGGTAATCGACGAGCGGAAAGATGGGGGGTACCCAACGGCAGTCCATGAATCGGCCGGACAGGACTCGGTATTCGTGGGTCGAATACGGCAAGATATCTCAATGCCTAACAGCATAAATCTTTGGGTGGTAGCCGACAATGTACGAAAAGGAGCTGCTTTAAACTCCGTGCAGATAGCTGAGGAGTTGATAAAAACTTACTTATAATTAATACTGTGAATTGCGACTAATAATAAAAAATTCAATTACTTATAGCATATAACTGGCCGCAAATTAATAAGATGTAAATCGCATATGTGAAGTTATCGATTCGCCAACAAATTTGTAAACCCAACACAAGAGAACAGGCGAACATGTTAAAAATATCTGTCGTAGTTTTCGGCATAATGTTGTGTGATTTGACGACGCAGGTATATGCCGCTGACCAAAGCCCTTCCTCAGTAGAACAAGCTACTGCAGGACAGCAATCGATTCTCGATCGCCAGCAGATCACAGAAAGAATCGAAATATTAGCCTCCGATACCCTGTCAGGAATTGCATTGCGTGTGCGGCCTAACGATTCGGTATCTATTGAGCAAGTCATGCTGGCTATTCAAGCTGCTAATCCTAATGCTTTCATCGGCGGCAACATAAATCGGATGCGCAGTGACTTAGATTTACGAGTACCCAGTCTTCGAGAAATTATTTTGGTTGATGTTCAGGCGGCGATCAATGAAGTAGCACGACAAATTCAAGAACTTTCTGAAATAGAAGCGGAACCACTTGCACAGCCTATGGATGCGACGCTAACCCAAGGTGATCAATCGCCAGGTCAATTAAACGTTATTGCTATTAATGATGAGTTAGCTGAAGTCTCCCGGAGAATAGAAGGATCTGCTTATGAAGAAAATCTTGAGCTAGACAGGCAAATCGCCCAGTTAGAAACCCAGTTAGCACTCCGGCAGGAAGAGGAAGACCGCACCAGAAGGCGGCGAGAAGAACTTGATTCTCGTCTGATGGAATTAGAAATACAGATCGCTGCCGCTCAAGAAATCGTTCGTTTGCAGGACCTGCAACTTGCCCAGGTTCAGGAATCTATTGTCGAAGCTGCTCGACTAGCTGAGCTGGAAATTGCCCAGAGCATCGCTGCTGCTATCGAACCTGATACGCCGGAACCTGTGCCAGGATCAACTACCTTGATCGAAGACATTAGGCGCATTTTTACCAATAACGCGTTAATTACTGTTTTTAGTATCTTAGTGGTAATTCTACTGGTAGCGTTGCTCATACGGCGGAACAAAATATACGATTCGGAGGATGAATCAATAGATGAATTAGCAGAAAGAGAATTTCACCCAGTGGGTGAAAGTAACGAACCACGGACGGCTACTGAAGGCAATATGAAGCAAAGCGTAGAGGAACAAATTGAAAGTGAATCAGATGCTGACATAAGTGTTAAAGCAGGTACTGCCGCGGGTTCAGAGCATGATTTGGGTGATGATGAGAGGAAGCTTATCGTAGAACCTGAAGGTTTAGAGGTCACAGGGGCAGAAGCTGGCTCGTATGATAAAGAAGGATCGGAGGGATTTGCCGGCGAAAAAGAAGCAGATAATCTCGATTTTCTAACGGACAATGAGCCTGAATCGCTAGAAGAAATCGAGTCACTTTCCAACCTCGATGAAGCCGCAACAAAGCTTGAACTGGCATACGCGTATCAGAAAATGGGGGATGTCGATGGGGCTAGGGAAATTCTGCAGGAAGTAATTAAGGAAGGATCAGAGGCGCAGGTTAAGGAGGCTGAGAACTCACTCGCTTCTCTCGATAATGCTCACGATTAGTTGCGTTATGTTAAGAACCAACCACTGACACAAGCACTGGTTTTGTCACTTTCTCCATCAGCTGAAATTAGAATAGCCACGGGCATTGAGTACGACGGCTCAATGTTTAATGGCTGGCAAAAACAATCCTCTCCTATGCTTGACACGGTGCAATCGGAGCTTGAGCGAGCACTCAGCCAAATTGCCAACACTCAAATTACAACTATATGTGCTGGACGTACTGATGCAGGAGTACATGCTACGTGTCAGGTGGCCCATTTTGATAGCCCTATTGATCGTCCTGAAAAGGCTTGGACTCGAGGGGTTAACAGCCTTCTACCTAGCTCGGTACGAGTTCTATGGGCGAGGAATGTAAACCAACAGTTTCATGCACGGTTCTCAGCTACCGCAAGGCGCTATCAATATGTTATTTATCAGCGCAAAACAGCTTCAGCAATCATGAAAAGCCGAGCTACGCACGTTGTTAAACCTCTGGATGTGAATGCTATGAATAGAGCGGCCCAATATTTACTGGGAGAACAAGATTTTTCTGTGTTCCGAGCCGCGGGGTGTCAGGCGAAGTCTCCTTTTCGTCGTATAACAATGGCGGCAGTTAGTAAGCGTAACGGGTTTATAGTGTTTGATATTCAAGCTAATGCTTTTCTTCAACACATGGTTCGTAATATTGCAGGTGTGCTGCTGGAGATTGGTCAGGGAGGCCGAGATCCGGATTGGATTAATGAATTAATTGCCTGCAGGGATCGAACTCAAGGTGGATTGACAGCGGCACCGGATGGCCTTTATATGACCGGTGTAGAATATCCTTCTGATTTCAGCCTGCCACAATGCTACGAGATTCCCGTTTTTTTGCAAATAGCTGGGTAAATGAAGATTTAAGGGTGCGTGCTAGAAACTGCCTCGTTGTGATAAAATAGCCCCCTTTTATTACCTCAAACCTACCTTGTCTAAGCTCTGGATCAAAATTTGCGGCATTACGCGAAAGCAGGATGCGATTGCAGCTACAGAGCTGGGCGCCGATGCCGTCGGTCTTGTGTTTTATAAAAGAAGCCCTCGGTCGGTTACGCTCAGCCAAGCCGGTGAAATTATCACCGGAGTCTCATCGAACCTAAAAATTGTAGGGTTGTTTGTAAATCCAGAGCATAGTGTGGTATCTGAAGTTGTAGAATCTGGATTGGTGGATTATCTCCAGTTTCATGGAGATGAGTCCATGGGATTTTGCGAGGCATTTGGATTGCCTTATATTAAAGCGTTAAGAGTGAGAGCCGATCGAGACATAACGAGTGCTATTTCAAATTATAGTTCGGCCAACTTTATTTTACTTGATAGCTTTGATAAAAATTTGCCAGGGGGCACAGGTGAACCTTTTGACTGGTCAAGAGCCGTAGCGGCTAACGCTATTAAAGGTATAAATTTGATCGTAGCAGGAGGCCTGAATTCCAGCAATGTCAGGCAAGCTGTAGAACAGGTTAGGCCGTTCGGGGTAGATGCCAGCAGTGGTATAGAAACAGAACCCGGTATAAAGGATATAGGAAAAATGAAGGTATTTATCGAAGCAGCACGCGGAGCAGAAATTGTCTGAATTCGGGCCCAAGGCAGACGAACTCTCTTTGACGTTTGACGGGCCAGATAGTTCAGGTCATTTCGGTCCTTATGGAGGGGTTTTTGTTGGCGAAACATTAATTGCTGCTGTCGAAGAATTAGCAAAGGTGTATGACCGTTTCTCTAAGAATGAGGATTTTTGGAAAGAGTTTGAGTATGAACTTAAACATTATGTAGGTAGACCTTCGCCGCTGTATTTTGCCAAGCGTCTCACTGAAACTTGTAGTGGTGCTCAGATCTATCTGAAGCGTGAGGATTTGAATCATACTGGAGCGCACAAGGTAAACAACACCATTGGCCAGGCCTTGTTGGCTAAGTATATGAACAAAACCAGAATCATTTCAGAGACAGGAGCGGGGCAGCATGGAGTAGCAAGTGCGACGGTTGCAGCTAGGTTGGGGCTCGAGTGTTATATCTACATGGGAGCCGACGATATCGTGCGGCAGGCCCCTAATGTTTATCGGATGAAGCTGCTAGGGGCTACAGTCATATCGGTAGAATCTGGCTCTCGTACGCTTAAGGACGCAATGAATGAAGCTCTGCGAGACTGGGCAACAAATGTGGACAATACCTACTACATTATAGGTACTGTAGCCGGACCACATCCTTATCCTCGAATGGTAAGAGATTTTCAGTGCGTCATTGGACGCGAAACGATAACACAGTCAATTGAACAAATTGGACGCTTACCTGACGCATTAGTTGCTTGTGTGGGTGGTGGCTCAAATGCTATTGGACTCTTTCATCCCTTTCTCAACAGTGCCGAGGTAGCTATGTACGGTGTTGAGGCCGGCGGAAAGGGGTTGGATACGAATGCTCACGCAGCGCCTCTATGTGCTGGTAAACCCGGAGTGCTTCACGGAAATCGGACTTACCTAATGACAGATGCCGCTGGCCAGATTATGGATACCCATTCCGTTTCAGCTGGGCTAGATTATCCAGGGGTTGGACCAGAACATGCATGGTTGAAGGATTTAGAGCGAGTTAATTATGTTGCTGTAACCGACAGTGAAGCTTTAGAAGCCTTTCATCAGCTGACCGAATTAGAGGGCATTATTCCTGCATTGGAAAGTAGTCATGCCGTTGCTTACGCGATGCAACTTGCCGCTGAAATGAATCCTAAGCAGGCATTAGTAATCAATCTTTCAGGTCGAGGTGATAAGGATATTGAAGCTGTGGCACAGATTGAAGGAATCAAGCTGTAAGCGAACATCATGGGTCGTATAACTCGGACAGCCGAAAGTGTCATAGGAGAAGGGGGAAAACTTCTAATTCCCTACTTCGTAGCAGGTGATCCGGATCTTGTAACTACTTTACAGCTAATGCATACGGTTGTTGATAAGGGCGCTGATATCATCGAGCTGGGTATACCTTTTAGCGATCCTTCTTCCGACGGACCCGTAATTCAGCGCTCTGTAGAGAGGTCGCTCGAAGGAGACACTAGTCTCGATGACGTGCTGGAACTCGTAAGACAATTCAGAGAAAAGAATGATAATACCCCAATAGTACTCATGGGGTACTTGAATCCGATTGAAATTATGGGCTACCGGAAATTCGCAGTCAGGGCCTCTTTAGTAGGTATTGATGGAGTGTTGGTTGTCGACATGCCTCCAGAAGAATCAGCTGAATTGCATACTTTGCTGCGTGAGGCTGGGGTCGAGACTATCTATTTGGTCTCTCCGACAACAAGCGAAAACCGCGCTAAGCATATCACAGCTCTATGCTCAGGTTATTTGTATTACGTTTCGCTCAAGGGAGTGACGGGTGCTGTTTTAAGCGATTATGACTCCGTGAAGGAGAACTTAACTAGATTGCGCAATCTTACTGACTTACCCATAGTAATAGGCTTTGGGATAAAAGATCAGCAAAGCGTCAAAGCCCTGGGCAGGCTCGCCGATGGAGTGATTATAGGTAGTGCGCTCGTAAATAAAATTGCAGAATTGCCACACACTAGTGTGCAGGCTCAAGATGATATTAATGAATGTACTAATCTAATCGGTGTCGCACGAAAGGCGTTGAACAGCAATAATTAATTTATTTCTATAGATATTGAAGTTAAAAACTAGTAATGAGTTGGATCGATAAAATCTTACCATCAATTTCGCGAAGGGGCGTGAATAGCACGAAGAAGTCTGCTGTACCTGAAGGGGTGTGGAAAAAATGCCCGCGTTGCGATGCCGTGCTTTATAAAAAGACTCTTCAAGAGAATGCTGACGTTTGTCCAAAGTGTGATCATCACTTGAGGATTACGGCGCGGCGAAGGATTGATATATTCCTTGATGCAGAAAACCAGCAAGAGCTTAATCCCAATTTAGAACCTATAGATTTACTCAAGTTCAAGGATCTCAAGCGTTATAAAGACCGGTTAATTACCGCACAAAAAGGCACTGGAGAGAAGGACGCATTGGTAGTTATTAAGGGCAAGCTAAAGGGAATGCCGATAGTTGTGGCGGCATTTGAATTTGGCTTTATCGGCGGCTCCATGGGAGCGGTAGTAGGAGAAAAATTTACGCAAGCTGTAAACTCCTGTATCACTGAGGGCGTCCCTTTGGTTTGTTTTGCCACCAGTGGCGGTGCGCGCATGCAGGAAGCGTTGCTATCGCTGATGCAAATGGCAAAGACATCAGCAGCGCTGGAAAAACTCAAGCAAGAACCGTTACCGTATATCTCGGTGCTGGTAGATCCAGTTTATGGCGGTGTGTCGGCAAGCCTGGCTATGTTAGGCGATGTCAATATCGCTGAGCCTAATGCTCTTGTGGGATTCACAGGACCAGACGTTATTCGCCAAACAGTAAGGGTAAAACTTCCGGATGGATTTCAACGAAGCGAGTTCTTATTGGAGCACGGAGCCATCGACATGATTGTGCATCGACGTGATATGCGTGACAAAATTGCTGCCTTATTAAGCAAGCTACTTTATTTCAGGATCGCTGAATCTTGATAGCAAGTGATGAGTTTGAAGCTCAAAGCCTAGGCTTCTGGCTGAAACGAATTGCTACATTACATCCTCGCAAAATCGAACTTGGACTCGATCGTGTTAAGGCAGTAGCACATCGCATGGGTCTAACAAAACCTGCACACCAGGTTATCACCGTGGCAGGCACTAACGGAAAGGGATCTTGTGTAGCGTGTCTCCAGGCAATACTTGAACGAGCCGGTTACCGAACAGGAGCATACACGTCTCCACATCTCCATCATTTCAACGAGCGAATTTGCTTAGAAGGAGAAGAGGTAAACGATCGGGTTCTGTGTGATGCCTTTGTGGCGGTCGAGCATGCCCGAAAGGAACAGTCTCTAAGTTATTTTGAATTTGGGACCTTGGCAGCGCTATGGCTTTTTAGCAAGGCCGATATTGACGTCGCGATCCTTGAGGTCGGTCTGGGTGGCAGGCTGGATGCCGTCAACATCATCGATTGTGATATTGCAATTATCACCAGCATCAGCTTCGATCACCAGGATTCGCTAGGTAACGATCTGGAAAGTATTGCTACAGAGAAGGCGGGAATAATTCGCCATAAAACTCCTCTTGTGTATGGGGACTTGGTTCCTTGCGAAAGTGTCTTGAAAAAGGCTGATGCACTTGATGCGCCAGTTTATCGATTGAACCTTGAGTGCTATGGCATTGTAAATCAGGACAACAAGGCTTGGGCTTTTACAGGATGCGAAATCTCCGGAAAGACACAGACGATTAAACAACTTCCCTTGCCACATATCGATTTGTCAAACGCTGTGCTTGCTGTCCAGGCCATCAGCCTTTTGCCACTTGTAATTGAAAGAAAAGCTTTTCAAGAAGCCTTAGATGGACTTGCTTTACCTGGTCGCTTTGAGCTTCGTAAGGACATGGACACTAAAAAGCGTGTAATTCTTGATGTGGCTCATAATCCGGCAGCTGCAAAGTTACTT
>Ga0207962_1000600_pt1 | contig 12024 bp, 13 predicted proteins | sample Knorr_S15_td_AAI_FD_185603 | JGI IMG/M metagenome (GOLD analysis project Ga0207962, IMG submission 185603) | Marine microbial communities from Southern Atlantic Ocean transect - Knorr_S15_td_AAIW_ad_750m_LV_A (SPAdes) (version 2) | ecosystem: Environmental > Aquatic > Marine > Oceanic | place... | reverse complement strand
CAACTATCTTTTTTCCTTACACTATCGCAGCTTCAGATGGGCAAATTTTTGTTGTTGTTCCTGGTGATAATAAAATAAAGGGATACCAATATTCATCGCCTGGAATAATATACGACAGAAACGGTAATCTAGTTACAGAATTTGGTTCACTGGGAGCTAAGGATGGCCAATTTCAAAAACCAAAAGGAATTGATGTGTCAGAAGATAAAATTTTTGTAGCTGACTCTTCTAATTATCGTATTCAGGTTTTTGACCTTGATGGAAATTTTTTGCTCAAGTTCGGTTCCAAAGGTAGTGGTAATGGACAGTTTGATTGCCCACAAGACATAAAATTTTACAAAAATCAAATCTATGTTGTCGATTCTGACAACCACCGTATCCAAATTTTTGATATTGATGGTAATTTTATTGCCAAATTTGGCTCTGAAGGTAAAGGTGATGGAGAATTAAAAAAACCATATAAATTTGATATATACGATGATAAAATTTTCATAGTTGAACCATTTGTAAGCAGGGTTCAGGTTTTTGACCTTGCTGGTAATTTTTTATTCAATTTTGGATCTGAAGGTAGTGATAATGGGGAATTGAAATATCCACAAGATATTGTAGTTTGGAAGGAAAAAATTTTTGTCACGGATTTAGGAAATAATCGTATTCAGATATTTGATATTGATGGAAATTTTGTAACTATGCTTAGCTCTAATGTGATACATGAAAAATTTGAGCGTCCACATAGCATAGCAATTTCAGATAATAAAATCTTCGTTGCAGATAGTCCAGTTTATCATGTGCAGATCTTCGAAGCTTCCGATACGCTAGGTCAAAAAAATGTTCAGCCTGAAGAAACTTCCATACCAGACTGGATTAAAAATAATGCGGGTTGGTGGGCCGAAGATCAAATAGGCGATTCTGATTTTGTAAAGGGAATTGAATACATGATTCAAAAGGGAATAATTAAAATTGAAAAAGTACAAACTGGCGATGAATCATCAGACAGTATTCCACCATGGATTAAAAATAATGCTGGATGGTGGTCAAAAGGACTCATATCAGATAATGAATTTATCAAAGGAATTGAATATCTGGTAAAATCAAAAATAATCAAAGTTTAGAATACATAAATTAATGCAAAATTATTTGATGTACAGAAATGATAGGATTTGGCTCACTAGTTCTACTTGGAGTAGTAATAGGCTCAATTAGTGTTTCAATGTTTTGGTTTATGGATAATTTGACTATCGACGTAACTTCAGAATCAGGAGAACTTGTACAAGTTGGCGGTGTAGAATTTGACGTACAATTTGTTTCATATTATGAAATTTTAGAAAAAAAAAGCGAATACCTTGAATTTGAAAAAGACTTGATAATAAAAGGTATTTCAACAAGCGAAACACCTGATGGAATTTATTTTCAAATTCAGATTACTGCTCATAATGTGGGTACTGAAACAGTAAGAATTACGGGAGGTCAGTTTCATCTTCTTGACTCTTATAATACAAAATATGATGCAGTGTTTATTGGATATGGAGATAATGAATTATCATTAATAGATCTTGAACCAAACAATTCTGTTACTGTTACAACACAATTTGATATTCCGTATGATGATCAAATGGAATACAGTGTAGGTATTATTCCTGACAGATATGGTCTTCAAGAATCTCAAGAAAGAGGCTTTATTTGTGTAAAAAACTGTCAGAATTAATAATTGTTCATTTACTATAAATCAGAAAGTAAACCGGCAATAAAATCTTCATATTCATGATCTGAGAACGTAATTATTTCTATTTTATTTTTTGCCAAATCAAGCTTTTTTGGCTCAATTACTCCTTTATCAACTTCAATAGCAACCGTCAATGTATCTAAATGGTAACATTCATTGTTAAAATAATATCCAGGACAAGAACAGAAATCTAAGTATGGATCTAACCAATATTCTTTTTCCGTTCCCACAACTGTCCAAATCTTTCTATTACTCGGTTCAAAAATATGCAGTTTAATACGTTTTTCAGATAAAACGGAATTTATCTTTTCAAATTGTAAACTCACAAGGATTTAATTAAATTGGATGATTATATTTTTAATGGTTCAAACCAGATTAGTTAACAATTATCCAGCTCTCATAATTGAAGGTAAGGAAAAAAATTTAGTTATAACAGATTTACACCTAGGATTTGAAGGTAATTTATCACAAAATAACATATTTTTAGGAAAAAACACAACAGTAAACGAATCAATAAAAGAAGTTGAAAAAATTCTGGTTAAAACAAAACCTGATACGTTAATTCTTCTTGGCGATATAAAATCTGGAATAAAATCTATAACGAAAACAGAATGGAATGATGTGCCAGTTTTTTTAGAAAAAATCAAGAAGCAGATTAGCATGACAATAATACCGGGTAACCACGATGCAAATATAGAAAAATTAATTCCAGAAGGGATTTCACTTGCTACCTCAAAGGGAATAATTATTGAAGATGCGTTATTAACACATGGTCATACAATTCCAACAGAAAATTTTTCATCAGTGAATAAAATCATAATGGGTCACGTTCACCCTGTTTTTTTCCAAGAGAAATCTATTATCAATGGTAAAAGAGTTTGGGTTACGATGAAATGTAATAAACAAAAAATTTTTCCATCAAAAACAGGAAAATTAGAAATAATAATTATACCAACATTTAACAAACACTTTTACACAACCAATAAAAAATTCTATAAAAAGTCAATTTCACCAATATTAGATAAGAGTGAAGTATTGGAGGCTAAAATTCTGACACTTGATGGTACAATAATAGGCAACGAATCGTTACTACCTAACATAATTTAATTAAATTTAATTTTTTGAAATAATTGTACCAGCTTTGCCATTTAATGCTGCTAGGGCATTGTCAAGAGATGTGATAATACCCATATCTCCTCCAGATTCTAAGAAATCTATCGTTGCCAGTACCTTTGGTTTCATACTTCCTTCCAAAAATTGTCCTTCTTTTAGAAGCTTTTTGGCAGTTTTTACAGTGATAGCATCCAAGTCACTCTCATTCGACTTGCCATAATTCAATTTTACTTTATCTACGTCTGTTAGAATCAAAAGTACCGAAGCCCCAATCGATTTTGCAATCAAAGCTCCAACATAATCCTTATCAACCACGCAGTCTATTCCCTCAAAACTAGAGCCACTCTTGATTACGGGAATTCCACCGCCACCACCAGCAATCGGCAAACAGGAATCATCCTCAATGAATTCTTTCAGCATGTCTAACTCAACAATTTCTAGCGGCTTTGGAGATGCAACTACCCTTCTCCACGTTTTTTCCCCAGTAGGTTTTACCTTCTTAATAATATAGCCTGTCTTATCCCTTAATTTTTTTGCCTCAGTCTCTGTTAAGAAAGGACCTATAGGCTTGCTTGCAGAAGTCTTACCAAATTTTGGGTCATTTTTAGATACTAGTGTTTGAGTAATAAAACTTACAACTTTTTTATTTTTTTTTAATTTTAAAAACTCGTTTTGGAGTGCCTGTTGCAGCATATATCCAATTTGGCCTTGCGTCATAGCTATAACCGTGTGCATCGGCAGATTAGGCATATTCTTTGCAAATTCCTGTTGAAGAAGTAAATTTCCTACCTGTGGTCCATTACCATGAGTAATAACAGAAACTTTGTACCGGTGTTTACCTAGAACAACAGAGGCAATACTTTTTGCCGTTTTTTTGATATTTTCTTGCTGTTCTTCATGTGTGCCAATTTGATCTTTTTGCAAAATGGCATTTCCACCAAGTGCGATTACTATTTTCTTAGAACCATTTTGGTTTTTTTTGCCCATACTATTCAGGATGTTAACATTTGGTTAAAAAGATAATGTAAGTTTTTTGTGATAAATAATCAAAGTGGAATTTTTGGCAGTTTATGATTATAATGCCTTGAATTGCTCACTCCATTTGTAGTAAGCTCTAATCATATCCATAGACACGCTTGGCTTTCGTCGTGTCATAGTTTCCCTAAAGTCCTTCATTCCTATATCAGCTGGTTTAGATGGTGCTTCACCATCTATTGGTTCCTTGTATTGAGATGATTGAAACATTTCATTGACAACTTTAAGCTGAACGGCCTGACATATATCCTTGATATCACTTGCACTGTATCCATCAAAAATAGATGCCAATGTATGAAGACGTACTTTGCTATCAAGTTTTAGCGGGTTTGTATAAAGGAAAAAAAGTTTTTCTCTGGCTTCAACTGATGGCAAGGAAACATAAATTCTTTTTTGGAATCTGCGTAAAAATGGATGATCAAGACTCCAAGGCTTATTAGTTGCACCAATGACATACAATTTGGTATCTTTTCCCTTACTGTTGATTCCATCCATTTCTGTTAAAAACTGATTTCTGGATCTTACTTCACCACCAATTTCATTTGTTCGCTCACCTAACAGAGAATCAAGTTCATCAATAAATAAAATCACAGGTTTACCCTCCCTTTCTGCATAACTATGTGCCATTTTGAATAATCTTGAAACATTTTTTTCTGCTTCACCCAGCCATTTACTCATCATAGATGAGCCATCCACATTGATGAAATAACCATCCAACTCATTTGCGGTTGCCGCAGCTAGAATTGTCTTACCGCAACCTGGTGGACCATACAATAAGATTCCTCTTGGCCAACCCAATGGAAAAAGATCACCTCTTTTTGTGGGATAAACTATTGATTCACGTAATGCGTTTTTTGCATCATCAATACCAACGACATCACGCCATTTAACTTCAGGCTTTTCTCTCATTACCATATCATCAAAATTATTTTGTGTGTTCTTGGCTAGACTTGCTTTTTGTTCCTGTGGTGATGCTGTAGGATCAACTGTTGGTTCAATACCAATACCATTAGCCTGAAGTACCTCGATTCTGGTCTTGTATGATTTCATTCGTTCTGTGTATATTTTGTTTAGTTTACTATCAGGATAAAGATGCATTAATTTTAGTAATGAATCTATAGCCTTCTGATAATGAGTAACAGCCATTCCCCGAGCTCCCTGAGAATCATATTTTATCGCGGCTGTAGCAAACTGGCTAGCGCTTTTTTCTAATTCTTGTGGTGCCATATTCATCTAAATTACCTTAACAACCTTCTTTTAATTATACAAAGCCAGTCTAAAGAGTAAATATCTGTAAAAGATATAGTTAAATTTTTTACACTTGCTTGATTTCAGTCGTAAGTTTTAGGTTTAACTGCTTTCCAATTGTGAATTCATTTTCGACACAAATTTTTTAATTTTGTCTTTTGGAATTACAGCCCCACATGCTTTATCATGTCCACCGCCAGAACCACCAAGTTCAGTAGATATAGAAGACACTAATCTGCCAAGGTGTACTTTGCATGAACGAGAACCTCTTACTGAAACAGCATATATTCCATGATCAGTTCTTTCCTTATATGCAATACCGACATGCTTTCCTGAAAGCCCAAGTACAAAGTTTACAGCGCCACTTGCTCCAGAATCAAGTATTTCCATATAGGCTAAGTTTTTTAAAATTTTCATTGATTCCTTAACTTTTGATATAATCTCAGCAAGTTTCCCAACTTGAATTTGAGCAAATTCAAATGTATTCGGAATTTCGTGAGGATATTTCGATTCACTTAATTCATCAACCAAATATAAAAGATAATCAAGATCTTTTTGGTGTCCTACGATATTATAAGTTAAAACAGTAGCATTGATTAATGCAAATTGCCTGTCATACATCTGTAAAAGTTTTGTAGCTATAGGCCTTTCTTCCATGTAATCAGTTATTGCCGCACATGTAGCAATAAACGAAGAATGCTCTGGTAATTTTTTCCTAAATGCATCATACACAAGGGTTGCAGTACATTCAGTTGTATTATGAATTAGTTTCACTTTAATTTTTTTGAGTTTAGTAATAACTTTTGAATCAAGGTCGTGGTGATCTATGTATGTCACAGAAATGCGTTTTTTAATTAATTCAGCAAGTAGGGATACAAAAGGATCTGTATTTTGTTTGTTCAACCCCAGATCACAAATAAATAATTTTTTTAAGGATTGATCATTACGTAATAATTCTAATGCGTCCATCATCCCAGGATAGTCAACAAGCACGCAATCTCCACCAAATACTTGTTTAATTAATGCCGCAGAAGAAATACCATCTGCATCTTCTTTATGCGAAACGCAAATGGTTTTTGTTCTTCTTGATTTCTTAGTGTTTACCAATGTTTTTTTCTGCACTGATTTTTTAATTAATTTAATTGGCATATTTGCGATACGTCAGATCAACCCTCATTTAAATGAAGAATGGTAATTTGCTATTTTTTTTTAAATTTGTTTATTTTGATATCAGGTTTTTCAGACACTTGTTCGATTGAAGTACAAATATCATAAAACCAAACCCCATCAAGCTGAGTGTTTATGTCGATTTGTTGTATCTCTGCTAATTTTTTAGGATCCCCCTCAATAATGATTTTATCTATAATTTGCATTAATTTGCGCTCTTCTGGTGACATGTCAATTTAGCTAAAAATCACGTTATAATTTCATGAATTAACAGATTAGACAAAATACTGAATTTTCAAAACGTAATTGAAGTTGAAAATTTAAAAATGCAATTTTCATAGGTAAATTATGGATACAAAAAACATTGGGCTGAGAAATATTGAGGTTGCTGACACAAGAATCTCATTTATTGATGGGCAAAAAGGTAAGCTGATTTATCGTGGTTTTGATATTTTGGATTTAACTAAAAACTCCAACTATGAAGAAACTTGTTACCTTCTATTACATGATGAATTACCAACTAGAGATGAATACGATGATTTTAGAGCCAGTCTATCCAAGGCAAGAACTATTCCAAAGCAAATGCAGATTAATATGGGCAATTGGCGAATTGATGCAGATCCGATGGATGCCTTACAGGCATTTGTTGCAGCTTTTGGTGGTTACTATGATGAAGAGTTTTCAAGTAAAGACGCAAGTTATGAAAGGGCTATCAACCTTATAGCTAAGATTCCTACAATTATTGCCAGTTGGCAAAGAATTCGTAGCAGGCAGGAGATTGTACATCCAGATTCAAATCTTAACCACGCGGCCAATTTTTTATACATGTTAACTGGTGACAAACCAGAACCGGAAATAGAAAAAATATTTGACGTTTGCCTAATTCTACATGCAGAACATACTCTTAATGCCTCTACATTTGCTGCTAGGGAAGTTGCATCAACACGTGCACATATGTATTCTGCTGCCAGCGCTGCAGTAGGGGCATTAAGTGGAGAATTACATGGAGGTGCTAATTACGAAGTAATGAGAATGCTTCTTGAAATAGAGAATGAGGATAACGTCGAATCCTATATCAAAGAAAAATTTGCTAGGAATGAAAGAATTATGGGGATGGGTCATGCTGTATACAAAACTATAGATCCAAGATCACAAGTTCTTAAGGAATTATCAAAACGTCTGTCAGAAAAAACTGGACAGCCATGGTACAACATAACAAACAAAGTGGAACAGACTACAGTGGACATGATGAAAAAAACTAAGGGAATGGAAATTTTTCCAAATGTAGATCTTTATAGCGCTTCAGTTTATTATATGCTAGGCATCCCAATGGATCTTAACACGCCAGTTTTTGCTATGTCAAGGGCTGCTGGATGGGCAGCACATGTAATTGAGGAAAAATTTGCAGAAGCAGCACCAAAACCAATGTTATATAGACCAAAGGCTGTATATGTCGGAAAATATGCTGGGCCACAAGGCATTGATTATGTTCCTATAGAAAAAAGAGTAAAAAAATAAAATAAGTGTTAATTTCGAGAATTAAGCCAATCCTTTGCTTTTGAATTAACATCATGCTTGTATAAGATTTCAAAAACCATATCATAAAATGAGAGTCCCTTTTTTTGTGCCTGCCCATCAAGCCATTTAATGCCATCTGATAACTCAGGATCATGTTCAGAAAATTCTACAAGTTCATCTACCATATTAGTAAAAAATGTATGAGATTCTAGCATGAACAATTCTTTAAATGTTGATCATTAAATCATAAATGCAAAATATATAGACAAAAAACACCCTTTTGATTGACAGTTGGAGCACAAATTATTCCTTGATGGAACTAAAACTAAAATTTCATGGATAGTTCAAACTGGCAATCAGATTACGAAGGAGTTTAGGGTGCATCCACCAGCATATACTTCAGGATACAAGCTGGACGTAAAAAATGAAGAACAGTCAAAATTCATTGCTTTGCATGCTGGAATCTATTGGAGTGTTGGAGTATATACCATAAAAGACGGAGATACAGTGAATGTCATGTGTGACTCCAAAAAAATGTATGATATTCTTAGTTCAAAGCATAAAATATCTGATCAAATCATTAATGACAAAATTCATTTCATAAATCTTTTCATTAAACAAAGAAAACTTGTTGTAAATTACCACCTAATTGATAGTGATGAAAATCCGGCATCAGTACTTATACGTTAATTCCAATTATTTTGAATCGTGTTTCAGCTAAATAGAATTAAGATCGAGCTGAATATAGAATCAAACAATGATTTTTAAATATGAATTTATGAATTCAAATGCATGAAAGACATCAATGAAATATTACCAAAGGTCCCAAATATGAGATGGGGTGCTTTGATGAACAAAGCTCCTACAAACAACAAAGTCAATGATCTAAACAAAATTTTTCCACATAATGGAAAATGGCACACTGTATTTGAGGAAAAAGATCATACATACATTGATGGAAAAATCATCTGGAAAAAAGACAAAGAGTCTTGGACATAAGCGCTAGTATTTTAAAATCAAACCAATATCCATTAAATTAGTATGCGTATAACCAGTTTTTATTAATCCGCCATATTTTTTGAAAAATAAATTAGAGTTGTTATTTTTCAAATAATGAGTAATTTCTTCTGGCTTGTACGAATTATTTTCAATCAATGCACCAGAATATTTTGTATTACCATCGATTCCATCTGTCCCAATCGAAGAAATTATTAAATTCTGATTAGAATGATGTGTTAGTTTTAGGATTTGCAGAACTAATTCTTGGTTGCGCCCACCCTTTCCTTTTCCCTTTACATTAACTGTTGGCTCACCGCCAAAGATTATGCAAGATCTTCTATTCTTTGGAATCATTTTTACAAGTCTTTTTGCAGAAATTGCAACATCATGTTGAATTATAGGGCTAACTATAACCTTGAACCCTAAAACCTGTGATTTGGAAACCATAGAGTCTAAACAATTCCGGTTAGTTGCTATGATTTTATTTTTAATTCGTAGATTTTTTTGAGTAATTGTTTTTTTGGACAAATTTTTTTTTAGATGAGAAATTACAGTTTTTGGGAATTTTGCTTCTAGCGAATATTTTCTTATGATTTTTAGGGCATCAGAAGAGGTTGTGCTATCAGCAGAAGTACATCCTGATGAAATTACTGAGATATCATTATTCACAACATCTGACATTATCAGTGCACAACCATCACAGTTCATTTTTTGAACTAGTTTACCACCCTTAATTTGTGAGAGATGTTTTCTTACGCAATTAAATTCATTGATTGTAGCACCACACTGCAATAGAAGCTTAGTAACATGTTTTTTGTCAGACAGAGTAATTTCATCGGGAACAGAAATCAAGGATGAACCGCCGCCGGATATTAAAAAAATAATAAGATCCTTGTTTGAACGATTGTTAACAAATTTTAATACCGCTTTTCCAGCTCTTACACTTTCTTTATTTGGTACAGGATGGCCTGAATAAAATACCTTGAAATTTTTATTAGTTAAACATGATTTTGCATATTTTGGAATTACAACTATACCCTGTGAAACATCTACTATTTCAGAGACAGATTTTGCCATTGAATCTGCAGCCTTTCCATATGAAACTACTAAAATTTTTTCATAATTTGATAAAATTATACGACTTTTTCCAATATGAATTTCATTTTTGTTGATAAAAAATTTCAAAAAATTCTTAGGTTCTGCGGCAGTTAATCCAGCTTCTAATATTTGTAATGCATTTTTTTTTGCTTTATTTGTAGCCAAAGGTTTAAAATTTTGAATTGGCATTTTGCAAGTTTATCGTAAAGAAATTATTAAGTCTATACAGATTTGCAAGATATAATAATAATCATGTTTTCAATAACTTATGCATACAGTTAGGATACCAAAAATCATTCAGTTTGGAGAAGGTGCTATTTCTGAAGCGGAATATCCAAAAAATGCTTTGGTTGTAACAACTGCCCCCCCTGAAATATCTGGTAGGTGGTTAGACAAAATGGGCATACAAGACTACATGTTGTATGATAAAGTTAAACCAGAACCATCTATTGATGATGTAAATACTGTTGTGGCTGAATACAAAGGAAAAAATCCGTCTGCATTAATTGGACTTGGTGGTGGAAGTTCTATGGATGTTGTAAAATATTCCTCAGCAGAATTTGGTGTAGAGAAAATTTTAATTCCTACAACTTTTGGTACTGGTGCTGAAATGACAACTTATTGTGTTTTAAAATTTGACGGCAAGAAAAAACTTCTTGGTCCTGAAAAAAGATTCCTTGCAGATCGTGCCATAATTGATTCGTATTTTATGGATGGTACACCAGAACAAATTGTCAAAAACTCTGTATGCGATGCTTGTGCACAGGCAACAGAAGGATATGATAGTAAACTAGGAAATGAACTTACACGAACGTTGTGTAAACAAGCGTTTGACGTATTGTATGATGCAATTATGAATGACAAGCCTGAAAATTATCCGTATGGTTCCATGCTTTCTGGTATGGGTTTCGGAAATTGCTCTACAACACTGGGTCATGCATTATCATACGTATTTTCTAATGAGGGTGTTGCCCATGGATATTCTTTATCTTCATGTACCACCATAGCACATAAACACAACAAATCGATTTTTTATGAAAAATTCAAGCAGGTTATTGAAAAAATCGGCTTTGACAAAATGAAGTTAAAGGCTCCTGTTGACGAGGCAGCTGATGTAGTAATGACTGACAAGGGTCATCTAAACCCAAATCCAATTCCGATTTCGAAGGAAGACGTCATCAAGTGCCTTAATGACATAAATGATAGTAATCTTTGAGTTCCAATACAATAACTTGAATTAGGTACAACTTATTTTTGCCAAACTTATTAAGATTGAAATTTAAGAATTTTACAAGTGAAAAAATAATATGTTAAAATTTGGAATACAAAATGGATTAAATGTTGCTAGAGCAGGTTATTCTGAAGACCAGATTTTAACTGCATGTCTGTTGGCTGACCGTACTGGTTATGACTCTATTTTCTATATGGACCATACAAATGTTCCACAATGGAAAAAAGCAGTAGTACTTGATCCTTGGGTCATGTTATCATCAATTGCAGCTGTTACTAACCATGTTGAATTAGGAACTTGTGTTACTGATGCAATCAGAAGGCATCCATCAAATATTGCATTGGCGGCAATCACACTAGACAGAGTTTCAAAGGGACGAGCAATTTTAGGAATTGGTGCAGGTGAAGCTCAAAACCTAAAAGAATTTTGTATACCATTTGAGAAACCGGTTTCTAAATGGGAAGAACAAATTCAAGTAATCAAAAAATTGTATGGTTCATCGCCAGATAACACTGTGGATTTTGAAGGTAAATATTACAAATTAGAATCTGCATGTCTTCAGGCTCCACCAATAAGAAAACCTCACCCACCAACATATATGGCCTCTGGTGGAAAGAGGACGTTATCTCTTACCGGAAAATACGGGGATGGTTGGCTACCAATAGGATATACTCCAGAATTATTTGAGGATCATAAAAAGCAAATAGAGGTTTCTATGAATGAAAATAATAGGTCGCAGGAAGAAAAGGACAACTTTCAGATGGCACTAGATATTGATGTTTACTTTTCTGAAGACGCCGAAGAATCTTGGGCTAGGATGAAGGAGGCTGTAAAAGTTAGTCTGTTTAAGCCTGAAATACTTAGGGTGCATGGACTTAAAGAAATTGAAGGA
>Ga0207962_1000594_pt1 | contig 12082 bp, 10 predicted proteins | sample Knorr_S15_td_AAI_FD_185603 | JGI IMG/M metagenome (GOLD analysis project Ga0207962, IMG submission 185603) | Marine microbial communities from Southern Atlantic Ocean transect - Knorr_S15_td_AAIW_ad_750m_LV_A (SPAdes) (version 2) | ecosystem: Environmental > Aquatic > Marine > Oceanic | place... | reverse complement strand
AGTCTGGTTGCGTGGAGTCAGTGCCTAATAAGTCAAGGGTTTCTAGGGCTTGTTCCGGTAGACTCCTGCACTCGTGAGGGAGGGGCCGGAGATTTAAATTCTCACACCCCGACTATTTACTCAATTAACACAGACCGTCTGAGAGACCACTACCCGTGAAGATCTTCAGCAAGCTGTATTTGGGATGAAAATTCAAGATTGCAGATGAGCAGATATTGCGCAGCTCCCGAGTTGGTGGGCGATTGGTTACGCCATGAGTGAGTTGACTCCCCAGCAAAGAATTCGCTGCATGATCGCACTCGTCGCTGCACTGGCGGTGGTGTCGATCACCAGTTCTTTGAATTGGCCGATTTTGTCCGAAGCTCTGCGTAATCAGGGCTACAGCGAATCCATGATCGGTATCAATGCGGCTGCCCAGTTTGCCGGCATTATTGTGGTCGCACTTGCTGCACCGCGCATCATCCCAGCTCTGGGATTCTTCAAAGCCATTGCGCTCGGTATGATAGTGCTCGCAGTAACGATAATTGCTTTACCGGCGTTTCGCAGCTTCGAGACCTGGCTGGTGATCCGGTTCCTGCTTGGCATGGGTAATTCACTGTTGTTTACCACTGGTGATACGTGGATAAACCTCATTGTCAATGACCGGGTACGCGGACGTTGGATGGGGATCTATGTCACGGTCGGCATGGCCGGTTGGGCCGTCGGTCCGGTGCTTGGTGCTTATCTGGACCCAGACACTTACTGGCCGTTTGTTTGGGGGTTGCTGGCAATCTTGGTTGCGGCTGGTTTGCTACTGCCCACCCGGAAACTTGATGTCAGATTGAGTGTTCCAAAACAGGGAGTTACTCTGGGCTTGGCGGCGGTGTTTTTTGCCGCACCCACGGTACTGCTGGCATCAGCTATGTTTGGTGTTGTTGAAGGCGCAATGCAATCTTTTGCCCATCTCTACACCATGGATGTACTGGGTGCACAATTCCGTCAGACCGGGTATGCAGTTATCTGGGTTGGTGCGATAGCAGCCGTTTTTTTTCAATACCCAATCGGTTGGTTGGCTGACAAATTTAACCGTAGCTGGCTGCTGATTGTCTGTGTTCTGGCGCTGATGGTTTCGATCATTCTGTTTCCGCTTCTTGTCGAAGGTGGGCGCGATGCCTGGTGGCAACCACGGGGACTGGCGCTCTGGGCCGTGGTCAGTGTCTGGGGTGGTTCCATGGGGGGGATCTTCACCGTTGGCATTACTCTGCTGGGCGAACGTTTTCGTGATATAGAACTGGTTTCCGCCAACGCTGTGTTTTCCGTGCTGTTTGGTGTCGGCGGTCTGCTTGGCCCATTCCTGGCGGGCACTGCAATGAGCGCAATCGGTCCCGCTGGCTTCCCGTTGTCGCTACTTGCAGCTGTCGTGATCTACGCGTTGTTTGCGCTCTATCGTCAATTTACCCGCGCGTAGCATGTACCTTGACCGTACCCACTCTAGGTGGCGTATCTAACAAAGCAAAAAATGAGAAAAATTGAGCAACTCGCCGACGGTGACATCGCTCAATTCACCGTTGGTCTGCGGGGGGAACAGCGATTCGGTTAGCTTGATTTTGTACATGGGCTTACGACATCAGGCGACCCACGGGGTATCGACCTTGAGACCTCGCGGTATCTCCTAATGAATCAGCACTCGTGTACTAACCCCTGCCCAAGTAGTGTTTTCATGGTTCTGATTTGCTATTGATCAGTTGAGTTGTTACCTGAACCAGACGATCAGTCACAATCCTAACTGCATCACAATCTGCGGATTCTTTAAGCCGCCCTGAAGCGTCAAATGCTCCATTTGCTCGCGGAATCGTCTGCTGTTCTGGAATTACTACCATTCCTAGGTTAGTCAGGATCATACGCATAATAGTCAGCCCTCGAAGCCCCCCTATTACCCCTGGCGACGCGGCCAAAAGTGCTGCTGTTTTCCCGCGATATGCAACCAACGAAGGTTCGTCCGGCTGGGGTCGGGATACCCAGTCAATAGCGTTTTTTAGAACCGCCGTGATCGCTCCGTTGTACTCTGGGGCAGCAATCAAAAACCCATCATGGGCAATCATATGACTTTTGAGAATTTTGGCATTCTCAGGTAACCCCTGGTCTGCCTCCAGGTCACCATCGTATAGAGGGAGTGGATAATCAGCGAGATCGACTTTTGTAACTCGGGCACCGGTGGTCGTCATCAGCCCAATTGCTTCGTCAATCAACAACTTGTTGAGTGACTCCTTACGTGTACTGCCGGCAAAGGCCAGGATAGATGGACTACGCATTACCGTACGAAAAGTTTATGGTTAGTCATAGGAAATTCTAATTTGTAGAGACTTCGGCTTAACTAGGAACTCAGCAGAAACTGGCCACTGTTAAAGTCGTTGATAGCTTACTCGATTTCTGCCCAATTTCACTCGTATTATCATTGCCGTGTGCCGTTAGTTGTTGTTCGCCTGCTCAACGATCCACTTTTGGTAAACCAACTGGACACTTTTTCGGGGCAAGACGGCGTCGGCAATGCGCTTGACGTTAGGAAATTCGTCCGCTGACGGGTGCCCCCGCGATGTCTGCAGCCACGTGGTCAACATGAAGAGATAAATGTCGACGGCACTAAACCGCTCACCGAGCACCCATTTGTTGTCACCAATTTGGTCGTCGATGACTTTCCACGTTTCCCGCAACCGTCGGTTGCCACGTCTCTGAGCGCTCGGCTCATCGGCCGGGGTATCGGCGAAACGATCCGGATAGTAGTTGAGCTGAAAGGCGTTCTGGACCGAGTTGGAAAAATACACCAACGTCTGCAGGTAAAGACTTCTTTCGGCATCGTCAACGGCGGGTGCCAGTTTTGCTTCCGGGTGACGATCACACAAGAACACGGTAATAGCAGCGCACTCATACATGGCCTTCTCACCCCATACGAGCACCGGAACCCACCCATTGGGGTTGAGTTTCAGTTGTTCCGGCGGGCGGGGTTCATCCATAGCGATAGTTGTTTGGATCAGCTCGTAGGGTGCACCGATTTCTTCCAGAATTACCTGGGTCCCCATCGCCGCGCTCCCCAGTGCATAAAACAGTTTGTACGTCATCAATTTCTCCTTTTGCTTTCAGAACGATGCGACCAAACGATCGGCCTTAGTCGATCCAGACTTCCGTAATTGACCCGATCTCGACTTCATTACTCCAAACGGATTCGGGTTTTCGACCATTAGTTCTCATTCTTAGGCACGATACTAGCCCAATAGGTGACTCCATTTATAATCGGATTAATTCCACGCATATTTACGTCTATTAGCTAGCCCGATGCACGACTCTCTCAAGAAACTCCGTTTTTCCGTAGTACCGCTGCCTGTAGAAGGAAACCGCCCCGTGGAATTAGCCCGAACCATGGCGGTCCACCCGTTGACCTATCAGGAACTACCCTATGATCCTGAGTATTCGCTTTATGCCGGGCGCCTGAGCCCGGAGAAACTATCAAATGCAACACCAGACGAGATGTATTGGAAGGCGCGACAAGAAATCATTTTCCGCCATACCGGCGAACATCCATTTGAAATCTCGGGATCGGACGCGCTAAAGCTGCTGCAACGAATTTTTCCCCGCGATGTGTCGAAGGTTAAGAAAGGGCGCTGTTCGTACCAGTTCGCCTGCTACCACGATGGCGGCATGATCACTGATGGTCTGCTGTTGCGGGTCGATGACGACAGGTACTGGTTTGCACAGGCCGATGGTGATCTGTTTTCGTGGTACAAAGCCCATGCCGAAGGTCTTGATGTGACGATAAGTGATCCCGACGTATGGATTAGCCAGATCCAAGGGCCGCGTTCTCTGGAGCTTTTAGAGAATTTGATCGATGGATCAATGCCAGACCCATGGCGCTATTTCGACTGGGTTGAGGTCACAATCGCGGGTGACCAAGTCATAATCAGTCGCACGGGCTTTACCAATGAGCTTGGCTGGGAAATCTACTTCCGCCCACAAAACGATATCGAAATGTTGGGTGATTTAATCCTTGAAGAAGGCAGCAAGATGGGGATGATCCTGACGGCTACACCCGGATTCCGCTGCCGACGGATCGAGGCGGGCCTTCTGTCAGCTGGCCAAGACTTCACACAAACTACCACACCGTTTGCTGTTGGATTAGCTCGGTTCATTGATTTCGAAAAAGGCGATTTCGTCGGACGCACTGCGCTGATGGCGGCGGACAAAGAATGCCGCAGTTGGGGTATTCGCGTTGAAGGAGGAACTGCCGTGCGTGGAGACACGCTTGAAAAGAGCGGACAGCCCGTTGGTCGGGTTACATCAAGCACATGGTCTCCTTATCAGGTCTGCGGTGTTGGGATCGTCCATTTGAACAATACTAATTTAGGCCCTGGTGCTGTGGTGGATGTTCAATGCACAGATGGCACGTTGCACCGAGGGGAGCTTTGCACTTTGCCAATGTATGATCCCAAAGGAAAAATTGTACGCGGAATTAACAAGGTCATTCCAACAGAACCCGAGCCATGGGTCGGAATACCTGTGACGGCCGACACCCAAGCCAACGCTGAAAACGCTTAAGCCAACAAAAAAGTCTCTCGTTCATGGGGACGGATTTAACAGTGCGCGATGTCGACCTTTCTGACCTAACTCCATAAAGGCATCCATCAAAGCACACGATCTCAATCCGCGCATCCGCGACTCAAGCATAGAACAGCAGCGTTGCGCCCCAGGCAATTAGGATAACTCCAGTCAACTGACCGATACGGGCACCCGCCGGCAAGAGCTTCTCGATGAGGATGTAGAGAGCAAGCCCGATGATCCAGTAGAGATTCATGACACCGCCGTAGAAGAGCAGGGCCATGAGGAACCAGCAGCAACCCAAGCAAAATGCGCCGTGCACCAGGCCCATCTTAAAGGCGCCGGTGCGCCCCGGCCGCCAGTGCGCGGAAAGAAAGCCGATAGGTGAGCGGCAATGCCTGAGGCACGCATTCTTCCAGGGTGTGAGCTGCCAGACGCCCGCCGCGATGAGCAACCCCGCGCCGAGCACGGCGCTGGTACCTACCATTATGCCGGATAGGAGCCCGCTAGCTTCCAGGCCCCACTGGGCGCCAGTAGCAATGGCACTGAAGGCCGCCCACATGATCACATAGCCGAGCGCAAACACGCCCGTCGGCACGTAAGGTGCTCCTTTGTCCTTTTCTTTACGCATCATTCGGGCGAACAGCAGCAACAGGGGTGCCGCGCTCGGCAGCATCATGCCGAACATCATGACCCACCACATGAAGAAGATGACGACGGCGTACCCGACAGTCCATACGCCGCTGATCATCGTGCCCCCCATCGACATCCCCTGCATGCTGGGTTGAGTCGAGTCGATCGCGCCCACCGGCTGGGTCATCCGGGTCATCTCGAAGGCACTCATGCCCATACCGGCGCCGGCAAGTACATAGACCCAACTCAGCACGATCACTGCGACCAGTGCGATCACCACCACGAGGCGATCGCGCCGGAGCACGGACTCTAGATCAAAGGCGACTGCCACCAAATTTGGTGTCCTAGTTGGCGAGCGGAAAGCGGCGCCGGGCCTCATCGAGGTCCAGGCTCAGGCCGTTCCGATCCCACACCACATAGGACAGCGAGCTATGCCGGGAGGTGAAGTCGAACTTGATGTCGCCGACACCCTTGGCTGCGCCGTCCGCCCCTTCTGCTTCGTGAAACACCCAGCCGTCGGGTAGCGTCGTGATAACCCGTTGCTCAGTGTCAGTGACCGGATTCAGTATGGGCTTCGCCTCGGTGCGTAGTACGCCGGGTACGTCGATACGCGCGCGCCGAGATTTGATGTCCCAGTCCCATCCAATCTCGGTGAATATCGGCTCGTGGTGATGCTCGATGATCACGCTGAAGATCTGGAACATAGTTCCGACTGGCTGATCTTCGCCTGTCAAGATATAGAACAATGCATCGCGCTGCTCGTCGGTGGCGCGGCTCTCCAGGATGGGCTGCATGTGCCCGTCACCGTGATGGATAGCGCGGGGGAAATAGAAGGTGGCGACGACAACCAATCCATCCAGTTTGACCCCGTCGCATTCGCCCTTGGTGATTTTGAAACCCACCGCGCCGTTACATTCGCCCCGGGTTGGGGGTGCCATAGATTCGCAAGGGCAGCCGAAGTCGCAGCTGCAAAACTCGATGTATTCCCCCTCAAGTGACCATTCTCTAATCGCCATCGTGTGCCTCCTAGTACATCATTAAAAGTATAGAAAGAATAAACATCATTTTTTGCCAGGTCCAGAGTTAATTGTTGGTAATTTGCCATCCATGGCCTGCCGCCTCCATCAGTCCCCTGTCTTTATGCCATCAAATAGTGGTCAGCCGGCGCAAGTGCGTCCACCCGGCTATCCCACCGTAGCCAAATCAGAACCTGCCTCTCAAGCTACGGCATGAACCTTGCCTACCGACACAATAGTGGTTCTGGCACTTCTCTGGAAAGCACTGTATAGTCGCGCCTTCTCCGATAAGGAGATAGTGCGTTTCTAGCCTTCGATGTGTTTCTTTCCATCACTTGTACTCTGGTTGGCAGCGTTCTGTGGCTGACAAGGCGATATGCTTGCCACAGTCTGGTTAAACCAGAACCGGTGAGGTTATAAGACCTCACTACACTCTCCCTCCTAACTTTTACGCGGCGTACAGGCCGACAGGAATTTTTGTGCTATTTAAAGAACTCAAACTCGATCCTCGACTACTCGAAGCAATCGAAAAATCCGGCTTTACCGAGCCTACCGACATTCAGCGTAAAGCGATCCCAGTGGTGTTGTCGGGCGCAGACCTGATGGCGTCAGCGCAGACCGGAACAGGCAAAACCGCGGCATTCGTATTGCCAGCACTTCAGCATATTTTGCGACCTTCCAAAAAATCTGGCATAGGCCCACGTGTATTGGTATTGACACCAACTCGTGAGCTTGCGATGCAGATTGATCAACATATTCGCCAGTTCAGCCGGTATTCCAAAATCACCACTGGCTCAATTGTCGGGGGCATGTCTTACTCTCCTCAGCTAAAAATGCTCCGCAATCGGTTGGATCTTCTGGTCGCGACCCCTGGTCGGCTGATGGACCACATGGAACAGGGCAAGGTAGATTTTTCCCGCCTGGAGATACTGGTTTTGGATGAAGCAGACCGAATGCTAGATATGGGCTTTATTGATGCGGTAAAAGATATTGCGGCAGCAATTCCCCGTGACCGTCAAACCTTACTCTTTTCAGCGACACTTGAAGGCCAGGTTGTGAAGATCGCAAACCAGCTTCTGAAAAAACCACAAAGCATCGCGTTGACAGCTAATCATGATCGGCATCGGTCGATTCGCCAACACATGCATCTGGCCGACAGCAAAGCCCACAAGCACAAACTATTGACGCATCACCTCAGCAATGGGCAGTTAACCAAGGCGTTGATCTTTACCTCGACGAAACGGGGAGCTGATCAACTCGCGAAGACACTGCGCTCAAACGACCATAAGAGTGCCGCCCTGCACGGCGATATGAGCCAGAACAAACGGCGGCAGACAGTCGAGAATCTTCGTAAAGGCCGAGTCGAAATGCTGGTCGCAACTGATGTAGCAGCTCGGGGCCTCGATATCAAAGATATCAGCCACGTAATTAATTTTGATTTACCAATGGTTGCCGAGGACTACATTCATCGAATCGGCCGCACCGGTCGTGCCGGTGCGACGGGTTGTGCCATCTCGCTTGTTGGATCTGCCGACTGGCAGAAGTTGTCGCAGATCGAAAAGTTGACCGGGCGAAAGATTAACCGAGAAGTGATTGAAGGTCTGGAGCCGACAAGTTCAGAACCTACAACCAAGCATAGTGGCAAATCTAGTCCCAAGTTCAAACGCAAGTTCGCCGGGTACCCCAAGGGTAAGAGCACACACAAACCGGGGCATTGGCGAAAAGGCTCTTCAGGCGCCAAGCGAGCAAAGCAACCGCGTGTAAAAAAGGCCGCTTAGGCAACTAATTGCTCACAGGTCTGGCTTAAAACGAATCCGTATGATTAACGTAGCGATTGGACGACTGGTTTGCTCCAGACTGACATTACCGAAATGCCACCGGCTCTTCCCATCCTTTCCTGTCCGGTAGCCACGAGCTAGGTAGACGTACTGCTTGCCTGGAAGGATGGCGACCTCCGTCAACTATCGCAGTGGTACATCAAGTTACCTGAGGCGGCAACTGTTTAATGTAAACATCCTGTTGTGGAAAAGGTATTTCAACTCGATGTATTCGAAATTCTCGGTCAATACTACACAACAGCAAATCTATCGCCCGTCCTTTGAGTAAAGGGTCTGGAATCCAGCAGAGCAACTCGAAATCAAGGCTGGAGGTGCCAAATGCTCGGAAGCGCACCTGCGCTTCGGGAGAATTCGATATCAATTTCTCGTCGAATGCCACGCGCAACAGAATCTCCCGCACCAGATCGATATCGCTACCATAGGCCACGCCCACCGGCACCCGCAACCGCCGTTGAGGCTTTGGACCACCGGTCTCATTTGTAATTTTAGCCTGCCCCATTACGGCGTTGGGTACGGTAATTTCTATATCATCACGCGTCAGCAGGCGAGTAGAGCGAAGTCCAATGTGGGTAACTTGGCCTCGCTCCCCACTATCCAGGATGATGAGATCGTCTATCTTGTACTGAGCATCAGCCATAATGAAAACACCAGCAATTAAATTTGATAGCGTATCTTTGGCAGCGAAACCAACAGCTAGACCAACAACGCCGGCCGACGCCAACCAACCGGTAGCATCTAAGTCCCAGACCACAATAACTACAAATACTGCCAGCGCCCACACCAGCATTTTCCCAACATTGTTAAATAACGGCAGGGTCGTAGGCTGAATTGCGCCGAAGTGCTCTCGTGTTGAACTGGCCGCACCAAATAAGCTCTTCAGCAAACCTGCCAAAGGGATCGCCCAGACAATCACCATAATCGTTAATAGAAGCTTCACCGTAACAAAGACAACTTTATCGTCCAGGTCGAGATTTGCTACAGCAAGAGCAAGACCGGCCAATACAATCGTCTTGACTAGAGGCTGCTGTATAAACGCAACCAACTTGTCGTCTAGATCGGACCGGGTTCTACCCGCTAGTCTTTTCAGAGTCGTATCGATAAGCAACGATACAAGCCGCGACAAAAGCACTGCTGCGATAACGATGATTACTGCCTGAACGATACGGCTATCAGGCAGGTACACGCTAATTTGTTGAAGAATTTGTTCGATTTCGTGATTCATTTGTAGATGCCTTCGAGATAGTTCAAGGAGTAGTGATTCAGCTTATATTACCGAGCCGAAATAATCATTGATTGTTTTTTATAGTGCCTGCCGCACTACGTCAGTGAAGGGTTTCCGAATCAGGTGCAGAAAGCTCTTACTTCTTTTGATCAGCAATTTTCTTCAATTTAATCTGATAATATTAGACTTTCACCAGCCTGATTTATTCTTCCATCATTCAATCAACAATCCCATTCCTAAGAAGCAGGAAAGCGACTCGAGTACCGACTTCCTTCGAGTCGCCTTGTTCGCATTAAAACAAATCGTCAGCTATCTGGAGACAGTGAGTAGAAAGTTGGAACTGTTGTCGTAAGCAATAACCATGACAGGATTAAAGGCGACTAGCCCAACCCAACTGCTCAACTCGACCTTTGGATTTGAATCTTTTAAGCCTGGCCAGAGGCAAATAATTGATCACCTCTTAAACAAGACTCATGTGCTGGCTGTGATGCCAACAGGTGCCGGTAAATCGTTGTGCTACCAGATTCCTCCACTCGTTCTAAACGAACGTGCGGTAGTTGTATCACCACTTATGGCGCTTATGGATGATCAAGTTGCCGTCCTACAGGATCTGGGTGTACCTGCTGACCGCATCCATTCCAATCGCAGCTATGAAGACAACAGCGAAGCGTGGAATCAATTTAAGAACCGTCAATCTTCCCTGCTTTACATGTCCCCAGAAATGTTAATGAGCCAGAAAATGCTGTCTGCATTACAGCGAGTTGAAACTGGAATGTTTGTGATTGATGAGGCTCACTGCATTTCAAAATGGGGTGCTAACTTTCGTCCAGATTATGAGGCCCTGTCAAAACTAAATGAGATTTTCCCCCAAGCCGTAATCGCCGCATTTACAGCAACAGCCGATACTGCGACACAACAAGACATTATCCAGAAACTTACCAAAAACAATGCTGTCAAGTTTGTGCAGGGATTTGACAGACCGAATTTGCGACTCACTGTGAAGCCCAAGTTAAATTGGAAAACCCAGCTCTTAGAGTTTCTTGACGATAAAAAGCAGTACTCAGGAATCGTGTATTGTCTATCTCGTAAACAGACAGATGAAGTAGCCGTGTTTCTTCAAAGCAAAGGTTACAACTCTATTGCCTATCATGCCGGTTTAGATAGTGAGACTAGAAGCAAGCATCAGGATCGATTTATGACTGAACCTTGCGTCATCATGGCAGCCACTATTGCCTTCGGCATGGGAATAGACAAACCAGACATACGCTTTGTGGCACACGTTAGTCTTCCCGGAAGCATGGAAGCCTACTACCAGGAGATAGGGAGAGCTGGGCGGGACGGTGAACCAGCTGAAACATTACTGATCTATGGATTGAACGACCTATTTCAGAGGCGTCGTTTCATCGAAGATGATGGCGAAGACCAAGGCTACAAGCTAAGAGAACATAAGCGATTGGATTCCCTATTGGCCTATTGTGAAGCATCATCCTGTAGACGCATAGCGCTTCTCCACTATTTCAACGAACAGATTTCGCCCTGTGGCAATTGCGACAATTGCATAGACCCACCGGAGTTAATTGACGGTTCCGAACTGGCGCAAATGACACTCTCTGCAATTTACAGAACTGGGCAGTTCTTCGGTGCAGGACATATCATAGATGTATTACGTGGCTCACGATCAGAGAAAATAATTGAGAGAGAGCATGATCAAATCAAAACTTTTGGTATCGGTTCTAAATATTCAAAACCTTACCTGCAAAGTTTTATAAGGCAACTTATAGCAGCTGGTCATATTGTCTTGAATATTAAGAAATACGGCGGACTGGAAATATCAGAGAGCGGTTTTAAGCTTCTAAAAGGCACGACTCGCTTTCAATGCAAACAACCGTCAGAACCGACGCCAAAACAGAAAATAGGTCGCCCGTTAAAAGAAAGCATTCCGGCACATATCTATAGTGGGGAAAATGCTGCATTGTTGTCTCGACTCAAACAAAAGCGATTAACACTCGCCCAAGACCAGGGTGTCCCAGCCTTCGTGGTCTTTGTAGATACAGTTCTGTACCAAATGGTGGAAAGAAAGCCAAGAAATAGAGATGAGTTTTTGAATTTAGTGGGTGTCGGACCCGCAAAACTAGAAAAGTACGGTGACAGTTTCCTGTCGGTAATCAGCAACTCTTGATTTATCCAGTTCAATACCGCCCTACTAAAGCCAGCGCTTTCATCAATTCCTTTGCCGGTGGGTTTAAAGCCAAATTGGCCTTTAATCTACAATTCAAGTGGTTATAAATTGAGGCGTTTTCCGCCGCCTCCACCATTTCGACTTTGCCCACTACCGTCCAATGAGTGCAGTCGTGGACTGTCATAAGGCCCCGAATACCATATTCTCCTGAATGGGTTGGTTGTCGAGCAGGCGCTGTAAAGCCAAGCGAGACAAGTCGAGACTACGGTAGCCCCCAAAAACGATGAGTTCCATCAAGGCGCGGCCTGTGGCCGGGGAATGCTGCAAGCCATGACCACTGAAACCGTTGGCGAACAACAACCCACTCACAGTCGGGTGGGCGCCGAGAAAGGCATTATGGTCAAAATAATTAATGGCAAGGTGACCGGCCCAGGCGCTTTTGAGCTTTATGGCTTCGAAAGCAGGTATGCGATGGGCAAGTGCCGGCCAGACCCGTCGGTTGAACACCGTATAGTCAATATCAAAGTCGAAACTCCAGGGATTCTCGTCGGGGCCGGGAGCAAGAAGAGCTAAGTAGCCAGTCCCCTCGGGTCGAAAAGTAACTCCGGACACATCTAGGGTAAGTGGG
>Ga0207962_1000587_pt1 | contig 12146 bp, 10 predicted proteins | sample Knorr_S15_td_AAI_FD_185603 | JGI IMG/M metagenome (GOLD analysis project Ga0207962, IMG submission 185603) | Marine microbial communities from Southern Atlantic Ocean transect - Knorr_S15_td_AAIW_ad_750m_LV_A (SPAdes) (version 2) | ecosystem: Environmental > Aquatic > Marine > Oceanic | place... | reverse complement strand
ACTTCGGCCCGACGTAGATGAGGGCCAGCACGGTGAATAAGCCGGCCGTGGTGGCCCAGGCGCCGCGCTCAAAGGATTCCAGGCCGAACTCGTCCTCCAGCCAAAGGTTCTCCAGCACCGGTGCGGTGAACAGGCCGAAACCCAGGGCGCTGAACCCGACAACCACCGTCTTCATCGTCCGGATCTGCATAAGACGTGAGAACGCGGCGTCCATGGAAACTGGGAGCGGGTCGTCCTCTGTGAACGACTCTTTCAGGACGTCCTCTTTCTCCCAGCGTCCCCGCTGGGGCTCGCGGAGGAAAAAGGCGGCCAAGGCGGCCACAGCCACCGGGATGCCAAGTAGGTAGTAGGCCCATCGCCATCCGTCGATCTCGCCCGGACCGTTAGCCAGAGCGGCAATACCGCCCACCAGGATGGGGCTGAGGACGGCGAACAAGCGGCCCACTCCCTTATCGAGGGCGCCGATCCGACCGCGGATACCGATGGGGTAGGTATCGGCGATGGTCGAGGAGTGGACGGGGATGGTGTTGGCCTTGGCGATGCCCACCCCGAACCGGGCCCAGAAGAAGGTAAAGGCGTTCACCGCCATACCCGAGAGGGTCACCATGGCGGCGAACACGATGCTGGACCAGCCGATGATCGGGATCCGGCGCATCCGGTCGGCGGCCCAGCCCATGGGGATGGCCCCCAGGACCACGAAGGCACCGGAGGCACTAGCGATGAAGGTGATCGTGCCGTCGCTTACCCCGAAGGTGTCGCGGATGTCGGGGGCCAAGACGGAGATGGCAGCCGTCTGGAGCTCATCGAGGGAGTTCAGGACCATCAGGACCACGAACGTGGCCGCACCGCCCCCCATGGCCAGGCCCTTGCGGAGAGAGATTCCCTCGCTCTTCACCCCAGGGAGAAGATCGTCGGGGAACAGCACCTGGTCGGCTTGCCCCTCGGCGTGTCGGGCCGCCTCTTCGGCCAGCACGGCGGCGGACAGCGACGCCGCGCTGGCCGTTTGGCCGTCGTCGTCCCGGTCGCCGACCAGGTCGTCGTTCAGGTCGTCGCTCAGGTCGTCGTCCATCGGCTGGTTCTTTCACCCCCACTCAACCGCGGGGAACATCTTTCCACGGTGTATCGCGGTCGTGTCCCGGTTCTCGGGGAAGGCCCAGCGAGCGTTCGGCCAGATTGTTCTTCTGCACCTCGGTGGTTCCGCCGCCGATCGAGATGCTGAACCGATTTATCACCTCGGCTTGGATCCAGGTACTGGTCCGGTCGGTGTCGACCATGCCCGCAGGTCCGGCCAACTCGGCGGCCAGGTCACCGGTCAAGATCTTGGTGGCGGCTGCCATGACTTTGGTCAATCCCGGGTCGAACGGCGGTTCGCGCCCGTCGCGGACTGCGGCCTGGATGCGCTGCCCCATGAGCCCCTGGAGGCGTTCCCGGGTGATGACAGTGGCCAGACGCTGGCGGATTCGGGGATCGTCCAGGCCGCCGTATTGGGCAGCCAGGTCTCGCAGCCGGTCGGAAGCCGGGACACCACCACCTCGACCGATAAAGGCGGCCTCGTTGGCCAGCACGGTGCGGGCGGGTGCCCAGCCTCCGTGAATCTCGCCGACCACCTGGTCTGCTGGGACGCGGACCCCGGTGAGGAAGACCTCGTTGAAGTGAGTTGACCCGTTGGCCTGCACGAGGGGACGAACCTCGACGCCGGGCGACGACATGTCGACGAGCAGGAACGTGATGCCACGGTGCTTGGGGGCATCGGGGTCGGTACGAACCAGGAGGAAGCCCCAGTCTGCGAACTGGGCGCAGGAGTTCCAAACCTTCTGGCCGTCTACCACCCAGTGGTCGTCGTCTCGAACGGCACGGGTAGCCAGTCCGGCCAGGTCCGACCCAGCACCCGGTTCGCTGAACAGCTGGCACCAGGCCACCTCACCGCTGATGAGGGAGGGGAGAAACCGAGCGGCGACGGCCTCGGTGGCGTGGACCTGGAGGGTGGGACCGAGCATTGCGATGGTGGAACCGATGAACCCGGCGTGGGAGCCGAAGCTGGCCGACTCCTCACGGAAGACGCGCTCGGCCCACGAAGGTCGTCCAGCGCCCCCGAATTCGCTGGGCCAGGTCAGACCGGCCCATCCGTGGGTGGCCAGGGTGCGCTGCCAGTCCCGGCCACGCTCGAAGTAAGACCGGGCCTGCTGGTCGTCGGGGAACCCGGACACCTGCCATGGGTCGATGGCGGCCAGGGGCTCGGCATGTTCGGCTAGGAAGGCGCGTGCCTCAAGCCGGAAGGCCGCTTGGTCGGCCGGCTCGGTGACCGCCCGGTCAGAGGTGGCGGTGGAATCGCCGGGGAGGTCAGACACGGCCAACAACGCTAGTGGGATCCAGAATCTGACGGACCATCAGGAAACGGTTTTCCCCGTGGCCGCAACGATCTTCGGAGGTCAGGTGGGTTGTCAGGCCAGGGGGTCGGTGTCGTCGACCTGCTCGAAGACACGCTTGACCTTGCCCACCTCGGTTCGGGGCATCGACCCCTCGGGGACCATCTCAACGCCGGCTCGGATGCGGATCCGGTCGGCCAGTACCCGGGTGAGTCGCTCGGTAACTTCAGGGATCCGGTTACCTGCCTCCGCCGTGGCCTCGGCCCGGACCCGGATCTCGGCCATGGTCCCCCGACGGTCCACGACGATGGCGTAGTTGGCACCAACGTCCGGATCGTCCATCAGGACGGTCTCGATCTCGCGGGGGTAAACGTTGATACCTCGGATCACCAGCATGTCGTCGGCCCGGCCGGTGAGGCGGGAGATCCGGGTCCAGTGCCGTCCGGGGACACCGGGCTGGTCCTCGGGGAGGATCCGTGTGATGTCCCCGGTGCGGTAGCGGAGGACGGGCATGGCCTCCTTGGTCAGGGTGGTGAGGACCAGCTCGCCGTACTCGCCGTCGGGCACCGTCTCCCCGGTCTCCGGATCGACAATCTCGGGCAGGAAGTGGTCGTCAAACACGTTCAGGGCGCCCAGATCGTCGGGGGCCTCCATGGCCACCCCGGGGCCGATGACCTCGGACAAACCGTAGATGTCCAGGGCGGTGTAGCCCCCGCCCCATGCCTCGTTGATGCGGTCGCGCATACCCTCGGACCACGGCTCGGCACCCAGAATCCCCACCTCGACCCGCAGACGGTCCAGGATGCCCCGTTCCCTAGCCCGCTCGGCTAGGACCAGCGAAAAAGACGGGGTGGCCGACATGATGCGGCTGCCTAGGTCCTCCAGTAATTGGAGTTGCAGGGTGGTGTTCCCCCCCGACACGGGCACCACGGTGCATCCCAGACGTTCGCCGCCGTAGTGGAGTCCCAGGCCGCCGGTGAACAGGCCGTATCCGTAACCGTTGTGGAGGATGTCACCAGGCCGGGCACCGGCCAACACAAGGGCCCGGGCGTTGACCTCGGCCCACACGGCCAGGTCGTGGGGGGTGTACACGACGATGGTCGGCTTGCCGCTGGTCCCCGAACTGGCATGGAGACGCGTGGTGGCCTCCATCGGGGAGATAACCATGCCCAGCGGGTACTGCTCCCGAAGGTCCTGCTTGACCGTAAACGGAAGCCGGCCCAGGTCGTCCAACGAGGTGACGGACCCCGGGTCTATGTCGGCCAGGCGCTCTTCCCAGAAGGCGTTGCCGCTGCCAGCGAGCCGGACCACCAGATCGGACAGGAGTTGGCCCTGGAGGTCCTTCTTGGCGTCACCGGCCAGGCCGGCGGCGTCGAGCGGCTCACCGGTCTGCAGAGTGGGCATCGCCGGACCCTAGGACCCGTCGGCCTGGTGGCCAAAGAATCGAGCGGGCTCCGTCACCGGGGACCGGCCCGCACCACCGCACTAGCCACAATGAGGTCCCAGACGGCTAGGCCGACCGACTTGAACAAGGTGACTTCGTCATTGGACGAACGACCGGCCGTCCCAAGGCACAACTCGGCCAGGTCGCCGCGAACCTCGTCGAAGGACCACCGACCCTCATCGGCCGCCGTGATCAGGTCACCGGCCTCGTCGGCTGCCGCATGCCGGTCGTCGACGAAGACAGCGGACCGTCGGAGGAGGTCGGCATCGACCTCCCGGCGGGCCGTCGAGTAGGAGCCGACCAGGCCCACGTGGGTCCCGGGCCGGACGGCGTGGGTGGGGACCACCGGCGTGGCCGACGACGTGCAGCCGCACACCAGGTCGCATCCGGCGGCCTCGGTCGGGGACCCGGTCACCGCCTGGCGGTCCCCGACGTCGAGGCCGGCCACGAACCGGTCGGCCGAGTCCACGGTCCGGCCAGACACCACGATCCGTTCCACGGTGGGCCGGACGGTCAGCATGGCGGCCACGTGGCCCCTCGCCTGGACACCGGTGCCGAAGATCCCCAGCGTGGTGGCATCCGGTCGGGCTAACACGTCGGCGGCCAATGCCGAGGCGGCCGGGGTCCGCAGGGTGGTCAGGGCCGAACCGTCCAGGGTGGCCGTCGGTACCCCGGTCTCCCGATCGCAGTACAGGTAGAAGCCGTGGATCAGGGGCAGGTCGCGGTCCCGGTTCCCCGACACCACGCTCACCACCTTCACGCCGATCCCAGCCGGGGAGACGGCCGGCATCAGGAGGAAGTCATCTCCCTCACCCAACGAGACCTGAGACCGGGGGTGTAATCCCCCCAGTTCCCTGGATCCCTCCCGCAGGGCCTTGATGCAGGTTGACAGGTCGACCACGGACCGAATGGCCTCAGCGTCGAAGTGGGGTAGGGGTCCGGGCATCTGGCCTCCGGTCAGCGAAACAGGAATCCCGATCCGAGTGGATCGTGGGGGTCGAGGTGGAAGGTGCTGGTGGCGTGACGGTAAGCCGACCCCTCGATGGTGGTCGTCACGGTGTCACCGGTCGTGGCCACCACGCGGCCGGTGAACTCCCCGCCGGCCACCCCCCGGTTCTGGAACGCCTGGCCGACGTCGACCATCCCGAGGTGGTGGAGGAGGGCCAGGCGGGCCGAGGTCCCAGATCCGCACGGGGACCGGTCAACCTGGCCGTCGGCGAAGACGGTCACGTTCTGCTGGTGGAGGGGATCCCCGTCCAGCGTCTCGTGGAGGATGGAGCCATAAAGCCCGGAAAGGCGGTCATCGTCGGGGTGGCAGCACGAGGGGTGGTCGCCGAGCACCGCACGTACCTCCCTGTCCAGGGCAATCAGGTCGTCGACCCGGTCGGCGGTGGCCGTGACGTTCAGGTCGTCGACGGCCACCGAGGCGTAGAAGGCGCCCCCGAACGACACGTGAGCCGTGACCGGGCCGAACGACGTCTGAACCTTCAGGTCGGTGGCCGAGACGTAAGACGGGACGTTGGTGAACCGGACGGAGGCGACGCAACCGTCTAACAACCGGGCGACCGTTGGTAGGCGGCCCGACGGGACGTCGATCACCACCGGAACCTCGCCGTTGACCGGAGCGGCGATCCGACCGGTGTCGACGGCCCACGTGGCCAGGGCGATGGTGCCGTGTCCGCAGGCCGTCGAGAAGCCGTCCTTGTGGAAGAACACCACACCGATGTTGCCGGCGTCGTCGTCCGGGGGGACGACCATTCCGCCGTACATGCCGGCGTGGCCCCGGGGTTCGTGAACCAGGAACCTGCGGTGGTCGTCCAGGTGGTTCATGGCCCAGGACCGTCGGTCCAGCACGGTAGATCCCCCCATGGGCCCGAGGTCGACGATTCGGAAGGGCTCTCCGGCCGTGTGGTAGTCGTCGGCCCGGATGCCGTCCAGGGAGTCCCGGGTCATGGCACCGAACCGTACTGCGACCTTCGGGTGTCGTCCGGATCGACGCCCGGCCGGCTACCAGGTAGCCGTGGGGTCGAGGGCGAACACCTCGCGCATCCGTTCCAGGAGCGGGGCGAAGGCAGGGCTGCGGTCTCGGCGCCCGTTCGGGGGAGAGGGGACGGTGCACGACGGGTCGACCCCGAAGCGGTCCCGGATCCGTCCGGTCCAGGTGGGCAAGCAGGTGTCGAAGGGGGCAGCCGCCACACCGGCGGCGACGGCCTCGTCCTCGCCGGGTACCGGGTCGAACAAGCCGACGGCGACGGGCAGGAGGTCATCCAGCGCGGCGAGGAGCCGTTCCTGGCTGTCGGATCCGACCAGCAGAACGTCGAGCAGGCCGTCGGCGTGGCGTCGGTGAAACCACTCCTCGGAGGCCGCTCGGACAGCCGCCTCGGCCAACGGGACCAGGGTGGACTCGGACACCAGATCCCATCGGAGTTCCTCGGCGGCGTCGTAGAGCCAGTGTCGGATCAGGGCATGGCCCCAGTCCCCGGACGGCTCCTCCACCAGTCGGCAGCTACGCCAGTCAGCGGGGTCACGGTGGAAGGCCAACTCGTCGATGGCCGGGTCCACGACGCCTGTCGGGTCGCCGTCTCCGGCCACGATGGCGTACAGGGATGCCGCATGCCCCAACTCGTCCTGACCGATGGAGCAGAAGGCCAGGTCCTCCTCAAGAAATGGGGCCACGCCAATCCACTCGGTGTGCTGCTGGCCCATCAGGTGCTCGTCGTCGGCGAACGCCAGGAGGAACTCCCGGACGCTGTTGGTCAGCCCGGGAGCGGTCACCGGCCATCCTCCTCGCGGAGTTGCCGGCGGCGGACTGCGATGCGCTCGCCGTCATTGTGCCGGTGGGGCTTGTCGGCGTTGGGGGCCACGAAGTCCGCGTCACCGATGATCAGGTCCTCGCGGTCCACCAGCCACAGCCGGTCGCCTTCGGCCCGCCGGAGGTAGCTCTCCCGGGCCAGGACCAGGGCCATCTCGGGGTCGGGCGCGTCGAGCGAGCCGGCGTGCCGGTACTCGTCCCGCCCGTCCTTCTTCAGGAAGACCTCGTAGCGCTTCATGCCTGGCCTCCAGACGACGACCGCATGACCTCGACGACCTCGGAACACGCCGGACAGGAGTGCACGGCCCTGCAACGGCTGGGGCCGAACAGCGAGGTCTCGGTTGTCGGGGCGCCACAGCGGGGGCAGGACACTGGTTCGACACCGATCCGGACGGCCACCGTGAACTCCTGGGCCATGGCCTGCCGGGCCTCGTCGCTTACCCGGTCGACGGTCCAAGCCGGGGCACCCAGCCAGCGCACGTCGCACGATGAGACGCCGTCAACCGACCCGACGACGGCCCGGACGTCATTGGCGATCATGGACAGCGCCGGGCAGCCGGAGAAGGTGGGGATGAGACCGACGACCACGTGCCCGTCCAGTGTGACGTCCAGCGTCTCCAGCAGGCCGAGGTCCACGACGGAGATCCCCGGGTACTCGGGATCGTCGACGCTGGCGATGGCGGTCCGCACCCGCTCGACGGTGGTCATACCGCGGCTCCCGCTGGTCCCGGGGCGCGTTCCGGAGCGTGGTCCATGGCCTCGCGTACCCAACCGGTGTCGGCCCAGTTGGCGGCGGCATCGGCAATACGGCGGGCCGAGTCCGGTCCGCCCATAGCCAGGGTGCGTCGCAGCGGCTCCCAGTCGATGGGTCCGGAGGTCCAGGTGCCGGCCTCCGGGTCATGGACGAGGTCAGGGTCGGGGATGGTAAAGCCGTAGGAGATCAGGAGCGGCGCGAATTTCTGGACCCACCGGGCCCGCAGGACCTCGTTGCGCTCCGACTTGATGTGCCATCGCAGCAGCACGTCGTCGGGCTGTGAGTCGGGTCCGAAAAGTTGGAGGGCCGGCCACCACCAGTCGTCCAACGAGGCCTGGAACAGGGCCCGCTGGATTTCGGTTCCCTCGGCGATCAGGAGCATCCGCTCCTCGCCCATCCGCATGTGGAACCCCTCCTCGGTGATGATCCGCTTCAGGATCCGGCGGTACGGGCCGTAGGAGCAGTTCTTGAACACGGCCTGCTGGGTAGCCAGGGCGGCCGCGTCGACCAGGAACGAGATGGCCACCTGGTCGCCCCACGTCTTGGCCCGGTAGTGGAAGACGTTGTGGAACCTGGACCGACCAGCGAAAAGGTCTTCCAGCATCTCTCGTCGGTGTTTGATCCCCATGTCGGCGGCCACCATGTACAAGAGGTGGCCATGGCCGATCTCGTCCTGGGTTTTGGCCAGCACAGCCATCTTGTGCCGGAGACCGGGGGTCTTTGGAATCCAGTCCCGCTCGGTCAGGCCGCCCATCAGCTCGCTGTTGGCGTGCATCTCGATGAAGGCGAAGACGGCCTGCCGGTAGGCGCCGGGCATGTCGTCGTCGACCTCCACGATTCCCCCGTCATCCAGGAAGGCCTCGAAGGCCACCATGGAGGCCCAGGACCGTCCCATCAGGCCGTCTCCCCGTCCGGGGCGCCGTTCACACCGGGCCGGTTGGCAACCATGGTCAGGACGTCGTAGGCGGCGACCACCTCGTCGTCCTGGTTGGAAACCTGGGCGTCCCACACCACCTCGCCGTAGCCGGCCCCGGCCCGCAGGGTCTTGCGCTTAGCGGTCAGCCAGACGGTCAGCGTGTCGCCGGGGTAAGTGGGCTTGGCAAACCGGCAGTGGTCTACCCCGTAGTTGGCCAGGACCGGCCCCGGATCGGGCCACACGAAGAGGCCGGCGGCCAGAGAGAGCACCAGGTAGCCGTGGGCCACCCGGCCGCCGAAGATGGGGCTGGCCGCCGCGGCCTCCTCGTCCATGTGGGCGTAGAAGTGGTCACCGGTGGACTCGGCGAAGCCCTCGATGTCGGCCAGGGTGACGGTGTGCGACCCGGTGCGGACGGCCGTGCCGACCTCCAGGTCGTCGAAGTGGAGCTTGAACGGGTGGCCCCGGTCGACGTGGCGGGTGGCGCCGGGCATCCACTGGCCGGTGACCGCGGTGAGTACGTCGGGGGAGCCCTGCACGGCCGTGGTCTGGAGATGGTGCCGGACGCCCCGGAGGCCGCCCATCTCCTCGCCGCCGCCGGCCCGTCCGGGCCCACCATGGACCAGTACCGGGAGCGGCGACCCATGGCCCGTACTGGTGGCGGCCACCGAGGCGTCCACTACGTGGACCCGGCCGTGGTGGGAGGCGATGCCCAGCGTCAAGTGGGCGGCCTCGTCGGCATCGCCGGAGTAGATAGAGGCCACGAGGCTGCCCCGACCCAGGGCGGCCAAGTGGACGGCGTGGTCGGGGTCGTCGTAGCCGACCAGGGTGCAGACCGGGCCGAATGCCTCGACGTCGTGGACCGGACCCGCTTCGGGGTCGCCGGCCCGGAGCAGGGTGGGGGCCAGGAAGGCTCCAACGGCAGGGTCCACGTCGTGGAAGGTGCAGGCATCGACCACCACGTCGGTCGTCGTGCACAGGTCGGCGATGGCGGCCCGTACCTCGTCCCGCTGCCCGGTGCCGACCAGTGCCCCCATGTCGGTGTCCGGGTCCGACGGGTCCCCGACGCGGACCTCGGCTAGGGCGGTGGCCAGGGCCTCGGTGGCCGTCTCCAGGTGGGTCCGGGGGACCAGGGCCCGACGGATGGCTGTGCACTTCTGGCCTGCCTTGACCGTCATCTCCCGGACCACCTCGGCTACGAATAGGTCGAACTCGGAGGTTCCCGGTTCGGCAGATGGCCCGAGGAGGGCGGCGTTCAGGGAGTCGGCCTCGGCGTTGAACCGGACCGACCGGTCGACAAGCCCGGGATGGGTCCGGAGGAGGGCTGCGGTGGTCGCCGATCCGGTGAAGCCAACTGCGTCCTGGCCGTCGAGGTGGTCGAACAGGTCACCGAGGCCGCCACAGATCAACTGGAGGGCGCCGTCAGGGAGGATGCCAGAGTCGACGATCAGACGGACCATGGCCTCGGTCAGGAACGCCGTGGGGGTGGCCGGCTTGACGATGGTGGGCAGGCCGGCCAGAAACGCCGGGGCCAGCTTTTCCAGGGCTCCCCAGCACGGGAAGTTGAAGGCGTTGACCTGGACGGCGACACCCCGGCGGGGGGTGGCCACGTGGGCGGCGAGGAAGGAGCCGTCCCGGGCCAGGACTTCCGGCTCACCCTCTAGGAGGACGTGGCCGTTGGGGAGTTCTCGCCGCCCCTTCGAGGCGTAGCCGAGGAGTACTCCGGCCCCGCCCTCGATATCGATCCAGGAGTCGGCCCGGGTGGCCCCGGTGGCCGTGGATAGGTCGTAGAGGTGGTCCTTCTCGGTCAGGAGGTGTTGGCCGAGGGCCTTGAGCAGGGCGGCTCGTTCGTGGAAGGTGAGGGCCCGTAACGCCGGTCCGCCGACATGGCGGGCGTGGCCGACGACGGCTGAGAAGTCGACGCCATCGCTGGAGACCCCGGCTACGGGTCGACCGGTCACCGCGTGGTGGGTGGCGAAACCCTCCCCGGGCGGCGAGTGCCATCTCCCGCAGACGTGGCTTTCGAGCGTTCGCACTGGCCCTCCCCGACGGGCGCGTCGCCGGACGTCTCGACGACCTCTCCAATCTAATCAAACCTTTGATCATTGTGTCAAGGGGTTGGGGTGGTTTGGAGCCCCCGGGGGCGGTGGGCGACGATGACGGGTCATGTCGCCGTTGACGCTCCGGCCCCGGGCCGCCCTGATGATGGCCACCGGGCTGGAGGACGTGGTCCTGGACGGCGGGGCCCGAACCAGGTTGGAGGCGGTGGTGGACCTGGTCTCGCCTACCTGTGACGGGGTCAACGACGCTGTGTTCCCGCTCCTTAAGTTCGGGAATCGGACATCGTCGACTCCGTCCGACCTCCCCGCCGATGTCGAGATCCTGGTCACCGGGTGGGGATGCCCGGCCCTCGACGCCGACGCGCTGGCCGGCCTGCCGGTGCTCCGGCTGGTGGCCCATGCCGCAGGAACCGTCCGACCATTGGCCACTGAGGCCCTGTGGGCCCGGGATGTCACCGTCACCTCGGCCGCCGCAGCCAACGCCATTCCGGTGGCCGAGTTCGCCTTCGCGGCGATCGTCATGATCGCCAAGGACGTCTTCGGGATCCGCAACCGGCACCGGGCCGTGCGGGGTCGGGAGCCGGTCGTCGACCACGCCCGGATGGGTACTCGGGGACGCCGCATCGGACTGGTCGGGGCGTCAACCATCGGCCGCCTGGTGATCGAACGGCTCCGGACCCTGGACGTCGACGTGGTGGTGTCCGATCCATTCCTGGACGAGGAAGAGGCGGTCGCCCTTGGCGTGGGCCTGCTCGAGCTCGAAGAGCTGCTGTCCACCTCCGACGTGGTGTCCCTGCACGCCCCCCTGCTGGACTCCACCCGGCGCATGGTGGGAGCCGACCAACTGGCCCGAATGCCCGATGGCGCCTGGCTGCTGAACACGGCACGTGGTGGACTGGTCGACACCGAGGCCCTAACCGCCGAGGTGGCCACCGGGCGTCTGCGGGCCTTCCTGGACACCCCGGATCCGGAGCCACTACCTCCCGACTCTTCGCTCTACGACCTCGAGGGAGCGGTCCTCACCCCGCACATCGCTGGATCCCTCGGGTCCGAGGTGTCCAGAATGGGAGACCTGGCCGTTACCGAGGTGGAGCGGTTCGTGGCCGGGGAACCGCCCCTCCACCCGGTCGTTCGGTCCGACCTGGACCACATCGCATGACCCCGATCCGTTCCGGCCTCTGCTCAATCACCTTCCGGGCCCTGACTGCCGAAGAAGTGCTGTCGGTGGCCGTGGAAGCCGGGCTGGACGGCATCGAGTGGGGGGCTGACGTACACGTGCCGGCCGGAGAGCTGGACGTGGCGGCCGACGTGGCCGATCGTTGCCTCGACGCCGGGCTGGCCTGCCCGTCCTACGGCAGCTACGTGGTGGCCGGGCGTACACCTGGCGATGAGGTGGCCCGGGCGGTCGATACGGCACTCGCCCTGGGGGTGTCCAACCTCCGCATCTGGACCCCGTACGGCGTCCGGCCCGACGCCCCGGTCGTTGAGCGGGCCGAGGTCCTGGAAGGGATCGCCCACGCCACGGTGACGGCTGCCGAACGGGGGCTGGCCACCTCGCTGGAGTATCACCCCGGAACGCTGACCGAGACCGCGGCATCGACCCTCGACGTCCTGGCGGCCGTCGATCACCCCGACCTCTTTACCTACTGGCAGCCCGACCCGTCGCTCGACGACACCGTGGCCGTCTCGGAACTGGCTCATGTCGTCGGGCGGCTTTCCCACCTACACGTCTTCGCCTGGGGGACCGGCTTTGAGGACCGCAACCGGCTGGTCGACGGCGCCTCCCTGTGGGAGCCG
>Ga0207962_1000586_pt1 | contig 12147 bp, 9 predicted proteins | sample Knorr_S15_td_AAI_FD_185603 | JGI IMG/M metagenome (GOLD analysis project Ga0207962, IMG submission 185603) | Marine microbial communities from Southern Atlantic Ocean transect - Knorr_S15_td_AAIW_ad_750m_LV_A (SPAdes) (version 2) | ecosystem: Environmental > Aquatic > Marine > Oceanic | place... | reverse complement strand
TGCGCGTAAGACTTCGACCGGGAGTGCAACAAATACTCTTCCTGCGATAACGACTCCAACGATTGAACCCAGCAAGAAGTAGCGTAGAACGGGCCAGTCGATGTGCTCAAACATAAGTCCGGCCCGACCCCCATTGGATCCAAACTGAACCACGCCATGTACGGGTAGAACCACCAATGGGGGGAGGAAAGAAGCCAGGGCGGCCAGAAATACGAGCCCTCCGCCTATGCCGACGGCTGCGGTCAGTGCTGAAGTCAGAAAGCTCAACAGCACCAGTCCAGTGGTCGACAGGATTGTCAGGTCAGGTGGAATAAAGTCGACGATGTTCATCAGGATTGAATGCTAACGTTAGCATAGTGTTTTGTTCCGGTACCGTATCAGCTCGGCATGACCTTGTAGAATAGTCAGTCAACTGCAATGGAAGTTGAACGGGGAATTGAGTCGAAAGATCATGAAGGAAGATACAAAGCTTGTACACCTGGGGCGTGGCCCCAGCAGTTTTGAGGGCACAGTCAATTTACCGGTGTACCGCGCGTCCACCATTCTATCGGCGGATATGGACAGTTACATTCATAGATTCGATGACGAGAAAAACCTCACGGATATTACCTACGGCGCACGGGGTACCCAGAATTCACGGGCATTGGGTGAAGCAATCGCTGATCTTGAAGGCGGACATGGCACCATAGTTACTACATCGGGATTGTCCGCCATCAGTGTGACTCTGGGTGCATTGGTCAGTGCTGGCGATCATATCCTGATCTCGGACAGTGTTTATGGCCCAACGCGTACTTTCTGTAACCAGGTGTTGAGCCGATATGGTGTCACCACGGAATATTACTCGCCGGACATAGGTGACGCGATCGCGGAATTGATCCAGAAGAACACACGGCTGGTACTTATGGAGGCACCCGGTTCGCTCACTTTCGAGATGCAGGACATCCCTGGAATTACCCGGGCCGCAAAGGAAAAAGGTGTGTTGACGGTTATGGACAATACCTGGGCCACACCGGTATTTTTTCGGCCGCTTGAACACGGTGTCGACATCTCGATTCAGGCTGGCACAAAGTACATTGCCGGTCATTCAGATCTTGTCATCGGCATGGTAACGTCGTCTAGTGAAGCCACTCACCGAATGCTGGTCAGCCAGGCGCACAATCTGGGTGACGCAGCCAGTCCGGATGATTGTTTTCTCGCCCTTCGAGGGTTACGTACGCTTTCTGTTCGTCTTTACCGGCAACAGGAATCAACGTTAAAAGTAGCTGCCTGGCTGGCAGATCAGCCTCAGGTATACCGCGTGCTATATCCGGCGCTGCCGGGTGATCCTGGCCATGCACTGTGGAAGCGTGACTTCAAGGGTGCATCCAGTTTGTTTGGGCTCGCGATGCATTCTGAAGACGAAACCGCGGTGAAAGCGATGGCAGATAGTCTTAGGTATTTCCAGATAGGCTCCTCCTGGGGTGGTTATGAGAGCCTGATTGCGTTTAACCATATGCCGGTTGCACGTGAACGGGTGCCATGGACCGAGAAGCCGTTCATGCTCCGGGTACACATTGGCCTTGAGGATCCAGAGGACCTGATCGCCGATCTTACGCAGGGTCTGGCAAGAATTTGAACTGTTCGAGCCTTAAGCTCAGTGCGGGTGGGATTTACTAAAGGAGTTGTCTTGTGACGAACCCAGGAAATGTTCTTTTCATCATGGCGGATCAGCTGCGCTGGGATTACCTGTCCTGTTACGGTCACCCCACGTTGAAGACACCTCACCTGGACCGTCTTGCAGAACGCGGTGTGAGGTTCGATCGGGCCTACTGCCAGTCACCGATCTGTGGACCCTCACGCATGAGCTTCTATACCGGCCGCTACATGCGCTCGCACGGTTCGACCTGGAATGGATTTCCCATGCGGGTGGGAGAGAAGACCCTTGGTGACCATCTGCGTCCGCTCGGTGTGCGAACAGCATTGGTTGGAAAAACACATATGATTGCTGATCGTGAAGGCATGCAGTGGTTGGGTATTGACCCGGATTCAGACATCGGCGTCAGTGTGGCGGAATGCGGATTTGAACCTTTTGACCGGGACGACGGTATGCATCCCGAGGGCTATTACGACGTTGATCCACGCTACGACGACTACCTGCGTGAACAAGGTTATGGCGGTGCCAACCCCTGGGAATTGTGGGCCAATTCTACAGAAGGTGAAAACGGTGAACTGTTGTCCGGCTGGTTGCTGGAAAACAGTGGGAAGCGGGCTAGATTACCGGAAGAACATACCGAGACACCGTACATGACCCGCCGCTGCATCGAGTTCATCGAGTCCGCAGGCGATCTGCCGTGGTTGTGTCACCTTTCGTTTATCAAGCCGCACTGGCCGTACATTGTGCCGGCACCTTACGATGAAATGTATAGTGTTGACGACATTATCCCTGTGGTACGTTCGGGAGATGAAAGGGAGAATCCGCATCCTGTGTACGGGGCATTCCAGAATCATCCGGTCTGCCGCACGCTTTCAGACGACAAAGTGCGCGAACGGGTGATCCCCGCCTACATGGGTCTGGTCAAGCAGATCGACGATCAAATGGGAGTACTGTTTGACTACCTTGACGCAAAGGGCCTTTTTGAAAACACCATGATTGTATTTACCTCTGATCATGGTGACTATCTGGGTGACCACTGGATGGGCGAGAAAGACCTGTTTCACGAACCTTCCGTTCGTATTCCGCTGATTGTTTATGATCCGCGGGCATCTGCGGATGCCACCCGCGGGTCGGCAAGCCAGGCGCTGGTGGAAAGTATCGACCTGGCACCTACCTTTCTGGAATTTTTCGAGGGTGATCCTTGTCCGCAATTTATCGAAGGCTGTTCGCTGACGCCTTTGTTGAATAACCAAACCGGTGCACCGTGGCGTGAGGTCGCAATTTCCGAATACGACTATGCGACCCGTCGGGCGCGGTTAGCCTTGGGGATAGACCAGGCCGACGCACGACTGATTATGGCCTGTGATCAGCGTTGGAAGTATGTGTATGCCTATGGATTTCGACCAATGCTGTTTGACCTCGAAAATGATCCACAGGAGCTCAATGACCTCGGTGAAGATCCGGCGTATGCCACCGAACGGGATCGTTTACATACCGCGATATTTGAATGGGCCTGCCGTCATCACACCCGTACGACGCTCTCCCCTGAGCGGATTAATGCCATGTCGGGCAGGGAGCCTCCGGGAATTGTGATTGGCTGCTGGGATGAAGAGACTGCACGGGAAAGGGGTATCTGGCCGGTGGTGCCGCCGGACCTGAACTAAATCGGGGCAGTCAGATCAGCGGCGAATTCGGTTCCAGGCCGAGGAGAATCCGACCATAGGCTTCGGCGTTGACGTCCAGCAGTAAAAGACCATGCATGTTGATCGCATGCAAGTCTCGTGAGGCGCGTTGAAGCAGTTTGTCCCGTGCAAGACCCGACGCACCGCCATTGATAAAAAGCAGGTCAACCGCCTCCAGGCAGAATCGCACTGCCTGGGCACAGTCCATCCGGACACGCGCTCTTTCCAGTACAGGCATCGCTGTGTCCCGTGCCGCATAGTTGTCAATGGTGTCTGCCGACCGGTAGAGCAGCAGTTCGGCGGCATCGATTCGGGTTGCCGCATTGGCAGCGTTCATTTGCGTGGGTGGCCATTCGGTCTGTACGTGGTCGGTATAGGCCATTACCTTGCCCTGGATGTTGTCTCGGTAATCAGCCAGAGAAGCTTTCGCACAACCGATCGCCGAGCCAGTCAATGCCAGTGCCAGAACCGGCGCCGCAGCGGACTTATACAGTGTGCCTTCATGCAAGTCCCTGCCTGGTGAGTGTCCCTGAAACAACGCCGGCATTGAAATGAACCGGTGAGAGGGAACGATCACGTTCTTGCCCACCAGGGAATGACTGCCAGTGCCGGCGAGTCCGGCTGAGTGCCAGTCATTGAGATTGTCGATGTCCCCGGGTGGAATCAGGAAGTCTCCCCAGTCTTCCACCTGACCTTTTTCGTCAACAACTTCAGCGCCCAGCATCAGCCAGTCCGCGTAGTCGGAGCCCGAACCAAAGGGCCAGAAACCGTTCAATTGAAATGAACCATCGGCACGCTTAACGGCCTTACCCCGGGGCCCCACGACGGCGGCAACAAACGCATTCGGGTTGTTGGCATAAACGTCGTCCTGTGCCTGACGGGACATGTGCCCGATCAACCAACTGTGCGCGTGGGCCACACCGACCACCCAGCCGGTGCTGACACAACCCTCTGACAATGCTGACACGACGTCCAAATGGGTCCGCAGGGTCAGTTGGTGTCCGCCAGATCGTTCGGGTTGCAGTGTCTTGAACAGCCCATGGTCTCGCACCAGGTCAATCCCTTCACGGGTCAGTCGACGGGATTGTTCTGCTTCAGCCGCGAGGGCCTTTAGTCGAGGCGCGATCCGCTTGGCTGAAGCTTTAACAGCCTCAGCGGCGGCGGGTTCACGAGGGGTCAGGCGAGTTTCTGGAGCAGTCATACATTTAAGCTCAGGTGGGTCGGCATACCATCGAGTGTCTGTTCAGACACTACCCCAGATGCGTTCAGCTGTTGCCGTCACCAGTTCGAGTTTTTGTTTTTGATCGTCTTCAGTTAGCTTGTTGCCTTCTTCGGTCGAGGCAAAGCCACATTGCGGTGCGATGCCGAGCTGATCAAGGTCGGCATATTTCGATGCTTCGTCAAATTTACGACGCAGCGTATCAGGGCTTTCAAGTTCGCCTGATTTGGTCGTAACAAAGCCGACCATCACCCGCTGGTTACCTTTTGGTAGTAACCGTAACGGTGCAAGATCTCCCGCCCGTTCTGTGTCGTATTCCAGAAAAAATACATCTACTCCTGTCTGATTAAACACCGCATCGGCTACCGGGTCATAGGCGCCCTCAGCCATCCAGGCCGACTGGAAATTCCCACGACAAAGGTGCATGGCGATGGTCATATCAGACGGTCGGTCCTGAATTGCTTCCCGCATCATCTGGGCGTATCGAGCGACCAGCCAGTCCGGATCAAGCCCTTGGTTTGTTTTTTCAGCTCTGATCTTTGGGTCACATAAATAAGCAAAAAAGATGTCGTCCATTTGGAGATACCGGCATCCCGCAGTATAAAAAGCTTCGATCGCTTTTTTGTAAGTGGCTGTGATATCAGCGAACAAGACGTCAAGATCGGCGTATTCCGCTGGCAGTATGTCTGCCGCAGCCGTCCGGAAATGACAGCAACTCGGGCCTGGTATTGAGATTTTCGGCTGCAAATCAGTCACCGATGCCAGGTACGTAAAATGAGCTAGCATGGGGTGGTCGTCGGGAAAATCGAGTCTGCCTGGAATCGTGGGAAATATCGGCCGAAGGACAGCGCCGGAGAACTGAAGGCCCTGGTCGCGTTCAGCCAGTTCGAAGCCGGTCAGGTGACCCATGAAGTCGTAGTGCCAGAACGAGCGCCGATACTCACCGTCGGTGACTGCTTTGAGTCCAGCAGATTGTTGCATGACAACGGCTTGCCGAATGGCGTCGTCTTCAACCTGTGATAGGGTCGCAGCATCGATACTGCCTTCCTCGAGGCAAGCTTTGCGAGCGTCTTTGACCGCCTGCGGTCTCAACAAGCTGCCGACATGATCGGCTCTAAATATAGGTTTCTTTTCTAACATACGAGTGTGTACCTTTTGGTTGCAACAATGTTATATGTTGAAACAACTAACTGGGTAGCATAGAACATTGTTAACATGTGCTAGTCATAAGTAAAGAAAACCTGAGGTTTTGGTTTTAAGTAATTAACTATTCGCGGTGCGAAAACCGGGATTTGAATGCCGGATCAATGGTGATCGGTTGCACTGGGATGCTACCGAATCGTTGTCCTATCTAGAAGATGCAAGATTAAAAGTTTTAGCAGTCATTGATGAAAATTAGTCTATCAACGCAGATGATGCGGCAGGTGGCCGGTGGTATTGGCCTGATTTTTTCCTGTTTTATCGTTTATTCGATTACTGTCGCATTGATAGACGAAGCCGATATACGCTTTATAGCTGTTGCCGTAGGATTTATTGTTGCTTTAACTGCGAATCCGCTCGCAGGCCAGATTAAGGCCAACCAGTGGCGATGGGTTGGATGGGTTGTAGATGTGTTACTTGTTGTATCTTTCTGTTACTCAGCCTGGTGGTTTTTTGAAGTTAAGGAAGAACTGTGGACTGGGTTTTATATTGGAACTCCAGCGAATATATTCGCAGGCGCACTGGGTCTGGTGGGCCTGCTTGAAGCAACCCGTCGAGCCTGGGGCTGGTCTCTGGTAATCCTTGCCTTTTGTTTCGTTTCCTTTGGTTTTGCAGGACCGTATCTCCCAGGAGTCTTACAGCATTTTGGAATGGATCTGAGTAATTTTATGCAGATTGCGTGGTACTCGTTCGATGGCGTCTTTGGACGCGTTACAGGATTAGTTTTCAATACTGTTCTGGTCTTCCTGATCCTTGGCGCAATGATGAGCCAAACCGGTGCCGGAGACAGCCTCATCAAAATATCTACTGTGCTGACAGCCCGAATTCGGGGGGGAGCTGCGCATGCGGCAATCGTTGCCAGTGCGTTGTTCGGCATGATGAGTGGGTCTGTTGCAGCGAACATAGCCGGGACCGGTGTATTCACTATTCCGATGATCAAGAAACAGGGCTTTTCAAACAACTTTGCGGCTGCAGTTGAGGCATCCGCTTCATCCGGCGGCCAGTTGACCCCCCCTATCATGGCTGCCGCTGTGTTTGTTATGGCTGACCTACTGGGGGAGCCCTACTTGTTGCTGATAGCAGCGGCGGCTCTGCCGGCACTGTTCAAGTACATCAGTTTATTTGCCCAGGTGTATGGGGAAGCGCTGCGTTTGGGTCACGAATCAGTCAGCCGTGAGAAATTAACAAGCCTGTCCCGGCGCGATTACGCTAATGCTCTGCTATTTGTATTGCCGTTATCAGCCTTAATGACGGCCTTTCTAATGGGCTATTCGCCGGCCATGTCGGGCTTTATTGGGCTGATGACGGCCCTGTTGATTGGGCTTGTGCTCAGCCCTGAATTTAGGCGAAATCCCATTAAAATAGTCAAAGCATTTTCGTTGGGTGGGGTGTCTGCGGCGAATATCATGATTGCAGTTGCACTCATTGGTATTGTACTCGGGGTGGTCAATGAGACGGGTATCGCGATACGTTTTGCCATCGCAATTTCTTCGTATGGAGAAAGTTATCTGATTGTTGCGTTGCTGTTGGCAATGTTTGGTGCATTGATACTCGGTATGGGATTGCCGACGCTGCCTGCCTACCTCATCATTGCGATTATGATCGCGCCGGCCATAATCAAGGCTGGCGTCGATCCAATTGCGGCACATATGTTTGTGCTGTATTACGCGGTTTACTCTTCAATTGTGCCGCCGATTGCTTACGGTTGTTATGTGGCTGCACCCATTGCGGGAGGTTATCCGCTGGCGACGTCCTTAATTGCTCTTCGTCTATCAGTGATTGGCCTACTTGTTCCCTATGTTTTTGTTTACTCGCCTTCGTTGTTACTAATAGTTGATGGGTTCACATGGAGTGAATTGGCTGGAACAGTGATTCGGTTAATTGCGGCTATATGGATGTTTGCCGCTTGCTTTGCAGGAGTCGACCCTGTCACAGGGCGTCTTTCAATGATCCAAAGATTTATCCGATTCATTCTCGGTGCTGGTGCGCTATGGTCTATTACGATGATCTGGCTTCCCAGCATTTTACTGGCTTTTCTTGTGATCCTAATCGAGCGCGTTCGGTCTGTACGATCGATTTAACTCCCAATACTGCAACTTACGACAATCGTTTCCCTTCATTGAGCGAACGAAATGTCTTGAATTCCACGATTAACATCTGGGGCAGTCAGTCAATTGACTCTATGGGCGCCTTCTGAGAGTATGACCCCATTGAGCTAGGCCTTGCTTAGGTTATCGGCTCATCGTACAACAAGAAACCTATTTCAGAGGATGGAAAATGAAATTTACTAAGCTCATTAGTATGGTTGTTGGTGTCATCGCGGTAGCAGTGGCATCTCTTTCTCATGCGGAACTCTATAGGGTGACATCGATAGCACCCGGCATGTCGCCATTTGTGGTCAATACGGCAATTGCCAAGGTTGTCGGAAAGCATGTCCCGGGTGTTGATATGCAAGTTCGTGCCACGGGCGCGGCGACCCGGCATGTTGTTGAGGCAGCCACGGGCAAAGTCGATTTTTTCTTTAATTCTGGAACCATCAACTGGTTAATGGTCAAGAATCTCGGCCCCTACAAGAAAATGGAAAATGCGCCAGAGTTAGAAAAGAATCTTGGCATGATATTTAACTACGAAATCGGACCCTACCACTACATTACTCGCGCCGACAGCGGAATTGAAAAACTGGAGGATATTGCAGGCAGGAAAATCTTTGCTGGCCCTCCCGGCGGCGCGGCCAAACGTGTTTGTCTGGGTAATATAAAGATGACAACGGGTCTTGTGGGTGGCAAAGACTTTGAGGCTGTAGATTTTGGCTTTGATGCCGCCATTCAAGCCTTTCAGGATGACAAGATTGATGTGATTGTTCTATCCACAAACTTTCCCAGCTCTTCTGTCAGTCAGTTTGCGCTTACCAAAAAGATTCGAATACTGGATATTGATACCGACAAGCTCTCGTCGAGCTGGCCATCTTGGATGAGTGCGACCGTGGTCGAGATACCACCGGATGCTTACGGTGATAACCAAGTCAATACCAGTGCGGTGTCTACACATGGCGCTTTGGTTAACTTCTCTGCACGCATGGATCTGGACGAGGAAGTGGTTTATCAGGTGACCAAAGCGATCTGGGAACACGTTGATGAATTACACGAAGCGGCGGCCTGGATGAAGGATGTGATATCGCTGGATAAAGCGCTCGATTTCATTCCAAGTCGCCTCCACCCTGGAGCGGAAAGGTATTACAGGGAAATAGGTATGACGATTCCCGAGCCGACAACTTACGACTTCTAAAAAAGAACCGATTGAGAACCTTCCGAGTTTCATCACTCGGAGGGTTTTTTGTTTGGAGTTAGAAGCGACTAGACAGCTATAAAATGTGGCAAGAATCCGACCAGCACCGTTTTATTTGATCTGGATCCGTGAGCACTTGTTCTGAATTTAGTTCGAGAATTCTAATTGTTGTTACGTTCGGCGCCAGCGACCTGCAGCACGCACCGTTGCAACAGTAGATTGTGGAGCCGGATCAGGCAAGGATGTAATAGGTCTTAGTTGAACGAAAAATAGCTCTCCCGTGTTGGTTAGCACCCACTCTGTATCGACAGGTGTCCCAATCTGTCGTTCAAGCCGGGAGACTTCTGTAGCGATTTGAATGACTTCAGCACAGGTCAGGCACGGTTCAGTCTGTAGCTTGGAATCTGTCTCGATTTCACGAACGGCGCCGGTAGACGGATCGATTACGCTGTGGACCTGTTTCGAGCCGAGCGTATAGTCCAGGATCCGCTGATCTTCCTTATCGACTGCAATCCTATCTGGTACGGTGACACCCTGAACAACGGCTTCGCCGTAGCCCCAACACCCCTCGATGATGATTCGATCCTGTTTGCCAGTTACCGGGTCGGCAGAAAATGCGACGCCGGCGCAGTGGGCAGGCACCATCGACATAACAATAACGGCCATAGGAGTCTCGCCGAAAGGAATTCCGCTACGGCGCCGGTAGCGCATAGCGCGTTCTGAAAATAGCGACGCCCACACTTGACGTACCGCGTTAACCAGTGGCTTGGGGCCTTGGATGTTGAGAAAAGAGTCATACTGACCCGCAAAGCTGGCCTCTTTTGAGTCCTCACCACTGGCAGAGCTGCGCACCGCAACTGGTATCTCAGGATTCTCTTCAGTACCGGCCAAGGCACGGTAGGCAGCAGTGAGCGATAGCTCAAGCTCGTTGGGTAAGGTAGCGGCTAATAGTCGCTGGCGGCAGAGCTGACTGGCCTGTTTAAGGCCGGTATCGTCATGGTCGGCCCAGCTTGATTCTGCAGCAGCCAGTGATGGGGCCAAAGCGTTGTGGTCGAGAAACATCTTAAAGGCTTCAGTGGTGATACAGAATGCTTCAGGTACGGGCGCGTCCCAGCGCCGAAGCCAATCCACGTGAACCATTTTGGGTCCCACTAGCGCCGGGTCTGTTGCCTCGATTACGCCAAGCACGACAGTGACGGGCGGTGCATGAGGAGTATCCGATGCGTCAGTCATACGCTTGTCATCGGAATCGCGCTTAGGAGGCCCAGCATTTACTGATGCTGGTCGAGAGTTTGAACCAGTTCATCCAGTAGTTGTTGAAGATGCTCCAGGCGCTCCTTGCCGAACCATTGGGCAATGTCGCTGTAGCGTGTATCCGACCAGATGGCCGCCTCGGCAACCATTGCCTGGGCAGTAGATGTGGACGACACCATCGTTTTCCTGAGGTCATCTTTATTGGCGTGGCGGCGAATGAGGTTGCGCGCCTCAAGAGACTGCATGATTCGTGACAGGCTGGGCATGCTGATGAAAATGGCCTGTGACAGTTCGCCGGCTGTCATGGTGCTCGCAGACGTCACCATGCGCAGTACTCGCCATTGCTGTTCGGTAATGTTGTATTTGCGGAAGATCGGCTGAAACTGGCTGACGGCTGCGTGCCGTGCCCGCAGCAGCCTGATGGGCAGCGTGTGGGAGAAGTCGTTCAGGCCGTGAGAGGATGTGTCCTTGTCGGGAACGGGTGGCGACGAATGCTTGGAGTCGCTGTTATTCATCGACGACCGTGTTACGCAGCAGTCCTATACCGGGCACCTCGACTGCGACCTCATCGCCGGGTACAAGAAAACGGGGAGGATCGAATCGGGCACCTGCACCCGTCGGGGTGCCGGTTGAAATGATATCGCCAGTTTGAAGGCCGGTGAAGGTCGAGAGATAGCTGATCAAGTACGAGAACGAAAACAGCAGATTGGCGGTTGTGTCATGCTGGCGCTGTTCACCATTGACGCGGGTGGTCACGGTCAGATTGTCGTAGTTGTCGAATTCATCTGCCGTCACTAGCCAGGGCCCTACAGCACCGGATCGATCGAAATTCTTGCCCTGGGTCACATTGAATTTACCGTGCCGCATCCAATCCCGGACGCTGCCTTCCTGCAGGATGGTCAGCCCAGCAATGTGTGCTTCAGCATTTTCCTGGGTAATCCGTCGGCCAGGCTTGCCGATGACAATCGCGATCTCGCCCTCATAGTCGAACTGCTCGGATTCCGGTGGTCGTACAATCGATTGCCGGTGCCCCACCAATGAGCCGGGCGTGCGCAGGAATACACTGGGGTAGGGGGGCAGGGCCGTGTCGTCGTACTCTTCATTTCGATTGACGTAATTCACACCGATGCAGATGATTTTTTGCGGGTTAGTGATCGGCGGCGCATAACTGATCTCGTCCAGCGCAAAATCTGGCGCAAGTCCAGCACCCAGCACAGCCAGCTGTTCTGCGCCCGGATCAGTGAGGGCAGAACACAGGTTATCCGGTGTTTCAGACAGTTGGCTGAGATCAATCACACCGCTGTCGGTCACGATGCCATAGGCGCGCCGGTTCTCTGTCAAGAAAGAAGTAAGTTTCATGTAGGTCTCAGTCTAGTAGGCCGGCGTTAGCGAGTACTTGATCGAGTCGGGCGGCGAGTTCTGCACTGGCCGCCACCATGGGCAGACGGTGTTCGTTTTCCGGGATGATTCCCAGGCGTTTCATCATGTACTTCATGGGGATCGGATTCGTGTCGAAGAAAACAGCCTTGTTAATCTCAAGCAATCGCTGGTGAATCTTTCGCCCTTCGTCGAGATCGTTTCGCCACACCGCTTCACACATGTTTGCCAGGGGTTTTGGTCTTAGGTTGCCCACGGCATTCATCAGGCCGCAGGCACCCACTGCCATCATGGGAAAACTGAGTTCCTCAAGACCGACAAAAATTTTGAAGTCATTTCCGACCCGTGCAAGGCATTCGGACACAAATCCGAGATCGTTGACGGCATGTTTCATGCCGACAAACTGTGGGGAACGATCTCGTAGTTCAGCGACTGTATCCAGTGTGACGGATACGGCGGTTCTCCCGGGGATATGGTAGATCATCCACGGTAGTTCA
>Ga0207962_1000581_pt1 | contig 12206 bp, 14 predicted proteins | sample Knorr_S15_td_AAI_FD_185603 | JGI IMG/M metagenome (GOLD analysis project Ga0207962, IMG submission 185603) | Marine microbial communities from Southern Atlantic Ocean transect - Knorr_S15_td_AAIW_ad_750m_LV_A (SPAdes) (version 2) | ecosystem: Environmental > Aquatic > Marine > Oceanic | place... | reverse complement strand
AACGGTTATTTGAGATTGATCCTGGCAATTATTATTATTAGCCCAAAAATCGTGTACAGTCTCTACCGGGACAGACCAAGTGGTACCATAATAAGGAACAACAATATCAGAATTACCATGAAAATGAATAATATTTTTCTTGTTTGGAGGACTACAAGTATAATATACAGCATGTGAACCTGTCACTGAACCAATTCCATTAATTTCTTCAAGTTCACAAGCAAGCCTATAGCTCATAAACCCTCCTAATGACATACCAGATGAGAAAATTTTATTGGAATCAATATTATAATCTGTTTTAAAATATTTAATCAATGCTTTAAAGAATCCAACATCATCTACATCATCAAATGTACCAACTACATTAACATTCCAACCAGTGGTACCGTTAAGATCTGTAGTCCCCTGCACATAAACTGCAATAAAGTTTTCTTGATCAGCAATTTGATCAAATCCTGAATAATTATGAATAGCATTAGCGCTACTAGTATATCCATGAAGAACAAAAAGTAAAGGAATAGAATAGTTCGAATCAAAGTTTGGTGGTACATGCACAATAAAGGTACGTTGATGAGCTCCCCAAGTCGTTGAAAATAACTTGGTTTGGTCATCTAATGGGTACATTAGCTGTACATCAAGTTCAGTAGTATCACCACTACCACCACTACCACCGCTACCACCACTACCACCGCTACCACCGCTACTATCAGAAGGATCTACAAAACCAGTAGGGGAGATTGTCGTGCTATCTTTATTAGAACAATTAATAAAAATAAAACATAATAGTATTATAATTATGGATTTACGATTTAGTATCATTAATAATTGTTTGTATTAGTTTTTCAACCTCAGATTCAAAATTAGCAAGAGAAGAGTTATTTTCAATGATATAATCTGCATATTCTTTTTTCTTCTCATCTGGCCATTGCAGTTTCATGCGATCTTGAATGGTGTCTAATGATAAATTTTCCCTAGCTAAAGCACGTTCAATACGAACAGCTTCAGGACTTGTAATTAAAATAAGAGGCAAATTGAACTCATTATAATATTGATGAGAACCGCTCTCGATAATTAAAGCAGCATCAACAACAAAAATAGGGTATTGTTTTTCCTCACGAATTTTTTCAATTCTTTTTAAGATTTCTTCATTTATGGCTGGATGAATAATTTGGTGCCATTTTTTTTGAGTCTCTTGATTTTGAAAAACTACTTTTGCTAATGATTCAGGAGTTATACTATCTAAATTGGGAAAAGCATCTAAAGCTGCCTGTGATATTTCTTGACTGAATAAGAGTTTTTTTGCTTCTTCATCTCCATTAAAAATATATGCATTATATTTTTTGAAAATATTGGATGCTACACTTTTACCAGAAGCAATTCCTCCTGTAATTCCTACGATAATCATTACTGTATCTTGTCTAAAATACGTTGGGTTACTTCTTCAACAGTTCCCTCTCCATTAATAGTAAGAAGTTGGTCTTTATAAAATTGAATTAATGGTTCAGTAAGTTCTGAATAAACTTTTTGACGATTGATGATAATCTCTTCTGTATCATCACTTCTACCAGAATTTTTTGCTCTATTGGTTAATCGATTGATTAAAATATCTTTATCGACATGAACATTGATGACATAATCAATTTGCAAATCAAGTTTTTGGAAAATTGCTTCTAATCCTTCAGCTTGAGGAATTGTTCTAGGAAATCCATCTAAAATAATTCCTATGCCTTTTAAGGAGGTTAAAGTGTTTTCCATTATTGATAATAGCACATCATCTGGCACAAGGAATCCTTGATTCATATAATTTTTTGCTTTTAAACCAATCTCGCTTTTATTATCAATTTCATGGCGCAACATATCTCCAGTTGATAAATGCATAAAATTATATTTTTCAGCTAAAATTTTAGCTTGGGTGCCTTTTCCTGCTCCTGGTGGCCCCATAATAAGAAAATTCATACTATTATTGCATTGCCTTTGGTTGATCAAAAATTGTTTGCATGATGATACCAAGTTTTAATGGATTACTAGAATATTTTTCTTGTAATATTTTGATTTTAGATTCTGCATGCAATAAATCATATTTAGTTTTAGTATGCTTAATTTTTGATTGGAAACGTCCTAAACGACGATTATCAACCTTGCTAATATCATGCGTAGCATCAAAATGTTCTTCAAAGATTGGTTCAATATGATGTGGAGATTGATGCTGTGATTTGATAGGTTTTTTAACAGACTGAGACGGTTTAGGTATTTCAATTTCTTCAACTTCTGCTTCCATTTTCTCGAATGCATCATTAAGAAAATCTAAAACACTTTTTGTCTGTGGTGGTGGAGCATCAGGAATAACGTCTTTTACTTTTTTTCCAAGAGGTCGAGGAATGGCTTTTTTCTTTCGACTTCTATATGTAGAAAAAAGATAAAACGCTAAGATAACAAGCCAATAAAATAACTCTTCCAAACTTTATTATTCCTCAGAATTGTCTTCTTTTTCACTAGTACCAGCAATTGATTCTCTCATGCTAGTGTCAGAAGCAATATTATTAAGTTTATAGTAATCTAGAACTCCTAAATTGCCTTCGCGGAATGCATATGCCATTGCTTTTGGAACTTCGGATTCAGCTTCAACAACCTTTGCTTTCATTTCTTGTTCAAGTGCAACAGCCATTGCTCTTCTGGTTTCTGCCTTTGCTTGTGCTACACGTAAATCTGCTTCTGCTTGGTCTGCTTGAAGCTGAGCACCAATATTTTTCCCAACATCGATGTCGGCAATATCAATTGATAAAATTTCAAAAGCAGTTCCTTGATTTAATCCTTTATCTAATACGGCTTTTGAAATCGAATCAGGATTTTCTAACACTGCTTCATAAGTTTCTTTAGAACCAATTGCACTTACAATGCCCTCACCAACTCTTGCAATAATAGTATCTTCTGTAGCACCTCCAACCAAATTAGGGATATCAGTTCTTACCGTCACTCTTGCTTTTGCTCTTACCTCAATTCCATCCTTGGCAACCGCTGATAATTTACCATCTACTGGTGCATCAATTACTTTTGGATACACACTAGTTTGTACAGCAGATAATACATCTCTTCCTGCCAAATCAATAGCAGTAGCGATGGTGAAAGTAAGATCAAGACCAGCTTTAGAAGCGGCAATTAATGCATCTACAACCTTATCTACATTCCCTCCAGCCATATAGTGTACTTCTAAATCCGAACTTGAAACGTCCTCTATCCCAGCTTTATTAACAGCAATTAAACCATTAACAATGATACTAGGGGGAATTCTTCTAAATCTCATGCCAATTAAATTAAAAATTGTTACATGTCCTCCTCCAATACTAAAAATAGCTTGTAACCATAATCCAACTGGCACAATCCATAATAGTACGATAATAAATAATACTAACGGTATGGCAAAATAAAGTCCCATTACTCCTCCTTGATACTATGTGGTTTATTATACAATTTATTCATAAAAACTAATATAAATAAGTACTATACCTTTGATCTTTTGTCATAGTTATCTTTCAAGGTTGCCTTATTTGAATCTGTCGTAATAAATTTTTGAAATACTTTTGATTGTGATATTAAACGAATTAACATAATTAATACGATAACACCTCCAACAATTGACCAAGCAAAACCATCCAACGCTGCTGAATATATTTCATCACTTACTGGAACATCAGGAATTAATAATAAATATAAACCATAAAATAGGATTACTAATCCTACTATACCAAAAACACCAAATCCAGGAATAGCTACAAACTCAACTAACAATAGAGTTAATCCTGAAAAAATGATTAACAAATCTGTAGCTGAAGCAAGCTTGGTTAAATAACCCGCTCCTAACGCTAATGTTAAACAAATTATTCCGATAGTGCCTCCAATGCCCCATCCTGCACTATATAGTTCAGAAATAATTCCAATAGTACCAAAAGTAGTTAATAAAGAAGAGACAACAGGATCTGTAAGAATACGTACTAAATCTTCGGACCAATTTTCATCCAAGGTAATAATATCATAGTTTTCTATACTTAAATCTAAAAGAATATCTTCAATTGATTCGCTTGTTCCATCAGCAATTTTATATTTTAGAGCAAGTTCAGTCGTAAGTGTAATTAGCTTGCCTTCTTTACGCCCTTCTATATCATCTACCTTCATAGAATCACCATCAACTACAAGATATTCGAAACTCAATTCTTCATCAACCATCCCACGAGCAATGGTGGTGTTTTTCCCAGACTGTTCTGCAGTAGCAGCCATTTCTTCTCTCATATAACTTTGAGATTTTTCAGCTTGTTTTTCACCACTCATATCTACTACGCTTGTAGCTCCAATTGTCGCTCCAGAAGTCATATAGATTTTATCACAAGAAAGCGAAATAAGAGAACCAGCAGAAATAGCACGTCTATTAATAAACGCAATGGTTTGAATATCGGTACCAGAAATTGCATCTTTAACTTGTGTTGCTGCATCAACCCGTCCACCAAAAGTTTCAATATCAAAAATAATTAGTTTGGCATCGTTCTTTTCAGCAGTATCAATAGCACGATTAACAAAAGCAGGAATACCTAGATCAATTGTACTTTGAATTGGAACAACATATACTTTGGTATTATGGTTATCAGCAAGCGTAATGCTAAAAATAACACATAAAATAAATATCCAAAGCTTGTTAAATTTTGTTTTCATTGCTAACACAAAGATTTACATTATAAAAATGTATCGGTTTCTCAAATCTTATTCTTTTTGTTTGGAGAAATTGCCAAAATTCTTTCTCAAAAGTAACTATAAAATATATTATTTTCTACTATTCCATGTTCTAAAATTAAGAAAGAAAATGGCCTTAGAAAATCTTAGAATCGCATTCCCAGAAAAAGATAATAAATGGCATAATACAATTATTAAAAAATGTTATCAATTTTATATGGAAGAGATCGTGGATTTCCTTAGTAAATATGCACATTTTGATTCAAAAGAAGTTCATCTAAACAATGTTCATATTATCGATGAAGCACTAAAAGAAGAAAAAGGGGTTATTTTAGTCGGTGGACATTTTGGATCATTCCATAAATTGTTTGTTGCGATGGCAAAAAATGGTTATAAGAATATTGCAGGAGTATCATACAAACAAAATAATCGTGAAGCTTCGAGGTTTTTTTTAGAACTAAGGAAACCATATATATCAAATGAAATGCATAAGGGAGGTCCGAGCAGTGAAGTTAAAAAATCATTACAAAATAACGAGATACTTATACTTCTAAGTGATCAAGACGCAGGAAAAAAAGGTGTTTTTGTGAATTTTTTTAATAAGCCTTCTTCTACTCCTTCTGGAGCAGCAAGATATAATCAAACAGTGGGAAGTCCACTTATCTTCTTTTCAATGGTAAAAATTAATAACCATCACGAAGCCAACTTTGAAAGGATAGATACAACAAATATGAGCATTGAAGATACAGTTCAAAAATATACTTCGATGCTTGAACAAAGGATTAGAAAATATCCTGAACAATATTTTTGGCCTCATAAACGCTGGAAAACAAAACCACAATGAAACGCGTACTCATTAATGATGTCAATGCAGTAGACCAAGTTATTACATCATTAAAAAACAAAGAGATTATCGCTTACCCAACAGATACAATCTATGGGATTGGAACAGATGCAAACAATGATAAGGGTATTCAAAAAATAAATGGTTTAAAACAAAGAACAGGACCAATGACAATTATCATCCATAAACTGGAAGATATTTCAAGCAACATTGTAATCAACCCTATATTAGAAGAACAAATGTTAAAAATTGTACATAATGGAGATACTTGCATTGTTCGTTATACAGAAAATTTTATCAGCAACCTTATTGTGGACCAAGGAAAAGTTGGATTTCGTATTCCGCAACATGCGTTCTTAAATGTACTGTTATCTAATTACGGAAATCCGATTACTAGCACAAGCGTTAACACAAGTGGAACACCACCATTAAATGATCCAGATTTAATCGAAAAAGAATTTGGCAGCGAAATTGATTTATTATTGGACGCAGGAATACTACAAAATAATAATCCATCAAAAATTTATGTTTTTGAAAATGATACAATTTCACAAATTAGATAAATAATGAAGAAAATTATTCTAACATTACTTGTTTCATTGTTAAGTGGTCAAGATTTTATCGATGGAGAAAAATATAACTACAATGTCTTTTTTGGACCAATAAAAATGGGGAAAGCAAGCCTAGAAACTAAACCAATTGAATTCATTAATAATCAGGAAGTATACCATTTTAATTTTTCTGTAAAAACATCAAAACTTGGAGATCGACTATATAAAATTAGAGATGAAATTCATAGTTGGATTGATAAAGAAGGGCTTTATTTAGTAAAACAAGAAAAAAAGATAAGAGAAGCTGATTTTCGTCGACAATCAAAAACAATGATTAAAAATAATACTGCTGTTACCAATGAAAAAGAATATACTCTTCCTGGAAAGGTAATTGATCCTTATGGATTAATTATGATATTACGTAATGTCAATATTCCAGAAGACACTTCAAAAAAAATTTTAACATTAGATGAAGGTAAAATTCGAGAGATTGAAATTAAAAATACTGGTTATAAATCAATCAATACACCATATGGAAAACTTAATGCCTATACTTACAAACCAGTTTATAATGGTAAATCAGTACTAAAAAATAAAGGAGATATGGAAATTTCTTATGCTATGGTTGGTGATAATACAATTCCTATAAGAATATCGATTAAATTGAAAAATGGAGTTATTGTTTTAAAGCTAAAATCCTATTAGGACAAAACTCTCAGAATATCATTAATAATAAGAAATGCCATCAAACCTAACAAAATAAACATGCCAACTGATTGAATACGCATTCTTGTTTTAATAGATAACGGTTTTCCCAATAGCATTTCAATTAATATAACCATAATCTGACCACCGTCCAGAGCAGGAATAGGTAAAATATTGATAAAAGCTAAATTCATACTAATAAGAGCCATCAACATTAAAAATGGGGTAAGTCCAGCTTGTGCTGCTTCTCCTGCCATTTGTCCAATCATAATGACACTACCAATATCATCTCTGCTTACATTTCCTGTAAAAATCATTTTTAACGATGTAGTCATTAATATCATTGACCAAATTGTTTGATCAAATCCATATTGAAATGATTCAATAAAACTTAAATCTTTTATTTTTCTTTTTTTATCAACACCAAGTTTTCCAATTACTTGATCGACTCTTCCTGATGCAATGTCTGGCGCAGATAATGGGGTAATGCTCTTTTGAATTTCACTGCCGTCTCTAATGATAATCATAGATAATGTTGTATTGGGGCTTTGTTTAATAATAGTAGTAAACTCATCCCATGTTTTAACATTGGTAGCATTTACAGAGATTACCATGTCGCCTTCATTTAACCCCCCTTCAAAAGCAGGACTGTTTGGGACAACATAATCAATGGTTGTATCATCATTAAGAATAACAGGTTTTCCATTCATTTTCCCAATAATAACAAATACTAAAAAAGCTAAGAGGATATTCATAATTACCCCAGCACTCATCACCCAAATTTTTTGTAGAGGACTTTTTGATTCTAATTCATCGTCTTCACCGCTAAAACCAGAATCCATGCTTTCATCTAATAGTCCCTTCATTTTAACATAACCGCCCAATGGTAAAGCACCTATTGCAAAAACAGTCTTGGAATTTTTAGGTTTGAAATTATAAATCGTTGGGGGCATTCCGATTGAAAATTTTTCTACCGTTACCCCAACACTACGGGCAGCTAAATAGTGTCCTAGCTCATGTACAAAGACAATAACCCCTATTAAAACGATGAATGCTAAAATATAAATCATACTTAATTAATTTGAACCTAAATATACTTTTATTTCTTGATTTAATTGAATCAAATCTTCTGTGTTAGGTTTTTCTTTTGATTGAAATTTTTTTACTGTTTTTTCAATGGTTTTGGGAATGTCTAGAAAACAAATTTTATCATTTAAAAATAAGTCAACAACATGGTCATTTGCAATGCTCATAACAGGAATACTATTTCCCCCTTCCTGGACTAAATCAATTGCAAGTTCTAAACATGGATATCGGTTCATATCTGGTGTTGAAAAAGTAAATTGATTGATTTCTGAAAAATCTAATGTTCCAAAATTATTGTACATTCTTTCAGGATAAGATAAAGCATATTGAATTGGAACTTTCATATCTGGAACACCTAATTGTGCTTTGTAAGAATCGTCTATAAACTGAACAAAAGAATGAATAATTGACTGAGGATGAATAACAATATCAAGTTGATCAGTACTCACTCCAAATAACCATAACGCTTCAACATATTCTAATCCTTTATTCATCATTGTAGCCGAATCAATTGAAATTTTATTCCCCATATTCCACTTTGGATGATTTAATGCTTCTTCTTTAGTAATTGTGTCGAATGAGTCAAGCGGTCTTTCTAAAAAAGGACCCCCACTACCAGTTAATATAATCTTTTTTAAAGAATTGTCAGGCTCACCCTGTAAACACTGAAAAATAGCCGAATGTTCGCTATCAACAGGAATAATTTGTGAACTATTAACATCAAGTAACGGCATAATAATATGGCCACCTAAAACTAAGGATTCTTTATTACTTAATGCTAAATCAATACTATTAGATACGGTGTTAATTGTTGGAATTAGTCCTGCGCTACCAACAATGGAATTGATTGCCAAATCAATTTCATTATATTGAGAAAGAATATGAGAAGAATCTTCACCAACAATAAGTTCAATACTACGTTTTTTGCAAAAATCATTTAAAGGATGACTAGAATCAATTTTATCAATTGCTACTTTGATTGGCATAAATTGTTTTACTTGATCTAAGAGAAGATTAGCATTCTCCCTACAAGAAAGACAAGAAACTTTAAATTTGTCTTGATGAGCATTGATTACAGATAAAGTTTGTGTTCCAACCGATCCAGTAGAACCAAATATGGAAATTTTTTTCATTTAGTAATTAAATGATACCACGTTGACTATTTTCAATAAAAGAAACAATCTCTTTAATATTTTTATCTTTTTTGAATTCATCTTTTATTTTTTTTAGAGAAACTGAAGCATTCAAATCAGATCGAAAATAATATTGGTATGCTTTTTTTATTGTCATGCGTTGTTCACTTGAAAAATTCCTTCTTTTTAAACCAAGGGAATTAATGCCTGTGTATTTAACAGGATATTTACCAGCTAAAATAAATGGAGGAACATCTTGTACAATTTTAGAATTTGCAGCAAGCATAACATGTCTTCCAATCTTACAAAATTGATGTACAGTGGTTGCTCCTCCCAAAATAGCCCAATCATCTATTTCAACATGCCCTCCAAGTGCAACTAAATTAACAAGAATAACGTTGTTTCCAATTTTACAGTCATGAGCAACATGAACGCCTGTCATAATCAAAACATCATCACCAATCATAGTTTCTCCGCTCGCTTTGGTCCCTCTATTAAGCGTAACAAATTCTCTAATGATTGTACGTTTTCCAATAGTAAGTTTGCTTTTTTCTCCTCCAAATTTTTTATCCTGAGGAATAGCACCAATGCTACTATTATGAAAAATTTGACAAGAATCTTTTATTTCAGTGTATTCGCCGATGGTATTAAAATTACCAATGGTAACATTTTTGCCGATAATAACATTATCTTCAATAACATTATATGCACCAATTGTTACATTTGAACCAATTTTTGCTTTTTTCGAAATAATACTTGTTGGATGTATAGTTGTACTGATAATTAACCTCTTATTTGTCTACTGCCGTTGCAAAAAATTCTGCCGATGCTACTTGTTTTTTATCAACAAAACATTCAACACTAAATTTAAAGGAATTCATTTTATGTTGTAACAATTTTGCTTCAATACAAAGTTGATCTCCTGGAATTACATTTTTATGGATCTTAAAATTTAATACTTTAGATAAATATGCTAATTTTTTTGATGGATTATCCACAAAATCTGATATAATCAACGAACCGGCTTGTGCCATAGATTCTAAAATTAATACTCCTGGAAAAATTGGTTTTTCTGGAAAATGCCCTTGAAAATACGGTTCATTGATAGAAACATTCTTTATGGCTTTAATTGACTTTTTTTTATCCCATTTAATTACTTTATCTATCATTAGAAAAGGATAACGATGAGGTAAAATTTTTAATAATTCATTAATATTTTTCATTTTTTAAACTGATTTTTAAATTCTTTTCTTAATAATTTTGCAAACTCAACATTTCCTTTATGTCCGCTTTTGATAGCGGTAATATGTCCTAATATCGGCTTACCTAATAATGCTAAATCTCCAATAAGGTCTAATGTTTTATGTCTAACAGGCTCATTTCTAAAACGTAATACCTGTGTTTTATGTAAACCTCTATCTCCTTTAAAAAATTTAATTCCAAATCTTTCTTTAAAAATCCGGACTTCTTCATCTTCGATATCTTTATCCACAATAATAACAGCGTTACCTAAATTCCCCCCCTTAATGAGTCCTTGTTTTGCTAATCCTTTAATTTCACTCAATAAACAAAATGTTCTTGCTGGAGCAATCTGAGTTTTATAATTCTGAGACATATTGTGTACCGATGAATACTGTACATCTAAATCTTCAAGATCATACTGAATGGTAAATGTTGTTTTAAAACCATCATATGGCACCCCTACAACTTCAACATCTTTTTCTTCATCAGTATATACAACAGGTTTTGTTATTTTGAGAAAGTCTACTTCAGCTTTTTGCTCTATTATTTTTGCTTCTACTAATGCTTCAACAAAATCTTTAGAACTTCCATCCATCACAGGCGGTTCTTTACTATTTAATTCAAGAAGTAAGTTGTCAATTCCCATCCCAGCACATGCAGATAATACATGTTCTGTAGTATGAATTTTGACTCCATTTTCTTCAATAGTAGTCCCCCTGGTTAAATCAATAACATTATCTAAATCTGGTGTAACATATTGATCTTTTTTATCGGTACGAATAAATTTAATTCCGAAATTTTCAGGAGCTGGATTAAAGGTAATAGTACTTTCTACCCCCGTATGTAATCCAACCCCAGTACAAGACACTGGGGCTTGAATTGTTTTTTGCTTTTTTCTTGTCATTCTTTAATCAATTTTTTTAAGCGTTTTTCTAAAATTTCTACTTTAGTAAATATAGCATCACGTTTCTGTTTTTCTTTGATTTCTCTTGCCGGATTTCCTGCATACACTTGATTTCCATCTACAGACTTTAATACAACCGATCTTGCAGCAAAAATTGATCTTTCTCCTACAATAACATGCGGTCCAACATCTACTTTTCCACCAAGCATTGAATAAGCTCCAATAGTAACACTGCCTCCAAGAAATGTACCTCCTGAAATCAAACAACCTTCTTCTACTGTAACATTATGAGCAATATGAACTTGGTCATCCATTTTGCAAGAATCTTTAATGACAGTATTTTTCACTGATCCCTTATCGATTGTACAATTTGCACCAATTTCTACCATATCACCAATAATTACACTTTTAATATGAGGAATTTTATGGTGTTTATTATCAATGGTAGTAAAACCAAATCCATCTGCCCCAATTATAGCACCAGAATGGATTAAACAATCTTTACCAATTTGGACATCATTATATATAACAACTTGAGAACCAATTATAGTACCGCTTTTTATTGTAGCATTATCTCCAACGACAGAAAAAGGCCCAATAGTAACATCTGAATCAATTGTGGCAGATTCTGAAATAACAGCATTAGGATGAATAGTGTGTTTAAAATCTTTATTTTTTGAGAATAAAGTAAGAATTGTTATCATCGCTAGATAAGGCTGTTCAACAACAATACCATTATAACCTTCTAAATCTTTTTCAGAATCAGAAACAAAAGCAGATGCTTTAGATGATGACATTTTTTTTTGGAATTTAGGTAAAAAAGAAAATGTTATTGATCCTTCAGATGCTTCATTAATATCGTCAACAGAAGTGATTTGAACTGAAGAATCACCAACAACTTTCCCCTTTACTTCTAAAGCAATTTTTTCAAGAGTAAACAAGTGAACCTCGAGTTATTCTGTAGATGTATTTTCTGTAGATTTATCGTTTGATTTTCTTAATTCATAAAGAACATCATCAGT
>Ga0207962_1000579_pt1 | contig 12234 bp, 10 predicted proteins | sample Knorr_S15_td_AAI_FD_185603 | JGI IMG/M metagenome (GOLD analysis project Ga0207962, IMG submission 185603) | Marine microbial communities from Southern Atlantic Ocean transect - Knorr_S15_td_AAIW_ad_750m_LV_A (SPAdes) (version 2) | ecosystem: Environmental > Aquatic > Marine > Oceanic | place... | reverse complement strand
GGACCCGGACAGGCCAGAGACCACCAGGGCGTCCACCAGGGACTCGTCGCCGTCGAGGTCTACGGCCTCCACCGTCGTCTCGGGCACGATCCCCCGGAGGGCGTCCAGGACCTCGACCGTGGGTGCTTCGTCACCGAACAGCCCCCGGGCCGCCAGCCCGGCCCGAGCCGTCTCGTCAGCTCCGTGAACCAGGGTGCACACCTCGTCGGCTAGTCGATGCTGCGCGGTTCGGAGTTCCGGCGCACTGGAGTGGCTGGCCATCGTCGCTGCCACCTCGTCCACCGGCACGAGCGTGAGCTGCAGCAGGAGCCGTTCGACGTCCCGGTCGTCCACGTTCACGAAGTACTGGTGCATCTCGTATGGCAGGGTGCGGACCGAATCCAGCCAGATCGTGCCGTCCGCCGTCTTGCCGAACTTGGCCCCGTCGGCCCGCGTCACCAGTGGGACGGTTAGGCCGTGGGCAGTCGCCGACGAGCGTCGGCGGATCAGGTCGATACCGGCCGTGATGTTGCCCCACTGGTCCGAACCGCCCACCTGCATCTCGCACCCCAGGCGGTCGTGTAGTTCGGTGAAGTCGTTGGCCTGGAGAAGCATGTAGCTGAACTCGGTGAACGAGATCCCCTGGTCGCCGGCCAGGCGGGCCCGGATGGACTCCTTGCCGAGCATGGTTCCCACCGTGACGTGCTTACCCACGTCACGGAGGAAGTCCAGGACCCCGACGCCCTCGGTCCACTCCCGATTGTCGACCATCACCGCTGCCTGGCCCTCAAGGTCCGGGTCACCCTCGAACCGGAGGAACGACCGGAGTTGGTCGGTCACCGCCTCCGCGTTGCGGGTCAGGGTCTCGCCGTCCAGCAGGTTGCGCTCCTCGGACCGGCCGCTGGGATCACCCACCATCCCCGTGGCCCCTCCGGCCAGGGCGATTGGCCGGTGTCCGGCATCCTGGAACCGACGCAGCAGGAGCAGCGGGACCAGGTGTCCGATGTGGAGGCTGTCAGCCGTCGGGTCGAAGCCGCAGTAGACGGTGACCGGACCCTCAGCCAGGCGGGAACGCAGCGCCTCCAGGTCGGTACTGTCCTGCACTAGGCCCCGGGCCGCCAGATCGTCGAGGATGGCCGCTCCGATAAAGCCGTCGGAGTGCGGATCGCCCATGGGCACCAGTATGGAGCCTCCGACCGGCCCGACCCGACCCCTTTGGGCCGAGGCCCGACGACCCCAGCCCGGCAGGCGCCAGCCGACGCGGTTCGGGGTCGTCGGGGAGCCAGACTGGGCCCATGCGGATCCTCCCCCCGGGCCTCGTACGCGCCGCGTGCACGGTGACCGCCCTGGCAGCTGTGGCCACCTCCTGCTACCGCTACGAGACCCGAGAGTTCGAGATCTCCATCCCCGAGCAGGCCGAGTCCTCGGTGGTTGTGGCCCGCGACGGGCGCCACATCACCACTCTGGTCGCTCCCGAGAACCGGACCAGCGCCCGCACCCTGGCCGAGATCCCGCAGATGGTGCGCGACGCCGTAATCGCCATTGAGGACGAGCGTTTCTACATCCACGACGGCTTCGATCTCAAGGCCATCATCCGGGCCGCTCGGACCAACTTGGAGGCCGGCGGGATCAGCCAGGGCGGCTCCACCATCACCCAGCAGTACGTAAAGCTGGCCATCATCCGTAACACCGAGCAGACGGCCAGCCGGAAGCTTGAGGAGGTCTGGTACGCCACCCGCCTGGAAGACGAGTACTCCAAGGACTTCATCCTCCTGCAGTACCTGAATACCGTGTACCTGGGCCACGGGGCCTACGGGGTAAAGGCAGCAGCCCAGAGCTACTTCAACAAGGACGTGGCGTACCTCAACCTGTCTGAGGTGGCCCTGATTGCCGGGATCATCCAGCTGCCAGGGCGATACAACCCGTTCCTGAACTACTCCAAGAGCCTCAAGCGCAGCCACATGGTGTTGGACAGAATGCTGGCCAACGAGTTCATCACCGAGGAGCAGCACGCAGCTGCAGTGGCCTCGCCCCCCCACCTTGAGGAGTACTCGGCCCGTCTCGAGACCCGCTATCCGGCCGGACACTTCGTGGAGGAGGTCCGACGCTGGTTCCTGGACAACCCGGCCTTCGGCCCCAGCCGCGGGGTCCGGGAGCGGCTGCTCTTCGAGGGCGGTCTGCGCATCGAGACCACCGTCGACCTGGACCTCCAGCAGGCCGCCGAGCAGGCGGTGGAGAGCCACATTCCGGGAGGGAGGGGGCATCCGGACGCTGCCATCGTGGTTCTCGAGACGGGAACCGGCCAGGTGCTGGCCATGGTCGGCGGCCGAGACTTCTTCGATACCGACGAGGACGCCAAGGTCAACCTGGCCATCGGGGCCGGACGCCAGGTGGGCTCCTCGATGAAGACCATCGGCCTGGCCGCCGCTCTGGAGGCCGGCTGGCAGGCCACGGCCACCTACACGGCCCCCAACGTGATCGAGTTCGAGATCCCGGGGGCCGACGAGGACTACAAGGTGTGGCGGGTCACAGGTGGGGTGGGCGGCCACGACGCCACCGAGGCCCGCTTCGAGCACGGCCTCCAGGCCCTCCTCCAGTTCGTCCGACGAGAGGACCACGCCGACGTCCCAGCAGACCACGTAGAGACCATCCGGGTGGAGAAGGAGAAGGACGGAGAGACCGAGATCACGTATGAGGCCGTGGACCTCACCCAGTGGGTGGCCAACCGACGGTACGACTACGACCGGGAGCGACTGTTCGCCGACCGGATCGAGATTCTGGAGGCCATCCCCACCTGGTCGTGGGAGCCGTCCGACGGCCAGGAGATCCTGCCGCCGCCCGACGCCGAGGAGGTGACACTGATCCGAGCCACCCGCAGCTCGCTGAACACCGTCTTCGCCCAGCTCAGCATGGAGATGGGGGCCCACCGGGTGGTCGACATGGCCCGACGGCTGGGCATCCGGTCGACCATCCAGCCCGTGAACTCAAACATCCTGGGCACGTCCAACACCACCATGCTGGACATGGCTACCGCCTACCACACCATCGCCAACCGGGGCGTCAGGATCGCGCCGAGTTACGTGACCCGCATCGCCCGGGCCGACGGCACCACGCTCTGGTCGTGGTCGCGCGAACAGGAACGGGCCCTGGACTCCCGCCTGGCCGACCAGATCACCTGGATCCTTGAAGGCACGGTGTCCCAGGGGACGGGATGGAGGGCCGAAATGGAGGACCGCCCGTCGGCCGGCAAGACGGGAACCACCCAGAACTACGCCGACGCGGTGTTTGTTGGCTACACCCCCCAGCGCACGACGGCCGTCTGGGTGGGCTTCCCGGAGGCCCAGATCCCCATGATTCCGCCGACCACCGACCGGAAGGTTTACGGCGGGACTTACCCGGCCATGATCTGGAAGAACGTGATGGAGGCTGCCCATATCGGGCTACCGGTCGAGCAGCTGGTCACCGCGGACCCGACCCTCAACGTCGCCTCGACGCCCATCATCCCGACGCCCATCATCCCGACGCCCATCGCTCCCACCACCGCGGCGCCCGAGCCAGCGGACGACGGACCCACCGACGGGCGCGTCCCCACGCCCGAGCTGCTCGGCCTCACCCTGGCCAACGCCCGAAACCTGCTGACCGAGGCCGACCACGGAATCCGGATCCTGAGCGTGGTGGAGGTCGAGATGGAGGGCACCGAGCCGGGCACCATCATCGGGCAGGCACCCAACGTGGGCTCGACCATGGAGCCAAACGGCTCGATGCTGGTCGAGATCACGATCGAGCCACAACACCCAGAGGGTGTCGTGGTCCCCGCTCTAACTCAGCGGCTGTTGTCGTCGGTGACGCCCACGCTGGAGGCCCTGGGCCTCGGCTACCAGATCGTGGAGGTCGCCGATCCCGATGAGCCAGAGTGGACCAGCGGGCTGGTCTGGTCGCAGGACCCAGCGCCGGGCACGGTCGTGGAGCCCGGTGCGGTGGTCATCCTCCGGGTGGCGCCGTGACCGGTGACCACCGGGACCGGGCTGGGCCAGGCACCATGGCGCTGCGAGCCTTCCTGACAGTCCTAGTGGCGGCCATGGTGGTGCTCTGGGTCTACGCCTTCTTCCTGGCACCCTCCGGAAACCCGGATCGTCTCGAGGACCGATCATGGCCGGCAGCCGCCGAGGTCAGGTGCTTGGTGGCCCGGGCGGCCATCGCCGAACTCCCGCCGGCCGCTCGGGCCCCCGACGTGGCGACCCGGGCCGACGACATCGACCTGGCCACCGATGTGGTGGTCAACCTCGTGGCCGACCTGGGCCAACTTTCCGGCGGGACCGCCGACGACCACGTGATGATCGAGAAGTGGCTGGCCGACTGGGACGTCTACATCGGCGACCGTCGCCACCACGCCGTCCGACTCCGCCTGGAGGGCGACGTGAGACCCCTACTCACCGCCCTCCCCAGCGGTAGCGGGAGTTTTGTAAAGCGGATGAACGGCTTCGCCCGGGTCAACGACATGGAGGCCTGCCTGGACCCAGGCGACATGTAACCCTCAGGGATCTCACGAAACAGCCCTCAGGTCTCCCGGAGGGCGTCCAGGCGGGCCAGGGCTCGCTCGGCCAGGCGGACCAGGCCCCGGTCCGCCCCCAGCGACAGCAGGTCGGCGGCGTCCACCCATCGGAGGGCCTCTGACTCGTGATTTCCGACCGGGACGACGCCGGGTGGCGCCACCACGAGGAACCGCACGTCGTGGTGCTCATGGGGGTCCTCGGCCGGCGGATCCACGATGTGGACGTCCAGGTCGACGGCCGGCTCGACGACCCGCAGCCCGTCGATTCCCGTCTCCTCGACCGCCTCCCGGAGCGCCACGCGGGCCAGGTCACCGTCGCCGTCGGCGTGGCCACCCGGCTGCAGCCAACGCTGCAGCTTGGCGTGGAACAGAACGAGGATGCGGTTGTCCGACGGATCCACGACAAGGGCCGAGCCGGTCAGGTGGCCCGGTCGACAGGTCCGGGACAGGGCGTTGGGGCAAGAGGCCAGCAGATTCAGAATGCGGTCTCGATCCGGACCGGCCGGGCCGGCCGCCACGACGTCCGCCGGGTCCGGGGCAGACCGTCCGGCGACTTCGCTGATCCCGGCGGTAGCTCCCCCGGGCAACCCCGGATCGACTCCCCGTTGGCCGCTCACCCGCCCAGGTGAGCCCGGACAGCCTGCGGTGGGGGCATTGGCACGTGGTCGCCCACCGACACCCCGACGTAGTACACGGTGGCAGTCAGCACCAGGCGGTCATCCACTCGGACTTCGAAGGCCATATCGAACGAGGTGGTCCCCCAGCGGACCACCTCGGCCGTGACCACCAGGTCGTCGTGGACGCCGGCCGGCCCGTGCCAGGTCAGATCGGCCCGCCGCAGCATTATCTCCCAGCCCGTCTCTTCGAAGTTCCCGTCAAAGGTGCGAAGCCAGGTGTCGGAGACGTCGTCTAGGTAGGCCAGGTAGTGAGCGTTGAACACCACGCCCTGAGCGTCGACCTCGCCATATCGGACCCGGATGGTCTGTGTGTAGGTCACGGTCAGGCCAACAAACGGGTCCGCTGGGCAGCCAGCTGCTCGGAGAACCGGCCCCGCTGTACGGCCACCGGCCCCGGTCCCGCGCCCCCCGGCGTGGTCCGCCGCCGGACGGCGGTACCGGGATCCAGCAGGTCAACCGCCTCAGGGCCCAGCCGCTCGTCGGCGGCCACCAGGTCTGCCAGCGAGCCCTCACCGGCCAGGGCGGCCCGGACCAGCGCTCCGACCACGGCGTGGGCGTCCCGAAACGGCATACCGGCGGCCACCAGGTGCTCGGCCAGGTCGGCGGCTGCCGCGTACGGGCTATCGGCCGCCTCAGCCATGCGGTCGGTCTGGAAGACCAGCGTGGACACCATGCCGTCCAGGGCCAGCAGAGTGAGCCGGACGGTGTCGCAAGCATCGAACAATGGCTCCTTGTCCTCCTGCAAGTCCTTGTTGTAGGCCAGCGGAAGCCCCTTCAAGCTGGTCAGGAGACCGGTCAGGTGGCCGACGAGGCGTCCGGCCTTGCCCCGGGCCAACTCAGCGATGTCAGGGTTCTTCTTCTGGGGAAGCATGGAGGAGCCGGTCGAGAAGGCGTCGTCGAGGTCAACGAAGCCGAACTCGGCAGTGGACCACAGGACCAACTCCTCACCGATCCGTGACAGGTGGACCCCGAGCAGGGCGAGGACGAACAGCGCCTCGGCCACGAAGTCCCGGTCGCTCACCGCGTCCAACGAGTTCTCGAACCGGGCGGCGAAGCCCAGGTCGGCCGCCACGCCGTCGGGATCCAAGGGCAGCGAGGACCCAGCCAGGGCTCCGGCCCCCAGCGGGGAGACGTCGGCCCGGTCCCGGGCGTCCAGGAGCCGGTCCACGTCCCGGGACAGTGCCCAGCCGTGGGCCAGCAGGTGGTGGGCCAGAAGGACCGTCTGGGCCTGCTGGAGGTGGGTGTAGCCAGGCAAGTACGCCTCGCCGGCGTCGTCGGCCCGAGAGGCCAGCGTGTCCTGGAACGAGGTAACCAGGGCGGCCAGGTCGGTCAACTCCCGCAGGGTCCAGAGCCGCAGGTCGGTGGCCACCTGGTCATTCCGGCTCCGACCGGTGTGGAGTCGGGCCCCGGCGTCGCCGGCCAGCTCGGTAACCCGCCGCTCAACGGCCGTGTGCACGTCCTCGTCACTGGTCTGGAAAGTGAATGACCCGTCGGCCATCTCGGCCTCAGTGGCGTCCAGTGCCTCCAGCACAGCGGTCGCATCGGCCTCGGTCATCAGGCCCACCCGGGCCAGCATCCGGACGTGGGCCCGCGAGCCGGCGACGTCGTCTCGAAACATCCGCCGGTCGAAGGGCAAGCTGTCGTTGAGGGCTTGGAGGGCCTCGTCGGAGCCTCCCTCGAACCGTCCGTGCCAGAGCGTGGCCATGGTCCTAGCCCTCCCCCCGGGCGGCCCGCCGGGCCACCGTCCGCAGCCGCAGAGCATTCAGCTTGATGAAGCCCTCGGCGTCAGCCTGATCGTAAGCCCCCTCGTCCTCCTCGAAGGTGGCGATGGCCTCGTCGAAGAGGGTGTCGTCGGACTCCCGCCCTACGACCTCGACGTTGCCCTTGTAGAGCCGCACCCGGACCCGGCCGTTCACCCGGGACTGCGAATGGTCGATGGCCACCTGGAGCATTTCCCGTTCGGGGCTGAACCAGAAGCCGTCGTAGACCAACTCGGCGTACCGGGGCATCAGCTCGTCCTTGAGGTGGGCCATGCCCCGGTCCAGGGTGATCGACTCCATGGCCCGGTGGGCCTTAAGCAAGATGGTCCCGCCGGGGGTCTCGTAGGCGCCCCGTGACTTCATGCCCACGAACCGGTTCTCCACGATGTCGATCCGGCCAATGCCGTTGGCCCCGCCCACCCGGTTCAGCTCAGCCAGCACCTGGGCGGGCGTCATGGGGGTCCCGTCGAGGGCCACCACATCGCCCCCCTGGTAGGTGAGGTCCAGGTAGGTGGCCTCGTCGGGAGCTACCTCGGGGCTAACCGTCCACCTCCACATCTCGGAGGTGGGCTCGGTCCAGGGGTCCTCAAGCGGACCGCCTTCGTAGGAGACGTGCAGGAGATTGGCGTCCATGGAGTACGGCGACTTGGTACCCCGCTTCATCTCCACGGGGATGTCGTGCTCTTCGGCGTAGTCCAGGAGGCTCTGCCGGGACCCCAGGTCCCATTCCCGCCACGGGGCGATGATTTTGATGTCGGGCTGGAGGGCGTAGGCACCCAGCTCGAACCGGACCTGGTCATTGCCCTTACCGGTCGCTCCGTGGCTGATGGCGTCGGCGCCCGTCTCGTCGGCGATCTCCACCAGCCGCTTGGCGATGAGCGGCCGGGCGATAGACGTCCCTAGGAGGTACTCGCCCTCGTATAGGGCGTTGGCTCGGAACATGGGATACACGTAGTCCCGGACGAACTCCTCGCGGAGGTCCTCGATGTAGATCTCGGTCACGCCCATGGCCTCGGCCTTGCTTCGGGCCGGTTCCAGTTCCTCGCCCTGGCCCAGGTCGGCCGTGAAGGTCACCACCTCACAGCCATAGGTCTCTTCCAACCACCGAAGGATGATCGAGGTGTCCAGCCCACCCGAGTAGGCCAGCACCACCTTGTCGACCGCCTTCCGGGCGGTGTCGTCGCTGCTCACGTCTCTATCCCTCTTCTCCGTGAATCATCCGTGTCCTGCTCAGAGCCCGGCCAAGGCCCGCAGGGTGTCGGCTAGCTGCTCGCCGGTCGTGCCCTGGGCCGCCACCACCATCAGGGTGTCGTCGCCGGCCACCGTACCGATGGCCCCGTCGACGCCGGTCCGGTCGAGGGCCGACGCCACCACGTGGGCCGACCCGGGCGGGGTCCGCAGCACCACGAGGTTGCCCGACGACGCCACGTCGACCACCCACTCGCCCAGCACCCGCCGTAGTTGGTCCCGGGGAACGTTCTGGTAGGCCGGGTGTTCGGGGATGGCGTAGGCGGTATCGCCGCCCGGTAGCCGGACCTTCACCGCCCCCAGGTCGTCAAGGTCACGTGACACCGTGGCCTGGGTGGCTGCCAGGCCATCATCGGCCAGAAGGCTGACGAGCATTTCCTGGCTGGTCACCACTTGGTCGGCCAGCAGCCTGCTGATCCGGTGCTGTCGATGGTGCTTGCTCACGCTCCGCTCCCTCCGTCGACAGCCTCGCCCAGCAGCCAGGCCAGCAGGCCCCGGGCAGCGTGCATTCGGTTGGCGGCTTGAGGCCAGACTCGACTGGCTGGCCCGTCGACCACACCGTCGGTGACCTCCTCGCCCCGGTGGGCGGGCAGGCAGTGTAAGAAGACGGCCTTCGGTCCGGCGGCCTCCATTAGGGCCTCGTCTACCCGGAAGCCCTCGAAGTCCCGGTGCCGTTGGGCGGCCTCGTCCTCCTGGCCCATGGAGGTCCAGACGTCGGTGTAGACCACGTCGATGCCGGCCACCGCGTCGGTCGCCCGGTCGAACTCCGCCACCACCACGCCGGCGGCCGCCAGGCGATCCCGGTCGGCCTCCGGCAGCCGGTAGCCGGGTGGCCCGGTGAACCGGACCTCGGCGCCCAGCATCCCAGCCGCCAGTGCAAGCGACCGGAACATGTTGTTGCCGTCGCCGACGTAGGCGACGGTCCGGCCGGCAAGGTCGCCGAACTCCTGCTGCAGCGTGAGTACGTCGGCCAGGGCCTGGAGTGGATGGGCCTCGTCGGACAGCATGTTGACGATGGGCACCAGGCCCTCGCCGGCCATCCGCTCCACCGTGGCGTGGGCGAAAACCCGGGCGCCGATGCAGCCGTGGTAGCTGGCCAGAGTCCGAGTGACGTCCTCGACGGACTCCCGGACGTCCATTCCTATCTCGGCAGCCTGGATGTACATCGGATGTCCGCCCAACTGGAAGACGGCCATCTCCATGGAATTGCGGGTCCGGGCCGACGGCTTCTCGAAAACCAGCGCCATGCCCTGGCCCTCCAGTACGCGGGGCGGCGACAGGTCGGTGGCCAGGTCCAGGACCCGGTGTAGCTCGTCCACCGTCAGGTCGTCGATCTCCAGCAGGTGTCGCATCAGGCCGCCTCCCCGGCGGCTCCGGCCGCCAATACTTCTCCCAAGATCTCGGTGCCCTCGACCAGCTCGGCTGACGACACGGTCAGCGGGGGCGCCATCCGCAACGCAGTCGGCGTGATTCCGTTGACGACCAGGCCGGCGTCCAGGCAAGCCAGAGCCACCTGAGGCGCCGTTCGTTCGGCCAGCACCCCTGGGGCCAGCTCGGCTCCGAGGAGGAGGCCCTGGCCCCGTACCGATGAGATCCCGGACAGCCCCTCGAGCAGGCCGGTCAGCTCGACGCCACGTTCCCGGGCCAGCCGGGGGGCGTCGATCTCTTCCATCACCCGCAGCACCTCGCGGGCCGCCGCGGCGGCCACCGGCTGGCCGGCGAACGTGGAACCGTGGTCACCAGGGCCAAAGGCGGCGGCCACCTCCGTGGTGGCCCATACGGCCCCGATGGGGATCCCGTTGCCGAGCGCCTTGGCCACCGTCACCACATCGGCCCGGATGCCGGCGTGGTGGAAGCCGAACCACGCCCCGGTCCGTCCCAAGCCGGTCTGGACCTCGTCCATGACCAGTAGGAGGCCCCGTTCGTCGCATAACCGCCGGATGTCTCGCAGGAAGCCCTCCTCGGCCGGGTTGATCCCGCCCTCGCCCTGGAGGGGTTCGAGCAGGATGGCTCCGACCGTCGGGTCGAGGGCTGCCTCGAAGGCCGCTACGTCGTTCCACGCGGCGTGCCGGAAACCCTCGGGAAGGGGTTGGAACGGCTCGTGCTTCTCGGGCTGGCCGGTGGCGGCCAGGGTGGCCAGGGTCCGGCCGTGGAACGACCGGAAGGCGGAAAGCACGCCGTGTCGGCCCCGGCCGTGGAACTTCCGGACCAGCTTGAGGGCAGCCTCGTTGGCCTCAGCTCCCGAGTTCTGGAACAGGACACGTCCCGGCTGGTCCTGATCGGTCCCCGACCGCACCAGCCGGTCTAGCCGCTCGGCCACCTCTAGCTGGGGTTCGGTCACGAACAGGTTGGACACGTGAATCAGCGTGGCGGCCTGCTCGGCCACTGCGGCAGCCACCCGGGGGTGGGCGTGGCCTAGCCCGGTGACGGCCAGGCCGCACAGGAAGTCCAGGTAACGGTGGCCGGCGTCGTCGAACAGCTCGGTCCCGGCACCCCGTACGAAGGTGAGTGGCGGGATGCCGTAGTTGCCCATAAGCCTCTCGGCCCAGAGCTCGGGTCCGGTGGCCGTCACGACGCCACCCCGTCGACACCCCGGCCGTCTGCGGCTACCCCACCGTCGGGTAGGACCATGGTGCCGATGCCTAGGTCGGTGAACAGCTCCAGCAGGAGGACGTGGGGGATCCGGCCGTCAACCATGTGGGCCGAGCCCACTCCGGCCTCCACGGCTTCGATGCAGGCTTGGACCTTGGGGATCATGCCGCCGCTGATCGTGCCGTCGGCGGTCAGGGTGGCCAGTCCGGACAGGTCGATCCTCGAGATCCGTGACGACGGGTCGTCCACGTCGGTCAGGAGACCCTCTACGTCGGTGAGGTAGAGGATTCGTTCGGCGCCCAGCGCGCCGGCTACTGCGGCGGCCACCGTGTCGGCGTTGATGTTGTAGGCCTGCCCGCTGGGGTCGACGCCGATGGTCGACACCACGGGGATGAGGTCCTCGGCCAGCAGCCGTTCGATGATGGCCGGGTTGATCGACTCGACGTCGCCCACGAAGCCCAGTTCGGGGTTTCGGGCCGAGGCCTGGATCAAGCCGGCGTCCTCGCCGGACAGGCCGACGGCCAGCGGTCCGTGCCGGTTGATGCCCGACACGATCTCCCGGTTGACCTTGCCGACAAGCACCATTCGGGCCACGTCCAGCGTCTCAGCGTCTGTGACCCGCAGACCGTCCCGGAACTCCGACTTGATGCCCAACCGGTCCATGAGGGCCCCGATCTGGGGTCCACCGCCGTGGACTACGACGGGTCGGATGCCTACCGAGTGCATGAGGACCACGTCCTCGGCGAACTGGGCGGCCAGAGCCTCGTCGACCATGGCGTTTCCGCCGAACTTGACCACGATGACCGAGCCGGAGAATCGCTGGATGTACGGCAGGGTCTCCACGAGCACGGAGGCCCGCCGCTCGGGTGAGAAGCCGGATTCGGAGGGTGTCTGCTGGTCCATGTCGTCCTCCACGGCCCTACGAGGTCCGCATGTTCTCGTCGATGTAGGCGTGGCTGAGGTCGGTGGTGACGATCCACGCCATGCCGTCGCCCTGTCCCAGGTTCACGCCGAGGTCCAACCGCCGGCCAGCCATGTGGGCGGCTAAGGCCTGCTCGTCGACGTCGCAGGCCTGCCCCTCGGCGTAGACGACCTGCTCGCCGTAGGTGATGGTGATGGTGTCAGGGTCGAAGGTGATACCGGCAGCTCCCATCTCGGCGGCGATCCGCCCCCAGTAGGGGTCCTCGCCGTACCAGGAGCACTTGACTAGCTGGCAGTTGGCGGTGTCCCGGGCGCCTTTGGCCGCCTCTGCGTCGGTGGCGGCGCCGGTGACGGTCAGGAACACAGTCTTGGTGGACCCCTCGGCGTCGTTAGCCATCTGCACGGCCAGGTCCCGGCAGGCGTCGGCCAGGGCGGTCCCCAGGTCGGCTGTGTCCACCGGTCCGGCCGTCCCCGAGGCCAGCAGCAGGACGGTGTCATTGGTCGA
>Ga0207962_1000571_pt1 | contig 12316 bp, 8 predicted proteins | sample Knorr_S15_td_AAI_FD_185603 | JGI IMG/M metagenome (GOLD analysis project Ga0207962, IMG submission 185603) | Marine microbial communities from Southern Atlantic Ocean transect - Knorr_S15_td_AAIW_ad_750m_LV_A (SPAdes) (version 2) | ecosystem: Environmental > Aquatic > Marine > Oceanic | place... | reverse complement strand
TTTCGCGCGCTGTTGAAATAATGATTAGCTCGGTCAAGCGCTGATCTTTTTCTGTTCCGTATCGAACGCGTTGCCGTACGTCAAACATCGCCTCAGCCAATACTGGACTGTGCATCCACATTCCGATTGGTCCTCGTAATCCTGTTTCGTAGCCAGTGCCTGGACTAACATAGGTGTCGAAGGCTTCGCGGCCTATAGCCTCTAGTCCCTCGCGGCTCACTTGCGGTAGGCGGGCAAGGGAATCCATGTTTATATCCGTTGGAATCTTATCAGCCGTTTGTACTCCCTCTAGCTCATATCCAATTTCGGCAGCGTCGGTACTATTATTAACGTTGCTAAAGGTGACAGAGATCAAAGTCAATAAAAGAGTGAGAGTGATTTTTGTATTCATCTGGGTTCTCCGTAAATCCAGCTCCTTTTACGTACGCGAGCTAAAGAGGAAGTAAATTCTGTTGATTAGGCCTAAGTCATTATTTCTTTCATGCCGGCAATTGCGCGATCTATATGCTCAGGTGAGTTATAGATAGTTGGGCAAAGTCGGACACCTCCAGTTGCAGCGGCAGCTATGCCGTGCTCAGTATAGAGCCTGTTTGAAATGTTACCTCCATTACCACTAGAAGCTTTTGTAATGCATACGCCAAAGCTAAGTTCGGGTTCCATTGGTGTAACCAATTCCAGTCCTAATTCGGAGATCCCTGTCTTTAATCGTTGCGCTAATTGCACGATCCTGTTGTGTATACGTTTTGTTCCAATTTCATTATGTTGAATGGCAGCAACGCCGACGGCGGCAAGCCCGGCATCATCTCGTTGGCCAAGGGATTCAAACTTGCGGGCACCCGTCAGTGCAGTTTTCACATTAGATCCCCAGCCAGGTGCTACTGTATTGGGCCAGATACGATCGATATTTTGTTCTTTTACATAAAGTAATCCAGCTTCCTTTGGCCCCATATACCACTTATGAGCACTGGCGGAGAACGAGTCGACATCTAGGTCTTTTAAGTCTAACGACATTGCTCCCCAAGCTTGAGCGCCATCGACATGAACATATATATTTTTGGCATGAGCAGCCTCCACAATTTCCTTAATAGGTAGTTTAATGCCACTGAGATTCGAGACGTGAGTAATGGACAGAACCTGGGTTCGACTGGTGAATTGGGATGTGAAGGCGTCAATAAGCTCTTGTTTGGACCTTGGTTTATCAGGGGAAGAAACTTTATTAACAACTAGTCCAAATCGAGCGGCACGAACATCCCAGGCAACATTATTAGTGGGATGATTCTGGTCCCACAATAAGACTTCATCGCCTTCGTTGAGGCGTATACCGTTATTGATAATGTTATTTGCTTCACTTGTATTGCGCACCAAAGCGATTTCATCAGCACTAACGTTCAGCTGTTCTGCAACCAGATAGCGCGAACGTTCCAAGAGGCCTTCAAATTTTGCTCGGTTGTTAAAAGAACAATCTCTATCGATATCATAGGTAAGCATCTCCACGGTTTCCGCCACCGCTCGAAACGAGGGGCACAGATTGGCCGCATTCATAGGTACTGATGCTTCGCTGAAGGCGAACTTCGATCTGACCAACGGCCAATAATCCTGTTCGATCGGATTAGCTACGTACTGCTGTGCCCTACTGACTTGAGAAGTGCTAGCGGCAGCTCCCAACAATAAGGCACTAGAGGATTGTAGAAATTTTCGTCTTGATGTTGTCGTTTCCATGGTATAGCTCGCTTGGGGTGAATTCATCCTCCAAGCTTAACTAAGGATTTTGAGCAAATCTACTTTTCAAACCCCAGCTGGTACTTTAATCTCAAGTTTTCCAACTTTTTGCAGGGCGCCTATATGTCAGTTCATTGGATTTCTAGTTTGAAACGGTTATTAGTCACGATTCCGTTGGCAGTAGGCTGGATTATTGCTGGTACAGCATGGTCAGCCGATGCGCCGGCCACTAGCTCTTATACCGAAGACCAATTTGAAAGGGGCGAGGTGCTCTATCAAAAGGAATGTGCTCTATGCCATGGCTTGGAGCTTGATGATGGCGCCGCACCTGCAATTGTTGGTAGTACCTTTAGAAAAACCTGGTCTATGTTGGGCGCAAATGTCGCAGAACTTTACAACCGAATAGCTACAACAATGCCACCTCGGCAGGATAATTTTTTAAGTGAAGATCAGAATCTGGATATTCTCTCGTATTTGCTTGGTCGGAATAATGTTTTACGAGGGACGGAAGCACTCCGGAACGATTACGATTATCTAGCGGCTATTCCCATCGCCCGCGGAGATGAAACGCTTGATATTTCTGTTTCTTTTATTGAAGGGTTATACGGCATGGAACCGACCGGAAACGGCCCAGGCATGAATGAATTACTGAATGCTGGCAATAATTCTGATGACTGGCTTCATCATAACAAGAGTTATAAAGGGATACGCTATTCTGCGCTTAATGAAATAAACACTTCGAATGTAGATGAACTGGTTCAGGTCTGTGCCTACCAAATGAATAGTCGGGCACCGCTACAAACTGGCCCTATTGTTTACCAGGGCATTATGTATGTCACCGATGCAACCCATACCGCTGCCATCAATGCCGCGACGTGCCAAAAAATATGGGCCCATGATTGGATGCCGAAAGACCGAATGGTGTGGGGCAACAACCGAGGCGTTGCTATTAAAGATGGCTATGTGGTAAGGGGCACGCCAGACGGATATTTATTTGCCCTGGATTCAACCAATGGTAATTTACTGTGGGCACGCCAAGTCGCTGATCCCTGGTTAGGTGAAACTTTTACTATGCCGCCCACTGTTTTTGAAGACATGATATTGATCGGTCCTGCGGGTAGCGAAAACGCCATTTCCGGTTGGCTTGGGGCTTTCTCTTTAACCGATGGGGATTTAATCTGGAAGTTCATGACAGTGCCCGACGCAGCCGCCGGAGGTGGTGAAAGCTGGGGAAATCCGGAGGGAATAAAACTCGGAGGAGGGGCTGTATGGACACCTCTTAGCTTCGATCTAGAATTGGGAGAAGTCTATGTAGCGGTCACTAATCCAGCACCCGATTTGCCCGCTTATTTAAGACCAGGTGATAATCTTTACACTAACTGTATCGTGGCATTGGATATACTCACCGGTGAGCTGAAGTGGTACAAGTCTATCGTACCTAATGATGATCATGATTGGGACTTGACCCAGGTAACGCCAGTCTTAAAAGCAGGAGTGGATGGCGTATCGAGGGATATGGTAGCCACAGTTGGTAAGGACGGAGTTCTGAGAACACTGGATAAACGAACCCATCAACCGCTCTATGAAACTCCAATAACCACAATACTTAATGCCGATATTCCGGTAACAAGAGAGGGTGTAGTTGCCTGTCCAGGTGTAACTGGCGGAGTTTTGTGGAGTAGCCCCGCATACCACCCTGGCGAGAAAATATTACTTACTTCGTCTATCGATTATTGCTCCAGGTTCAGGGCTGCTAATAATGTAAGATTCATTCCCGGGCAACTTTACATGGGTGGCAATGCTCGTCACGAAGGTGACATGTCTGGCTGGATCACAGCTGTGGAGGTCGAAAGCGGTGAAGTCCGCTGGAAATATCAAACCGAATTTCCAAACGTAGCTGCGGTAACCACTACAGCAGGGGGGTTGGCAATTAGCGGCACGCTTGCCGGTGATTTGTTATTTTTTGATGTGGCAACTGGAGAAGTGTTAAACAGCATTGCTACTGGCGCTCAGATTGGGGGTGGCAATATCTCTTATGCGGTCGATGGCAAACAGCACATCGCGGTAGGCTCTGGCCGTGGTATGCTGACCATCCGGCCTCCTCAACTTGGATTGCCACGGCAGACCAGTATCATCGTTTATGCTCTACCTTCTAATTGAACTTCGCGGGAGCGCCAAGATTTGTCTTTGCTTAGCCGGCTGAGCAAGTGGCTGAGCTTATAAATGTCTCTATATTATTCGTTTTTCCTTTAGTTCTTGTATATCGGATTCTGAGTAACCTAGTTCCTTCATGATCTCGTCAGTGTGTTCAGCCAAGGTAGGGGCTCGTGAACGAATTTCACCCGGTGTTTCGGATAGTTCTACAGGTGTCCGCATCACTGGAGCTGGCGCGCTCAGGCCCGGATATTCGAGGGGTTGAAACAACCCCTTGGCTGCGATATGCGGGTCTTCAAGTACTTCCCGCGGCGATAGAATCGGGCCTGCCGGTAGACGTACTTCTTCCATAGCTTTGAGTACTTCCTCCGAAGTGCGTTCTGCACACCATTCGGCGAGTCGTTTCGAAATAATTTCTCCGTTATCACCTCGGGTGATATCGTCCTTGAAGCGAGGATCATCCAACCAATGGTCTTCTCCCATCAGGTCAGCCCAGCGTTTGAAAAGTGGGCCCCCGACAGATTGAACGAGTACCCACCCATCTTTTGTCTTAAAAGTATCCGCCGGTGCTGAAGTTTGTGCGCGGTTCATGGTTGCCACGCGGTTAGGTTTGATTGCGGCTTGTTCAATTACAGTCCCATTCATCATAGTTAGGGCTGTGTTGAATAGTGACCCTTCCACTATTTGACCTTTGCCTGTTTTCTGACGCTCATAAAGTGCGGCCATTGTGCCGAAAGCCGCTAGGCTTGCTGTTCCGAAATCTATAAAAGGCGCATAAGCTTTGACTGGTTGTTCGGGCGTGCCAGACATATACATGTTGCCGGACATTGCCTGACCGAGCCCGTCAAATCCAACTCGATTGGAATAGGGTCCACCTCGCCCGAAGGCAGAAATCATTGTGAGAATAATATCGGGTTTGGTAGAACACAGACTTTCATAGTCTAGAGCCATTGCTTTGAGTGTTTCAGGGGGAAGATTGGCCACAACAACATCGGCGGTAGCCACTAGCTTTTTCACGATTTCCCTACCTTGGGGTTTCATGGGATTCAGAGTCATTCCTCGCTTATTGCGAGCAAGTTGCATGAACATCGCGCCATCGCCATTTTCTGTAACCGGGGAAAGAAAACGATCTTCGCTTCCATCAACTTTTTCGATGCGAATGACTTCGGCGCCCATGTCGCCCAGTAGCGTTCCACAGAACGGACCAGCAATGTAACGGCCGAAATCCAGGACCCTTATTCCTTCTAGTACTTTTGACATTTATTTTTCCCAGGATCTAAGTAGGTCTCTATTGAAAGTGAGGATATTAACATAAGTAACTAATATGTAGAGAAATTTTACCGTTAAAAGGAATTTTGCGTGTCTCTTCAAAGGCCGGTCTGTTTACGGGACTAAAAACCGGTTTAAACCTAAACAGTGTTTGTCTAATATCACCCGAGAGCAGCAATTTGCCACGCCATTTATCATGAGCTTTCTCATACGTTCTAATCTGGATTACAATTGAGGGCTCTATTCGGTTTCTAATGTCTACTAAAAGAGTAATACGATGAATAAACACCTCATTCTGCTTTCTTTGTCCTTGTTCTGTGTTTCATTGGGTTTCGTAGAGGTCTCGTTAGCGGCCGAGCATCCAGGTTACATCGATGCGCCAGAAAGGCGCACCACCGGTGTCGGCAAGTTTTACATGGGAAGAGAAATTTCTTTTGTCATGGGACACCAAGCGGCAGCATGGTTAAATCGGCCTGAACGCATTCAGGAGGAGATGCCCGATGAGGTAGTGGCGAATATGGGATTAAATCCGGACGATATCGTGGCGGATATTGGCGCTGGTTCTGGATACTTCTCTTTCCGCATTGCTAAGCTGGTTCCGGATGGAAAGGTGTTAGCGGTTGATATACAACCAGAGATGTTACAGTTAATCGAAAGGCAAAAAGTTCAAGGTGGTGTTAGTAATATCGAAGGAGTTCTCGGTAAAATTGATAATCCCAATTTGCCTCCTAATTCGATCGATGCAGCTATCATGGTAGATGCCTATCACGAGTTTTCGCATCCTTTTGAAATGATAGACGGTATCTACAATGCATTGAGGCCTGGAGGAAGAATTTTTCTTTTAGAATATCGTGGTGAAGATGCCTCAGTACCTATCCGTCCATTACACAAAATGACTGAGGAGCAAGTAGTCAGGGAAATGAGTGTATTCGGCCTAGACTGGACCGATACTCTCGATTTCCTTCCTTGGCAACACATGATGGTTTTTACAAAATAATAAATAGGAAAAGAATAAGTTAAATATTAATTTGGATTTTCACTAAAAGGTATAACTTGCATTTAGGGCATACTGAATGCCATAACTCGAACAGTAGTCTTCAATTTCTTCTACAATTCCATTTACCGTCGCCCCTAGGAATCGGGTACGCTCGCGGCATCGCTGTGGGTCGTTAGCATTCATCACGTTCAATCGAAAAGTTACGCCATTAGAGGCTTTCTTTTCAACAAACATTGAAAGGCCGTAGTCACGAATCTCTCGCTCTATATCGTTGATATCGATTTGCATCCGTGCGTCACTATCGTTATCGGAGTTGAAATAGTTGAGACCATAACTAAGATCCCAACGGGTAATATCATGACGAAAACTACTCCTGCCAAACCATCGCGAGTTAAATCGTAAGCGCCGCTCGGTGCCAAGGAATGGGTCCGTTACCTCGGAATCTTGTAAACTCAAGTTTACATTCAAAAGAGCTGTGGGTAAGCCAATAAATCCGAGTCGGGTGCTTGCATCAAGCCTCAGTCCATAGCGATAGGCATCACCGATATTACCTCGAGCAGAACGCAGATCATCGGGACTGGTTGAAACGTTCACTAGGTCAATTACATCTTCTATGTCGCGGTAATAGAGCTCCGAATTGAATACGCCCAGGTTGTTAGGAAAGCGATATTCCAAATTCAGTGAGTATTCCCAGGACTGTTCTTGCACTATTTCCGGATTACCTGCCTGGGTATTCTGGTCGTCATCTTGGCTATCAGAGGACGCACTAAAGTCTCTGAAGCTTAATTGGGAGACCCTTTTCTCAATTTTTGCTCTTAATTGGGTCGATTGGGTAATGTCATAACGATAATCTATTTTGGGACGGAGAAAATCGAAATCTCGTTTGTTGAAGATATCCCCGGCTTGCTTGATATTAGAAGTTTCGTAGGTAAGTGAACTTTCAACAGAAACTTTGTCACTAACACGCCAGTTATGAACCAAGAAATTTTCGTACCGCATTTCTTTTACGATGGAATCGGAATTATCGATAGAAATAGGGGGCAGGTTGCCGTGATTCAATGAGGGTGAGCCAAAACCGGCCATACCAAGGCGTAGATCACTGTCTCTGATGGTTTCTGCGCGTTCGACACCCATTTCCAAGCCGTGACTGGTTAATGGGTCCCAGGTGTAGGAGGTACGAAAGATACGTTCTTGATCGCGTCCTTCAGAATACAGGAAAAGGTCTTTCTCCTCGCGATCAGCCAAGACATTGAAACGCTCTCGGGTAGAATCATATTGGCCACTGTTCACAATAAACAAAAAGCGGTATTTACTGCCATTGTTGAACTCATATTCGTAGTCGCCTCCGGCTTCCCAGTTGTCCCGGCAACGATCTATTAATTCACGCTCTTGGCGCGTGGTAAAGGAATGGGCGATGTAATCATTAATAAAACGGTCTTTATTCTCTGGAGCGCAGTCTCCCCCAAACAACCCGTTAAACTGAATGAAGGTCTTCTCGAACTGGTAGCCAAGGTTGAAACTGGTTCGATAGTCAGTGCGTTCCCGGGAAGACTCATCGTACCGCGTCTCTAATAGATTTCCTGCAGCGTCACGGCTAAATTCCTTGCCCGTTTGATTCTGATACTGGGGTTCCGCTTCTATATGGAAGAGATAATTCAACCCACCGTCCTGGCCTGCCCAGGAAAGCTTGGCACCAGGTTCGAGAGTGCCATCTTGGTAGCGCTCCATGATAGCTTCGACAGTGATGCTTGAGCGCGATTCGCTGTCAAGCAGCACGACATTGACCACCTGGCCTCCGCTGCGGACATCCATTTCTTCGGATGTGCTACGAATGATTTGGATATATTCCACCTGATTGGCGGAAATGCTGCCAAGTTGACTCCGTCCTTCGTTGTTTTTCCCTGTCTGACGCTGGCCATTAATTAGGATTTCATTTTCACCAGGCCCGAGGCCTCTGCGATTATTACTACCCCCGCGGTAGTCCATGGCAATGTTGACACCAGGAATAAGATTGATCATGTCATTAACATTGACTGGAGAAAATTCTGCAAAAAATGAAGCATCGTAGATGACAGAGGAGTCATCATCAGGCACAACGACACCTTGCTGTGCTAGAACCTTGAAGGTGGCGGTAATCCCAACACTGAGGATGATAATTCTCAGGAAGTTTCGCTGGAAACTGCGCGTCATTCAATGCTCCGATTCGATCAATATCGTGGTATTCGAAAACGCCCACCAGCCGTATTTAAATTACCGGCTATTCAGGCACGACCAAATAACGTCTTGGATCCTGCAAAAGTTGCGGCATTATACTGATGCGGCAGGCTTAAAACTGTAACAAATTGTGTAAATAAGATGGCAACGATGCCATATTCAGCAGGTTTGCGGCAATATTTACAGCTACAAAGGACTATAAAATGTCGACTAGACTAAACTAATCTTTAGCAAAGCTCGGTCTATAACCCAATGGGTTCGTTCAACTGTAATGCATCGGACCAAATCACACTTACAAAAAATAAATTCTGGTGCCGACATATTTCAGTTCAGTTGGGTTTCCAAATGAACATTTTGCTCTCTTGAGCTGAAACAAGGATAATAGTGATTAGTGTAACTGACTGGTTCTACAAGGATTTATGGTCAATCAATGCCCCCTTTTTTATCGTCAGCATTTAATACTAATTTAGAGGCTAGCTCTATGCAGCGCGAATCCATGGAAGTTGATGTTGTAATAGTCGGTGCTGGGCCGGCGGGCTTATCAACGGCCTGCAGACTTTTGCAGATGGCAAATTCTGCAGAAAAAAATCTCAGTGTGTGCGTTTTAGAAAAAGGGTCGGAAATAGGGGCCCATATTCTATCGGGTGCTGTTTTTGAGCCAGCCGCTTTGGCAGAGCTGTTTCCCGATTGGCAAGAGAGAGGAGCGCCTTTAAACACGAAAGTTACCAGAGACGATGTTTATTACCTGCCCAACGCGGTCTCGTCTTTCAAATTCCCCGGATTTCTTGTGCCTCGACCCATGCACAATAATGGCAATTACATTATTTCATTGGGGAACTTGTGTCGCTGGTTAGCAGAACAAGCTGTGGAACTGGGAGCAGAAGTATTTCCGGGATTCGCAGCAGCAGAAGTCCTTTATAACGAGGATGGCAGCGTCAAAGGAATAGCTACCGGTAACATGGGTATCAATGCAAAGGGAGAGGAAAAGCCGTCTTTCGAACCCGGTTTTGAGTTCCATGCTAAATACACGATTCTGGCTGAAGGTTGCCGCGGTCACCTTGGCAAGGAAGTCATCAGTAAGTTCGAACTGGATAAGAAGAGTGACCCACAGCATTACGGTATTGGCTTGAAGGAAGTGTGGGAGATACCTGAAGAACGACATCAGCCAGGACTCGTGATTCACACAGCTGGTTATCCAATGACTGGATCTAGTTATGCAGCAACCAGTGGTGGGTTTCTCTACCATGTTGAAAACAACCAGGTATCGCTGGGGCTGATTGTTGATCTTTCGTACAAGAATCCACATCTCAGTCCCTACGACGAATTCCAGCGATTGAAACACCATCCGGTAATCAAGCAATATATAGAAGGTGGAAAACGTCTTGGTTACGGTGCTAAAGCGATTATAAAGGGTGGGCTAAATTCACTTCCGAAGATGACATTCCCGGGAGGGTTATTGATTGGTTGTAATGCTGGAACTTTGAATGCGGCTAAGATTAAAGGCAGTCATACGGCGATGAAGTCCGGTATTTTAGCAGCTGAAACTCTTTTTGAAGCGCTGAATAATGAATCATCCGAACAGGAGCTAACTGGATTTTCGGAGCATTTTAACCGCTCGGATCTTTGGAGGGAGCTGCATAAGACGCGTAACTTCAGTGCAAGTTTCCACAAGTTTGGATTCTGGTTAGGTAGTGCGTTGGCGTTTATTGAGCAAAATATTTTCTTCGGGAAATTTCCATTTTCTTTCCGCGACAAATCTAAAGATCATTGTCAGCTGAATCCGGCGGCGGAAAGCCTGAAGATCAACTACCCAAAACCCGATGGCAAGATCAGTTTTGACGTTTTATCTTCGGTTTTTCTTTCCAATACAAACCATACTGAGGATCAACCTTGCCATCTCCAGCTGAAGGACCCCGGTATTCCGATCGGTGTAAATTTGCCAATGTATGAGGAACCGGCACAACGCTACTGTCCAGCGGGCGTTTACGAGGTGGTAGATGAAGTAAATGGAGACAAACGGTTTCAGATCAACTCACAAAATTGTATTCACTGCAAGACTTGCGACATCAAAGATCCAAGCCAGAATATACACTGGGTAGTTCCAGAAGGAGGCGGGGGGCCAAACTATCCCGCCATGTAGCTGGCTGCAAAATTAGTTGCTGCGATGTAAAGAGAATTTCGCCATTGATATCAGTGCCTCGCGAAAAGCTGATTTCTTGATGGATTTGAGACTGTCCATCGCGGCAGCGGCTTGTTGACGTGCCAATTTGCGGGTGTAATCTAGGGCACCGCTTTCTCTAACTATCTGAATGACTTCATGTAAGACTTTTTCAGAAACATTTTTTTGCTGTAAGACCTCCTTTATTTTCCGGGATTGATCGTTATCCCCTTTTTCCATAGCATAGATTAATGGCAGTGTAGGTTTCCCTTCTGCCAGATCGTCACCTATGTTCTTACCCATAGTTTGAGTGTCGCCGTCATAATCCAATACATCGTCGATCAGCTGAAATGCGATACCAATGTGCATACCGTAATGTTGCAGCGATTGTTCGGTGGTTATATCAGCTTGACCAAGTATGGCTCCACACTGGGCGGCTGCCTGGAATAATATTGCGGTTTTATTCTTGATCACTTGCAAGTAATTTTGCTCTGATGAGTTCGGATTGTTCTTGGCGATGAGTTGTAATACTTCGCCTTCAGCGATCTTATTTGTAGTATTTGCAATGATTTCCATGACGCGCAAATCTCCGATATCGACAAGGATTTGGAATGCACGTGAATAGATGAAATCGCCAACCAACACGCTAGAAGCGTTATCCCATTGGGAGTTCACTGTTGGTCGGCCTCTGCGCAATAAAGACATGTCGACTACATCGTCGTGCAGGAGCGTCGCTGTATGAATAAATTCGATTACGGCGGCCATAGGTATATGCTTACCGTTTTCTATATTGCAGCAGTGTGCGGCTAGAAGAACCAGAATAGGACGTAGCCGTTTCCCACCTGCTTCTACGATATAATGGCCTATATTTTCTACGAGTAGTACGTCTGAATGGAGTTGTTCAACTATATAATCGTTGACTGCAAGAAAATCGGATTCAACGACTGAGCGAATTTTTTTGTACATCTGGGGCTGATGACCACTTGTAAAAGGATTTCTCTAATTGTTGAGCCTTGGCTCATTTGAGTCTGCATGCTAGGGAGCCGTCAAGTCGGTGTCAAGCTGACTGAAACCTGCAGTTATGCTGGGCTTTCACTCATTTGGATAGTATTACGCACTGACCTCTAGGCTACGATTCGAAGCACCCACTTTCGCTTGCTTAGGCCCAAGTGTTCCCGTAAAATGCCGGCCCCTATAGGGATGGGCTGAATTGCCCATTTTAAAAGGCTTTGGAGACGATTGTGTACGCAGTTATTGAGAGTGGTGGTAAACAGCATCGGGTGGAAAAAGGTGAAATCCTGCAGCTGGAAAAACTTGATGCTGCTACCGGCGACAAGGTGAAGTTTGACAAGGTCCTGTTGGTTGGTGAGGGAGAATCTGTCAAGATCGGTAAACCTTATGTTCAAGGTGGCCAGGTAACCGCAGAAGTTCTTAGAGAGGGTCGCGGTGATAAGATCAAGATCATCAAATTTAATCGTCGTAAACATTACAAGAGGCAGCAAGGCCACCGCCAATGGTACACAGAAGTAAAGATTACTAGCATCAAGGCTGGTGGTGGCGAGCAAAAAGATGGTGTGGCCAAGGCCGAGGCTGGCGCCAAGGCTAAGCCCAAGGTTAAGGCTGATTCCAAGGATAAAGCCAAGCCCAAGCCCAAGCCCAAGGTTAAGGCTGATTCCAAGGATAAAGCCAAGCCCAAGGTTAAGGCTGATTCCAAGGATAAAGCCAAGCCCAAACCCAAAGAATAAACCAGGAGCAAGTCATGGCGCATAAGAAAGCTGGCGGTAGTACTAATAACGGTCGCGACT
>Ga0207962_1000564_pt1 | contig 12350 bp, 13 predicted proteins | sample Knorr_S15_td_AAI_FD_185603 | JGI IMG/M metagenome (GOLD analysis project Ga0207962, IMG submission 185603) | Marine microbial communities from Southern Atlantic Ocean transect - Knorr_S15_td_AAIW_ad_750m_LV_A (SPAdes) (version 2) | ecosystem: Environmental > Aquatic > Marine > Oceanic | place... | reverse complement strand
ACTTCTTCCCCTGTGTGCAGTTGGGCAAGATGTGCCTGGGCAATGGATGCTGAGGCAAATGCATCGGCTTCGAACGACTTGAAAACCTGTTCTGCAGGCTGATCAAATGCCATTTCAATTGCTTGTTTTGCTTGTTCTGCAGGAAAAGCAGGGACATTGTCTTGCAGTTTAGCCAATTCTTTTGCAATATCAGCGGGAAGAAGATCGGGTCGGGTCGAGAGCGATTGACCAAATTTAACGTACAGGGGCCCCAATGTTTCCAGTGCCTGCCTGATACGTTCTGCCTGCGGTTCCTTGCTTTTGTTTCTCAACCATCTCTTTGGTGACAGATAAAAAAACCACTGCAGCGGCCTCAAGATCGGTATGTCTTCAATCAAGTCATCTAAATGATAGTAAACCAATATTTTCTGGATCTTCAGTACCCGAGCTACTATTTTAAATTGGTTCATTCTTGTGCCCAAACAAACATCAAATTTTATGGCCTATGTGCAACGCAACAATACCACCGCTTAAATTAAAATATTCACAATTTGCATAACCCGTTGTCTCCATCATATCTTTGAGGCTCTCTTGGTTTGGATGCATGCGGATTGATTCTGCCAAGTATTGATAACTGCCAGAATCATTGACAACCCATTCACCAAGTTTTGGCAGCACATTAAAAGAATAAAAATCATACAAAGGGCTGATCAATTCGTTCGGCTTTGAAAATTCCAAAACCAGTAAGCGTCCCCCAGGTTTGATACTCTTCAAGATTGATGCCAGCGCTTTGCTTTTGTGGGTTACGTTTCTCAACCCAAAACCGATCGTCACGCAATCAAACATGTTATCTGGAAAAGGCAGTAATTCTGCGTTGGCTTGAACCAGCTGAATGTTGTTCAGTTTGCCCCGATCCAAGAGTTTGGATCGGCCCATTTGGAGCATATTAATATTGATGTCTGTTAACACCACCAATCCTTTGTCTCCCACTTGTCGGCATAGGTTTGACGCTAAATCACCGGTCCCACCAGCCACATCCAAAGCGGACATACCCTCATCCAATCCAGTGTGCATCATGGTGAATTTTTTCCAAAATCGATGCAGCCCAAAAGACATCAGGTCATTCATCAAATCGTATTTGTTGGCAACGGAATCAAAAACAGTGCCAACTTTTTCTGTTTTTTCTTTTTCAGTAACTTCCTGGTAACCAAAATCAAACGCTTTTTTATTTTCCGTTGTCATTTTTTTCCAGACCGTGGATGGGCCTTGTTATACGTTTCGGCAAGGTGTTGAAAATCAAGATGGGTATAAATCTGTGTGCTACTGATATCTTTATGGCCTAATAATTCTTGCACGGCTCGTAAATCACCACTGGCTTCCAAAAGATGGGTTGCAAAACTGTGTCTTAGTAAATGTGGATAAACACCTTGCTGAATTCCATTTTTCTTGCCCCAGTGTGTAATGCGGGCTTGTATTGCTCTTTGGCCTAAACGCACTCCTTTTGATCCTACAAACAATGCTTCTTCATCTGTTTTTGCAAGTTGGCTCCTGACATCAAGCCATTGGTTGACGGCTTCTATTGCTTTTCGGCCTATGGGGACCATTCTTGTTTTCCCCCCTTTGCCCATTACCATCAAGCTTTTGTCCTTCAGATTCAAATCTATCGGGTTCAGATTTACCAGCTCTGTCAGCCGTAGACCCGAGGAATAGAGGAGTTCCAAAATGGCTTTGTCGCGAAGACTGATCGGGTTGGTTTCTTGGATGTTCAATAATTGGTTAATTTGGTCAACATCCAGCACATTCGGCAATCGTTTAGGAGCCTTGGGGGTTCTAATGCCACTGGCAGGATTTGATTTGATCAAACCCTCTCTGAGGAGATAGTTCATAAAGCTACGAATGCCAGAGAGTCTTCTTTGGATACTTCGCGGACCGAGACCACGGCTGAAAATTTTGGCAGCATAGGTTCTAAGGTGATGTGTTTTTAATTTTCGCCAAGCTGTAATTTTCTGATCTAGGCAATATTTTTCCAGACTTTCAAGGTCTTTCCGGTAACTTGAAACAGTATTCGCAGAGAATCTTTTTTCAGCCTCTAAATGATGGAGAAAATTTTCTCTCATTTGCTCTGCATTCTTATTCATCAGCCGAACCGCCAGATATCTTTTCCATTGACCATTTGGAGCCAAACGTATATTTCATTGAATTAACACTTATTGATTGTTGTTCAGATTCAGAGCTTTATTAATAACTTTAATTGCTTCATCCTCTTGCCCTAATTCAAGCAAAATCAGCCCCAACTCATTATACGCTAAGGAGGTTTCTTTGTTTTCAAGGGATCTTTCCAGAAACTGCTTTGCTTGTGTCCACAGTTCATCACGTTTTGCCAATTGACTGGCAGCAAGCCATAGGTTGGCATCTCTGGGTCGATCTACAAGCCAGCGGTCAATTCGCTTGCTGAGTGTTGCAAGATCGGGAGTGTCAAGTTTTGCATAGAGTTTAATGAGTCGATGGTTCCATGTCTTAGGGATAGCTTTTCTAAGTTCTTTTTCTGCACTGTCGTGTTGTCCGTATGCCATGATCGATTCGAGTCTTGCAGCTAAAATAGAAGGCATGTTTTCTATTGCCGAGGGCAATTTGCTCCATAAATTCTTGAGTTCTTGTTCATTTCCAGCAACTGCTCTGGCCTGATGAATAAAAGCCTCGGAAAAACACCGCTCTAATTTTGGATCACTGCCTGTTTGACCAAGGACTGTTTTGGCCTTTTGTGTCAATGATTTCCAGTCAGAAGCCTCATAGCAAACTTGTGACAACAACTTGAGTGCTATCAGGTTACTAGGTTCTTCTTTTAAAGTTGTATTAATGGATTGCAGGGCAGCATCGTAATTTTTTGATTCAATCATGAGTTTTGCAGCATACAGGTTGATGTATGTTTCTATTTCTGGAAATTTTCGCTTGGCTCTTTCAAGCCAATCTTTACTGCTTTCAGCGTTTCCATCTTTATCAGATGCTTCAGCTGCCATCAGATAACTCAACACTGAACTATCAACGTCATTCACAGCGGATTTGATTTTCTTCTCAGCTTTAGCAAATTCTCCCGTGCCAATTAATTTCAGCCCATCAAGGATGCGTTGATTGGATTTTTCTATCTTTTTTGCTGCCAGCCTTTGTTTTAGGATGCTAGGTGAGCTCCAAACTAGAGCAATCAGCCGGATCAGAAGATAAACAGCTACCAATATTAAGACAAAAATTGGCAAAGATGTTTCTAGAGAGTACTCGAGAAATTGAATCAGGACGTAGCCATTGTCCTCTAATAGAAAATTGACTCCCAGCCCAATTAACAACAACAAAAACAGGGTCCACAGAACGAGTTTCATGATGCGCTTGTCTCCTGAAGCAAGGCCAATGCATCATCAATTTCTGGAACCGATTGTTTCAGTTTGAAATTTTTTAAAACAGCGAGTTGGTTTAACAACTCTCTTACACTGGGTGTATCAATGCTGAAACTGCTTTCCATAAGTTCAATACAGCTGTTTAGAGAAGCTTGATATTTGTCATCATCACTCTGCAAAACTGCGAATCTTATCATCTCAAGTTGGAGACTAATAAGTGTTTTAGTGATCTGTTTCTGGGTTGCGTTAAGTTTTAAGCTTTGTGCATCGTTGTTACTTCTTACAACAACAAGGTTCTTGAATGCAGCGACTATTTGTTGCCAGGTATTCTCCAATACCAACCGGGCACGCTGCTGTTCATTTTCTTCTTCTGCCAGTTGCTGCATCTCGATTTTGTTAGCAACAAGTGAGTCAACTGAATGTTTAATGTTTTGCACACTAATGAGGATCTGGCTTTTTTTGATGTTGTAGCCCTCCGGATCCAGTTTTGATAAAGCCGATTGTACTGATTGTTCAACGATTTGATATTTGTTAGGCAACTGTTGAATGGATTGTTGTGCAGAGAGAAGGGCTGACTTTGCAGATGCTTGATTGCCAAATAATGAGAGCTCCGTTTTTGCTATATTCAGGAAGTATACAGCTTGATGTATCAGCCAATAGTCACCGCCTGCAGAGGGTATAGTCGAAACTTCGTTGATTTGGTTTTGCAGCCCGATCAAGATTTGTCGTTGCTCCGTGTCTCTGTTTCTTAATTGCTCTAAGTTGAAATTTTGGGTTTTAAAAATTTCTTTCATGTTTTCTTGGCTAGCAGCAACAGATGCTAGTTCCTCTCCATTGGCGTCGAGGGCTTGGGAAACGGCTTCAATTTTTTGATTGCTTTGATCAAAAGAAGCGTTTATTGAATCAATTATCTGTTGCCCATACCAAACCAACCCACCACAAGCAAAGATTAAAATTACAGTTAGTACGAACCACCGAGCCGCCTTTGAGGTGATTTTCTTTTGAGGTTCAGCCGTTCCAGCGGATGAGTCGTTTTTCTGCAATGATTTTTGTTTACTCATTTCCTCTAAATCCTATGTACAAGCCGATAAATTATTAGGCGATTCATTTTTCGGTTGATCTGATATGTTCTATATTTTTTTATAATTATTGGCTAATCTAATCAGCCTCCCTATCATTAGTGATAATACTTAAGTTTTACTAAGGAATCGATTATGGAAAATAATAATTTCGAAGATTGGGGTAGGAAATTATCGGCATTGCTTCCTGAATCTGCATCCCAGATCAAACAAGACATCGAAAAGAACATTAAATTTCTTATAAAAGATGCAATTAATAGAATGGATTTAGTCGAACGATCGGAATTGGAGGAACTCCAGTCAAAGCAGGTTAGTAAAATAAGCGAACTTCAGCAACGTATAGATGAACTAGAGGCACAAATTAAATAACAAGACATGCCTTGATGGGCATATTAGCCGTAGTTGAAATGAATGTTTTGAGAGATTGATTCCGAGAGGCTTTTAGCAACAGGACAGTTCAACGCTGCTTGTTCCAGCAGTTTTTTAGTTTCTGCGTCGTAACCGGTGGGAAAATAAAAATCGATTTTTATTTCAACAATTCGCCTTGGATCAACGCCCATAAACTTTTCCACGTCAGCACGGGTTCCCTCTATATCAATGTTGTGGCGACTGGCAATAATTCCCATGACGGTCATCATGCAGTTTGCTAGTGAGGTTGCGGCAAGATCAGTTGGCGAAAATGCTTCTCCCGTTCCTTCGTTGTCGAGCGGGGCATCCGTGGTAATTGTATCCCCAGATTGAAGGTGCTGACTCTTCGTTCTTAGGTTGCCTGAATAAAAAACTACCGAAGTTGTCATACGGGATTAAAGCTGGTCCAGCATATAGCCGACTGCGTTTTCAACCTCTTCATCAGAAAGGTCAAGACGTCCGCCTTTGGCAGGCATTATTCCAATCTCACCCATGTATCCTTCCACAGCACGTTGAACGAGTACCGGTGTACCCTGCGCAACACGCGCTTCCCACGCGTCAACATCGCCTAAAAGAGGAGCCCCGCCAGCCCCAGTCATATGACATGCAATGCAAGCAGAATTGTAAACCTCCTCTCCACTCAATGCAGCCAGTACTGGTGGCGGAGCTGATTCTTGTATTTCAATGTTGGCTGGTTGTTCTTCTTTTTGGGTTAAAACAAAAACAGGGACTGTATTGTTTTCTTGATTGTATTTGCTGGTTGTTCTTTTGACTTGGCCCTTGATTAATCCACCACCGAAATCACTGACCACCTCAAACAACAATATGAGAAGAGCAATAACGACAATTAAAAGAACAAATCTAAGAGGGGAGAAACCTAATCCTGAGTCACTCAAAATAACTCCTTTTTAACTCGATATTTACTGGGCAAGACAAAGCTGTCTTATGTTTTGCCAAGGAGTATAAATCGTATTGGCTTTGTAATAAAGAGGATAAAGATATATTTTTTAGTAAGGATGAAACAAATTAAGAGAAAGAAATTTTGTATTTTAGTCAATCCAGTGGCTGGTGGCAGGAAAACCACAAAAATTTTTACCAAAATTCAGCCACTCTTTGATACTTCTTCAGTCCAAAGTGTTAAGTATTTTAGTGACCGTCCCGGGTTTATTACCGACTTTATCATCAACAGTAATTTGTCTGAGTTTGATGGCTTATGTGTGGTAGGAGGAGACGGCACCATCCATGAAGCAGTTCTTGGGCTAATGAAATCAGGTAAAGCGAAAAGCATTCCTCTAGGGATTATCCCTGGTGGAACTGGCAATGCTTTTATTGAGGATTTAGGATGTCGAGACCCTATCAAAGCAGCCAATCGAATCATTGATGGGCAGGTAAGCCCGATTGATATTTTTCAGATAGTCCATAATGAAGCAACTTCTTATGCATTTAACATCATTGGGTGGGGCATGGCTTCTGATGTGAATATTCAAGCAGAGCAATGGCGATGGCTCGGAGGAATGCGGTACTCGATCTCTGCGATCATCAATATCATGGCATTTTTTAAGAAACGTCATTTACAGTTGAACTTGGCCGATAATTTGGTTAATAGTAAGTGCCTCTTCTTTGTTGCTCTAAATACCATACATACTGGCAAAGGCATGAAAATGGCCCCCCATGCAAAACTAAATGATGGTCTGATTGATACAATTTTGGTGAGAGATGTATCGAAATTAAGAGCGGTCAAAATTTTTACCCAGGTATTCTCTGGCAATCACATTTTTGACCCATCAGTTGAGTATCAACAAGTAAAAACTTTCTCTATTCACACCAAAGGCGACTTTTTGAATATTGATGGTGAAAACACCGGCCACACTCCGATCAATGTTTCGGTAGTACCCAATGCATTGAAAATATTTGCTGATCTTTAAAGTGCTCAAAGAACTGGATTGTCGATTGGTCATCTGAGATCATGCTCTTGTGAGCCAATCAGCAAAGAAAATCCCCATCTTTATCGTCATTGCATGTATTGCTCTCATTTTGATCTCTGTCTATTTGGAGCAAAATAAAAAAGCTAAAATCTTAGGCTCTATGGAGCCCAGCATTCAATCAACCAGTTCGACAGAGAAATAGGTAAATGAAGAATTTGGATCAAGATCCAGCTGTTCTTGTAAGCGAGGAAAGAGCAAAACTTTTTGCCCCCATCCAAGATAAACTCAAGATCTTAATGTCAAAACCCAATTCATTGTTGCAAATCGAGTTTGAAACCAATCAAAATAGTCAAAAAAATGATGGCGCCATTATCCAGTCCGGTCCATTCAATATTTCAATCAGAGCACTTGTTGCCACAAATCCTCTCAATGGCAAAATCATCAATGAAACGCCGTTCGCAGTATCTATCTGGAGACGACAGAAATTTGATTTAGAAACATTGCAAGGTTTTAAAAAGGAAGGGTGTGAAACTCCATCTGAGTCAGTGTTTCTAAACAAAGATTTTACATCCGCAGAAGAGGCGCTCGAATTTGCACTTGCTCAGATAAGATAGAGCAATTCGTTGATTCATCAGTCAATAATATCCGATTCTCGCTTATATTTGTCTTCATAACGAGTAATATCATCCTCACTAAGAATCTCGCCAAACTGCACTTCAACAACCTTCAAAAGTGCTTTGTTCTCGTTGGATAACCTATGTTTAGCACCTTGTGGAATTGAAATCGACTCGAATTGATTGAGGTAACTTTTCTCACCATCGCATTCAACCGTTGCTACCCCTGAAGCTACAAGCCAATGTTCGCTTCTATGTTTGTGAGATTGCAGTGAAAGTATTTCTCCTGGGGCTACTGTGATTCTCTTTACAAGAAAACCCTTATCTTTTTCAAAAGTTTTGTAAGACCCCCAAGGTTTGATGACTTCGTTTGAAACCAAGCTCGAACTTGACTGAATTTTTCCACCCCCGATATTAAATTCCAATCTAATATTATTTTGTTCGCATACTTCTGCTTCTGAAATATCATCTTTACTATTTCTATCACCACCGTTGGCAAAAATTTGTAAATTTTCTTCTTTTGCGAGCCATTCTAGAGTTTTACAAACAGTCAAATCCATATCAATTGATTCAACAACTTTATCCACCATGCCAAAGCTTTTGATTATCTCCATTCTTTCCGTGATTGGCATAAAAACGTAACCTTTTTTTTGCATTAAAAAATTGTCATTATTTATCACTACGATTAACCTAGGGGCAAGCTCCGAAGCATCTTTAAACATTCTTAGGTGCCCCACATGAATAGGGTCAAATCCGCCACTTACTACTACACTTTCAATTCTATTCATTGCTGTTTATTTTTCCGTTCAGTTTTCTCTTATTATTTTAAGCAACAGCCTAACCTTACTCTAGTGGGGGTTGGTCCTACCATGACTTGTGAAGACTATACTTTAGTATCGGTTTTAATTTAAGAGGCTGTTATTTAGTTAGTATATTAGTTTTCAATGCTATTTACGCCAGGTCCAAAGGGAATTAATTGTGTAGTTGGAAATAGTTCCAGTAGTCGTAGCACAGATAATTGATAAGAGATCGTTAATCCCGAGCACAGTTGTTAGAAGCAGGAAAAATAAATAATAAAACAAAATCCCTGAAATACCTGCAGCAATATGAAAATTTGTCAGTCTTCTAAACACAGATAATGTTTTGGGCCGTTTTTTAAATGTCCAGTAGTTATTGAATAAGAAATTTGAAACTATGGAAGTTTCAATTGCTATTAAAGAAGCTACCTGTAAAGGGATTTGAAAATATCTATTTAGCAACAGATAAGCCCCTAAATTAACCGCCACCCCAACAAGTCCCACCAAGCAATATTTTATAAAATCTTCTGAATATCGAAATGTGATTTTTGTAACATTAACTAAAAATTCTATTTGGTCTTTAAGGGCTAATTTTGACTGACCCGTTACCCTATCCCTAAAAATAATTGGAACCTCAATTGGCTTGGCACCATTCCTGATAAGTTCACAAACCAATGAAGATTGAAAAGAATATCCCCTAGTGGATAAACCATCCAAATTACACTTAGGAAAAAGATTGGCTTTGATGCACCGAAAACCGGAGGTGCAATCCTGCACATTGCTAGCTTTACCAAGATGACGAATCAAAAAATTACCCACAATACTTAAAAATTTTCGCCAATAAGAGAAACCAGGAGTGCTACCACCAGGAACAAACCTTGATCCAATAACAAGGGAAAAACCGTCGTTAGCAAGATTGATGAATTTAGGAATGAGTGTTGGATCGTGTTGACCATCCGCATCCATTTGTAACATAAGGTCAGGTTTGAATGTTGATGTTGCAAACGAAAATCCTCTTTTGTAAGCATCGCCCAGACCCACCTTATTGCCGGTGACTAGATGAAGGCGAGGGAACTGTTTCATTTGTTTTTTGATAATTTCTTGAGTGCCATCTGGTGAATTATCATCCACAACGATTACATACAGTTGATGTGTGTCGATATCAGATTGTGTGGCAAAAATTGCTTTTGTAATCGATTCAATGTTTTCTGCTTCGTTATATGTTGGTAAAACCACACACGCTTTTAATGCTGATGCATTGTTTTGAGGGCTATGTTGCTTCATACAAAGGTCAGATTAGAGTTAATTTATATCCATGATTGAAACCACATTCTTCTAGAAAAAGCATCACTTTCCAAGTCGATACCGAGTTGGATTGGGAGCCAATAAATAAAAGAGACAACAATAATTGTGAGAATTCCCCAAGCAAGAAATTTATATTTTAAAGACTCTGATCTTGTAAGTTGTGTCAGGTACCAAGCAAGGGCAAGAAAAGCAAACACAGAAGCAGGTTGATAATGATAGAGAAATAGACAGCGAGATACTAATGCCCAAGGCAGGAGGTTGGCAAAGTACCCCAACAGTATGAACATGAATAAGTAAAACTTATGTGAAACAATTCCTTGGTTGATCCATCGCCAGAGTAATTTCAGCCACTGCACTAGCATCGTTAAAATTGCAATAGTAGAAAACCAGTACAGGAAAGGATTTGGGAACAAGTGCACATCTTTAAACAACATGATTTTATTGCCGAATGCATCTATTGCATCACTACTGCTAAAGAAATAACCGATTGGTCTGATCATGAAAGGCCATGAGTACCATTTTGAACAATACGGATGTTCATTTTCCTCGACCATAATTTGGTGATAGCCTAACATTTGCTGGTGCTTTTCTAGAAAACCATACTCCGTATTAAAACGAAGGTCTGGAATAGATATCACCACATATACCAGCACAGGAAGAACTAAAAAATACATTAAATATTCCCACTGAGGGACAGCATTTATGACGCTAATTTTTTCTTGTATGTTATTGAAAGTTTTTTGGGTGCGCAATCTATTGGTCTGATGTTTAGTGAATCTCAGTTCATGGGCATCAATTTTTTGTATGCCATAAAGGGCCACAAAAAAGGATAAAATAACCAACAAATAACCCAATCCATTCCATTTTATAGAGGCAGTAAGGCCTAAAAAAATACCACAGGAGAACAACCAGTAACGAGCATTACCATCTGAAGATTGTGATTTGACTGCACACAATAAAGCAGAGAGGCCAAAGAAGACAATGAAGACATTAGGCAAAGCAAATCGGGAATCGACCAACAGAGAACCATCGAGAGCAATAAAAAAACAAACGATTAGGGCAAAATTTTTATTCTTCCATATCGCATGGGCAACAAAATAACCAAGTAGACACAACAACGAGCCAAATACTGCATTAACCCATCGGTAACTTAAAGGAGGTATTTGTTCAAATGTCAAAGAATCAATGGAAGCTATATCAATCCAAGGTAGTTGCAAATAAATCCAAATAGCAGCGGCATATATGTAGTTTCCGAATGGTGGGTGTGAATAGAAAAAAGTTTCACCGGTTAAATAGTCAAATCCATAACGGGGGTAAAAAACTTCATCAAACGTAGATCCAGGAATATCTCCTAAATGTAAAAATCTTAAAGTAAACGAGCCAATTAGAATTAGTAAACCTATATACAGAGTCTTGTAATTTGAGAGCATTTAATCTTTTTCCATGTTCACAGGCATAAAGTGACAAAATATGTTGGCAAACTTGTTGCCTTTTAATGGCAGCGGACGACCGTGGATAAGCCGGGCGCTTTCATAGAAAATCACTTCACCAGGACTGAGAAATACATGATGTTTTCGATAATAATTGTCTTCAATGATGAGGGGCCAGTCTTCATCAACCACTTGGTCTACATTTATGATGGCACTAATAATGTGTGTTTTAAGCCTATCTCTGTGAGAAATTAAAACCGACCCTTTTTTGTAAACCCTTATTCCATAGACAAAAGTTGGTATCAGCTCGGTTTTGCTCCATGTTTCCAATTGAGGTTTTAAGGAGTTATGGATTTCTTTTCGCAATTCATCTGGCAATTCGATAACATCACTGCCAAATTCTCCAGTTTCCTCTATTTCTACAAACCCCCCCTCAACAAACTCTGGCTTATGATTCTCCTGATTTGATCTATAAAAATTTATGATTTTTTTAAACAACTGATCATCCAACTTTGCTTTCTTAAAGCCTACTTGAGTGTAATTTGGAATGTATTCATTCGGCTCTTTAATAAACATTGGGCCTTGTCCTTTAGTTCTGAACCATTTTGTAATAATTGACTTGACCCCAGTCCGAACAGGATAAGCTTGATGGAGTGTATTGTGATTGTTGCTACCGTCCTCATTTAAACTGTTCCAAATGATCGCCATGCCTTTTTTTGGTTTTATCGTTTGTTTGAGTCGTATGAACTCCGTTTCACCCCCCGATTCAACATCATTCAGGTAGACCATGAAAGTGAAAGTTCGCTGCCCCCGTTCCCTTGCATGTTCTTCAAAAGCAGGGCCTTCAAAAAAATCTGTGTGCACTTTGAATTCTTCACCAGGTTGGTAATATTGTCCTTGTGTTATCTCAGAATAGGAAGGGTGTATACCCAATAAAGCACATATACGCCGGTCAATGTCAGCAATTAATGGATCAGTAAGTTCTCCAAGATCACACGTTCTGCTTGTTCTGTAGGTCTCATCCACCTCTCCATCAGCAGCTACGGTTGATGGGCGTAATTTCTTTTTGACCAGTTCTGTAACTTGATCGCATTCTTCTGAGTTTAGAAAATTATCCAAGGTATAGAATTCTGCCAATTCCGTGTCTAATTTTTGGGCGTTGGGCATGTAGATACTGTGATCTTCCGAGAGAACACCCTCTGTAAACTCTGTCGATTGCTCTGTCTTTAATGGGTTAACAATGGTGGCTATGTCGACATCTGGTACATGGCCCATTTCTTTTTCTATATCGATAGGGCTAAAGCCCTCATCAATCAGTATTTTATATATACCGTCCTTGTCGCAACCCCGGCTTATGTTCAGTTCGATCCAATCTTTCCAGTCTTGGGTAATTTGCTTATCCAAAATAACCCCCTAGTGCAAACCCT
>Ga0207962_1000560_pt1 | contig 12393 bp, 10 predicted proteins | sample Knorr_S15_td_AAI_FD_185603 | JGI IMG/M metagenome (GOLD analysis project Ga0207962, IMG submission 185603) | Marine microbial communities from Southern Atlantic Ocean transect - Knorr_S15_td_AAIW_ad_750m_LV_A (SPAdes) (version 2) | ecosystem: Environmental > Aquatic > Marine > Oceanic | place... | reverse complement strand
TGGGTAAAATATTTCGCAGTTATCGTGATCTGCCGCGGGTGATACATCTGCTCATTTTGCTGGAATTTTCCCTAAACCTGATCCATGTTGCTTTTATCCTGATATTAAACATTTTTCTTCGCAAACAGGGATTTAGTGATCCCGAAATTGCATCGTTTAACTCGCTACGCTTTATCAGTGCGTTGGCCTTTGCTCTGCCGCTGGGAATCTATATCCGCGGTAAAAAACTGAAGCCCTTTTTTATCCTAGCTGCCCTGATTGTACCACTGACTAGCGGTTTGATCATTGAATCTGTTCAACACAAGGTAGTGCCATTGATCCAGCTGGCTTTTTTATCCTGGGGTTTTGGAATGATGCTCATGCGGGTTTGTTCACTGCCGTTTATTATTCGCAGCACCACTGCTGAGAACAGTACAGAGGCACTATCGCTGAGCGCCGCAACTTGGTCTCTAGCAACTATATTTTCCGGTATTTTAATCAGCGGTCTGGATTGGGTAGACTACCTTTCCTTGGGCACATGGACATTAACTTTTAATGAACAGAGTACGCTCTGGATCATTACAGTATTGGGCGCTACATCCATATTTTTTGCAGTAAGGATAACTGAAGGTGAACAAGAAGACACTGAACGGAATGATGATTTATTTTCGATACGTAAATCCTATGATTGGTCGCTTATTTTCAAAGCGATCTCACCACTAATACTTATTTCTATTGGCGCCGGTTTGACGATACCATTTGTAAATCTGTTCTTTAATTCTGTATTTGGATTGACATCCAGCAATTTCAGCCTGCTGGGCAGTATTACCGCATTCCTAGTATTCATTTTTTCTTTATCGGTACCCTTTCTACGGAAGAAATATGGTTACTGGATGACGATCGTTGTGGTACAAGCTTTGGCAATCTGTTGTCTGGTCATCATGGCCATAATGGAACTCTATGCTGAATTTTCTTTTGCTATTGTAATCGCTGTGATCGCCTTCATCCTGCGCCAACCACTGATGCATATGGCCCATCCTGCTGCTAATGAACTATTAATGAATTATGTTGGCAAGAAGAATCAGGAACTTATTAGTGCTTTGAGTTCCAGTTTGTGGAGCGCTTCCTGGTTTGTTAGCGCTAAAGTGTTTGAGTGGCTACGGTTGCTACAGTTTCGCTATTATGAGATCTTTTTGATAACTGCAGCGCTATATGTCATCGGTGTGATTCTTTTTGGTTTACTCATTCATGAATACGAGGTCAAAAAGAAAATAAAAAAAGGTGAAGTACTGCCTTTGGCTGACGAATTAACCATGGATTGATCAAATGAATATTTTTCTACCCTTAGTAGTTTATTGCGGATTATTGCTGGGACAGAATGATCATCAAGCTGATACACTCTTGTACCGGGGTTTTAGGAAGATTGTTTGTATAAATGCTCCGCTAGATCCCACTGCCTACCATTTAACGGCAGGTGAAATAGATGATATCAATTATGCGATTAAGTTAATTATGGATGAATCATTACCTTTTGGGATTAGTTATGCTTACATCGAAAACTGCACATATCACGGCTATCATCCTGGAAAGAATGTTGCCTTATATCTCAATTGGGAGGTAAATACCATAGAACCAGAAGTAGTTGGCGAAAAATACACTGGATATCTAAGAATTGTAATTTATCGAATTACCAACTCTGATTTTCTTGAATATCAATTTCCGAATGCTACACAGGATCTTTGGCTGGGGGTGCCATTGGAAGAAATTCTCTATGAAGACGGTAGTTTAATAATTAACTATTCGTTTGCAGAGATCAAAGAAAAAATAAAAGATATGTGTGAGACAATTTGTGATCAAATTGTCATTGATCGAGGCCAAAGTCCCTAGATTTTTCCAGTTATTTCCCTATTCTGGTATTCAGGATATGTTCAATTAATTTATCTTCACCGAATTCTGGATTATAATTAGATTTTAGATTGTGACCAAATAGTCGGGCAGTAAGCTGCCAGAATCCGGCGATAAAAAACCCTCTGAAATCTTTTATGATCTGGTGCGAAGTAAAATCTGTTTCCCTATCTACCAGCCTGATAAGTATGCGGCCCTGGTTTTTCGTAAGTCTGCGTACCTGTTTCCCGTAAGTTGCAATTAATTGCTCTTCAATGGCTGTGAACACTTCTTTTTTCCCCTTTCTGCGTTTGAAAAAGGATAGTTCAGCAATACTGTCCATCACTGCTGAATATTCTTGGAGCAGCCTGCCAATCAAAACAGCGTAGGGGTATACCCTAATAACATCGCGTTCAAGCTTATTATAGCGCTTTCTTTCTTTTTTGGATTTGAAACTGATAACACTTACGCCTTTGATTGGCACATTAGCTGCCTGCAAATAAAGCGTGTCAGGCAAATCTTTTTTCGTAATCTTGATTGCCACATAACCAATGTGGGAGAGCGTTATTTCATCTTTCATTGGGAATCCTTGCAGATTGCAAACACCATTTGTATCGGTTGTTGTACCATGCTCTGCTGAATAGATATTTACACCTGCCAATGGAGATTTGGTTTGCAGATCTTGTATAACCAAACGTTGAGAAAAGGTTGCAACCGGTATCAGCAGCAAGAATAGAAAATAGCTATTTATCATAACCATACCTGACAAATTAGATATTTATTATTTTTTATAATTCAGAATGTGGTTCATAATCCATGTTGTTGTAAAATTAAATAATAATTGGGAAGTGTTATGCTCTGAAAGTTCTGTAATAACCTTCTACACCATCAAAAATATTTTTTATTTCCTGGGTATCTTTTTCGAAAGAATCTGACACTTTTCTGAAACCGTGTATTTTAAACTGTCTGTTTTTATAATCAATCGCTACCGGTACATAGGGCACATTTAAATTTTTTGCCAGGTAATAGAATCCACTTCTGAAATGTTTCACATGTTTAATGCCTCCTTCTGGAGCAAGGAGTAAAAGGAAGCTGTCTAATTTTTTCAATTTGGCTGTAGTGCTTTCAATCATACCTTTGTTTTCTTCGCGATAAACTGGTATGCCTCCAAGTCGTATAAGCATATATTTTTGCAACCAACCCAGCGGCCATGGCATACCCAGTCGATCCAGATTTTTCGAAAAGGTAATAGGACTAGGCAGTCGGGAAAACATCCATTTCGCACCAAAAAAGTTCACCCGTAAATCAAGGGACAGGACGACAAGCAAACCAAACAAGGCATCTCTACGGGCTGTGTGTGGCGCACCAATGAGGATCATTTTTTTCCTGTTTGGAAATTTACCAACAATACTCCAATTATATTTACTGAGTAGAAACCTGGCTATGGGGCCCAGTATTTTTCGCTTTTTTATGGGGATCTTATCAGGTATTTCTGGTAATTGCATTCTTCCGCTTTTTCACTAAATATATAAAAAGCAATATGATCACATTTCATGTAATTTGAAATACCAAAAGTGAGACCACTTACCACTAAATCTAATTCAACCTTATCTCTCAATAAATAAAGGATCGAAAATGCAAAGAACCTTATTCAGTTTAGTTTTACCCCTAATAATTTGCTGCCAGAATACCAGCCCTGATCAAGCTGTTACCGGCGTCTTAAATAATCTGCATTTATATGCTGCGGAGGCCAGGGGACCTGAATATTTTGATCTGTTTGCGGATGATGCGATCTTTTTCGGTACAGATATCGGTGAACGCTGGGAAAAGAATGCCTTTCAAGAATATGGTCTGGCTCGCTTTGAAACTGGCCAAGGCTGGACCTACCATATGACGGAAAGAAATATATACTTCTCTGATGATGACCAGACCTGTTGGTTTGATGAATTAATAAGGAACGATAAATATGGTCAGCTGAGAGGTACTGGTGTGTTGAAATTGGTAGATCAAGAGTGGAAAATAATGCAGTATAATCTTGTATTGCCTATGCCGAACGATCTACTGCCCAAATATGCACAGGAAATCAAGGAATTCTACAAGGAAGAATAAATGTGTTACTGTAGGTACGGTCATTGACGTATAATTATAAAATATAGGTTGTATCGATTTCTTATTATTTTATATCATTATTTTATAGTTTCATGTAACTGTTATTTACTACTGTGTCCCTAAATAACCTGATATTATTGTTGTTGAGAAGAATCAAAATACGTTACAAGCAATACATAGTGATCAGTGTAGTGGTTGTGTTGGTGGGTTCCTGTGATGATGACTCTTCCACCCTGGAAAACTGTGGAATTAACACACAATATGTTATTACTTATGATGAGCCAGTTAATACAGCAGGTTATGATATTATAAATGCAGAAAATTGTACCTATGTCATTTCTGGAAAAAACTCAAATAAAGCGTGGCTAATGAAAGTTGATGAATTGGGTAATGAATTGTGGAACCAAGTATATAGCGATTTATCGGGTCTGAGTAGGGGGAATGCCGTAAACCATACATCTGATGGTGGATTGATCATTGGAGGCGGTATAAATGTTTTCAAAACAGATCCAAATGGCGAAATAGAATGGGATTATAAACTACCATATTCTAATAAGCACTATGTAGAAGACGTGATTGAAACGGTTGCAGGTGATTATATTGTCGTGGGAGGTGTAGGTGGAGATCCTGGCACGGGAGGGCATGGCCAGAAAGGACAAGCCTATATCCTTCGCATGTCAGAAGGAGGCGACATCCAATGGGTGAAGCGGTATGGGATTGCAAATTCTCCTATGGATAATTTTTGGGGGGTTGTTCAAGCAGATGATGGTGGATTTGTATTGGCAGGCAATAAACTGCATGATCGTAATTTTGAATTTTATGATCATTTCTGGGTTGTGAAAACAGATGCTAGTGGAAATATAGAATGGTCGCATGAATTGGGTGGTAATTACTGGGACGAAGCCCAGGATATTGTAAAACTTTCTGATGATAGTTATGTGATTGCTGGTAAAAAATCATTATCGCAATCGAACCTGGACCTCTGGATAATGCGTATTTCAGCTTCCGGTGAAATTCTATGGCAGTCAAACCACGGAAATAACAATTATGATGTAGGTATGTCACTGACAGTTACAGAAAATGAAGATGTTGTAGTGGCTGCAGGCTATACCCGTAGCAGCTCAGGATCCCCTTTTAAATACAGAGTTTGGGGCGTGGATGTAAATAGTGGCCAAATTTTATGGAATAAGAAACATGGCGGGAACCAGGATGACAAGGCTTATGGGGTAGTTGAAGCTTACGATGGTGGATTTATAGTTATCGGTTCTACGGATTCTTTTGGTGAAGAGTATACCAAACTCTGGATCGTAAAAACAGATTCTGAAGGAAATACGGTCGATTATCCATAGAATTTTATGTATATAAATGTCTGATAATTTTCAAATCGAAATAAGTAAGATGGTTGTATTTGATTCCAGATGGTTAGATCCAGAAGATCCATTATATATTAAATATAAAGGGAAACTGGTGCGCAATCCTGAACCTCCTGAATATTTTATTGATACCTTGCCCCCAGGTTTTGTTGTTAATGGTTTTGCTCAAATGGGATTCGATGGTATAGTTTCCTGGTTAAAGCGGGTTTTTGATAAAGATATAATGATTCCTGTGCAAATGAGCGCACTATTGTATAAAGTAAAAGCGGATACCCTAGCCAAGTTATATGATATGGAATGGTCAGACGTCGCTGAAAATGCGTTGCGGTGTCTCATCTTAGATATCTGGGCTGAGGGAATTATAGTTGCTACAAAAAAAACAAATACCATTGTACTCCAGGATTGGGAATATTTTATTAATAAAGAATTTTACGATACCTTCAAGGATAAATATTTCAGTATTGAAGGGCTTGACAAATGGGAGCTGTTCAAAGTTGTGAAACGGTGGTATGAACAAATGAATGAACGTTCCCAGGATTCGGTTTTAGATTAGTAAATAGGAGGTTACAATGAAAGAATACATCATGGGTATAATTACCGGTGCATCATTAGTGGTGTGTGCCGTTGTTTTCATGGGACAAGCGCCCGTTGAAAATGAAAATGATTTTGAATATGTTGGTACCTATGGCAGTTCCAATGCAATGATGGTGCTAAATCGCAAAACTGGTGTAATGTTTACGCGGTTTGTGTCGGATATGCCGAATGACAATAACGCTTTCCATGAAATTGATTGGGCAAATCAAACTGAAAGATGGGTTGCGAAATAGTTTCAGCTAATTTATAAGCAGTTATCGGTTTTACCGGAAATATACCATGAAGCATTTTAGACTCGCTGGCTATTTATTTTTTATTGGCATAATTAGTGCCCAGCCGGCAGTGAGAATCAATAATCTTCAAAAAAGGGATGGTTTTTACTACCAGCCACGAGACAGCAAGCCATATACTGGTAAAGTTATTGATGTAAACGAGAATGGTGATATCATTTTAGAAGGAAGATTCGCTCGCGGTATGAGAAATGGTATCTGGATAACCCGGTATGGTAACGGTCAAAAGGAGCATGAAGGTTATTACAAAAACGGATCAAAAAGTGATTTATGGAAAAGCTGGTACGAAAGTGGACAGGCTTGGAAAGAAGGGTATTATTTTTCTGGCAAGAAGGAGGGTAGCTGGTTGTATTGGCATTGGAATGGTGAAAACCTAGCAGTAGAAACTTATCGGAATGGTATTATCCATGGGCCCTGGAAAGAATGGTATGCGAATGGTCAGGAAAAGATCGAGGGATCGTATAAAGATATCACTGAAGATGGTGGATCAAGAAAATATGGTAAATGGATCTATTACCTGAATGATGCGGGTACTTTAAGAATCGCCAAATACTACGGCAATGATTGAAAGCGATTTAGACATCATTTTGCAATAATTTATTGCTGCTGGTTAAATTATTTTGACCAATAATTCAGTAATGTTCAAACCCCCTAGACCAATATTAGTTTGGGATGGGGATTGCAATTTCTGCCGATTGTGCGCAGAGCGCTTTGATTCTCACAGAGAAAAAAAGGTAGACTTAATTCCTTACCAGTCACTGCACCAAAAATGGCCCCAGGCGCCAGCAGAAGATTATGGTTCAGCGGTTTACCTTTTTACGCCAGCGGGAAAGTCTTATCGTGCTGCCGCTGCTATATATCGATTTTATGCGGAGTATCCATGGAGAGGTTGGGCCAATTGGGCTTATAAACGATTTCGTTGGTTTGCTCTTTTGTCAGAATGGGGGTATCGATTTGTAGCCAATAACAGGAAGACCTTTGGGCGATTGGTGAGCGTTTTCTGGGGTAAGAGTTTTGTGTTGCCTACTTACTGTACTAGTGCCTGGCTCTATGGCCGGCTTTTAGGTATTACTATTATGATAGCTTTCATTTCCCTGTGGGTGCAATCAGCAGGTTTATTTGGTCCGGAAGGTATCGTTCCCTATAGCGAAAATCTTGATCAAGCACGTTTGAACAATGTAAACGGTTCAATGGCAGCATCACGTTTGCTGGAAAAGCCTACCTGGTTGTGGTTTTTTCCTGGAACTAGCGGCATGACTGCATTATTTATTACTGGTTGTTCAACCGCAGTGTTGCTGATTCTGGGTGTATTACCTGCCATCTCAGTACTGGTGAGTTGGAGTTGTTATCTTTCACTGCAAGTGGTTGCCACACCTTTTCTCAATTTTCAATGGGATCTATTATTGTTGGAAATTATGTTGCTCTCATTATTTTATTTACCCTGGCAGCTGCGTGAGAAGTATTCTGAACCCTTTGATCCAAATGGTATTGGACGGTGGCTGTTATGGCTGTTATTGTTCAAATTAATGTTCGAGTCCGGCACCGTAAAATTCACCTATTTCGGATCAGGAAGCACAAATACCTGGCTGGATCTTACTGCATTGAATTATCACTATTGGACTCAGCCAATTCCATCGTGGATCAGCTGGTATTTTCATTGGTTGCCCCAATGGTTCCACAAATTAGCACTGCTTATTACCTATTCTATTGAAATGATTCTGCCTTTTTTCATTTTCTTGCCCCGCCGTTTAAAAAACATTGCCATTACCGGACTCATATTTTTACAGGTAATGATCATCATTACTGGCAACTACGGTTTCTTTAATTTGCTAACGATAATACTATGCTTGCCATTGCTAGATGACCAGACTATCCCGGCATCCATAAGAATGTTTTTTGAACCAAAAAATAATGAAAACTACCGTATTGGTCTGCCTAGGCGTTTGCAATCTGCTGTGGGCGCGCTGGTACTGTTCATGTTTGTTTGGACCGGTTGCTATTACCTACGCTTAGACCTGCGGGGTAACAGATCAAACATTACAGGCGTGAGTATTGCCCCTTCCGGTGTGACTCGATCCCTGATTCGTTCTGCAGGATATTCCCGATCTATGAATTCCTATGGTCTTTTTCGGGTCATGACCACCACACGTCCGGAAATCATCATAGAACATAGTTCTGATGGAGAAAATTGGATCCCTTATTATTTTGAGTACAAACCCGTTGCTTTGCAAATGCGACCAAGATTCTTTTTCCCACACATGCCACGACTGGATTGGCAAATGTGGTTTGAAGCACTGTATATCGAGAGATTAATGGACGCACAATTTTCTCTTTCAATGTATAAACGTTTTCTTGAGGTTATGACCAGGGGTGATATGAAATTGGGTGAACTGCGTTTGGATCAGTTTTTAACTCCGTCGGAACTACAAAACCTGAATACCATGGAGATTGGGGAAAGACAGCAGCTTTTAGATAATATTCAAATGCATATTACCAGTTACCTGGATCATAGCTACTGGTTTGCCCGGTTTTTACGAGCCTTGCGCCAGGGGAATACAAAAGTGTTAAGCCTTCTGGAACAGGATAGCCAATTATCCGAAAAACCAAAATATATGCGCCTTACATTTTATTATTACAATTTTTCTGAACCGCAGCAGAAAAGGAAAGGATTCTGGTGGGAACGTGAACCGCTGGAAAATTTCACGCTGAATATTGTATTTACTGATCCTGAATGAAGTAATGTCAGGCATCATGAAACCGTTATTTATCTACTACTCTAATTTTTCCAATATTAGCCCTAGATTTCCCTGATGCTAACATTTGATAGAAAAGCTCTACCAATCATTACTCTATTAATTATTGGCATGACTGTTATCCTTACCGCGGAAGAATCGCCAGCAGTACGATCGACTCTGCCAGATGGAATTTTTCTGACATTCAATTTTAATGATCACTTACTCACGGTAAATGAAAAAAGAGATCAGTTAATTGATAATGGTCAATTAAGCTGGTATCGCTATCCTGGGTTTAGCTACACGAAACCCAATTACTGGTATTTTGTTAAGGGCATTAAAGAACCCTTTGCGGTGCATATGAGTTATGTGGATTATGAACTATCAGAAATAAAACTGATCTCTTCCAATAATTATGAAAATACTGAGGAGTTACGAGATATTTATGTTCGCAAATACGGTTTGGACTATAATCAGGAGCCTTTGGGGCTTGGTTTTTCTTATACTTGGCTGGTGGATGAAATGAAAGTCACTATCAGCAGGAAAAATAAAGGACGAGGTGATTGCGTTATTCATTATTCAATAAATCCAATCCAAATGGAAAATGTATTAGATGATTTATCTGGGATGGAAATTAATGTTGATGAAATATAAGTCACATTTTATCTTAATTATTATGTGATATATATCAATATTTTATAAACGTAGATAGGTGGTATTGTAATAATTATTTAATTCTATTAAATTTTAAACACTTTCCATTCCAGGATATTATTTAAATAATTAATAAGAGAGGATTAATCCGTGAAGAATTTCAGATCATCAATAATAATTTTTCTTTTTGCAGTAACAATAATTCAACCCCTGAAAGGACAACCAGATATTGGGGTAAGTCCTGATTCCCTGTCTTCGAGTCTGAATACAGGTGAGATGGAAACCCAGACAGTGACGATCACTAACGATGGAGATAGTAACCTTAATTGGGATATAGACATTGATTGGATCACTGTGAATTCCGTCACTTTCACCAAAGCTGACTATGCGGATTGGACATTACCTCAAAACCAGGATAGGGTCACCGATTATATCTGGATCACCCGGGCTGATAATAATGCTATTTTCAATGCCTATAGTGAAGCAGGTGATGAACATCCCCATAACCCAGAAGGCACAGAATGGGCAATTGGATCATTTGAAGATATTAACTCAGTAGAATTTGCAAATTTTGGTGCTGATGTTTTGGGTCACACTGTTGGTATTGTTTTAAATGATAGTTTAATACCAAATAATCTGCCTATGCTTATGCATCTTATTGAGGATGATATTTACTATGAAGTGTATTTTCATAGCTGGACTGCAGGCGGCGGAGGTGGTTTTTCATATACTAGAGTTATAGAGTATGATCCAATCTCACTTTCTCCAGAATCAGGTACAGTATCAGCGGGTTCATCATCAGATGTAGATATCATTTTTGATGCTAGCGGTATGTTTGGTGGTGAGTATTATGCAGATCTTATAGTTGCGAGTAATGATCCTGTTGATCCGGAAGTGGTAGTATCGGCGCATTTGAGTGTTACAAGTGCCTCTGATATCTGGGTAGATCCGGACACGGCGGATTTTGGAGAAATATATGTGAATTATGCCGGCCCAGGAGATTATGGTGGTACACTGGAATTAACGCTGGGCAATGATGGAGTAGATGTTCTAAATGTAAGTAGTATTACGGTAGATAATACTGCCTTCACACTTTCACAATCTTCTGCAAGTATTAATTATGGTGAGGAGATAATACTGGATGTAACATTTACAACCACGAATGTAGGTACGGACAGTGGTACCATTACAATAGTGTCTGATGATCCGGATCAAGGGACTTTCACTATTCCTGTATATGCAAATGCTCTTGAGCCGCCAGTAATAGCGGTAGCACCGAATTCATTTTCGGCTGATCTAAATACAGGTGAGACAGAGGCCCAGGCAGTAACGATCACAAATAATGGTGTCAGTGACCTTCGCTGGGATAGTGACACTGATTGGATCACCTTGAATTCCGTCACTTTCACCAAAGGTAACTATGCCGATTGGCAATTACCTCAAAACCAGGACAGGGTCACCGATAATATCTGGATTACCCGGGGTGATAATGGTGCTATTTTCAATGCCTTTAATGAAATGTATGGTTGGCATCCCCATGGTCCAGATGGTACAGAATGGGCAATTGGAACATTAGAAGATATTGATAATCTAATCTTTGATAATTTTGTAATGACGTTAGGGCATAATGTTGGCAGTAACTTAAACAATCTTTTAATACCTAATAATCTGCCGATGGTTATGCATCTTATTGAGGATGATATTTATTTTGAAGTGCAGTTTCACAGTTGGACTGAAGGTGGCGCCGGCGGTGGATTTTCATACACTAGGACTAGAGGATATAATGGAATATATATGTCACCAGAATCAGGTACAGTATCAGCGGGCTCATCATCGGATGTAGATATCATTTTTGATGCTAGCGGTATTTTTGCTGGTGAATATTCCGCAGATATTATAGTCTCGAGTAATGATCCTGTTGATCCGGAAGTGGTACTATCGGCCCAATTGAGTGTTACAGGCGCTGCTGATATCTGGGCAGATCCGTACCCGGCGGATTTTGGAGAAATATATGTGAATTATTCCGGCCCAGGAAATTATGGTGGTACACTGGAATTAACGCTGGGCAATGATGGAACAGATTCTCTAAATGTAAGCAGTATTACTGTAGATAATACTGCCTTTACACTTTCACAATTTTCTGCAAGTATTGATTATGACGAAAGGATAATCCTGGATGTAACATTTATGACCACAGATGTAGGTACGGACAGTGGTACCATTACAATAGTGTCTAATGATCCGGATCAAGGGACTTTCACTATTCCTGTGTATGCAAATGCTGTTGAGCCGCCGGTAATAGCGGTATCACCGGATTTAATAACGGCTGATTTAAATGTAGGCGATACCCTGGATCAGGCGGTTACAGTAACCAATAATGGAGCGAGTGATCTTATTTATGAAATTGATCTATATGATCAGTCGCAGCAACAACGCCGTAGACCAGAGACTAGTCAAGTTAATTCTCGAAAGAACCCGATACCATTTAAAGGAAATTTTGATGTTTTGGAAAGTGAAACACGCCAAAAGTATCGTAAATCTTTACAGAAATTAAATAATACTGTAAGCAATCTTGACTCAGAAACTGCTGATGATGCAAGACATTCCAGGGATGCAAGTCGTTCGTGGCAATTATTATACACTGATTCAGATGAAGATGTGCTTACTATTGATGTTCAAAACGTATACGGGGATATAAATGAAGAAGAATTATTAATAAAATGGGATAGTTATGTTGGGTGGACTAACTCATCTGGAATTGCAACCATGTTTATTTAT
>Ga0207962_1000549_pt1 | contig 12528 bp, 9 predicted proteins | sample Knorr_S15_td_AAI_FD_185603 | JGI IMG/M metagenome (GOLD analysis project Ga0207962, IMG submission 185603) | Marine microbial communities from Southern Atlantic Ocean transect - Knorr_S15_td_AAIW_ad_750m_LV_A (SPAdes) (version 2) | ecosystem: Environmental > Aquatic > Marine > Oceanic | place... | reverse complement strand
AGGCTTCAACTATTTGAGCTTTAGATTTTATAAAGTAACTTTGTATCAGATGTTCACTACAATCTTCAGCATTGAACTCAGCACATAAATTATCTTCACTAAGGATATAAACTCTATGTGATAAATTTACTATTTCTGAGAGGTCTGAAGAGATAAGCATCACGGCTCCTCCAGTCTCACAAAATTCCTTGATTAACTCGTAAATTGCAACACGAGTTCCAATATCAACACCGACAGTTGGTTCATCCAGAATAAAAAGTTGGACGTCACGAGCAAAACTTTTAGCAAGCATAACTTTTTGCTGAGTTCCGCCAGAGAGCTGTTCTATTTTATTTTCAATGCCTTGTGTATTAAAGTTAAGACGATCTCCAATTTTTTCTACAATATCTTTTTCATTTTTTCTATTTACAATAAAGCCGTTAGAAAATTTTGGTAGGCCTAATGAAGGCAAAGAAATGTTTTCTCTAATATTTTGTTCCATAATAAGGCCTTCTGCCCTCCTATCAGAGGGTAAATATAACATTCCCCTGTCAAGCATTGCTCGTGGACTAATATCATTAATTTGTTTGGAACTATCATATATAACATCATCTAAATAACTAATCGTGCCAGCTTCAATTTTATTAACACCAAAGCAGGCGCGTCCAATTGCAGATTTACCTGATCCTGCTAGTCCAGTAATGCCAATCACTTCTCCTGCTTTCACATTTATTGATACGTCTTCAATAAAACTATTACTTAAATATAAGTTTTTTATCTCAAGTAATTTCTTGCCACGTTGTGTTTTTATTTCTGGGAAAAGACTGGTAATATTGCGACCAGTTGCTAATTCTACTAATTTTTGTTCATTAATATTAGCTACTGAATCTGTATTGACAACATGACCATCTTGAAGAATTGTAATTCGATTACTAATTTTATAAATTTCCTTCATTCGATGTGTAATATAGATAACCCCAATACCTTCTTTTTTTAGAATTTCTATCATTGAAAAAAGCTGATTTGTTTCATTTTCAGCTAATGAAGCTGTAGGTTCGTCTAGAACCATGATTGATGGTTTAGTATGAAAGGCTTTAGCAATCTCAACCATTCTTTTTTCTGCATGTGATAAATTGATTATCTTTTCTTCAGGTTTGATAGAAAACTCAAGTTGCTCCATGGTCTGGCATGCCATTTGGTGTAACTTTTTTTTGTCAAGAAAAAAACCTTTTGTATTGTTTGATCCTAAGAATAAATTTTCTTCAACTGTGAGTTGTGGAACTAACGAAAATTCTTGAAAAACTGCACTAATACCTAGTTCTCTAGCTTTATGTACAGAATGAATCTTCAATTCCTCGTTATTAAGAATAATTTTACCGCTTGAGGGTTGAATGTCTCCAGTAACAATTTGAATTAAGGTAGATTTGCCAGCACCATTCTGTCCAAAGATAGCATGAACTTCTCCAGGATAAAGGTCGAAATTAATATTTTCAAGAACAGTAGAACCAAAAAACTGTTTAGAAATATTCTTAAGACTCAACAAAGGTATATTAGTTTGTGACATGCTTTTTTCTTTATATTATTATTGACATCATTAGTCTACCGAAAATACTGGAGACCAACCCTTAGGTGCAAGTGTTGTTGATGAGTTAAATTCATCTGATATATCAGGAGTTACGATCAATATTTGTTGTTGAACATGTTCCGTAACGCGACCAGTATCATTAAATTCTGGTCTTCCTAAAGTTGCCATTTTATTTCCTTCAAGAAGTCTTACTGCTTGATCAACTGCAATTGTTGCTTGGGAAATCATTTGATCTGAAGGTGCCATTGAAATGAGACCTCGTTTTATAAACATATCTATTCCAGGTGTGTAATATGTGGCTACCAGTTTGATTTTATTTGCAAGCTTTCTTGCCCTAAGAGCACCAACAGCAGCTTCAATTGTAGTACCCGTTCCTACAATATATTTAAATTCTGGCTCAGGGCCTGAGGCTAAATTCTGTAGTGTTTCTTCAACTAATTGTAATTGGATAGCTTTTCCAGTATCACCCCAATTAGTTTCTAATATCCTAATATTACTTCCCTCTAGTGCACTGAGACATCCTTGGTGAGAGGCGATAGACCAGCCAGCTCCTGGAGGTCCTGGAAACCACACAATGTTTGTTTTTTTATCATTAAATTGTTCTTGATCAGCAACCCATTTACAAGAGGTATAACCCATATGAATAAAGCTTTGGAGTGAGTTCGCATCAACTTCTGTATTAATACCAGTAACAAGGACAACTACTGGGATACCTTTAGCTCTTATCATATCAATCTGTTTTGCGTTGCCGTTACTTGAAATGGGTCCAATAATTAAAGCCTCACCTTTATTAGTTATACAGTCATCAACTTGATTTAATTGTGTTGCCAGATTTGTGTATCCACCAGCCTCAAATAAAGTAATTTTTTGTTTGAGGCGTTTTCCTTCAGAAATAATTCCATATGCAACTCCAACCCAATAAGAGTCTTTGAGATGTGGAAATGAGACACATATGTGATACTTATTCTTAACTTCAGAAGCTATTAGAGGCGCATACTCTACTAGGGGTAATTTTTCTAGAGCATTTCTTTCATCAATCCAGCAATCAACATCACCGTCTGTGCACGATAAGTTAAAAACGTTAACATTTTGCGTCCAGTAGTCTCCCTCTTCTGCATTAGCAATAGTTAGGATAAGACTAGTTAGATTGACTAGCATGACTACAAAAAATAAAGTCAATACTTTTGTCAGATATCCACGGGACGCTAGATAGTAAATAGAAAAAAAACTATTGAGAGAGAAGGGTTCTAATTTTAGAGGGTTAGATGTCATGATAAGTTATATCAAACCTACATAAATTTAAGAAAGTAAATTTGAAACTTTTTCTAAATTAGAATATATAGATACAGCTTCAGTTCGATTTTTGACATTTAGTTTTTTAAAAATTGCTGAGACATGCATTTTAATTGTTGGAATGGTCAAACCTAAATCATCAGCAATATTCTGGTTCGATTTACCAAGACTGAGAAGATCTAGAACTTGCTTTTGCCTTTTTGACAAGCGATTAATGCTATTGTAATCATTTGATTTTTCATTTAATTCAGTAGTATCAGTTTGTGGTTTCAGCACATGAGGTGGTATATAAACTCCACCAGCTAAAACAAGTTGAATAGCACTAATAGTCACTTCTGGTGCTGAAGTTTTAGGTATGAAACCAGAAGCCCCTAAAGAAATTGAGTTATGAATTGACTCAAAATCCTCTTTTACAGAAACAATTACGATGGGAACATCAGGGAATTGTTTAGTAATGCTTTGTATACTGTCCTTCCACATTCCAGGCATCATTAAATCAAGCAACACTAAATCAATTGAAAAATTTTCATTTAGAATATTTATCGTCTCATCAAAACTATTAGCTTGAAATATTTCGGTATTTGGAACAGCCATTTTGACTACGAGTTCCAAACCACCTCTAACCAAGGCATGGTCATCGGCAATAACGATTTTGTACTTTAGTCTACTATCTTCTATATTTTTCATAGCATTCAACAGCCCTTGTGGAGTTTTTTGTTAAATATTAACCTAAATTGTACAGTATTTATTAGGTCAATATACTAATAGGGTTGCATACTTTTTTTATAAATACATACTTATAATAGATTAAATAAAAAGTACATACTTTAGTTGACTAATGTATGTAGTATGATATACTTGTGCATACTTTAGGCTATGTAATTACGTTTAAATTGCGCTTAATTGCTAATAAAACTAGTCATTTTCTAAGGTAAATAGAACAAGCAATAACGCTTGACTATAAATAAATAGGAGAGAAATCAAAATGAAAAAACTATTAAAACTAGTCATGGCTTGTATGTTATCGCTCGGATTTACGTCGATGGCTATTGCAGGACTTGATGAAATCCCTCAGGATATTCGGGATAGGGTTTATAACATGGACTTGATGGATCCAATTCAGCCACTTGATGATAGTGCGTTTAGAGATTGGAAAAGTGAACGTTCACCGCCTTGGACTGTAGGTTATGCAAGTACTTATGCTGGAAATACCTGGCGTAAGGGTGCAATGGCTCGTTTGATGGATGTAATCAAACCGAAATGGCAAGAGCTCGGTTTACTTAATGACATCATTGTTACACAGTCAAACCTTAAGGATGCATTACAGATTCAGCAGATCAGACAACTCGTTGATCAAGGTGTTGATGCAATAATTATTTGTTGCTCCAACCCAACTGCTTTGAATCAAGCAATTAAGTACGCCTTTGATAGAGGTGTTCCAGTATTTTCATTTACTGGATATACAACTTCACCACTTTCAATAAATTCATCAGTGAACTACCATCAGGCTGGATATGATGTTGGAACATGGATGGCTGAAGAGATTGATGGAAAAGGTAATGTTCTTGTAATTGAAGGTATTCCTGGATTTTCAGCATCAGACTCACAAAATGCTGGTGTTTTAGATGGATTATCTAGATATCCTGATATTAAAGTTACAGGTCAGATTGCGCATATGTGGACATCACAAGTTGGTCAAGCTGAGACTCAGAAGTGGTTAGCTACTCACCCTGGACAGCTTGATGGAATTGCGGTTCAGTCTTCTGGTGAAACTGGTGTTTTAGCGGCAGTATTGCAGTCAGGGCGAGACATTCCTCCAATGTCAATTGGTGGTGAAATTGGTGCTCTATGTTACTGGCGTAATAACCCTGATTATATTAGTGGTGCTATTCAGACATGGCCTCCAGGTGATGATGTTGAGCTTGGTTGGAACATCATGATGCGTACTTTGCAGGGTCAAGGACCTAAGATTCAATCAATCTTAGTACCGCCATTAACAATTGAATATGCTGATGTTGAAGCAATGATGGGTACGGATTGTGATCGTAACTCTACTTTGTGGTACAACCCAGGTGTTGAAGTTTGGGGTGGTAAGGACTACGTTGATAATTTCTTCTTAAGACCTGCTGATCCAGAGGAATATGATCCAGACTCTTAATTAATTAAGAGTTGTTTTAATTGAGTTTGGATAACTGAATTTAAAGTTTGTTAGTAATTAAGTACATTATTTACTAAAGAAAAACTTTCTTTCGGTTGTCCAAACTCTATAAACGCCTTTAATAGTAACTGTTTGATGGAACTGATTATTGGCTAACTTATATGTGAATTAACGATTGAAAGATTAATTAATACAGAATTTATAACCAGGGATTTTTATGAACAGTACATTATTACCAACTGATATTGTAGGTGGCACATTTTGGCTTTTATCCATGGCAATGATTGGTGCAACAATCTTTTTTCTGCTTGAAAGAACTAAGGTTGATGATAGATGGCACACAACAATGACACTTTTAGGCGTTACTATGCTGGTGTCAGCAGTTTTCTACCACTATGTCAAAACAATGTGGGTTGAAACGGGGACGGCCCCAATTATCCTTCGATATTTAGATTGGATACTTACACATACTATGCAAGTTGTACTTTTTTATGTAATTTTGACTGCAGTTACAAAAGTCTCATCGGCACTATTTTGGCGATTACTAATTGGAACCCTGGTAATGGTAATAGGTGAATTTTTAGGGGCTGCAGGCTATATGAGTGCAACATTAGGTTTTATTATTGGTGTTGTTGGTTGGCTTTATATTCTTGGTGAACTTTATATGGGTGAAGCAAGCCGCTCCAATATAGAGAGTGGTAATGAGGCATCACATCTAGCATTTAATGGATTGAGATTGATCCTTACTATTGGTTGGGCGATTTATCCACTTGGGTATTTTATTAATAACCTTGGTGGTGGAGTTGATGTAAATAGTCTTAATATTATTTACAACCTAACCGACTTTTTAAACAAAATAATTTTTGGGTTTGTCATATATAGAGCTGCTATGAATGATACCCAAGCAAGAATAGAAGAGAATAAAAAATAGATATGTATACATTATTTAAGGAGAAAAAATTATGACTGGTGCAGATATCATTGCAATTATTATTTTGACAGCATTAGCAATAGCGATTTTTGTCTATTTGCTGCATTGGTTGTATCGAAGATCTTCTAAAGAAGTTTCTTTTGTAAGAACTGGACTCCGTGGCGAAAAGGTTGTGATTAGTGGCGGTGCTTTTGTATTGCCAATCATTCACAATATAACTTCTGTTGGGATGCGAACTTTACGCATAGAGGTTAAACGAGGTGGTGATAAAGCTTTTATTACACAAAATCGTATGCGTGTTGAAATAGTCGCAGAATTTTATGTCCGCGTTACACCATCAAAAGAGGCTGTATCAATTGCAGCGGGGACATTAGGCAAAAGAACGATGGAACCCGAAAGTTTAAGAGATTTAGTGCAGGGTCGTTTTGTAGATGCGTTGGGTATTGTAGCTGCCAAGATGTCTATGGAAGAGATTCAAGAAAAACGTGGTGAATATATCAAAGCGGTTAAGGTAATTGTTGCTGAATCTTTAAGTTCAACAGGTCTTGAACTTGAGGCTGTTTCATTGACCAGTGTTGATCAAGCCGGCCTAGAAGTATTTGACCCATCTAATGCGTTTGACGCTGAGGGTCTTACACAGTTAACAGAACAGATTGAGGCTGGTAAGAAAAAACGTAATGATATTGAGCAAGATACTGCTATAAGGATTAGAGCTAAGAATTTGGAGGCAGAACAAAAAGCACTTGAAATTGACCAGGCAAGGGAATTCTCCAGATTGTTACAAGAGCGTGAAATTGCTAAGCAGAGAGATAAAGAAACTACCGAAATGGCTGTTGAGACTGCAAAACAGGAGCGTTTAGCTGAAGAAGCAAGAATTCAATCTGCAGAAGACGTTGAGAAGGCTCGCATCCAACAACAAGATACTATTGAAGTTGAACGCTCATTACGTGAACATGAGTTAACTCTTCAGATTGAAGAGCGTAAAAAACTACGAAATGAGATTGAAAGACAAACAGAGATTGATATTAAAGAAAAGAATCTTGAGGCAGAAATTAGAACTCTAGAAATTAAAAAGGAAAATGAGTTTGCAAGACTCAAACAGGAAGAAGAGATATCATCTCAAAGGGCCAAACAAAAGGCTGAGGTTCTTAAGGTAGAGTCAGATCGTTATGTAGAAGCTGAACAGGCCCAAATAAAGGCCCAAGAAGAGGTGAAAAAATTAGAGATAGAACAGCAACGAATCATAGAAATAACGCGAATAGAAAACGATCAGCAAGCTCAAACTTCAGAAATTCAAAAGAGAAAAAATCTTGAAATAGAAGAGAAGAATCGTGAACTTGAAGTTATAGCTAAAACTGTAGAAGTATTAAATGCAGTTGAAACTAAAGAACAAGCAAGAGCCGAAGTAGTTGTTGCTGAAGAGCAAGTTCTTTCAGCGCAAGAAGTCGAGATTGCAGAACGTAATAAGAAGTTGCAATTAATAAATGCAGAAAAGGAAGGGGAAAGTGAGGCGATTCAAATTACTACCCGTGCTAGGGCTGAAAAAGAAGCTGCCCAAGAGAAAGAACAGGCCGAAAAACATACTTCTCTGTCTAATAAACTGCGCTATGAGATTGATGCCGCTGGTAAGTTGATGCTTAATGAAGCAGAAAACGCGCGTAGTGATGAGAGTAGGCAAAGTGATCTTAGAATGGAGTTAGCGAGAAATCTTGATTCAATTATTCGTGAGGCAGTCAAGCCAATGGAAAATATTGATGATATAAAAATTTATGAACTAAATGGTATGCCAGGATTTAATTCAAATAGTGCTAATCCAGATTTTGTAGGGCCTAATCCTAATGGTGGAGGGGGTCTACCTGAAAATGTAGTAAATGCAGCTATGCGCTACAGAGCACAAGTACCATTTATTGATCATCTTCTTGACGAAATTGGAATGTCTCCAAATGAAATTGGCAATATTAAAAACCTACTTGGTGATTATAGAAAAGGCGAAAAAAAGGATGAAGATATAGAGGGCGAAGAGTCCTAATCAATTTAACTTTTAATTAATAAAAATTAAGGAAATATTATGTTAAGAATTACTGGTTATAGCGACAAATACTCTGTTTGTCCTGGGGATAACATACAATTTTATATTAACTCTGAAGATAGTGAGGTTTATGAAACACAAATCGTCCGATTAATACATGGTGACACCAATCCAGAGGGTCCTGGATATAAAGAAGAAGAGATCCAAGCTGAATGCAACAAAAACTATCCAGGGAAAAATCAAAGAATACATGGTGGTTCATACGTAATTGTGCCGCAGGATGAGCGTCTTAATGTAGAAAGTTTTACTCTTCAATGCTATATCTTTCCAACAACACCAGTTATTGGACTTGGTACACCTCAAAAAGGTCGTCAAGGTGTTTTAACTAAATGGGTTGAAGAAACAAAGAGCGGTTATGGATTATTTATTGATGAGAATAACTGTTTGTCTGTAGAAATAGGCGACGGCAGTGGTCAAGTTATGAAACTTTCAAGTGATAAAAAACTTTTACGTAAAGTTTGGTATCTTGCTGCGGTTAGTTACGATTCAAGAACAGGTAAAGTAACTTTATATCAAGAGCCCGTTGTAACTTCTACTAATGGTGGCCTCGGTCAAGGTTTATTAAATCCAGCAGAAGAGACTACAGCAGTGGTTGAGTCAATCAATAGTATAAAGCCAGGAATTAATGATGCCCCTTTTCTAATGGCAGCGAGTACAAAAAATGAGAGATCAGGTAGGCATATTATTGGAGGTCATTTTAAAGAGGTGTTAGAGCCAATTGAATTGCCAGAACAGGTTCATACCTATAATGGCAAGATAGATCGACCAAGGCTTTCTAGAAGAGCTTTGTCTAAGTCTGAAATTGAATCATTAGCTCGTGGCTATCAGGGCTGTAAAGCTGAATTACGAAATGATGTGGTTGGGGCGTGGGACTTCCATGCAAATATAACTACAAACATTGCTTCGACTTGTATTATTGATACGTCACCTACTAGATTGAATGGTTCAATTATAAATATGCCTGTTCGGGGAATGACTGGCTTTAACTGGACCGGTGATGAAATTATTTATCATCATAAACCTGAAGAATATGGTGCAATTCATTTTCATGATGATGATATAGATGATGCACGATGGGACGTTGACTTTGAATTCAAAATTCCAGACAGCTTGAAGAGCGGCATTTATGCTGCACGTCTAAGAATTGGAGGTGAAGACTCTCCAGAAACAGAAGACTATATTCCCTTCGTTGTTCGTCCTCCAAGAGGAAAAACTACATCAAAATTGGCCTTTATTCTGCCTACAAACTCATACTTAGCATATTCAAATGATAATCTTTGTACGAATTGTGTTGTGGCAGAGTTATTAGCTGGAAAAGTTCCTGTTATGACTGCAGCTGATTTGTATTTGAATGAACATAGAGAATATGGACTTTCAACTTATTCATTGCATTCAGATGGAAGTGGTGTTTGCTACTCATCAAGACTGAGACCAATTTTAAATATGCGTCCTAAATATCGTCATTGGCTATCACCATCACTATGGCAGCTCAACGGTGATCTGCACCTTATAGATTGGCTGGAAGAAAAAAACTTTGATTTTGATATTCATACTGATGAGGATTTAAATAGAGAGGGTGTAGGTTTATTAAATAAATATCAAACTGTATTGACAGGAAGTCACCCAGAATACACTTCAGAGAAAATGTTTGCAGCATATGAAAAATATCAACAAGATGGTGGTCGATGGATTTATTTAGGTGCAAATGGTTTTTACTGGTGTAGTGAATACCACCCAGATAATTCAAACATTATTGAGGTTCGTAAAGGTGAAGCAGGAACAAGGGCTTGGACTGCGAATCCTGGAGAATACAATAATGCTTTTGATGGTAAATATGGAGGTATGTGGAGAGCACGTGGAAGAATTCCAAGTAAGTTATGTGGACTAACATTTACTGCATATGGCTTTGACGTTTCATCCTACTATGTTAGAGATAAAGACAGTGAAAGACCAGAAACTTCTTGGCTAATGGAGGGAGTAGGAAATGGTGAAAAGATTGGTGATTTTGGACTTGTTGGTGGAGGAGCAGCCGGTTTAGAGTTAGATCGATATGATGTTGAATTTGGAACCCCGCATGATTCCTATTTATTGGCGCATTCTGTGGGACATACTAATTTGATGCTTCAAGTGAATGAAGAAATCCACTTTTCTGTTCGTGGCTACCATGGAGGAGGTACTGAAAACCCTATGGTGCGAGCTGACATGATATTTTATAAGACTCCAAATGATGGCGGAGTGTTTGCACCTGGCTCATTGTCTTGGTGTGGCAGTCTTTCTCATAATAACTACAATAATAATGTTTCCCGCATTACAGAGAATGCAATTAGAGGGTTTTTAAAAGATGGCCCCTTACCTTAGTAATTTTAGAAAGGAGGTAATTTAAAATGACAATTAATAAACACCCAGATATGATGGATCCACCTATTGGTAAATCGGTAGTTGGAACAAGCACTAAACCTCTTAATGAATTAGAGAAAAATGTAATTAGTACTCTAGATGAGGATAAGGTTAGTGATTTAGCAGAATGTCTATTTACATTAAATAACCGCCACTATGGTCCAATTGCAGGAGCTTATGTTGCAGTTTGTACAATTGAAGGAAAGGAATGGTGTGTAGGGCAGTTAAATGCTGATCGAGCAAAGCCGTTAATACTTTTTGAAGATAAAGTCTTCAACACACCTGAAGAAGCGCAAATTGAAGCAGTGCGTTTAAAGGAAGAACGGGGTGAGTCAGTGCCATGCCGTAACCATTAAGAATATTAATGAATTAATGAGGATTAAATAATGTTAGATAAAGAAAAAGGTGTAATAGCAAACGAATCTCATACCGAGACTGACGACTATATTACGAGAACTTATGTAATGCCGCTTTTATTTGATGATGAATCACGTAGAAGGTTGATTGCTGAACATAGAAATAGCCCAGTTGGCAATGCTCCTTCAAATGGTAGAGCTGCAATTGAGCATAGTCAAGATCTCAGGACAATCCTTGACAAGATGCGAAGGGCGCCTATGGCTGGGAAATATGTTACCGTTTGTGTTCGAATGTTTGAGCAGTATGAAATAGGCATCGTATCAGGCATTCGTGGTGTTCCAGTAGATATACAAGAAGAAATATATTCATCAGAGGAAGCTTGTGAGCACGCAATCTTTTTAAAGAGAATTGCTGATTTGATGAATCATTATGGATAGTTTTGGTATCTTGCAATCGGCTAATTATAAATAAGTCATTTTTAGTTACAGTGATTTTTCGCTGTTGACGGCAATTCTCCTGCCTGTGTTATTGACGATTGCAAGAACCACCATATCAAAAAAAAGAAACCTTATTTAAATAAATTTTTTGTATTTATTTAGAGTAGCTAGTCGCTAATTTTTTTTTGCAATAACCCGAATTCCACCAAGCTTTCCGTTAGAAAAATATTGACCAACAAAGTTATAGAATGAATTTAAGTTGTCATAAACTTCTTTACCATGTACTCTTATGTTTCTCTCTTTTTCACTATTGTATTTTTTTATTCTTTCTTTTGTAAAATCTGTCCAAGAACTTGACATATCTTCACTAAAAATTAATTTAAATCCATTTTGTTCTAAGTTTGAAATGTAGTTGTCAAAATAAGGAAGATGTATTCCATAAATTTCTTTCTTAATTTCTTTACGGTCAGCGTCACTTAAATTAATTCTGCTAGTTATGTCTTCTGTATAAAAAAAGCCATTTGGATTAAGCAAATCAAATAATTTTTTTAATAAAATTTCATGATTGGCTATATGGTAAAGAGTAAGCCAACTAACTACAGCATCAAATGTTTGATTTTTAAAATCATAATCAAGTATATCTCCACAAATATGGTTTACCTTATTTGATAGTCCACATTTTTTAGTTAGGTCTTTGGCTAAATTATTTTGATCTGATTGAAGCTCAATAGCTGTAATCTCTGCTCCTGTTTTATTTGCTATATATCTTGCTGGACCTCCCATACCCGAACCAACATCTAATATTTTTGTTTTCTCATTTATTTCAAGTTTTTCTATAAATATGTCGATTGCATCAGTTCCGTGGTAATGCAATTGATCAAATTTAGTTAAATCTTCAACCAAAAGAGTACTAGATGTTGATTTACCTATTTCTCTCAGTTCGTTAAATATTCTATCTACGTTATTGTAGAGCTTCATTGATTTGATATTTAATGAATCATTCATTCTGAAGATATATGTTTTATTAATAAAAACAAGTTAATGAATTACAAAAGCCAGCTTTTTACTTTTTTAAAAATTTGAGAGTCTTTGCTAGCGAGTCTTTCAACCACGCCAAAGTGATCAACATCTGGCTCGGCATGATATTCAAGGGGCGCTTCGTTAAGTTTCCACTTCTCAACAAACTGGTCAGTTTGCCAATGAAATTCTGGTGTTTCAGCTCCACCAAGGGTTACCAAGATTGGTGCTGTAGTGATGGGTTCAAAAAAGTGTGGACTCAGAGCTATACTTTCAACATCATCC
>Ga0207962_1000544_pt1 | contig 12572 bp, 10 predicted proteins | sample Knorr_S15_td_AAI_FD_185603 | JGI IMG/M metagenome (GOLD analysis project Ga0207962, IMG submission 185603) | Marine microbial communities from Southern Atlantic Ocean transect - Knorr_S15_td_AAIW_ad_750m_LV_A (SPAdes) (version 2) | ecosystem: Environmental > Aquatic > Marine > Oceanic | place... | reverse complement strand
GGCAGAGCGCTTCCATGGCATGGAAGAGGTCGAGGGTTCAATTCCCTCTAGCTCCACGTGACGCCGCAGGTCAACGACCTGCGGCGTTTCTATTTTCAGGTGTCGGCGTCGAATCCGAGTGCGGCTATGCACCCCGGGTAGGTGGGCTGGTCTATGAGGACCTGGTTCACGACCGTTTGCCGGAGGTGGCCGACGAGCCCGTCTGCATCCAGGGCAACGGACCCATCCCGCAGTCCTTCGGCCAGCAGGAGCCTGAGTTCTCCGAGGGTGCCGTCCACGCCGAGGAGGTTCCGCAACCGGGACCACTCCAGATGCCGGTGTTCGTCTCCCCACTCCAGTTCGCGGGCCACGATGTCCAGCGAGTTGGCTGCCACACGGGCGAGGAACCCGGTCCGACCGTCTATGGCCGGAACCACGTCGGACCGCAGGAACTCACGGACGCTGCCGACCATCTCGTCGACCCGTGGCAGGTCGGGCCCGTGGTCGCCACCCTCCCGGGCCACCTCGGTGACCGGGCCTGGGATGAGGATGTTCACACAGTCCACCTGGCACTCCGACGAGCGCCTTCCGATCGCCGCCCGCTCCACGCTGCGGTCCGGGCCGGTCCGGTACTGGTCGGCCATGCCGAGGCAGCCGATCGACCACCAGAAGGATCCGAACACCTCCCAGAATCTGACGTGCTCCGGGTCGACGACACGACCCGACTCCTCCTCGTAGCCGGCGAACAGGTCCTCGTAGGAGCCGAAGCCACCAACCGGTTGCTCCGGATGGCCGAAGCGCCAACTGGAGGTGCAGAGCCAGCCCAGGTCACGCATCGGGTCACCGATGTGGGCGATCTCCCAGTCCAGCACGGCACCCATGCCGGTCGGGTCGACCACCAGGTTGCCGTTGCGGAAGTCTCCGTGGACGAGGGCCACCTCGCCGTCGGGGGGCAGGTGGTCCAGGAGCCACCGGGCGGTGAAGTCGATCATCGGCTGGGCACTGCCGAACCCCTGGTAGCGCTCCCACGTCAACCTGACCTCGTCTTCCGGGCCGACCTCGCCCAGGACGTCGCGTAGCCCCGTGGAGTCCAGGTCGATGGAATGGATCCGCGCCAGCGCTCGTCCGCACTCACGGGCCAGCCCAGCCCTGGCGGCGACCAGGTTCTCGGAGCGGTTGATCCGGCCCCCGAGGCTCTCGCCGGCGATCCACTCCATGACGAACCCGTCTCCCAGGCCGTCCTCCGGGCGGAGGACCAGGCGGACGTCGGGACCGGGCACCCCCGCCCGACGGGCCAGCACCATGAGACGTGCCTCGACTGCAAGGCCGGGCCCTCCGATGCCACGCCCTTCGGTCGGGCCGACGCTCCTGCGCAGCGCCAGGCTGCATGCACCGTCCTCCATTTCGACTCGGAGGCGGTAGGTCTCCTGGCTGGCTCCCCCCGACAGTCGCTCCACCGAGTGGAGAGTCACGAAACCGTCCAGCCTCTGCAGGACCTCGCCTAGAAGGTCCTGGAGTTTCCTGACGTCGGTCATCGTCTGCCGCTCAGTCCCCGGCGACACCCTTGGGGGCCTGCTGCTTCATAAAGCCGAACATGTAGCCGGCGATGCGGCGCATCTGGATTTCCTCGGCACCCTCTGTGATCCGGTAGCGCCGGTGGTGCCGGTAGATGTGTTCGAACGGCCGGTGGCGTGAATAGCCCAGCCCGCCGTGGACCTGCATGGCCCGATCCGCCGCCTCGCAGCACAACCGGTTGGCCCGGTAGTTGCACATCGAGACCCTGTCCGAGACCGAGAACGCCCCGTAGGCGTCCATCTGCCACGCGGTCTTCTGCACCAGCGCCCTGAGCATCTCGCACTCCGTCTGGAGCTCGACCAGGGGGAACTGGATCCCCTGGTTGATCGAGAGCGGCCTGCCGAACGGCCTGCGCTCCTTCGCATACGCGACCGACTCGTTGATGCAGTACTGGGCGGCTCCGAGGCTGGAGGCGGCCTGTCGGATCCGGTTCTCGTTGAAGAAGTGCTGGGCGATCTGCAGTCCGCGACCCTCCTCTCCGAGGATGGCGCCGTGGGGCACGCGCACGTCGGTGAGCGACACGCGGCCGTGGTCGGTCGGCATGTTGAAGGTCCAGAGGTATTCCTCGATGACCAGCCCGTCGGCATCCATGGGGGTCAGGAACGCGGTGATGCCGTGGCCGTCCCCGGGCTCGCCGGAGGTCCTGGCCAGGATCATGTCGCTGTGCGCCCGGTGTATGCCGGTGTTCCACGTCTTCTCGCCGTTGATCACCCATCCGTCCCCGTCGCGCACGGCGCTGGTCTCCATGTGGGTGGCGTCCGATCCGTGCTCCGGCTCGGTGATCCCGAAGGCGAAACCACGAGTCCCCTCCAGCAGGTGTGGCACCCATTCGGCCTTCTGTTCGTCGCTCCCGTACTCCAGCATCAGCAACAGTCCTACGTTGTTGCCGACGATCGAGTGCTCGTTCTGGAGGTCGTTGTGCAGCCCGAGGCCCCTAGCGGCGAGGTGCTCCCGGATGACGGCCATGCCCAGGTTGGTGCCGTTCCTGCCGCCCAGTTCCTCTGACAGCGGGTACCGGTAGTGACCGGCCTCGTCGGCCCGGCGCCGTGCCTCTGCCAGCAGCTCCTCCCACTGCCGGTTGGGGAGCCCGTCGCGGTCCCAATCGGTGCGCGCATCCTCCCGACGGTGGTCGAAGAACCTGATGTTGTCGTCCTGCTCTTCGAGCGGCCTGATCTCGCTCTCGATGAACTCGTCCAACTCGACGAGGTAGTCCGCGAGGTCAGCGGGAATGTCGTGGTCCATGGGCCCTCCTCGGTGGCTGTGCCCACCTTGACCGATCTCCGGCGGCCCCGCCACGCCGAGGCCGTCATCTCCTGCAGAGTGCCGTCACGTCCCCAGCAGGACCACGACCTGTCTCAGCTCGGCGTGAAACTAACCAGTGGATCTATTCTGCATTCCGATGCGACCACTGTCCCACGACGAGGTGCTCGACGTCGCCGTCGACCTGGCCTGCCAGCTCGTCAACCGGCCGGTGTCCAGCCATGTCGGCATCGCGGGCCCCAGGTTCGCCGACGTCGGGCCTGACCGAGGCGAGGCCACATGATCCCTGATGCACGGTTCGTACTCGACGAGACCGATCGTCCGGCCCTCGCCTGAGAGCGGCCGGGCAGTCGCTACACTGCCGCCGCGGTCTGGAGACGGAAGTCCGGTGTGATCCCGGCACTGTCCCGCAGCGGTGATGTCGTCGCTCTAAGGTGACGACGAGTCCGAGCCAGCTCCCCGCCGTACGAACCAGACACCCTCGAGGCAAGGGATTCGGTTCGGCCGATGGCCTGCGAATGGCCTGTCGATCGAGCGATGACTCCTCGATGACAGGAGGAACCCGTTCCGATGCTTCGCAAGATCCTGGCATCGCTGCTCGCCGTCCTCACCCTCGCCGCCTGTGGCGGCACGGAGACCTCCACCGCCATGTCAGGTGCCCCGGCCGCAGCCGAGCCCGCCGGTCCGGCACGCATCGTCTCGATCTCGACGGTGGCGACCGAGATGCTCTTCGCCATCGGCGCCGACGACAAGGTGGTGGCGGTCGACTCCCTCTCCACCTTCCCCGTCGAGGCCCCGGTAACGGACCTGAGCGGCTTCGAGCCCAACGTAGAGGCCATCCTGGGCTTCCGGCCGGACCTGGTGGTCCTCTCCTACGATCCGGGCGATGTGGTCGCCGGCCTCGAGGCCGCCGGCGTCGCCTCCCTGCTCCAGGGAGCCTCGATGACGATTGCTGACACCTACATCCAGATCCTGGCCCTCGGGGAGATCACCGCTCACGCTGCGGAAGCTGCTGCGCTAGTGGACGCAATGCAGGCCGAGATGTCCGACCTGGCAGCCTCGGTGACCGAACGCGACGAGCCCCTCAGCTACTACCACGAGTTGGACGACACCCTCTACACCGTCACGTCGGCGACGTTCATCGGCGAGGTCTACGCCATGGCCGGCCTCGTCAACGCCGCCGACCCGGCCGATGCCGACGGGTCCTCCTGGGGCTATCCGCAGCTCTCGGCCGAGTACCTCCTGGATGCCGATCCGGACATCATCTTCCTGGCCGACACGAAGTGCTGCGCCCAGACGGCGGCGGCGATCGCCGAGCGCCCCGGCTGGGAGACCCTTACGGCCGTGTCCACAGGCCGCATAGTCGAGCTCGACGATGACGTGGCCTCGCGTTGGGGTCCGCGCATCGTGGACTTCCTGCGTGCCATCGTCGATGCTGTCAACTCTGTCGAGTGATCGGATCCGAGGTGATCCGATGACGTCCCGGTCGCTCAGATCACCGGCGTCCCGTGGCTGGCTGAGCGGGCCTGTCGGGCCCGGCAGGTCCCGACTCGGAGTCCGCTGGCTGGCCGTCGGCGTCGCATCGGTTCTGGTCGCCGCAGTTGTAGGCGTGGTCACCGGGCCGGTTTCCATACCCGTCTGGCATGTAGTCCTGGAGCTGGTCGACCGACTCCCCCTCGTGGACGTCGACTCCTCGCTGTCGGTCGCTGAACGGGCGATCGTCTGGGACCTGCGTGCCCCGAGGGTGGTGCTCGGCCTCCTGGTCGGAGCCCTTCTGGCCGGATCGGGTGCTGCCTATCAGGGGGTATTCCGCAACCCCCTGGCCGATCCCTACCTCCTGGGAATCGCCGCCGGAGCCGGCCTGGGCGCAACCATCGCCATCGTGGCCAGACTCCAGGACGCAATCGGCTTCATCGACCCGGTTCCGCTGGCGGCCTTCGCCGGAGCCCTCCTGGCGGTCGCAGCAGCCGGCACCCTCAGCGTCCGCCGGGGAAAGACCGGGTCGCCGGCCACCCTCATCCTCGCCGGTGTGGCCGTGGCCAACTTCTTCACCGCCATCCAGACCTTCATCCAGCAGCAGAACTCGGAGACCCTCCAGCAGGTCTTCGCATGGATCCTCGGGCGCCTATCGACCGCCGGCTGGGGAGAGGTGCGCCTTCTGGTTCCTTACGCAGCCATCTGCATGGCCGGCCTGCTGCTGTCGGTCGGTTCGCTGGACGTCCTGGCCGTCGGAGACGAGGAGGCCACGACACTCGGCCTCCGGCCACGAACCATCCGGAGGCTGGTGCTCATGACGGCGTCGTTGGGCGCGGCTGCGGCCGTGGCGGTCAGCGGCCTCATCGGCTTCGTTGGACTCGTCGTTCCCCACGCCGTTCGCATGGTCGCAGGATCCAGCCACCGACGGGTCATCCCGCTCTCCCTGCTCTTCGGCGCAGCATTCCTGGCCCTGGCCGACGTGGTCGCCCGAACGGTGCGGTCTCCCGCCGAGCTGCCCATAGGCGTAATCACCGCCTTCATAGGCGCACCGTTCTTCCTGCTCATCCTGCGACGACAGTCCACGGCATGAGAGCAGCAGACTGCTCCGTGCAGGTGGCATGGTCGGACGTCTCGGTGGTGCTCGGGAATCGGACCGTCCTCGACGGCTTCGACCTCTCCGTCACGGGCGGATCCTGGCTGGTGGTGATCGGACCCAATGGTGCTGGCAAGACGTCCCTGATGCGGACCCTCGCCGGCACCCTGCCCTATACCGGCACGGTCCGGATCGGAGACGATGACGCCAGCGGGATACAGAATCGGGAACGCTCCCGCCGACTGGCCGTGGTCCCCCAGCATCCCGTCATTCCCCCGGGGATCGGGGTGTTCGACTACGCCCTACTGGGTCGCTCCCCCCACCAGGGCCTGCGGTTCTCGGCCTCGGAAATGGACCGCAGCCGAACCCTCGAGGTCCTGCAGAGGTTGGAACTGGATGACTTCGTGGACCGGAGCGTGGACACGTTGTCCGGCGGTGAGCGCCAGCGGGTGGTGGTGGCGCGCGCCCTGGTCCAGGACACGCCGATCCTGGTACTAGACGAGCCCACCTCGTTCCTGGACCTCGGCCACCAACTTGAGGTACTGGAGCTGATCGCCGAACTCAGGACCGAGCGGTCCCTGACCGTCGTAAGCACCCTCCACGACCTGACGGTCGTGGGACAGTTCGCCGACAGGATCGCCGTACTGGACGGTGGTCGCCTCATCACGCACGGAACTCCGGCAGAGGTCATCACCCCCGGGATCATCGCCGACCACTGGGGGGTCCACGCCCACACCGAGGTCGACGAGGACGGTTCTGTGACGGTGACGGTACGACGCAGGCAGTCGACCTGAGGTCAGCCGGCCTGCCAGTCGACGCGGGGGCAGTCGGACCACAGCCGCTCCAGGTCGTAGAAGGCCCGGAACTCCTCGTCCAGGACGTGCACGACGAAGCCGCCGAAGTCCATCAGCACCCAGCGGTGGTCGTCACGACCCTCGACCCTGACCGGCTTCGGACCGTCCAGGATCGTCAGCTGGTCCTCGACCTCCTTGGCGATGGCCCGGACCTGTCGGGAGGTCACCGCGCTGGAGATGACGAAGAAGTCGGTTACCGAGATCACGTCGCCCACCTCGATGATGACGGTGTCCCGCCCCAGCTTGTCGTCTGCCGCTCTGGCCGCATGGCGGGCCCAGTCGGCCAGGGTGGGAACGTGGTCGTCCGCCGTGGAGCGGTCCGGGGAGGGCTGTGGCATCGGGCCGCTGAGGCTATCCGGCTGGCCGGAAGTCGGCTCCTATGACGACAGTCAGGTCGGCCACCGGACTGGCCATCTCGTCGAAGATCACACCGGCCCCCAGGAGCGCCGCCAGGGCGTTGGCCGCCTCTGCCTGGGCCGGGTCGCGGTGGATCACCCGGGTCTGGATCGCCCCGTCGTGGCGGTAGTTGCCCACCACCGCCAACTCCACACCGGCCCGCAGCACGGCTTCGCGGGCAGGGGCATCCAGCGACGGGTCGCCGGTGCCGTTCAGGAGTCGGACCGTGGGTAGCTGGCCCGGGACCAGCGGCACGGGGAACGGGAACATGGCGACCACCAGGTCGTCCAGCGCCGTCCCGTCGACCACCATCGAGGAGCCATCGACCGCCCACGGACTGGTGATGACCCTCACCGGACCGGTGGCCACCGTGACTAGCAGGTGGACCAGGTCCAGGTCGAGCGCCGGGAGGTTGGCTGCCGGGTCCCCGACCCCGATCTGGCCCATCCAACCGGTCCACCATTCCCGTTGCCGAGCCAGCCGGTCCATACCGCCGACATCGTCCACGAAGCCCAGGAGGTCGACGACCTCTGCCGGCGCCACGGCCACCGTTCCGGCTGGGAACCGCACCACCGATGTACCGTCGGCCGCCGTGGCCACGAGGTCCCCGGGTAGTTCGACCACTACCGCCGGCGAGGCACCGGCGAGGTTCTCCCACCGGGTGGGAGTCAACAGCGCAGTCCCGGTAACCCCCACGCCCATCAGTTCGGTCACCGACGCCCGGACCGTCTCGACTCCACCCTCGCGGTGGCGGTCGACCAACCGGCACGACTGCGCGGCGCATCCCGACGCGCTGGCCTCCGAGGGCACCAGGAGGACCGTGCCTCCACCTCCGGTCCGGTCGGTAGCGGCTATAACGACGACCTGAACCAGTTCGCCCGCGGCATCCTCGGTCACCACCAGCATGGACCAGGTCTGCTCCACGAACGCCTCGAAGCCTGGCGCGGACTGATCGGTGACCGCTTCGCGCGTCCTGCCCTCCTCGCTGTCCAGGATCGTGCCGAGGCCGTCCATCAGGAGCCATCCCGACCAAAGGACGAGAACCGCGACCACCGCCGGGAAGCCCCACCGCCAGCCTGCCGACAGGAGTGGTGCAGGCCGTCGCCGCTCCGGAGGCGACCCGTGGGCCATCTCCTCCGGGAGACCGTCGTCCATCCGTCCGTCGCTCACCGACCCACCCCGTACAGGCCGTGTGCCCGGATGATCTCCGCCACACCGCTCGGGACCGCGTCGCCCACCTCACCTGTAGCGGCGATGACCTCCCTGAGGTCGTTGCTGGCAAGGTCCGGGAAGGATCCCCCCAGGACCCGATGCTCCCAACCGGCCGGCGGTCGGCAGTCCTCGAACCCCGGTCGCTCCATGACCACGATCGTCGCACGTCGACGCAGTTCGTCAGGGCGCGCCCATGTGTCCAGCCCGGGGGCAATATCGCTGCCCAGCAGGAGGAACAGTTCGGCCCCGGCGTGCACCTCGCCATAGTGGGCCAGCGTGTCCGCGGTGTACGACGGCCCACCCCGCCGTATCTCCACGTCGTCCACCTGAATACCGTCCAGTCCGACCACGGCCTCCCGGGTCATGGCCAGGCGAACCTCTGGCGGTGAGACCTCCTCGGCGGTTCCGGCCATCGCCCCGACGGTCTTCTGCCAGGGATCGTTGGCTACCACGAAGACCACCATGTCGAGGTCGAGGGACCGACGGGCCTCCAGGGCGGCAGCCGTGTGTCCCAGGTGCGGGGGGTCGAAGGTTCCTCCCAGGATGCCGATCCGGCGCGGCGGGACGGGGGGCTCGGGGCCTGGCACGGACCGATGCTACTGACCGCCGAGCGGTCTTCCGGGCGACCCGCCTGCCGGAACTGCCCGTGACAGACCCGGCGTACACCCCTGTTGACCTGCACGGATGGCTCGGAGGCGGAGTATGCAGCCACAGTATGACGAACGTCATAGGAAACCGGGGTTCACAGCGCGCGCCATCTGTGCTTGACTATTAGCTAGACGAAGCCACCGGAAAGACGCATTGAACGGTTCGGATGGATCGTCGCCTTCCCTGAAATCCCCTCCCGGCAGCGGCGCGCGTCGTGGGCCAGAACGAATGAGATGTGAGCGAAAATGAGTGATTCCGTAGGCCAGTACCTGAACGAGATCGGCATGGTACCCCTCCTGAACGCCCAGGAGGAGCGGGAACTGTCCCAGATCATCGAGCGCGGCGCCGAGGCCCGCGCCAAGAAGGCGGCCGGTGAGTCCGACCGCCAGATCGAGCGGTCGATCAGGGCCGCTGCACGGGCCAAGGACCGCTTCATCCGGGCCAACCTCCGCCTCGTGGTGAGCGTCGCCCGCCGCTACCCCCTGCCGCCCGGCATGGAGCTGCTCGACCTCATCCAGGAGGGCAACCTCGGCCTCGAGCACGCCGTCGACAAGTTCGACTGGCGCAAGGGCTTCAAGTTCTCGACCTATGCCACCTTCTGGATCCGCCAGGCCATCGGCCGGGCACTCGACCAGAAGGCCAGCCTGGTGCGCCTCCCCGGCGACCGTTCGGCCAGCCTCCGGGCCGCCCTGCGGGCCGTATCCGGCAACGGCGACGAGTTGGACGAGGAGCATGCACGGCTGCACCGCCTGACCACCCCCACCTCTCTGGACCGGACCATCGGCGACGACGACAGCAACGAGTTGGTGGACCTGCTCCCCGACGCCGCTCCCGGGCCGGAGATCGAGGTCATGGCCATGGCCGAGAACGAGATGGCCACCCAACTGCTGGACGTCCTGGACTCCAGGGCCCGCTACGCCGTAGAGCAGCGCTTCGGCCTGACCGACGGTCGCAAGCGCAGCTACCGCGAGGTCGGCGAGGAATTGGGTGTCACCGCCGAGGCGGCCCGCCGCCTGGTCAAGCGTGCGGTGATCACCGTGCGGGACCGGGCCACCGAGGTCATCGACGCCGCCTGAACCCCAACGGGCCCTCCACCCGCCGCGGGCCATTTAAATCGCCCGCGGCCCCATGACGGGTCGCCCGTAGGCTGGATCCCGTGAGCACGAGCACCACCCCACGCCCTTCCACCGACTGGGATCCCCGCTCCTGGCGGGGTAGTGTCGCCCTCCAGCAGCCCCAGTGGCCGGATGCCGAGGCCCACCAGCAGGTGCTCGACCAGTTGGGCGTCCTACCGCCGCTGGTCTTCGCCGGCGAGTCCCGTGAGCTGACCGAGAGGCTGGCCGCCGTGGCCAACGGCGATGCCTTCCTCCTGCAGGCCGGCGACTGCGCCGAGTCCTTCGACACCGTCGCTGACTCCATCCGGGACCGACTGCGTGTCATCCTGCAGATGGCAGTCATCCTCACCTACTTCACCGGGGTACCGGTGGTGAAGATCGGTCGCATCGCCGGACAGTTCGCCAAGCCACGTTCCAGCGACACCGAGACCATCGACGGCATCGAGCTGCCGGCATTCCGCGGGCACATCGTCAACGACGTCGGCTTCACAGCCGGGGAGCGCACCGCCGACCCCGAGCGCCTCCTCACGGCCTACAACAGGGCCGCCGCCACGTTGAACCTCCTCCGGGCGTTCACCAAGGGCGGCTTCGCCTCCCTCTCGAGCGTCCACCAGTGGAACCGCGAGTTCGTCGCGGCCAGCCCCGCCGGCCAGCGCTACGAGGCCCTGGCCGACGAGATCGACCGGGCCGTGCAGTTCATGTCCGCATGCGGCATCAACAGCGACACCCTGACCGAGCTCCGCCAGGTCGACTTCTACACCAGCCACGAGGCTCTCCTCCTTGACTACGAGGAGGCGCTCACCCGTCAGGACTCCCTGACCGGCGACTGGTACGACTGCTCGGCCCACATGCTCTGGATCGGTGAGCGCACCCGTCAGCTGGACGGCGCACATGTGGAGTTCCTGCGCGGCGTCCGAAACCCACTGGGTTGCAAGGTCGGTCCAGCGGCTAGCACCGAGGAAGTCCTGGGCCTCTGCGAGGCCCTGAACCCCGACCACCAACCGGGCCGCCTCACGCTCATAACCCGCATGGGCGCCACCAAGGTCGTCGACCTCCTGCCTCCCCTGCTGTCAGCTGTCCGGGAGGCCGGCCACCCCGTGGTGTGGGTGTGCGATCCCATGCACGGCAACACGTTCACCGCCGACGACGGTCGCAAGACCCGCCACTTCGAGGACGTGCTGGCCGAGGTGTCCGGGTTCTTCGCCGCCCACAGGTACGTCGGCACCCACCCGGGCGGCGTCCACCTGGAGTTGACCGGCGACGACGTCACCGAATGCCTGGGAGGTGGAGCCGAGGTGGCCACCAGCAACCTGGGCGACCGCTACGAGACGATGTGCGATCCCCGGCTGAACGGCAGCCAGAGCATCGAGCTGGCCTTCCGCCTCGCCGAACTCCTTCGCAACGGAGACCGTTGACTGGACCCGCTCCGGAGCCACGCGTCGTGGCCGCCAGCCCTCAGACGAGGTTCTCGACGAAGCCCTCCAGTTGACGGAGGTTGCGCACCTCGTGCACGCCCTCACACCAGGTGCCGTACTCCCCCACGATCGAGTCCCCGGTGTCCCAGTAGGCCCTCGGTTCGGGGTTCAGCCAGAACACCTTGCGTGCCCGGTGCTGGAGGTCCTTGAGGATCCACGACTGCGAGGCGTGGTAGTTGTTCCGGGCGTCGCCCAGGATCAAGACCGTGGTCTTGGGACCCACGTCCTTGCCGTACCTCTCCCAGAAGACGCCGAAGGCGTGCCCGTAGTCGGAGTGCCCGTCGACCCAGACCACGTCGGCCTCGGTGTTGACACGGTGCACGGCCTCGCCGATGTCCTCCACCCCCTCGAAGAAGCCGGTCACCTCGTCCATGCCGTCAATGAACACGAACGACCTGACCTTGGAGAACTGGCCGCTGAGGGCGTAGACGAGGTGCAGGGTGAAGCGGGCAAAGGCGGCCACCGAACCAGAGATGTCAGCCACCACCATTATCTCCGGCTTTGCCGGGCGGGGGAACTTGAACTTGGGCTCGGCCGGCACGCCGCCGTAGCTCAGCGAGTGACGCATCGTGCTGCGGAAGTCCAGCGGACCCTTCCGGCCGTGCCGCCGCTTGCGAGCCAACCGGACAGCCAGCTTGCGGGTCAGCGGGTAGATGGCCTTGCGGAGGTTGGCCATCTCCTCCCGCGAGGCATGCATAAAGTCGACGTCCTCGGGTAGCGGCTTACGAAGGGTCCTGGCCATGGCCTCGACCCCCCGGTCGGCCACCAGGCGGCGGCGGATCTCGGCCTCTATCTCCTGCTTCAGGCGGTTCAGGCGGTCGCTGAACTCGTCCCGCTCGAGCCGCTGTTCCAGTGGGGTGAGCGGGGCGGGAGCCTCTTCCTGAGCCGCCTCCATGAGCCGGTCCAGCATCTCGTCGAGGTCCAGGTTCCTGAGCGTGCGGTACAGGTAGTAGGTGCCACCAACCGGCCGCCCCGGCTCCATCCCGGCGAAGCGCATCACGGCCTGCCGGGCCAGGGCGCGGAGCATCGCCTCGTCGCCGCCCATGAGCGCCCTGAAGAGCATCTCGGCCAACTGTTCGGGCGTGAGGGCCGACATGCCGCCACCACCGCCACCGCCGGCCTGCCCATCGCCGGGCATCGTCGCGTTCTCGTCGTCGTCCGAAGGGTCGCCCGACCCGGCACCGTCGACGATCTGGTACTCGGGGCCACGCAGTGAGAAGTAGACCTCGAACACCACCTCGAAGGCCCGCCAGTGGCTGTGGTTCTTGACCAGCGTGGCACCAAGGGCGTACTTGAACGCCTCGCGGTCCTCGATGGGGATGTGGGTGACCGCCTCCATGGCGTCCAGGTTCTCGGTCAGGCTGACCGGAAGCCCGGCGTTGCGAAGCTCGACGATGAAGCCGCTCAGGAGGTCCAGGAGCGGCTGGTCCGTCGGCGGAGCGGGAGCAGGGCCGGTGACTGTCACTGTCCGGACCGGGACGATCGCCTC
>Ga0207962_1000542_pt1 | contig 12576 bp, 11 predicted proteins | sample Knorr_S15_td_AAI_FD_185603 | JGI IMG/M metagenome (GOLD analysis project Ga0207962, IMG submission 185603) | Marine microbial communities from Southern Atlantic Ocean transect - Knorr_S15_td_AAIW_ad_750m_LV_A (SPAdes) (version 2) | ecosystem: Environmental > Aquatic > Marine > Oceanic | place... | reverse complement strand
TGCAAATCATCTTCCAGGACCCATTCGCCAGTCTGGATCCCCGGGTCCGGGTCGGGGCGTCTGTAGCCGAGCCACTAATGGTCCATAAGGTCGCCACTAGAGAACAGGCAGCGGACCAGGTGAGTCACCTGTTTGAATTGGTCGGTCTTGAACAATCAATGCTGAACAACTACCCCCACCAGTTCTCTGGTGGTCAACGCCAGCGAGTGTGCATCGCCCGAGCACTGGCGCTGAACCCCGAGCTAGTAATTGCTGACGAGGCCGTATCGGCCCTCGACGTATCGGTCCAGGCTCAGGTGATGAACCTGATGTTGGAACTCCAGCAGGAACTCGGACTGTCGTACTTGTTCATCAGCCACGACCTGGCCGTCGTCGAACGGATCGCCCACCGGGTGGCCGTCATGTACCTGGGCCAGATCGTTGAACTCGGTTCGCGCGAACAGATTTTCCGCGACCCGCGCCACTCCTACACGAAACGCCTCCTAAGTGCTGTACCAATCGCCGATCCCCGACAGCGCACCGAACGGACGCTGTTGACCGGTGAGATACCCAGCCCAGTCTGGCCGGCCGGCCAGAGCCCCGAGGTGGTCACTCACGCTGAGGTGGAACCCGGCCACCTGGTGGCCAACGAGTAGAAGCGAGAGCCGGCGCGACGCCTCGGTCAGTCCATCCCGTTGTGGTTGAACCGTTTCCTCAGCAGTCCGCCTGATCTCCCGGGGCCGCAGGCGCCGGCCGGTGGAGCACCCCTTCAACGAACTCCACCTCGGCGACCTCGCCGCCGGCAACCCGTCCAATGCCGTCGACCAGCATGCTGTAGTCGCCGTCCCCAGGAGGCGGAAACACCAGGGTGACCGGTCCGGGCTTGGTCAGGTTCCGGAGCGTTCCGCCACCCGGCGTGCACCGGAACGCTCTAGCGCTCGCGTCCCACACAACAGGGACGTGGACCACCTTGGCCGATCCGTCGACGTCCACCGTGACTAGGAAGGCCGCCGAGCCGTACTCCTCGAGACGGGCTGGAACGTCGTTGCCGGTGACCGGGATGCTCACGGCTGCACCCTAGGCCCGGTCCGGCGAGCTATCGATCCGGGTATCAGGTAGTTACTAAATAAGCGCTTCTGCAAGATTATTTGATAGTTTTTCTGGCATGCACCAGTTTCGGATGGGTGAGGCCGCCAACCTGTTGGGGGTTAGCCCGGACACCGTCCGCCGGTGGGCCGACGCCGGACGCCTGGCTACTGAACGGACCACCGGCGGCCACCGCACGGTGGCCGGCACGGAGCTGGCCCGCCTGGCCCAGGAACTGGCCGCCGAGGGCGGCTCCTCTGGGGAAGGCGCTGGAGGGGCAGCCCTGTCGGCCCGCAACCGCTTTACCGGGCTAGTCACCCGGGTAGTGCGCGACGGCGTCATGGCACAGGTGGAGATCCAGGCCGGGACCCACCGGGTGGTGTCCCTGCTGTCTGCCGAAGCGGTCGACGATTTGAGCCTGGAACCCGGAGTACTGGCGGTGGCCGTCGTCAAGGCCACCAACGTGGTGGTCGAACGCCCCCGTTGAGCCCACCACTTCCGCCATGCGCTTCCTTCCGGCCCTCGTCGTCGTGCTCGCCGTCACCCCGGCTACCGCAGCCTGTGCGGCCGACGACGCCAACCGGGTGACCGTGTTCGCCGCGTCGTCCCTGACTGACGTAGTCGATGACCTGGCTGAACGGTGGGAGGCTGCCGGCGGCCCCGAGGTAGTGGCGGTGCTCGGCGGGTCAAACCACCTGGCGGCCCAGCTTCGTGACGGCGCGCCGGCTGACGCGTTCCTGACCGCCGACGCGGACCTGCTGGACGGACTGCTCTCCGACCCGGCCCCGGTGGATCTGGTCCGGGGTTTCGCCTACAACCATCTGGTCGTCGCCATGCCGTCTGACGGACCGGGCTGGAATCCCGGAGACCTCCACAACCGGGACCTGGTCCTGGTGGCCTGCGCCCGGGGGGTGCCGTGTGGCGACGCAACCTGGGCCTGGTTCGGCGACCTGCCCGTCGACTCTTACGAGCCGAGCGCCCGGGCCGTCGTCACCCGTCTGGACCTCGGTGAGGCCGACCTAGGAATCGTCTACGCCACCGACGTGGCCGCCCGACCAGGGCTGGTCCAGGCATGGCCCCAGGACCCAGCCTGCCCCTGCGTCGCCTACGCGGCGGCAGCCCTCACCGACCGCGGGCGGTCCTTTCTGGCCTTCCTCGACACGCCGGTCGCGTGGGAGGTCCTGACCGACCACGGCTTCGTTACGGAACCGCCGTCGTGAGCCGGCCTCCGGTACGCGCACCGAGGCCGGTCCTGGCCGTGGCCGTCGTCGGCATCACCGTGCTAGCCCTCCCCTTGGTGGGCCTCGTCCAGCGGGCCCCGTGGACCTCACTGGGCGACCTGCTGGGCCGACGATCCGTGCTGGAGTCGCTCCGGGTCTCGCTCATCGTCAGCCTGGTGGCCGCCGGTGTGGTCTTGGTTCTCGGCACCCCCTTGGCCTGGGTCCTGGCCCGGGTGGAGGTGCCATTTCGGCGGCTAGTCCGGGCCCTCGTAGTCCTCCCCATGGTCTTGCCTCCAGTGGTGGGGGGCACGGCGCTCCTGTTCGCCCTGGGGCGCCGCGGCCTGGTCGGCCAGTGGCTGGACCGCTGGTTCGACGTGGCCCTGCCCTTCACCATGGCCGGGGCGGTGGTGGCCGCCGTGTTCGTGGCCCTCCCTTTCTACGTGGTGACAGTGGAGGGGGCGTTGCGGACCACTGGCGACGAGATGGAGGGCCTGGCCGCCACCCTCGGTGCCCCGCCGCTAACCGTCCTCCGGCGGGTCACCCTGCCCCGACTGGTCCCAGCCATGGGAGCCGGGCTGGCCCTGGCCTGGGCCCGGGCCCTGGGCGAGTTCGGGGCGACCATCACCTTCGCCGGGAACCTCCCTGGACGGACCCGAACCCTGCCGCTGGCCACCTTCCAGGCCCTGGAGTCGGACCCGGAGGCCGCCCTGGCTCTCAGCCTGGTGCTCCTGGCCGTCTCGTTAGCCGTCCTCGTGCCCACCCGCAACCGCTGGCTACCTACCCGGTGAATGGCCCGAGCGTGGACGCGCCGACCACCGCAACCACCGTCCCAACACCGGGGACCGCTGGGCCCCCACCGGCCGTGGACCTGGCCGGACACACGACGGTGGGTGACCTGACCCTCGACGTCCGCCTAAAGGTCCGACCCGGTGAGTTGGTGGCCGTGGTCGGACCCAACGGCGCCGGTAAGACCACGCTGTTGCGCCTGGTCGCCGGCCTGGTGGCGCTGGACGCCGGCTCCCTGTCTCTCGGGGGCCGGGTGGTAGACGACGCCACGTCGTCAGGCTTCGTGGCCTCTCACCGCCGCCGGGTGGGTTGGGTTCCCCAGGACCGCCTGCTGTTCGACCACCTCCCAGTGGCCGCCAACGTGGGCTTCAGTCCTCAGGCCACCCCCGAGCGGGTGGCCCACCTACTGGCCGAACTCGACCTCGCCGACCTGGCTGATCGGCGCCCTACCGACTGCTCGGGCGGCCAGGCCCAGCGAGTGGCCGTAGCCCGGGCGCTGGCCGGCGAGCCCGACGTTCTGCTCCTGGACGAGCCGTCCACCGCCCTGGACGCCGAGTCCCGTCGGCGGATCTACCACCTGCTGGACGACGGGGAGCGGCCGGCCACCCTCCTAGTGACCCACGACCCGGGCGAAGCTGCCGGGTTGGCCGACCGGGTGGTGGAGCTCGCTACCGGGCAGGTCGTCGGGGGCGCCCCGTAGGATCCCGGCGTGACCGACCCGCAGGATCCGACCGGCCGTCCAGCAGATGATCCTGAGCGGGCCCTAGACCGGTTCCGCCTGGACGGACGGGTTGCCGTGGTCACCGGCGCCAGCTCCGGGCTGGGCGAGCGGTTCGCTCGGGTGTTGGCTGGCGTGGGGGCCCGCGTGGTTCTGGCCGCACGACGCACCGAACGCATCGAAGCCCTAGCCGCCGCACTGCCCGACGCTCTGGCCGTCACCGTCGACGTGGCCGACGACGACGGCCCGCAAGATCTGGTCGACGCCGCCCTTGCCCACTACGGTCGCCTCGACGTGCTGGTCAACAACGCTGGCATCTCTCGGGTGGTCCCGGCCGTCGACGACGACCTTGCAGGCTTCCGCCACGAGCTGGCCGTCGACCTGGTGGCTCCCTACGAGTTGTCCCGTCGGGCTGCCCGGTGGTGGATCGCCGAGGATCATCCGGGCGTGGTGGTCAACGTGGGCTCCGTCCTGGGCGAGGTGTCCGGTGGTCGCCTCCGGGTCCCCGGCTACGCGGCGGCCAAGGGAGGACTCCACAACCTGACCCGGGAACTGGCCGTCCAGTGGGCCCGGAAGGGCATCCGGGTTAACGCCCTGGCCCCCGGCTGGTTCGAGACGGAGATGAACTCGGACGACATGTTCCACACCGACGCTGGCCTGGCCTACATCGGCGACGGGGCGGCCCTGGGACGTGGCGGCCGGAGCCACGAGTTGGACGGTGCGCTCCTGCTTCTGGCCTCCGACGCCAGCTCCTACCTGACCGGGCACGTGCTGCTGGTCGACGGTGGCTGGACGGCGTCCTGATTCGGCACCCTCCTGAGCTCCGACCGTTGGGCGCCCGTCTCGATTCGGTCCGTCTCGACGTACCCCTAGTTGGGATCACTCCCGAGGAGGCCGAGGGCCTCACGTAGGAACTCCAACTGCACTCGTAGCAGGTTCTCGGCTACGTCCACCTGGGGGGTCATGTGGGTCACCCCGGAGAGTGGCAGCACCCGGTGGGGGCGACCCGCCTCCAGTAGCGCCCGGGACAATTGCAGTGTGTGGGCGGCCAGCACGTTGTCGTCGGCCAGACCGTGGACCAGCAGGAGTGGCCGCTCCAACCAGGCCGCTTCCACGCACAGGTCGGTCCGGGCGTAGTTCTCTGGCTCGGTGGCCGGATCGCCTAGGTACCGCTCGGTGTAGTGGGTGTCGTAGAGCCGCCAGTCGGTGACTGGGGCCCCAGCCACTGCGGCGTGGAATACGTCGGGCCGACGCAGCACGGCCAGGGCGGCCAGGTAGCCGCCGAACGACCATCCCCGGATGGCCACCCGCCCCAGGTCCAAGCGCCTGTCCACGGCGGCAAGAGCCTGCAGGGCGTCCACCTGGTCTTCCAGGACTGGGCCGGCCAGGTCGCCGTGCACGGTCCGCTCCCAAGACGGTCCGCGACCCGGGGTGCCCCGCCCGTCGACCACTACAACGGCGAAGCCCTGGTCGGCGAACCACTGTGAGGTCAGGAACTGGCTACGGGCACGCTGGACCCGCTGCGCGTGGGGTCCGCCGTAGGGGTCCACCAGCACGGGAAGAGGCGAACCGTCGTGGCCCTCAGGAACCAGAACGGCGGACCGTAAGCTCCGGTCTCCGACCACGTGGAAGGTCGGCTCGGGGTGCACCACCGGCTCCTCGACATAGGACGCCACCTCGTGCCCACCCGGCCACACGGTGGTCGTGGACCCCTCCAGGCCGGTCGACGAAACGACCGTCACGCCTCCGCCCACCGCACCGGAGTGAATGCCTCCTCCTGTGGCTACCGGCTGGACCGTGCCGTCCCGGCGAACCCGCACTAGGTCTACGTCGGTGGGATCCGTCGAAGCCCGTACCACCACTGCGTCGCCGTCGATTCCTACCACTGAGCGGATATGCAGGCCGTCGGGCGACACGGCCAGACCGTCCACTACCAACCGGGTGGTGCCCTCCCGGGGTTCTACGGTGACGAGCGCCCCGTCCCACCACCGAAGCGCCCCTGGGACCAGGTCTACCCAGTGGTCATCGATCATCCGGTGACGCTCGGAGACGGCACCGGAGACTGGGTCCACCTCCCACACGACGACCGTGCGCTGGTCTCGGGACTGGGCAACGACTAGGGGCGGCCCCCCGGTAGTCCACGACACATCGGTCAGATACTCGAGGGATCCGCCAGCGCTCCAGTCCACGGCGGTCGTGGCGCCGTCCAGACCCACCACCGACAGGCCAACCTCGGCGTTGGCCGTGCCGGCCGCTGGATATCGGATGGCTCGGGGTGGCGACGACGGGTCCACAGGCGACGAGATCCACCACTCGGCCACCGGGGCCACGTCTACTCGTGCCACAAGGAGGTGGTCACCGTCCGGCGACCACCAGTGCCCCCGGGACCGACCCATCTCCTCGGCGGCCAGGAACTCGGCTGAACCCCACGAGACGGTTGGCGAGACGCCACCAATCAGGCGCCGGTCACCTCCCGAGCCGGTGATCCGCAGCGACGGGCCCGACACGTAGGTCACCGACGCGCCGTCGGGTCTGATCCTCGGATCGACGGCGTCGCCGGTGCACTCCAGTTCGGCCACCAGGACGTCACCGCCGGTCGCCGGATCGGGAACCTCAACCAGGAACACCCGGCCGTCCAAGACGAAGCAGGCCCGCGACAGGTCGCCCAGGGCGTCGTAGGCCACAATCCCCGACCCTGACTCCCGGAACCGTTCCCGCCGGGCCCGCTCGGCATCAGGCAACAACGCCGGGTCGTCGCTCCCAAGGTCGGTCGGATCGGCCACCACCCGCTCGTGACCGGTCGCCGGGTCTAATAGCCAGAGGGCGTGCACCGGGTCGTCACCAGCCCCCGAGCGGAGGAACAGAACCCGTGAACCATCGTCGGCCACCCGGAAATCGCGGGGAGCCCCGCAGGTAAACCGACGGGTCCGGGCGTACTGCCGAGGGAAGCTCTCCTGCGGATCGTCCACCCGCTGAGACTAGGGGCGTACGCGTATTTGTCTTGCAGCCCCACTCCGGGATTGGCGACCAGTCTGAGTCGCTGGGACTATGCCCCGTCGAGCCGACAATCTGGAGGACTCACCATGCAACTCGGCCTGAGCCTCGGCTACTGGGGCGCCCAGCCACCGACCGACCTGGTTCCAACAGTCCAGGAGGCCGAACGTCTGGGCTACGACGCCGCCTGGACCGCCGAATCGTGGGGCAGCGATGCCTTCTCTCCGTTGGTGTACCTGGCCGCCCACACCAAGCGGATCCGGCTCGGCACCGGCATCGTCCAGATGGCAGCTCGTACCCCTACGGCTACCGCCATGCACGCCGTAACCCTGGACCACCTGTCCGGGGGTCGACTGGTTCTGGGCCTCGGTGTCTCCGGCCCACAGGTAGTGGAGGGCTGGTACGGACAGCCCTCTGACCGGCCCTTGGCCCGTACCCGCGAGTACGTCGAGGTGCTTCGCCGGGCCTTTCAACGCGAAGGCCACCTGTCGTTTGACGGCGAGTTCTACCAGCATCCTTACGTCGGTGAGGGCTCGACTGGGCTGGGCAAACCACTGAAGGTCATGGTCCACCCGCTACGGGCTGGCATCCCGATCTTCATCGGGGCCGAGGGGCCGAAGAACGTCGCCCAGACGGCCAAGATCGCCGACGGCTGGCTTCCCCTCTACTACTCGCCATACCGACCCGAGGTGTATTCCGAGCAATTGGCCTACGCCCCGGAACACTTCGAGGTGGTACTGAACATCTCGATCACGGTGACCGAAACGAACTCCGATGAGGACCTGGCGGCGGCGCTCCTCCCCGTCAAGGGGATGCTCGGCTTCTACGTGGGCGGTATGGGAGCGAAGGGACAGAACTACCACACCAGACTGATGGCCCGGATGGGATTCGAAGAAGAGGCTTTACGAATCCAGGACCTATTCCTCGATGGACACCGCGACGAGGCGATCGCCGCTGTACCTGACCTCTTCGCAGACGAGATCTCACTGGTCGGCACCCCTGACCGGATCCGTGATCGACTGACCGCCTTCGAGGGCAGTCCGGTGACCATGCTGAACGTCGCCCCCGGAACAACGGACCGGCTCCGGCAGGTCGCCGAGATCGTCCTCGGCTAACCCGACTCGGGTGGCGCGCCGAGACCAGAAATCGCTGCCGATCCGTGCTGGTTGCTGATACCAACGCGTGTAGTTTCCGCGCCGTGCCAACGGGCCGGGGGGCGACCATCCGTGCGGCGGTGAGCCGCGGTGTCGGCCTCCCGCCGAGCATCGAGAACCTCCACCTGGACGCGCCCGGACCCGACGAGGTGCGCGTGGTGGTCGAGGCCTGCGCCGTCTGCCACTCAGACCTCAGCTACGTAGACGGCACCTGGGCCACCGACTTCCCCTTAGTGCTGGGTCACGAGGCATCCGGTCGGGTGGCAGACGTGGGTCACGGGGTGCACGACCTCTCCACCCACGACCCAGTGGTCGTGTCGCTGGTGCGGACCTGCGGAGAATGCCGGGCTTGCCGAAAGGGACACGAGGTGGCCTGCACCGGGAACCTGTCCCTGAACGACCGCAGCCCGCTGTCTGACGCAGATGGCAACCGCATCCCCCAGGGGCTAAACGTGGCCGCCTTCGCCACCCAGGTCGTGGTCCACCGGTCCCAGGTGGTGCGCCTCCCCGACGGCTTCGACCTGGTCGAAGCTTCACTACTGGGGTGCAGTGTCCTGACCGGGTCCGGGGCGGTCACCAACACGGCCCGAGTGGGCCGGGGCGACGCGGTCATCGTGGTCGGATGTGGCGGGGTGGGCGTGGGCGCCATCCAGGCGGCCCGGATCGCCGGGGCCGAACCGATCCTGGCCGTAGATCCGGAGGCCGACAAGCGGAAGGCCGCCCTCGGCTTCGGCGCCACCCACACCGTGGACCCGATCGGCGACGACGTGGCGGTGGCTATTCGGTCGGCCACCGGAGGCCGCCTGGCCGACCACCTGCTGGTCACCACAGGGGCGCCGGCCGCCCTGGACGGCGTCATCGACCTGCTGGCCCCCATGGGCCAGCTGGTGATAGTCGGTATGCCCGGCGACGACGTCACCATCGACGTGGCCCCCAGCTGGCTGGCCGCCGCCAACAAGTCGATCCTGGGATCCAAGATGGGTGGTGCCAGGGTCTCCGTCGACGTACCTGCCCTCCTCGACCACCACCGGGCCGGTCGCCTGGACCTGGGCGGCATGGTCTCCACCACCCACCCGCTGGACGAACTGGAGGAGGCCTTCGGCGAGGTCCGCCGGGGTGAGGTACTCCGTACGGTGATCCTGCCCAACGGATCCGGCGATCGGGACCCCGCCGATGCCTCGGGGGTTCCGGTATGAGGGTGGCCGGCGTCGAGACGTTCGTGGTCGGCAACCCACCGCCCCGCCACGGCGGCCGCTACTTCCTGTTCGTGCAGCTGACCACCGATGACGGAATCGTCGGCGTCGGCGAGGCCTACGTGGCTACCGTCGGACCCCACCTGGTGGCCGACATGCTGGTCGACGTGGCCGACCGCCACCTGGTGGGCCGCAGCCCCTTTGACGTGGAGGCGTTCTGGCGTCGGGCCTACGGCAGCGGCTACGCCCTGCGCCCTGACCCCACTCTGTGCGGCGTCCTGAGCGCCCTGGAGATCGCCTGCTGGGACATCATCGGCAAGGCCACTGGGCGGCCCGTCTACGACCTGCTGGGAGGCCGGGTCCACGAGGGGCTCCGCTCCTACACCTACCTGTACCCCGAGGGCGGCGACGCCTACGACCCTCTGGACGGGCCCAACCTCTACACCGACCCCGACCTGGCCGCCGAGGCCGCCGTCCGAGCGGTAGAGATGGGTTTCACCGCCGTCAAGTTCGATCCGGCCGGCCCCTACTCCGTCTACGACGGCCGCCAACCGTCTCTGGAACGGCTAGACCTCTCCGTGCGCTACACCCGGGCCATCCGCGAGGCGGTCGGCGACCGGGCAGACCTGCTGTTCGGAACCCACGGACAGTTCACGCCGTCCGGCGCCCTGCGGTTAGCCCGCCGCCTTGAGGCCTACGACCCACTCTGGTTCGAGGAACCGGTACCCCCTGACGACCTCGAGGGCATGGCCCGGGTGGCCGCCGGTACCACCATCCCGGTGGCCACCGGCGAGCGCCTGACTACGGTGTCCGAGTTCGCCGCCGTCCTCCGGGCCGGCGCCGCGTCGATCCTGCAGCCTGACCTGGGGCGCAGCGGTGGGATTCTGCAGGGCAAGAAGATCGCCTCGGTGGGCGAGGTCCACCAGGCGCTGCTAGCCCCCCACTGCTACTGCGGGCCGGTAGTAGCAGCCGCCAACATCGCCCTGGCCACCTGCTCGCCTAACTTCCTGATCCTGGAGTCCATCGACCGCTGGGACGGCTTCCACGCCGACCTCCTGCAGACCCCCATCCGCTGGGAGGACGGCATGGTCATCCCGTCGACGGAGCCGGGCCTTGGCGTGGTGCTGAACGTCGAGGTGGCCCGGGCCCACCCGTACGAGGGCAACGAGCTGCACCTCACTCCTGAGAACGATCCGATACCCGTCCGGGAGGACCTGTGAGCGGACCCCGCTGGTCCGCCGGAACCGGTTCGATAGACGACGAGGAGACACCGGTGACCGGAGACAACCTGGGAACGGGAAGGCACCAGTGACCGAGGGGCGACGAGGACGCCTCAGCGGGCGGACCAGGACACGCGACGTGGTGGCCGAACAGCCACCGTGGACCCAACCTCGCCTCCCGTTCGAACCGCTGCGGGGCGTCTCCGACGATGAGCTGGAGGCCATCCACGAGGCCTCGCTGAGAGTCCTGGCCGAGACCGGTATCGACTTCCTGGACGAGACGGCCCGGCGCCAGCTGGTCGATGTCGGCTGCCGGGTGGATGGCGACCGGGTGAGGTTTGACCCGGACTTGGTCATGCACTTGGTCTCCACCGCCCCGGCCGAGTTCACCATGCATGCCCCCTCCCCGGCCCGGAATCTCCACATGGGCGGCGACGTCCTCACCTTCACCAGTGTGGCTAGCCCGCCGTTCGTCACCGGCCTGGGACGAGACCGCCGGGACGGCAATCGCGACGACTACCGGAACCTCATCAAGCTGGGCCAGGTGTTGAACGCCGTCCACACCGTGGCCGGCTACCCGGTGGAGCCCATGGACCTCCACCCGTCGGTCCGCCACCTGTACGCCACCCACGACATGCTCACCCTGTCGGACAAGGTTCCGTTTGTCTACAGCTTGAGTCGCCAGCGCAACCTCGATGCCATCGAGATGACCCGCATCGCCCGGGGTGCCGACCACGACGCCATGGATGTGGAGCCATCGCTCTACTCGGTGATCAACGCCAGCACCCCGCTGCGATACGACACAGTGATGCTCCACGGCATCCAGGAGATGTCGGCCCGTAACCAGTGCATCGTCATCACCCCGTTCACCCTGGCGGGGGCCATGGCCCCGGTGACAGTGGCCGGTGCCCTGGTGCTCCAGAACGCCGAGGCCCTGGCCGGCATCGCTTACACCCAGGTGGTGCGGGCTGGAGCCCCGGTGATCTACGGCGGCTTCACCTCCAACGTGGACATGCGGTCGGGCGCTCCGGCATTCGGCACCCCCGAGTACTGGAAGGCCTGCCTCATCGGCGGGCAGTTGGCCCGCCGCTATCGCGTGCCTTACCGGTCGTCCAATGTCAACGCTTCGAACAGCGTGGACGCCCAGTCGGCCTACGAGAGCGTGTTCGCCCTCTGGGGGGCCGTCATGGGCGGCGTCAACCTGCTGTTGCACGGCGCCGGGTGGCTGGAGGGTGGCCTCCTGGCCTCCTACGAAAAGATGGTTATCGATGCCGACCTCCTGAACATGGTCATAGCCATGCTGGAGCCGGTAGTCATCGACGACGCCGCCCTGGCCGTCGAGGCCATCGCCGAGGTCGGGCCGGCCGGGCACTTCTTCGGGATCCAGCACACCCAGGACCGGTACGCCACCGAACACTTCCAACCCATGGTCTCGTCGTGGGCCAACTTCGAGACCTGGGACGAGGGCGGACGGATCGAGGCCCACCAGCGGGCCGAGGCCCTGGCCCGCACCCTCGTCGACGCCCACCAGGAACCGCCCATGACCGCAGACCGTCGAGCCGCCCTCGACGACTTCGTGGAACGTCGGGTCGCCGAGGGTGGCGTCGAGACGGACTACTGACCGGAAACGCGGGAGGGCACGGTTGACATGGGGGGACTCCCCGACGAAGCACAGGTGGTGGTGATCGGTGGTGGCGTGGTTGGCGCCAGCGTGCTGTACCACCTCGCCCAGGCTGGCTGGACAGACGTGATCTTGATGGAACGACGGGAGTTGACCGCCGGATCCACCTGGCACGCCGCGGGTGGCATGCACACCATCAACGGAGACCCCAACGTGGCCGCCCTCCAGCGGTACACCGTGCAGCTCTACGAAGACCTGGAGAAGGCCTCCGGCGTGTCCTGTGGGGTCCACTTGACCGGCGAGGTGATGCTGGCCGACGACGAGGACCGCATGGACTGGCTGCGCATGGCCCATGCCCGCGGCCGCTACCTGGGCATGCAGACCGAGCTGATTTCGGTGGCCGAAGCCAAGGAGAAGATTCCCTTCCTGGTCGAGGACCACTTCGTGGGGGCTCTCTGGGACCCGGTGGGCGGCCACGTCGACCCGTCGGGCGTCACCAACGCCTACGCCACGGCAGCCCGGCTGGCCGGAGCCGAGGTCCACCGCAACACCTGGGCCCACGACATCGTGTCCCGCCCCGACGGCCGATGGGACGTCGTAACCGA
>Ga0207962_1000537_pt1 | contig 12656 bp, 10 predicted proteins | sample Knorr_S15_td_AAI_FD_185603 | JGI IMG/M metagenome (GOLD analysis project Ga0207962, IMG submission 185603) | Marine microbial communities from Southern Atlantic Ocean transect - Knorr_S15_td_AAIW_ad_750m_LV_A (SPAdes) (version 2) | ecosystem: Environmental > Aquatic > Marine > Oceanic | place... | reverse complement strand
CCTGAATTAAAAAAATGGATGACTAATTCACCGATGCTGGTAAGGGTTTATCATGATGCCAGCACGGCCGAGGTTGTATCTTATCAAGGGCATCGAAATTTGAGGCCCCGTTACTCGCAGCCAAATCCCAAAATGTATCACGCCGATGAAAAAATGCAGGTTAACAAGTTTTTAGGTGAATGCTTAACACACTGTCTAAAGGCAGGAAGAAGCGCAAATGTACCAGAGCTATTGTTTAAGATATAAAAAGCCCACAAGGTAGTCATGACCAGGTTGGCTGCAAGAAATACTATTTCCCTACTGCACATAACTGATACTCATCTTTTCGGTAGCCCTGAGGGCACCTTGTTGGAAATTAATACTCACAATAGTCTGAATCATGTCGTCAATATTGTGAAACAGAATGAGACTGAAATTGACTTTATAGTGGCCACTGGGGATATAGCCCAAGATGCGTCGGAAGAAGCCTATAAGAGCTTCATGAATATCATGGGAGATTTAGATATCCCTTACCGGTGGATACCAGGAAATCATGACGATCTCAGCATGATGGAAAAAGTTGCTTATGGAGCTGGCATCTATGAAAAACTGGTACAGATCAATAATTGGCAAATTCTTTTTCTCAATACTAGTGTCTCGGGACAGGTATATGGCAATTTGTCAGCGGATGAAATAGAGTTTCTTGAAAGCAGTCTGCAGGCGGTTGAGTCTGATGTTTCGGTTGATCATTGCATGATTTGTTTACACCACAATCCGATCAAAGGGAATGCTGGCTGGATGGAAGGAATTGGTTTAAAAAATGGGGAAAAGTTTTTCCAGATCATTACTCAGTTTCAAAAACCCAAATGTGTGGTTTACGGCCATGTTCACCAAGGGCTTGACTATGTTCACGAATCAATCCGTTGTCTGTGTACTCCGTCCACCTGTATCCAGTTCAAACCAAACGTTGCCCATTTTACACTGGATAAGGCCAATCCTGGCTATCGGATATTGAAGCTATCTGAAGACGGCAGTATCGATACCAAAGTGATACGTGTTACTGAGTTTACTTCCCAAGTAGACTGCGGCCGTTCGGAGTATTAATTGTCCCGACAAAGCTTCTGTCTATACCTACACGGGTTTCTCAGTTCGCCATTGTCCAAGAAGGCTCAACAGACTATTGAATTCTGTAATCGATCTGAGAGGGGGTCCCAGATATGTGTTCCTGAGATTAAGAATGGTCCAGTTGACACGATTAAGGAACTTCGAACAATAATTGATGTGCACAAAGGAATGGACATAATGCTCATAGGAAGTTCACTTGGCGGGTTTTATGCTACTTTTCTGTCAGAGGAATATGATTTGCCCGCGGTGCTTATCAATCCTGCTGTTCGGCCTTTTGATTCTCGTGAGGCTCTACTCGGAGAGCATAGAAACTATTACTCGGATACTATTCATTCTGTAACTGAAGATCACTTGGATGAATTGCTACAACTCGAGAGGTCCCCACTAATGAATCCTGATAATTTCTGGGTTTTGTTGCAGACCGGTGATGAGGTTCTCGATTATCGTCTAGCAGTAGAGAAGTACGGTGAAAAAAATTGCTTAGTCCGCGAAAAAGGAAGCCACAGTTACGATAACTTCGAGGGTGAATTGCCAGCAGTCTTCGAGTTTTTACTATCAAGTATTGGCCAATCTGTGCGATAAGGTGTTATTCATCTGCAGTAAAGTTTCGTCCCTCTGGTTCACGCAAAATAGATGACAAACAGCTATAACGCCGACGCGATAGAAGTATTGACCGGGCTGGATCCGGTGCGGAAACGCCCGGGCATGTACACTGATACAACACGCCCGAATCACCTGATACAAGAGGTGATTGATAACAGCGTCGACGAGGCCCTGGTGGGTTTTGCTCGCACTATTACTGTTACGTTAAGCTTGGATGGTTCCATCGAAGCCAGTGATGATGGCAGAGGCATGCCAGTGGACAAACACAAGGATGAGGAAGTAAGTGGTGTAGAACTTATTCTCACGCGCCTTCATGCTGGGGGAAAATTCTCCGACAAGAATTACCAGTACTCCGGAGGTCTGCACGGTGTCGGTGTTTCTGTGGTAAACGCGCTGTCGGAATATCTCGAGGTAACGGTCAAACGGGACGGCAAAGTCTATTCCATGAAGTTTAAGGGAGGAGAGAAAGTCTCGGAATTGAAGGCCATTGGCACAGTAGGTAAACGCAACACCGGTACCACCGTAAAATTTCTTCCCGACGGTAAGTACTTTGACTCTGTCAACATTTCCATCCCTAAGCTTAAGCATGTACTCAGGGCGAAAGCAGTGCTCTGTTCTGGGCTCAAAGTAGTATTCATCGACAATACCGCTTCTAAAGGAAAAGCCCAAAGTGAAGAGTGGTGTTACGAAGACGGATTAACCGATTATCTTACCTTCGCAACGGCAGTGTACGAAACTCTGCCACAAGAACCTTTTATAGGGTCGATTCAGGGGAATGATGAAGCTGTGGACTGGGCCATTCAGTGGCTACCCGACGGTGGGGAAGTTATGGCGGAGAGCTATGTTAACCTGATTCCCACCCCCCTTGGTGGCACTCATGTAGGTGGTCTGCGTACAGGATTAACGGATGCCCTGCGGGAGTTTTGTGAATTTAGGAACCTTTTACCGCGAGGGCTCAAGTTATCCCCGGACGATGTTTGGGGAAATTGTTGTTACGTACTTTCATCTAAGCTGATGGATCCGCAATTCTCGGGGCAAACAAAAGAGCGGCTGTCTTCGCGGCAATGCACGGGTTTTGTCGGAGGTGTTGTCAAAGATGAATTCAGCATATGGTTGAACCAACATACCGATGAAGCCGAAGCAATCGCGGAGCTGTGCATAAGTAACGCCCAAAGTCGGCTGAAGGACAGCAAGAAAGTAGCACGCAAGAAGGTTACGTCTGGACCAGCGCTGCCGGGTAAGCTTGCGGACTGTTCGACAGAGGATGCGATGGCTGGAGAGCTTTTCCTGGTAGAAGGGGATTCAGCTGGTGGTTCTGCCAAGCAGGCCAGGGACAGGGAGTTCCAAGCTATCATGCCGTTACGCGGAAAAATTCTGAATACCTGGGAAGTGGATTCGAGTGAGATTCTTGGCTCCCAGACAGTACACGATATTGCCATAGCTTTGGGCATTGATCCCTTGCCTAGTAAAATCGAGGGATTGCGATACGGTAAGATCTGCATTCTCGCTGATGCTGATTCCGATGGTTTGCATATCGCTACGCTACTTTGCGCATTATTCGTCAAGCACTTCAGGCCAATTGTGGAAGCTGGCCACGTGTTTGTTGCAATGCCACCGCTATTTCGTATTGATATAGGCAAGGAGGTGTTTTATGCCCTCGATGAAGACGAGAAAAAAGGCATCTTGGATTCCATCGCTGCTGAAAAGAAAACTGGTAAAATCAATGTGCAGCGATTTAAGGGGCTGGGTGAAATGAATCCTATGCAACTTCGCGAGACTACGATGGCTCCCGACACCAGGAGATTGGTGCAGTTAACCCTCGAAGAAGATGCTTTGGATAAGAAGAAAACCGGTACCTTTGCAATAATGGATATGATGTTAGCTAAGAATCGTGCCCCTGATCGCAAGGAATGGCTCGAAACGAGCGGAAACCTAGCGAACATAGCAGAATAGAACTGAGCGAAGACTAAGACATCAATGAACCGAGATATAACAGTTAACGAAGACGGCGTCGAACAGATAGCTCTGAAGAACTACACGCAACAGGCCTATCTCAACTACTCCATGTATGTCATCAACGACCGAGCGCTTCCCAGTCTCGGCGATGGTCTAAAACCAGTACAGCGAAGAATTGTCTACGCAATGTCCGAACTGGGGCTCAAGGCTGCAGCCAAGTTCAAGAAATCAGCTCGAACCATCGGTGATGTTATTGGCAAATTCCATCCTCACGGTGATGCCGCTAGTTATGAAGCCATGGTGCTTATGGCCCAGCCCTTCACCTATCGTTATCCATTGGTGGACGGGCAGGGTAATTGGGGGTCCCAGGACGACCCCAAATCTTTTGCCGCGATGCGCTATACCGAATCGCGTTTGCGGGGTTATGCCGACGTGCTGTTGGGTGAACTGGGCCAGGGTACAGTTGACTGGAAACCCAATTTTGATGGCACACTCGAAGAACCCGAGATATTGCCAGCTCGCTTGCCTAACGTCTTGCTAAACGGCGGAAGTGGAATCGCAGTTGGCATGGCAACGGACATTCCTCCCCATAATCTGAATGAAGTTGCCAAAGCTTGCGTCCATTTACTAGACAACCCTAAAGCGACCGTCGCTGACATCTGCAAATATATCAAGGGCCCCGATTTTCCTACCGAAGCTCACCTCATTACACCTAAAAAGGAAATACTGGAAATCTATGAGAATGGCAGGGGATCTCTAAAACTAAGGGCAACTTATGTTGTTGAAAATAACGAAATAATAATTGCCGCGTTGCCTTATCAGGTGTCTGGCGCCAAGGTGCTTGAACAAATTGCTACCCAGATGCAAAAGAAGAAACTACCAATGATAGTGGATTTACGGGACGAATCAGACCATGAGAACCCAACTCGTATAGTGGTTATTCCTCGTTCCAACCGGGTCGACTGTGATGCTCTCATGTCACATTTGTTTGCTACGACGGACCTGGAGAAGAATTATCGTGTCAATTTCAACATGATTGGTATTAACAAGCGACCGCAAGTGAAGGATATTCGGGTGCTGTTAAAAGAATGGCTTCAATTTCGTATAACGTCTGTTGAGCGCCGCCTGCAGTTTCGTCTTGACAAGATCCATGATCGTTTGCATATCCTTGACGGGCTCTTGGTTGCTTATCTGAATATCGAAGAAGTGATTAAAATAATTCGGAACGAAGACAAGCCCAAACCCTCGTTGATTAAAAAATTCAAGATTTCCGAGCGTCAGGCCGAAGCGATTCTGGAACTTAAATTACGCCAGTTGGCCAAACTGGAAGAAGTTAAGATTAAGGCTGAACAGAAAGAGCTTGATCAAGAAAGAAAAGCACTAGAGTTACTGCTTAGTTCCTCAGCTAGGCTAAAGACATTCATCAAAAAAGAGATCAAGGCTGATGCTGAAAAATTCGGTGATGAGCGAAGAACGGAGATAGTCGAACGGAGCGAGGCCAAAGCATTCAGTGAAACTCAATTACTCACCACAGAACCAGTAACCATTGTTTTGTCAGAAAAAGGCTGGATGCGTTCTGCCAAAGGCCACGATGTTGATCCGCCATCTCTTCAGTACAAATCCGGTGATGGTTTCAAAATTGCTGTCCGCGGGAAAAGTAACCAGATGGCTGTCTTCTTGGACTCGACCGGGCGGGCGTACACGCTTGCTGCCCACAGTCTTCCTTCAGCACGTGGGCAGGGTGAGCCGGTATCCGGTCGAGTTAATCCGCCTCCCAGTGCGACGTTCGAAGGGGTTGTTATCGGGGATGATGACAGAGACATTTTGCTGGCCAGTGATGCGGGATATGGGTTTATCGCCAAAATGGGGGATCTAGTCAGTAAGAACAAGTCAGGTAAAGCCATCCTGAAATGTTCCAAAAACTCGAAAGTTTTGCCTGCTTGCATGGTTGTTGACCATGGAAAGGACCTTATTGTAGCTGTCAGTAATGAAGGCAGGATGCTGGTATTCCCAATCAGGGATCTTTCGCGCCTAGCCAAGGGGAAAGGTAATAAAATTATTGGAATTCCCAGTGCTCGGGTAGCAGAGCGCGTTGAATTTGTTGCGGCACTCGCGGTGCTTTCCCCTGAAGATACTCTGGTTGTGCATGCCGGTCGACGGCATCACAACCTCAAGCCCTCAGATCTTGAACATTATCGAGGGGAACGCGGTCGTCGAGGGAACAAATTACCGCAAGGCTTCAGAAACGTAACCCGAGTTGAAGTATTGCAAAAGGTCGAAGAAAAAGAGAAAGCTGAGTAATTAATCATCAGAATACATAGTAAAAAGCTGGATTGTACCGTATGTCGTGTAATGGCTCCCGGCACAAAGCTGCGCAGCCCTCATTATTCAACTCTAGGATGCGCAATAATTCCTTTGGATCTGTAATCACATCGGATAATATCTCTTGCCATTTTTTGGGCATCTCGGGCTTAATCAATGAAACCACTGCTTGATTCATTACTTTGTGCTAATACCGAGTATAAACTCGAATGCAAGAAAACTGGCGAATCATAACAACAAAAGCCAAGATACACATTGATCAATGTAGCAGCGTGAGGGAACAAATGACGAGTTACGCGACAAACGAATTTAAGGCAGGTTTAAAAGTGTTGGTGGAAGATGAGCCCTGTTCTATTCTTGAGAACGAGGTCGTGAAGCCTGGCAAGGGTCAGGCATTCAATCGCGTAAAGTTTAGGAATCTACTCAATGGTCGTGTCTGGGAACGTACTTACAAGTCCGGAGAATCCATAAAAGGTGCTGATGTTATGGAAACCAACATGGAATACTTGTATGAAGACGGTGAATTTTGGCATTTTATGAAAACCGACGAAAGTTATGAGCAGGTAGCAGCTGATGCGAATGCGATTAATGAAGCGAGAAATTGGCTCAAAGAACAAGACGTTTATCAAGTTGTTCTTTGGAATGACGCACCTATTTCAGTGATTCCGCCAAATTTTATTGAGCTAGAGGTGACTGATACCGATCCCGGGTTGAAAGGCGATACAGCGCAGGGCGGCACCAAGCCTGCTACTTTGAGCTCCGGTGCGCTAGTGAAAGTTCCCTTATTTATTAATATCGGTGATGTTCTGCGAATTGATACGCGGACAGGGGAATACCAGAACCGTGTTAATAAGTAACTGTTAGGCGATATAGCCTATGGTTAACTGGAAACCAGGAACCAGCACCGAAACACTTCACTTGCGTGCCAAGCTACTCGTTGAAATTCGGCAGTTTTTCGCTGAACGAGGCGTCCTTGAAATAGACACTCCATTGCTGGCCCCATACACGGTAACTGACGTTTATATTCAGTCATTAGAGACTAAATTATCCAATAGCCCGGTTGCAGCGCCTTACTTCTTGCAGACCTCTCCCGAGTTCGCCATGAAGCGATTGTTAGCGGCAGGCGTAGGATCGATTTATCAAGTCTGTAAGGCTTTTCGACAAGGGGAAACCAGCAAGGTACATAACCCAGAGTTTACGATCCTGGAATGGTATCGGACAGATTATTCTATGATACAACTAATGGATGAAGTGGAGTCACTAATCTGCCAGCTACTTAACTTTAGTCCTATGCCGCGTCTTTCCTATCGGCAGCTATTCGATCAGTTCCTGAGTATAAATCCCCATACCGTTACTGGGGAGGAGCTGCGGAAAATCGCTGAAAGCCACATAGAATTGAACGACGACTCTTTAACAGATACGGATTACTTGCAGTTATTAATGAGTGCCTGCATCGAGCCAAAAATGCCCGAACACTGCTTTGTCTATGATTACCCAGTGCCGCAAGCAGCTTTGGCGGCGGTAGAAAAGAATAAATACGGAGAACCGGTGGCTAAACGTTTCGAACTATATTGCCAGCGTATGGAGTTGGCCAATGGCTACTACGAATTGACCAACCTCGAAGAACAGCTAGTTCGATTCGAATCTGACCTGAATGCTCGTAAGAATCTCCAGCTCCCTACATACCCTATGGATGAAAAATATTTGGCGGCGATGAAGAATGGATTGCCCGAATGCGCCGGCGTAGCTCTGGGCATAGATCGCTTAATCATGATTGCAAGCAGGGCTTCGACTATCGAGGAAGTGATGACTTTCACGATCGACCGTATTTAGCCCATCAGGTAATTGATATCTGCTTATTTAGGGCTGTGATGCTTCCTTAAGCACGCGTGCCTTGTATAATTCTCGTAGCCGTATGGTAACTGGGCCAGGTGTCCCATTACCGATTTGGTGACCGTCAATACTAACAACTCCTAGAGTCATAGTTGTGGCACTAGAGATAAAAGCCTCATCTGCTGCGAGCGCTTCTTCTATAGTGAATATGCGCTCTTCCACGTCGATACCCACATTGCTGGCAATTTCCAGTAATGTTCGTCTGCGAATGCCAGGCAAGATAACGTTGGAAAGAGGTCGAGTAATAATCGTGGCATTTTTAACGATATAGGCTGATGATGAAACGCCCTCGGTCACAATACGGTCTTCCACCATCCAGCCCTCATGTCCACCACGAGTTATGGCATCCTGTTTAGCCAAAACCTGACCTAGTAGGTTTACTGACTTGATGTCGCGCCGTCGCCAGCGAAGGTCGGGAGTGGTGATAACGTGGATGCCCGACTTAACAAGAGGGTTGTCTAATAACTCCATGCTCGACGTAAAAGCAACAAAACTAGGCGATACGTTTTCAGGAAAAGGAAAGTCACGGTCAGCAATACCGCGGGTGACTTGTGAATACACTATTCCCTCAGTTAGGTGATTGCTCTCAACCAGCTGCTCCATCACTTCCATGTACTCTTGCTTGGTGCAAGGCCAAGCAATACTTAGCTCATCCAGGCTGCGGTCCAAGCGTTCAAGGAAGTACTGTTTGTCGACCAATTTACCGCTGATTACAGGGACTACTTCGTAAACCCCATCGCCAAATATGAAGCCTCGGTCGAACACAGAAATCTTAGCCTGTTCTTCAGGAACGAACATGCCATTAACGTAGACTGTCCTACTCAAGCTACTCTCCTGCTAGGGACCATAATTCTTAGTTGGGCTATTTGCATTCACCTGCGAAGCTGAGAAGCGCATCACCATGTAATCGCTGCACAGTCCATGCTTCCATCGGTATAGCTCCGATGGATCGATAGAACTGGATTGATGGTTCATTCCAGTCCAATACAGACCAGTCTACTCGGGTACAGTTTCTCTCAACCGCCAGCTTGGCGATATAAGCCAGCAGACATTTGCCGAAGCCCTTACCACGCATCTCTTTATCTACATAAATGTCTTCCAAGTATATTCCTGGTCGCCCAGTAAAAGTCGAGAAGTTATAAAAGAAGAGGGCATAACCTACAGGTACTCCCTCAAATTCACCAATAACTACTTCGGCGTAGGCCTTTTCACCAAACAAAGTTTCCCGCAGAGTCTCTACGGTGGCTACTACTTCATGGCTCAATTGCTCGTACTCTGCCAGTTTCTTAATGAAATTCAAAATCAACTCGGAATCTTCGACAGTAGTGTCGCGTATAAAAAACCCTTTAAGATATGTCGAAATTGTCATGCTCTACTCTCGTTTCTATCGATAAAAACAAGGCAAATAAAGCCCTCTGGTTGATTTCCACCTACTATTACCACTATCCCTTCACTGCTATAATACGCGCCTTTTTTTTAAGCGATAGAATTTCTTGATCAAAGGTCCGTAACTGCTATTGGGAATATATTACCTCAGAGATATGTGTTTCAGACTGAAATTTATCAATCGGTGAAGAGTAATTATAAGGAAATATGATGTCAGAGCAAAAACCCACCATTATCTATACCTATACAGATGAAGCGCCGGCTCTAGCGACCTACTCATTGTTACCGATTATAAAAGTGTTTTCTGAGGCTTCTAACATTAATGTTGAAATTCGGGATATTTCATTGTCGAGTCGGATAATTGCCAATTTCCCTGACTTTCTTAGTGATGAACAGAAACAATCCGATGACCTGTTGGAATTGGGTGAGCTCACGCAGCATCCAATGGCCAATATAATCAAACTTCCCAATATTTCGGCCTCTGTTCCACAAATAAAAGCAGTCGTCAAAGAGTTGCAGAAAAAGGGATATCCACTACCAGAATATCCGGAAGAGCCTGCTAATGATCAGGAACAAGAAATTAAGGCTCGTTATGACAAGGTCAAGGGCAGTGCGGTTAATCCTGTACTCCGAGAAGGTAACTCGGATCGACGAGCCCCGGCATCGGTAAAAAACTATGCGCGCAATAACCCCCATCCCATGGGGGCTTGGTCTGCGGACAGCAAGTCTCATGTTGTCAGCATGCAATCCGGCGATTTTTTTGAAAGCGAACAATCAACGACCGTGGATGCACCTACTATCGTCAGAATTAGACACTTGACGTTAGACAATACAGAAACCGTACTCAGAGAAGGCATTGCTTTGAAGGCTGGAGAGGTGATTGATGCTTCTTGCATGAACCGCAATGCGCTTTGTGAATTTCTGACGGAGGTAATCGATGACGCTAAGGCGCAGGGTGTGCTGATGTCACTGCACCTTAAGGCAACCATGATGAAAGTGTCTGACCCAATTATTTTCGGGCATGCGGTTACTGTCTATTACCGTGATGTATTTAAAAAATACGCGGAGAAGTTCGAATTACTAGGCGTGGATCCAAATAATGGTATAGGAGACGTTTATACTAAGATCGATAACCTACCGGAAAATGAACGTGCCGAGATCGAAGCGGATATCCAAGCGTGTTACTCGAACCGGCCCGAAATGGCTATGGTAGATTCCGATCGCGGAATCACCAACCTGCATGTTCCGAGTGATGTGATTATCGATGCCTCTATGCCGGCAGCTCTGCGCTCGTCCGGCCAGATGTGGGGGCCTGATGGACAGCTCCATGATATCAAAGCCATTATTCCGGATCGTTGCTATGCCGGTGTTTACCAGGAAGTCATTGATTTCTGTAAAGCCAACGGTGCCTTCGACCCTGCCTCAATGGGCAGCGTGTCCAACGTCGGTCTTATGGCACAGAAAGCTGAAGAATATGGTTCCCACGACAAGACCTTTGAAGTGCCTGCGAACGGCACCATAAGAGTCGAAGATGCTGATGGAAATACTTTGTTAGTTCATCAAGTTGAACAGGGCGATATCTGGCGTATGTGCCAAGTGAAAGATGAACCCATCCAGAACTGGATAAAACTAGCGGTTGCCCGAGCTCAATTGACAAATACACCGGCTGTATTTTGGTTGAACAAAGAGCGTGCTCATGACATTGAATTGATTAAAAAGGTCAACAAGTACCTCCCTAATTACGATACCAGTAGTTTAGAAATTAATATAATGGCGCCGGCAGAAGCTACCCGTTTTTCACTGGAGCGTGTTAAGGAGGGGAAAGACACTATCTCAGTGACCGGTAATGTCCTCAGAGATTACCTGACAGACCTGTTTCCGATACTTGAATTGGGGACTAGTGCCAAGATGCTTTCAATTGTGCCCCTAATGAATGGTGGCGGATTATTTGAAACCGGCGCCGGAGGGTCGGCGCCGAAACACGTGCAACAGTTTGAAGAAGAGAACCATTTGCGTTGGGATTCTTTAGGTGAGTTCATGGCCTTAACGGCATCGTTGGGGCATTTGGCAGAGGTTACCGGCAATGAATGGGCCCAAGTACTATCCAATTCATTAGATAGGGCTATTGGCGAGTTACTAGGCAATAATAAGTCTCCTTCTCGTAAGGTCAATGAATTGGATAACCGAGGCTCCCATTTCTACCTAACCATGTACTGGGCCCAAGCGCTGGCGGAGCAAACTATTATCGAGGAGCTGCAGGAGAGATTTAAACCAGCGCTAGCGCGATTAGTGTCCAACGAAGAGAAGATAGTTGAGCAGTTGAACGCAGTTCAAGGAGTACCAATGGACATCGGCGGATACTATAAACTCAATCCTGGCCTTGCAGCTGCCGCTATGAGGCCTAGTGTCATATTTAACGATATATTAGAAAATATTTAACTTAATATTTCCTCAAGTTGCTAAAAGTACGCGGCTATTTCAGGCGCGAGTAACTTTTTGTACTAACAGCAACCTATTCCTTACCTTTAAAGGTGTTGCCACGCTTTTTCTACTAAAAGATTCCTTATAATAACTTCTTGTTGGCCGACTCCGGATATTCCAAATCATCACAAATATGTTATGACTAAAACACTATCGATTCGACCCTATAGAATGGCTCTGGCGTTCGATGACTTATAAAAAAGCAACCGTTGTTAGGATGATGAGGCCATAGAGTTCGGCACAGTAATTGAGGCATATTTTCTAGAATAGTAAGGTTTCCTCAACGCCGAATTGAAACCCCGATTCCGAATTGATCGATTTCAACCAGCACTTTCTGAATCTCGGTGACATCGATGGGAGCCATTGAGGAGGAATCATGTTGGCCAAATAGATATACCTTGAGTGCTTCGCGACGCCGAGCCGGCAGGCTAGCCATTGCAGAGTCGAAACCCTGAGGGACGAAAATGCTAACTACATCAACCTTATTGCCCACCGATTGCACGAACTGTTGCTTGCTAGAGTACCACTGGGATTTGGTTGCCGGGAAACTGTCCACAATCTCCTGGTCGTAAACGAAAATGATATCAATCTCGGTAATGATGATCGAGTTCGGATCGAGTTGGGAGGAAATAAAAATCGACTCGACCCCTGCCGCCTGGGAAGTATGGGCAGCTAGAGAAACCAGCACAAAAAAAATTGTCTTATTTATAATAAGGTATTTTCTCATAGCAAAGAAAAAGGCCAGAAGGGAAGTTTCCCGCTGGCCTTGGTTGTTTAATACTCGAAACTAGACTAATTTTCTTCGGTTTCAACTTCACCAGTGGTTTGGGTTCTAGGTGAGCCGTCACCGTTAAATCCCATGGATTCGTAGCGCCTCCATCCGGCCAGAATCCCTACTAGACCATGATTAC
>Ga0207962_1000532_pt1 | contig 12710 bp, 8 predicted proteins | sample Knorr_S15_td_AAI_FD_185603 | JGI IMG/M metagenome (GOLD analysis project Ga0207962, IMG submission 185603) | Marine microbial communities from Southern Atlantic Ocean transect - Knorr_S15_td_AAIW_ad_750m_LV_A (SPAdes) (version 2) | ecosystem: Environmental > Aquatic > Marine > Oceanic | place... | reverse complement strand
GACACGCCGGGGCCGGTCCTGCTGATCCCCAATCATGTCTCATGGTTTGACTGGTGGCTGATCGGACTGTGCGTGGGTGAGGACTGGCGGTTTGTCACCTCCTCCACGAGGGCCGATAGCCACTGGATGTTCCGATTCGTGATGGCCAACCGCTACACCTTCCCGGTGGATCATGCCTCGCCCTTTGCCATGAAGGAGATGGCCACCTTCCTGCAGGGCGGCGGCCGGCTGATTTTGTTCGCCGAGGGGCGCATCTCGGAGACCGGCTGCCTGATGAAGCTCTTTGAGGGGACCGGTTTCCTGCTGCACAAAACCGGGGCCAAGGTGATCACCTGCCACCTGCGTAACGCAAACCGCCTGCCGTGGTCGCGGCAACCGGGCTGGAAGCAGTGGTTTCCCAAGTTGAGCATTCATTTCGGCAAGGTGTTGCAGCCACCGGTCGGGCAATTCAGCGGCACGAGTGACGTGCGCGAGGCGCTGACACGGTGGCTTCGCGAGGGGATGATCGAGCATCAGTTTCATGTGGAGATGGATCATGGCCACAGCGACGTGCTTACTGAGATCGCCTCAAAGGCCCGGCAGCGTCCCGGCACAGTGATCCTTGAGGACGTTACCGGCCAGGCGCTGAGTCACCGGATGGTGATGGTGGGTGCGGAAGTGCTGGGCGGGCAGTTCCGGCGGTTGCTCGATGGCGAACGGGAGCGCGTGGGCCTGCTGCTGCCCAACGTGAACGGCACGGTGATCTCGCTGCTTGCCCTGTGGCGCATCGGAAAAATCCCGGCTGTACTCAACTACTCCAGCGGCGTGCCGCTGATGCTCACCTGCTCGGAGTTGGCCGGGCTGAGGCAGGTCATTACCTCCCGAGTGTTCCTGGCCAAGGCCAAGCTGGACGTGGCACCGATGGAGGCGGCCGGCATCGAGTTCATTTACCTCGAGGACATCCGGAAACGCATCTCCGGCTTGGCCAAGCTGGGCGTGCTCCTCAGGCACCGGCTCGCGCTTGGCCGGTCGCAGTTCGGCATCCCGACCGGCCAGACGGCGGTCATCCTGTTCACCAGCGGCTCGGAAGGAGTGCCCAAGGGGGTCGAGTTGACGCACCGCAACATCCTCGCCAACTTGCGGCAGTTGTTCTCGGCCGTGGACGTGATGGACACCGACAGCCTCTTCAACTGCCTGCCCATGTTTCACAGCTTCGGGCTGGTGGTGGGCACGCTACTGCCGTTGTGCCGGGGGATTCGCACCACCGTGTTTCCGTCGCCGTTGCAGTACCGGCAGATCCCGACCGCCGTGTACAATTCCAACGCGACGATGTTTCTCAGCACCAACACATTCCTAAACGGCTACGCGCGCAAGGCGCATCCGTACGACTTCCGCAACGTGCGCTACCTGCTCGCTGGCGCGGAAAAAGTGCAGCAGGCCACGGCCGACACATGGGCGCGCAAGTTCGGCGTACGCATCAACGAGGCGTATGGGGTGACCGAGTGCGCCCCGGCGATCTGCGCCAACACCAAGGCTGACAACCGATTCGGCTCCGTGGGACGGCTGTTGCCGGGCATCGAGTGGAAGGTCGAGCCGGTCGACGGCGTGGCGGATGCCGGCCGCCTGTTCGTCCGCGGCCCGAACATCATGAAGGGCTACCTCAACGCCGACGCCAACGCGGCGTTCCAGGCGCTCGGCGGCTGGTACGACACCGGCGACATCATCCACGTCGATGCCGACGGCTACTTCTGGGTCCGGGGCCGGGCCAAGCGCTTTGCCAAGGTGAGCGGCGAGATGGTCAGCCTCACGGCGGTGGAGGACGCATTGGCGGGCGCGTTCCCGCAGCATGGCGAGGAATGCGAAGTGGCGGTGGTGGCGCTGCCCGACACGGAGAAAGGGGAGAAACTTGTCGCCGTGACCAACGAGCCGGGGTTGTTGCTGGCCGAGGTGCGCGGGGCCATCGCCACGGCGGGGATGACCAACCTCTGCGTGCCGCGCGACCTGCGGGTGATAGACGAGCTGCCCAAGCTTGGCACCGGCAAGCTGAACCACCGCGAGGTGCTCAAGCACGTCGAGCTTGGCCAAGCTCGACGTGCTTGAGCCGTGTTTCGCGTTGTCACACGGGCCGGTTTTTGGTAAATCCGTGTGATGCGGTTTTTGTTCCGCTGGGCGTTTCGCCTGCTCATCCTGTTGCTGGTCATGGCAATCGGGCTGTTCCTCACCAAGGACGCCCTGGCCAAGTGGTGGATCGTCAGCAAGTTTCGCGAGCAGGGGATGGACGCCAGGATCGGCCAGCTCGAGATCGGTTTTCCGCTCAACTCCACCGTCTCCGCCTACGACGTAACCATCTGGAATCTGCCCGAGTACGGCGGCGCGCCGATGCTCGAGATCGACGACCTGTTCATCGACTGCGACTTCTCGGAGTTGATGAACGTGCGCCGCAAGCTCAAGCCGCATTTCCGACTGGTGCGCATCGGCATCACCGAGTTCAACCTCGTGGAAACCAAGGGAGGCGAGCGCAACCTCATCTCGCTGCCGGACGCCGTGGCCAAGTCGTCGGCCCAGCACGCGCTCGGTGAGTCACCGCTCTACTTCACCATCGACACCCTGAACTTCTCGTGGGAGCGGCTGAAGTTCACCCATCTCGCCGACGCCGGGAAGTCCCGCGACGTCAATATCAACATCGAGGACTACACCGTGGAGGACGTTGAGAAACTCAGCGACCTGCGCCCGCTCTTCGACAAAGTCGCCACCAAGGTCACCTGGAAGGTGCTGCTCAACAAGCTCTTCGGCCGTCTCTTAGCCAAGCCCTGAAGGGGCAACAGGCAATAGCCCGGGGCGTCAGCCCCCCTCTGCTCCCCGCTCACTGCTTTCTGCTCACTGCTCCCTGGTCGACCTGCCAGCGGTGGAGGTTGCCGGTGAGTTCGCCGGGCCAGTTTTCCTCGGTGCATGTCATGAACACTTGGCCAAGCGCTTGGCCAACGCGGCTGATCAATGGCAACAAGCCGGCCCGCCGCCCGGCGTCGAGTTCGCCCATCACGTCGTCGATCAGCAGGATCGGCGGCGAGCCGTGGATGCCGCCGAGGTAGTCGGCCTGCGCCATTTTCAGCGCGATGGCGAAGGTGCGTTTTTGCCCCTCGCTGGCGTACTGCGCCGCCGGCTGCCCGTCGAGCGTCAGCTTGAGTTCGTCCCGGTGCGGCCCGATGAGTGTCGTGTGGTATCGCTGCTCGCGGCTTCTCGACTTGGCCAGGTCCACCGCAAAATCCTCTCGCACGCTTGGCGCGTAGTCGATGCGGGCATCCTCCGGCTTGGCGGCGATTTTCCGGTAGCCCAAGCGGATGAGCGGCGAGAGTTTTTTGACCAGTTGACGTCGGGCGACGATGAGTTTCTCGCCGGTGGCGACAAGCTCGCAGGTGAAGCTGTCGAGCAGCGCCAGATCGGGTGAATCGCGCTTGAGCAGCGCGTTGCGCGAGCGCAGCGCCTCGGTGTAGCGGTGCAGCAGATCGAGGTAGCCGGGCCGGGTCTGCGTGAGCAGCAGGTCGAGAAAGCGGCGGCGTGACTTGGCCGGCCCGTTGACCAGCAGTGAATCCTCCGTGCAAAAGATCACGGTGCGAAGCGCGCCCAAATAATCGGCGACACGCCGGATTGGCTTTTCGTTGACGGTGAGTTTGCGTTGGGCCGCCGACCAGTAATAGCGGATGTCGTTCTCCGCCTGGCCAATCGCGAGTCCGCCGGCGAAAAAGGCCTTCCGCTCGTGCCGGATGATCTGCGCGTTGCCGACGCCACGGAACGAGCGCAGCGTGGCCAGCAGGTAGACGGCCTCGAGCAGGTTGGTTTTGCCCTGCGCGTTGCGGCCGAGCAACACGTGAAAACCCGGCTCGAACGCGACGTCGAGCCGCCGGAAATTCCGGAAGTCACGCAGTTTGAGCTTGGCCAAGTGCACGCCGCATTGTGGGTGGTGGTGGCGCGTGGTTCGAGCGCAAAGCCGCTAAAAACGGAACAGCGCCCCGATTTTGGCCACCAGCTCTAGGTCCTTGATTATGAAGCCGGTCATCTCGTCAACGTAGCCCTGGTTGACCACGAAGAACATTTTCGCGCCCGGCTTGTACTCCCACTGAAGTCGACTGTTGACACCCATGGAATTCGAGATGTCATCGTACTGCAGGAGGCTCGACAGGACTAGATCCGGCGTGAAGCTGTACTGGACCATCCCCGACATGACATGGATGCTCGAGTCCTCAAACTGGTCCCAGTCGATCAGGTTTAGTGAGTAAGCCAAGCTCAGGCGGAGCTTTGGCCAGGGGATATAGCGTGTTTCAAGCTCGATCTGTTGTCTCGTGCCATCGTAAAAGCCGCCGACCCTGTACATGGGCCTAAGGAACAGTAATCGGTTCATGCCCAAATAGGCTAACAACCGAACATCCCACCATTCGTAATCCCCGGCAGGGATGATCGAACCGTCTGAGATTTCAAAATCCTCATCGGGCCGATCCGTCAAATGCGATACCTTTAGCGATATGTAGTCTTGGCTCTCGAGATAGAGTGAAACTAGATCGAACGACTGTTTGGTATTCACAACGTCGTTTCCAAGGTCGGTGTAGAGTTCCGCCTCGTAGCCATGGCGTGAGTTCCGCAACCAACTAATGTTGTCGTGGTAGGTTGTGAAATCCGCCTCGACCATGTACCGACGAGTGCCCCGGCGCCGAACAAACCCCATGGCTGGATTAAAATGATCGCCGATCTCCATTGCGCTGGCGGAGAGATCGATGTTGCGGTCGTACAGTTTTGTACTGGCGCCCCAGGCCGGCTCCAGTCCACCCAAGTCCTCCGAATAGGAACCAAGCGCAAATAGGTTGGCCTCAAAGGTGCGTCCATCCAAGAAATTGCTGTTTCGATACTGAAAGTCGACACCCGTCACCGAGTTCATTTCATCTGAGTTTGGATCACCTACGGTGGTCAGGAAACCGAACGACGACTGCTCAAACACGTTGCGGCTGACCCGGCCGACGAAGGCGTTGCGCGGGCCGTCCTCCCCGTCGAGCACGACATCGAGCAGGCCTATGTTATAATCTTTAATACGGCCGGTAAGCTTTCCGGCAAACTGAATCGGCACGATTTGTCCTTTACTGCTCAGGCCGATTCGACGGCTGAAAAACGGCATCAGTAGTGTGTCAGACGAATCCCGTGATCGGCGTCTGGACGACTCCCCGCCGCCGAAACCGAAGATGCCGGAGTCTTCTAGGAAAAACTGACGTTTCTCGGGGAAAAACAAGGGGTAACGAGTTAAATTAACCTGACGCCTATCTATTTCCGTCTGCGCGAAATCGGTGTTGACGCTGGCAAGGGCGGTCAGGCTGGGAGTGAGCCGGTAGCGGACGTCGAAACCAAAGTCTCCAAGCAAATCCGAGTCCTTTGCGTCGTAGTCCCTACGGTATTTACCCGTCGCATATGGCGTAATGTCCAGACCAAGCCCCTGCCTGAGCCCTTGCAATCCGGTCAGGTCACCGCATTCGGACACATGATGGCCTCGGATGGAAGCGCGCGAGTTGGCCCACAAAGCGCTTTCATTAGAACGTCCGATGTTGCGGTAGATGTTGAATCCCCATGTGCTGATTGTTTCATCAAAACTGATGGTCTTGAACGGAATGGCGATTTCGGTGCTCCACCCCCAGACATGTCGCCTGCTTTTTGCCATCCATGCCCCGTCCCACTCGGGACTTACGGAGGTATTATTACTGATCGTGGCATCGCCGCGCGCTCCGTTTGTGTTGACCGAAAATTGATAGCCGTTCCTGCGATCCAGAAAGGTGTCCAGGGTAATCATCACCACGTCCTCAAAACGCATATGACCATCCCTTTCCATGTTGAGTGCAACAAGGCGATCAGCCTCTGTGTCGAAGCACCACACGCCAATGTACAATCCATCGTCATCGAAGAGCACCCGGAATTCCGTTCGTTGAGAGTGTGGCACATTCTCCTTGGGTTCCTTTTGAAGAAACTCACCGGCCGGCTTGGCCAAGTGCCATGGTTCGTCAATGAGATGGCCGTCGATGTCTGGAGCCTGGTCGACGCGCACTGCCTTTACGGTGGGCCGACCTCGAAATGTGCCCCGGCTTTCAGGCGTGATCGCTGATGGCTTGGGAATGTCATCCGCCAACGCTTGTCCAAGGACCACTCCAAAAGCCAAGGCCAATGCTCGGCAAAAGCACCTGGATTGTGCACGAAGAAATCGCGTTTTGGTTATAAATATACGCCCCATCTATTATTCCACTTAATGATTAAAATCGGAACAGTCCGCCGAGCTTGGCCACCACCTCAAGGTCCCTAATCACGAAGCCGGTCATTTCGTCGACGTACCCCTGGTTGACCACGAAGAACATTTTCGCACCCGGTTTGTACTCCCACTGCAGCCGGCTATTGACCCCGATTGAATTTGATATGTCGTCATATTGGATTAGGTTAAAAAGGGTCAGGTCCGGGGTAAAACTGTACTGAATCCTCCCGGAAACGAGATTAATGGTTGAATCCTTGAATTGCTCCCAATCAATGAGGTTCAGGGAGTAATCCAGCATAAGTGAAATCCGGTTCGTAGGGCGATAAACGAGTGTAGACGAAAATTGTTGCCGGTTGCCATCGTAAACCCCGCCCACGGTGTAAGAATTGGCTGAGGCAAACTTTCGATACAAACCGGTGTTCAAAGAAAGCCTCGCATCCCACCAATCATAATTGCCTGCCGGGATTACAGTTCCATCCGAAATATCAAAGTCCTTGTTGGGTCGATCGGTGTGATGGGAGACCGATAAGGAGAGCATTTCCTGGCTTTCAAAGGAAAGGGATGCCAGGTTGAAGGTCTGCTTGGTGTTCACGACATCATTCCCGAGATCGGTGTAAAGCTCCGCCTCGTAACCGTGGCGGGTGTTTCGCAACCAACTGATTTCCTCGAAGTAGGGTATGAAATCCGCTGCGAGCATGTAACGCCGTGTTCCTTGCCGACGCACGAAGCCCATGGCCGGGTTGAAGTCGTTGCCGATCTCTATCACGCTGGCCGACAGTTCGATATTCCGGTCATATAACTTTGCGTTGGTTGCCCAGGCCGGTTCCAAGCCACCCAAGTCCTCGGAGTAGGAACCTAGCGTATAAAGGTTTACCTCGAAGGTGTGTCCCCCCATGAAGTCGGTGTTGCGGTACTGAAAGTCGATACCCGTCACCGAGTTCATTTCATCCGAGTTGGGATCACCCACCGTTGTCAGGAATCCGAACGACGATTGCTCGAATACATTGCGACTGACGCGGCCAACGAAAGCATTGCGAGGGTGGTCGTTTCCCTCCACCACCGCGTTGAGCAGGCCGATGTTGTAGTCCTTTATTCGTCCCGTCACTTTTCCGGCAAAATGAATGGGGGTAATGTGCCCTTTACTGCTTAAGCCGATACGCCGACTAAAAAAAGGCATCAACAGAGCGTCCGAGGAATCCCGCGAGCGGCGGCGGGATGATTCTCCGCCCCCGAAACCGAAGATGCCAGAGTCCTCGAGGAAAAATTGCCGTTTCTCAGGAAAGAACAGTGGGAAACGTGTGAAGTTGACTTGGCGCGTGTCGATTTCCGTCTCCGCAAAATCGGTGTTTACGCTGGCTAGGGCGGTTAGGCTGGGCGTGAGTCGATAGCGAATATCAACTCCAAAATCCCCAAGTAGATCAGAATCGCTGGAGTCGTAGTTTTTACTGTATTTGCCAGTCGCATAGGGTGTGATATCTAGCCCCATCCCCTGTCTTAGACCGTGTAGTCCAGTCAAGTCGCCGCATCCGGAGACATGATAGCTGCGACTGGTTCGACGCGAGTTGGCCCACTGACCTCGCTCGCCAAAACGGCCAATATTCCGGTAGATGTTGATTCCCCAGCTGTCGTTCTTTTCATTAAAACTCAATGACTTGAAAGGGATGGCTACCTCAGTACTCCAACCCCAGGCATGTTTTTGGCTTCTTGATCTCCAGGCGCCATCCCATGCCTTGTTAAGAGAGGTGTTATTACTAACAGTTGCATCACCTCGAGCCCCATTAGGGTTTACTGTAAACCGATAGCCATTTCTACGGTCTTGAAAGGTGTCCAGGGTGATATGCACCATGTCTTCATAACGCATTGTGACATCACGTTCCATGGTGTGGGCAATAATATTGCGAGCCTCCGTATCAAAACACCACACGCCAACAAATAGGGTATCATTATTGTAGAGTACACGAAACTCGGTGCGCTGTGAGTGTGGTATATTCTGCTTGGGTTCCTTTTGGAGGAACTCGCCAGCCGGTTTGGCATAGCTCCATGCTTCGTCAATGAGATGGCCGTCGATGTCGGGGATCTTGGTGACGCGCACAGCAGCGACGGTGGGCCGTCCGCGGAAGGTACCTTTGCTTTCCGGCGCGATGATGGAGCGCTCGGCGGCGATTGCTGCTTGGCCAAGGCCAAGCATTAAAAGTGTCGTGAAGATTGTTGTCCGCTGTATCGCCGGCCGATCAATTGGATTGCTCAAAGAGTTGTTGGGAAATAAGGGTTAGCCCAGGTTGGGGAAAGCTGCCTTGAGATCCAGCGAGTCGTTGTTGGCCTTTTGAAGATTCAACAGCCGCTTGTACAATCGTTTTATGACCTTCTCTGTTTTCTTGTTGTCGGCAAGGTCGTTCATCTCGAGCGGGTCGCGCGTGATATTGTACAGGCGCGCCTTCGAGATTTTCGGGTAAAGAATGAGTTTCCAGTTGCCCATCGTCACGGAACGTTGAACTGCGAGATACGCCCCGTAAACCGCCTTGACGCCCGACTCAGCAGTCTCGCCACGCAGCAGCGGCAGCAGGCTTTGGAACTCGACCTGCGCCGGGCGCTTGGCCCCGGCGATGTCCAGCGATGTGGCCATCACGTCCTGCAGATAAATCGGCGCGTCGATCTTGTGGCTGGCCTTGATGCCCGGGCCGACAGCGATGAACGGCACGTGCGTGCTGTGTTCGTATAGATTCTGTTTGCCGAACAACCCGTGATGCCCGACCGCCAGCCCGTGGTCGGCGGTGAAGAAAATATAGGTGTTCTCCGCCTGGCCGGACGCGTCGAGCGCGTCGAGGATGCGGCCGATCTGCGCGTCCATGTGCTCGATGATCGCGTAGTATTCCTGGCGATGAATTTTCACCGCGTGATGCGTGCGCGGGAACGGCCCGAGTTTCTCGTCGCGCAACTTGGCGCTGCAGCCGATGGCGTCCTTGTACGGGTATTCGTCGAGATAGTTTTCCGGAACCTGTATGCGGCTCAGCGGGTAGCGATCGACGTACTCCTTGGGCGCCTGGCGCGGGTCGTGCGGCGCGTTGAACGCGATGTACATGAAAAACGGCCGCTCATCTTTCTTGGCGGTGCCGATGTAGCCGACCGCGTCGTCCGCGACGACTTCGCTCCAGTGCTTGCCACCTTCCCAGAATCCGCCGAACTTTTCGTCGTATGGGCTCCACGGATCCGGCTTGTCGGGGAGCGGCCGGTTGTAGCCCTGCGGCGTCTGCTTTGGCATGCCGCCGCGAATATGTCGAGTGACTTGAAACGCCTTGTCGGCGGGGGCCTGGATATGCCATTTGCCGGTGAAGAATGTCTGGTACCCCGCACGGCCCATGACCTGCGGCCAGAGGTTGTTGAATTCCTTTTCACGGGCGGCCTTTTGCTCGTCGGTCGACTTTTTGCCGCTACGCAAAGTTTGCGACGCCGTTTGCGCCCGCCAAATGTGCCGCCCGGTTATGAGCATGTGTCGGCTGGCCACGCAGACCGCGCCGCTCCACGAGCCCATGTTGTACGCGCGGGAGAACTGCGTGCCACGGCTCGCGAGTCGGTCGAGGTTCGGTGTGTCGATGTCGGTCAGGCCAAGCGAGCCGATCGTCTCGAAGCACTGGTCATCGGCGAAGAGGAACAGCACGTTCGGCTTGGCTTCAACCTGCGCCTGGCCAAGCGCAAGACACACGGCGGCGACCGCTGCCAGGCGGCCTATAACTTGAATTATTATCTGCTTCATAAACTTTCCTTTTGCGTGATTCGTAGGGGACGCACATCGTAGGGCTTGGCCAAGCGGAGTCGAGCCAATAAACTGCGGCCCGACTTCGCCTCCCGTGCCGTGGAGCCGGGGCAAGCACCCATCATGGCCTACGAATCATACGCGGAATTCCTGGAAGCCCTTGAGCAGGCGGGCGAGCTGTCTCGCATCAGCCAGCCGCTGGCCACCGAGCTGGAGATCACCGAGCTAGCCGATCGGGAGATGAAAAAGCCGGGCGGTGGCCAGGCGCTGCTCATCGAGCAACCCACCGTCAATGGGCAGATATCCCCGCACCCGCTCGCCATCAACACAATGGGCTCGGCCCGGCGCATGGCCATGGCGCTCGGCGCCGAGAGCGTCGATGCCGCCGCCGCCGAGCTCGGTTCACTCATCCAGGCCAAGCCGCCCACCGGCATCCGCGAGACTTTTGCGCTGCTTGGCCAAGCGCTGACCCTGCGCCACGCCAAGCCCAAGCGCGCCAAGACCGGCCCGTGCAAGGAAGTTGTTCATCGCTTCGACGCCCCGGCCCCGCGAACCGAGCCTTGGCCAAGCGCACCCGACGTCAACGACCCCTCGACTCTCGACCCTCAACCCTCGACGTTGCTTGACCTGCCGATCCTCAAGTGCTGGCCGCTCGACGGCGGGCGCTTTATCACGCTGCCCTGCGTCGTCACGCGCGACCCCGACACCGGCGACCGCAACCTCGGCATGTATCGCATGCAGGTTTACGACGACTCGTCCGCCGGCATGCATTGGCAACTGCAAAAAGTCGCCGCGCGCCACGGACGCCGCTACTACGAAACCGGCGAGCGGATGCCGGTGGCCGTCTTCCTCGGCGGCGACCCGGTGTTTCCGTTTTGCGCCACCGCACCGCTGCCGGACGGGCTGGATGAATTCCTGCTCGCCGGCTACCTCCGCCGCAAGTCGGTCGAGATGGTGAAGTGCGAAACCAACGACCTCGAGGTTCCAGCCAACGCCGACATCGTGATCGAGGGCTACGTCGATCCCACTGAGCCGCTCCGCGACGAGGGGCCGTTCGGCGACCACACTGGCTACTACACGTTGCCCGAGCCGTACCCGGTGTTTCACATCACCGCCATCACCCACCGGAAGCAGGCTGTTTACCCGGCGACGATCGTCGGCATCCCGCCGATGGAGGACTTTTACATGGGCAGCGCCAGCGTGAAGCTATTCATGCCGATCCTGAGGATGACCTTCCCGGAGATCGTGGACATCGCGCTGCCGGCCGAGGGCGTCTTTCACAACCTCGTCTTCGTGAGCATCAAAAAAACCTACCCGATGCAGGCCTACAAAATCATGAACGGCCTCTGGGGCATGGGCCAGATGATGTTCACCAAATACATCATCGTCGTCGACGCCGACGTGGACGTGCACAACACCAGCGAAGTGCTCTTCCGCCTCTGCTCATGCACCGACCCGCAACGCGACAGCATCTTCACCAAGGGCCCTGCCGACGTCCTCGACCACGCCACAACCGAGATTGCCGTCGGCACCAAGCTCGGCATCGATGCCACGAAAAAACTCCACGGCGAAGGCTATCGCCGCACCTGGCCTCCCCTCATCAAAATGGATGAATCCACCAAATTGAAGATTGACGATTATTTAAACAAACGAAAGTAACTCCAGATGTGTTGTCGGGTGGCACAGGGTTCCGGCAGGGACAAGGTCAAAAAGAAGATGAAGGCCAGGGGCGATACGCCGGCGGTCACGCCCCGGTTGAACCTTGCGCCAACGCAGAACGCGCTCGTGGCCGTTCACGAGCCGGGGGGCATCCGGCTGGAGTCGATGCGGTGGGGGTTGATCCCGCCTTGGGCAAGGGACAAGTCGATCGGGGCCAAGCTGGCCAATGCGCGGGCGGAGACGATCGACGAAAAGCCGAGCTTCCGGCAGCCGTTTCGGCGGCGACGCTGCCTGTTGCCGGTGGATGGCTATTACGAGTGGGAATCGCGGCCAAGCGGCAAGCAGCCGGTTTACTACTCGATGCGCGACGGCGACCTGTTTTGCCTCGCTGGACTTTGGGAGACTTGGACGCCGCCGGAGCAAACCGACAAGCCAGAGTTGCCGGGGCTCGGCTTTGACCAGGCGGAGGCTGGGACACTGTACACGTTTACCGTTGTCACCACGACGCCCAATCGTTTGGCCAAGCGCGTGCACGACCGCATGCCGGTGATCGTTCATCCTGCCGACTACGGCAACTGGCTCTCGCCCGAAAGCAAAGCGGCCGATCTCAAGCAGTTGCTGCGGCCGTTCGACGACGAGCCGATGCAGGAGCACTATGTCACGCCGCTCATGAACAACCCCCGCTTCGAGGCTCCCAAGTGCATCGAGCCGATTATCAATTGATTTTAGTTGTAACTTTATCGCGAAAAAAGGCATCTATTTTCCGCAGTTTTTTATGAAACGACTTATCCTATTCAAGACAGTTGTCGTGGTGTTTGCCGTGACGTTCACATTGCAGGCGCAGCCTTCGCGAGGTGGAGAACGAGGTCCCGGCGGAATGAGGCCCATTATCCCTGTTATGGCCGCTTTGGATGAAAACAAGGATGGGATGATCTCCATTGCAGAAATACAGAACGCCGAGAAAGCCCTGACTGCACTAGACAAAAATGGTGACGGCAAAATCGACGGTAATGAACTACGCCCCAGTTTCGGGGGCCCCGGCGGTTT
>Ga0207962_1000529_pt1 | contig 12727 bp, 10 predicted proteins | sample Knorr_S15_td_AAI_FD_185603 | JGI IMG/M metagenome (GOLD analysis project Ga0207962, IMG submission 185603) | Marine microbial communities from Southern Atlantic Ocean transect - Knorr_S15_td_AAIW_ad_750m_LV_A (SPAdes) (version 2) | ecosystem: Environmental > Aquatic > Marine > Oceanic | place... | reverse complement strand
AGTGAGGGTGTTCGTAGAATGATGAAGCCACAGGGTGATCGGGTTGTTGATGTGGGGGCGCGTTCCATCGCGGACGCCCATCACTTTGCGCACGAGGCGATGGCCACGGTGTTCGAGGTGTACATTGTGGAGGAGGACGGGGACTACGCCCGGCAGGGGGCACAGGCGGCATTTGCGGAGGTGGATCGACTGGAACTTGAGATGAGCCGATTCATTGAGAACAGCGACATCGCCCGGTTGAATGACGCCGAACCCGGCCAAACGGTGGCTTTGGGGATGGACTCTTTCGAGTGCCTGTGCCGGGCGAAGGAGATGTTTGGCAAAACCGGCGGTGCATTCGATATCAGTATCGGTGCATTGTATGCCTGTTGGCTTCATGAGGATCGCACTTTGCGCCAGCCCAGCCCGAAGGAAATCCAGCATGCGCATGCGCTGACAGGATTGAATCATCTGGAATTGGATGAGGAGGGTTTTTGTGCCGAGGTGCTGACGGAAGGGATGCAGTTCGACTTGGGCGGCATTGGCAAGGGCTACGCGGCGGAGAAAGTCGCGGAAATTCTTCGCGAATGGAGTCTTGGCCAAGCCCTGGTGCTGGCCGGAGCCAGTTCGGTGCTCAGCGTTTCGGTGCCTGAAGGCATGAGCGGTTGGCCGATGAAGTTGCGAAATCCAGAAAACCCAAACGAAGTTTTAGCGCGGTTCGAGCTAAAGGAGGGCGCAGTCAGCGGTTCCGGCAGGCAGAAAGGTCAACATATTATTGATCCTCGCTCGGTTGATGTCGGGCCGGTTAAGGGCCGCTTGGCCGCTTGGTCCGTTGCTCCGGACGCTATTGCAGCGGATGCCTCATCCACGGCGTTCATGATGCTATCGGATGAAGAAATCAACGAATATTGCTTGGCGAATGCCAGAACTGCGGCGATAATCCTGCCTCACGCGGACAGCGGAGATTTCTCCAGTCGAACCGTCAGGTGCTTTGGCGAATTGGAGGAGATAGAGTTGGAAGCTTAAATACTTTTCTTTAGACAAATGAATAATCAAATTGATCGAAGAAACTTCATTAGCTCATCAGCTGCGGCTGGTGCCGGACTGATGATTGCGAACAGCGCGCTTGGCCAAGCTGGCGGCAAAAAGGACATAAACATCGCGTTGTTGGGTGCCGGCGCCCAGGGGCAGGTGCTCATGAACGCTATCTTAAAGCTCGGTAGAAATTCGGGTATTAAATTTCGTGCAGTTTGCGACATCTGGGAAAAGGGCAATCTTCGCCGTGTCTCCCGTACCCTTAAAGCCTACGGCAGGCTCGGCCATAAGGGAACGGCTTATGTCGATTATCAGGAGATGCTTGAGAAGGAGAAGGATCTGGATGCGGTGCTGGTCGCCACTCCGGATTTTTGGCATGCCGAGCACACCATCGCCTGCTTTGAAAAAGGACTTCATGTTTACTGCGAGAAGGAAATGTCGAACAGTCTGGAGGCGGCGAAGAGCATGGTGCTGGCAGGGCGCAAGGCTGGTAAGTTGCTTCAGATTGGCCATCAACGCCGAAGTAACCCCCGCTACATTTATTGCAATGAAAAGATCATCAAGGAAGCAAACTTGCTGAACCGGATTACGAATATTTCCGGTCAGTGGCATCGTAGCCGGGCCGGATGTGTCGACCTGGGTTGGCCGGATGGCACAGACATTCCGAAGGAAACTCTCAAGAAGTTTGGCTTCGACGACATGCCTCAGTTCCGGAATTGGCGATGGTACAAGGGTCTGGGTGGCGGCCCCATTGTCGATCTCGGATCGCATCAGATCGATGTTTACAGCTGGTTCCTCGACAATGCTGTGCCGACCTCTGTCATGGCCAGCGGCGGGGTGGATTACTGGAAGGATCATGAGTGGTACGACAACGCCATCGCCATCTTTGAGTTCCCGACAAAGAAGGGGCTCGTCCGCGCCACTTACGAGACACTCACCACGAACAGCAGCAACGGGTATTACGAATTGTTCATGGGCGATGAGGGAACACTGCTGATCTCAGAATCCGCCGGTCGTGGTGAGTTGTACCGTGAAAGCTGGGTGGAGGAAGCCAAGTGGGATCCGTGGGTGCAGAAGGGCCTGGTTAAGCTGGAGAAGGCAAGTGCCAAGGCGGAAGCCAAGGCGGGTGATGACGAGGTGGATGTCCGAGAGTCGGCTACGCCGGCCTTGTATCGCATGCCGATCGAGATGAAGGATCCTTATCATCAACCCCACTTGGTCAACTTCTTTGAGTCGGTCCGGGGCAACCAGACATTGAACTGTCCGGGCGAGATTGGCTACGAGACTGCGGTCATGGTTCTCAAGGTGAACGAAGCCATTGCTGCCGCCAGGAAGATCGAGTTGAAACCGGAAGACTTCAAGGTCTAACCGGTATTTTTTAGTCGATATCAATTAGATGATTCAAGTCATCCGGACATTGCTGCCGTTGGTGCTTGTGTTCGGAGCATTTGCCCTTGGCCAAGCGGCGGAAAAAGGCAAGGGATTTGGCGATGGTCACGATGGCAACCGCGCTTCCGTCACCCACCTCATCGATCTCTTTGATGATAAGGGGGATCAGATCAAGTTGGCCATTCAGCCGCGACCCATCTCGATGCGTAACACCTGTGGCAAGTGTCACGATTATGACACCATGGCCGCCGGTTGGCATTTCCACTCCGGGAGCACCAACGTCCTGAGTGGTCGGGTGGGGGAACCCTGGGTGTTGACCGATAACCGCATCCGTACGCAGATCCCCATATCCAACCGGGGTTGGAAGGGGACCTACAAGCCAGGCGATGTCGACATGAACGCTTGGAAGTTCCTCAAAAAGTTCAGTAGCCATTTCCCCGGAGGAAACTACGGTGAGATGGCACCGTCGGAGGACGAGGGGGATGAGGAGGAAGTCGATACATCGGAGCTTTTTCGTTGGGAGATTTCCGGAAAATACGAAATCAACTGTCTTGCCTGCCATCATGCCGATCGCAAACAAAATCAGAGCGACGCCGCTTTTCAGGCAGCGAAGGAGAACTACCGATGGGCTGCGACGGTTGCCAGCGGATTGGCTTCAGTGAAGGGGACGGCATCTGAATTGGAAGATTTTTACGATCCGGAATTCGACGGGCACAAAATCATCACAAGCTACGACAAGAGCCGTTTCGATTCCAATGACAAGGTCTTTCTGGATATCGTTCGTAAACCGCCATCCAACCGCTGTTACTTCTGTCACTCCACTCAGAATCTGCAGACACCCGGCAAGGATGAGTGGGTGCACAATGAGGATATTCATTTGGCTTCAGGAATGAGTTGTGCCGACTGCCACCGCAACGGCGTTGATCACATGATCAGTCGCGGCGACATCGAACCGTCTAAAAACCCACATGGCTCGGCGGATTACCTCAAGGCGTACGATCCGAAAAAAGTTACCTCCTATTCCTGCCAGGGCTGCCACATGGGCGACCCCAACGCCGATGACCCCGCAGCCAGAATGGGTGGGCATCTGGGCGCGCCGATTCCCGAACACAAGGGCATGCCGCCCGTTCACTTCGAGAAACTCTCCTGCACGGCCTGCCACTCCGGTCGTTTGCCGACCGGGAACACCGCCCGGGTTCGCACCGCCCGGATACACAAGCTCGGCCTGCATGGAAAGCTCGCGTCTATGCAGCCGCAACTGCCGCATGTGGTCACCCCGGTGTTTGCCCGCATGGCCAACGGCAAGATCGGGCCGCACAACATGATTTGGCCTTCGTTTTGGGGAACCCAAACCAACGGTGTCGTCAAGCCGCTTGCGCCGAACTTGGTACGTGAAATTGCCCCGGATGAATTGGGGATTGAAATAGAGGAGCCGGAGCGGGTTAACGACTGGATTGAGTTGAGCGAGGAACAGATCGGCAACGTGCTCAAGTTGATCGGCGACTACGAATGGGAACTGGAGGAGGGCGAACCCAAGCCGCTTCCCGTTTATGTGGCTGGTGGCCGGTTGTACAGCCTCAGCAACGGCATTGTTGAGTCGACTGAACACGATGCAGCGGAACCGTACAAATGGCCGATCGCACACGATGTCCGGCCCGCCGCGCAGTCGCTTGGCTCAAACGGGCGCTGCGCCGATTGCCACGACAAGGATTCCCCGTTCATCTTCGGCCAGGTCGAGGTAGACACCCCGATCAAGCCGGCCGAGAAACAGTCTGTGGCCATGACCGAGTTTGGGGAACTGGATCGCGGTTATTACCAGATGTTCGCCTTCACCTTTCTGTTCCGCCCCTGGCTGAAAGTGGTCGTGATCATTTCCTGCATCCTGCTGGGCATGGTGCTGTTGTTGTACACCTTGAAAGGACTGGACACCGTCATAAAGGCAGCCGGGAAGAAAGTGAGCAGTAAGCAGTGAAATCCGTGTCCCAACTTGAAACTGCCAACTTGAAACCGAGAACCGAGAACCGAGAACCGAATTAATGTTTCCGACAATTTCATGGGTGAGCCTGGGCCTCGTACTTGCGGGGATCGTGGTGCATTGCCTCGTGTCACCCTCTCGGCGCTCAGCGAAGGGGGAAGCGGCGAAGAGCATCAGCGAAGGGGATCGTTCCCTCTTGGCCAAGCTCAAGTGCTTGGCTTGCCCCCTGGCCTTGGGCAGTTTGATTGTCTTGTTCATCACCGGTTTTGTGGGGCGGCTTTTCTTCGGCGAGTTGATGACCGGCTACACCCTCATGCTGCACGTTGGTCTCGCCCCGGTCTTCGTCGTTTGCCTGGGTTTCATCGTGATCACCTGGGGCCACCAATGCCTCCTGAACGATACCGACCGGCAGCGCTTGGGCAGCTTGTTGTGCCTGAACAAACCGGATAGCGGCGGCACCCCGGACTTGGGCTGGAAGCTGACCTTTTGGTTGGCGATGTTTTTGGCCGTGCCAGCCAGTCTCTCGATGGTGCTTAGCATGTTCCCGATCTTCGGGACCCACGGACAGGAGACACTGCTCTGTCTGCACCAATACAGCAGCCTCGCGCTGACACTCGCGGTCATGACCCACGTGTACCTCGTCATCCGCCGCAAAGCACTCCGCTCTTAAGCGCAAGATTCTTGGTTCTAGCGACTTCCCGCTGCTGACTCGGAGACTTCTCATCGGCCTTACAACTGGCTTCTTCCCGGTTGTGGAACAGGCCGTCTCGGTCGTGGAACAGGCCACCCCGTTGACGTTCGAGCATGCCGGCAGGGATTACCGCCTGACCGATGTCTATGGCGAAGCCGCGACCAAGATTCTTGCTTAAATCACTGCGCTTGGCCAAGCGCAAGAAAACCTGCGGTTAACCTGATTCATTCCCTGTCCCTCATAGCCAAGGGGTGGAGTGGGTTGCTCTAATTATAAGTGGCGTTTATATCTGCTCCCACTATTCTCCAATAATAAAATACGCAAGACATTGTCGGTTCTATTTATTTTTGCTGTTTGATTTAATGATCCAATGCAGCCCTTCAATGAGATGTTGGTGACCGAACTTGGTGTCCAAAGATTTCACCTCATGTCCTAGTTCGGTGTAGAAAAAACGACCGCCTTCGAATTCTCGAATCCAGCTGACCGGATGATCTATACCCATAGGCTCCCCCCCGCGGGTTTTAAAAGCATCACGAACAGGATCGTAAGACTTTTCATCGACCCGTAGCAGGACTCTTACACCGGACAGACCGGTGACCGACTTGTCGTGGTTAGTCCAGTCGGCGGTGTAATCAAATGTGGGGCCAAAGCCTTTTACAGCTGGATGATTTTTATTTTTCGTATCAACGATCAGCTTGGCTTTCACAAATTCCGAGTCGCTATTGAAGCCGCACCCAACCAGTTCCGTCCACCATGGCCAAGTGTTGTGGTGTACTGCAGCGGCGTGTAGCCCCATGATTCCTCCACCTGCGTGATACCAGTCTTTCAACTGCTTTCGCTGTTGTTCATTGAGCGTTTTACCGATGTCGGTGGTGCTGCTGAAAATAATCGCTTGGTAGTTATTCAATCGACTGAAATCTTCCGGCGATTCTGTGACGTCCATTTGGATATTATGCTTGGCCCCGAGCCGAACGAGAAACCCGTTAAGCTCCGGCAAAGCCGGATGACGATACCAGGCTGTTTTTGAGAAAATTAAGACACGCTGAAGTTTGCCGTTTTTTGATTTGTATTTATCATCTTCTCCATCGTGTGCGACGAGATTGCAGGTGGTTGAGCCAAGTAGCAATAAACCCGTCAGGAGCGTTCCAATAATGGGAGATACCGAAATCATGTAAGACAATCATGCAGTTTTGGGCGAACCTTGCAAGCCGAATGAACGACCCCTTTAACTCTGATTGCTGTGTTTAGGAGGTGTTTCATTTGCCTTCAGCTTTTAATTCTTCACCCGTCTTTCCGCCGTGTTTGCGGAGGAGTAGGCCAGTTAACTTTTTATCTTCTTTGGCTGAAGTTTCCTGGCCCTCGAAGGCATGGAGTCAAGCGCACCCTTGAGAAGTGTTCGTGCTGCATCAGCCTCTTTGTCCCCACCGGGATTGATCGGCGTTTCTTCATGGCGATCGCTTGTTGCGTAAAGAGTCCCATCCCGGTACAGCTTGAAGCGTTGATTTTGGGTCCAGATAATTTCCAATCCATTGATGCCCTGGCCGTGATTCTTGGCAGCTAGAGCGAACTTTGGATAATAATACTGAAAAATCCACTTCCTGGGATTGCCCGTTTGGCCAAGGCACTGTGGCCAGAAACTGCGTCCATCCAGTTCGACATTGGGTAATTTGGCCCCGGTGATCCCAGCAATCGTCGGCATCATGTCCGAAAAATCAACTAAGTCATCACTCACAACACCAGTAGGAACAGTGCCCGGGCAGTTTATGATCAAAGGTGAATGAGACCCGCCCTCGGTGGCGAAAGCTTTTTCTCCGGCGCGTTGCTCCCTTCCGAAAGGATAAGTGAGGCTGCGGTGAGTGCCATTGTCGGTTGTGAAAATGACAACCGTGTTTTCCCGAAGACCGTGGCTTTCAAGCGCGTCAATGATTTTGCCAACAAGTTTGTCAGCGTAGAGGGTCATGCCTCTAAAATTCCCCAGCGCCTCACCTTTGGCTTGTGCGGTTTTGCCATCAGCGCCGACATTATCGGGTGACTTGGGGAAGGGGGAGTGAACGAGCACCATGGGGTAGTAGGCAAAGAAAGGTTTGTTCTTGTTCCTCCCTATAAAATTGATGATGAAGTTGGTGAATATGTCGGGGCCGTAGTCATCTTTGCCTGTCTGCAGCAATTTTCCGTCCTGCATAATGCTCGGATTCCAATAGCGCGAACGCTCGGTCCCGGGGTAATTCCATAGACAATAGGTATCAAAGCCGCATGCAGGGGCAAGGGTGCCACGATTGCCTCCGTGAAGCTGCCACTTGCCGGCAATAGCCGTGGCGTAGCCAGCCTGCTTCATCATCGTCCCGAAGGTGATCTCATCCCTATCCAGGGTTCCGAATTGAACGTAATTCCGGATGCCGTCGCGGCCGGTCATTATCTTCACCCGACTGGGAGTACAAACCGGCTCGGAATAGCAGTGGTTGAACTTGGCTCCAGTACGCGCCAGTGCATCCAATCGGGGGGTTTTAAAGAAAGTACTGCCGTAGCAACCATAGTTATCAACGGCCGAATCGTCCGCCATTATAAGGATAACATTGAAATGCTTCTTTGTTTTTGCAGTTCCCTCGGCAATGGACACCAGGAAACACGCAATTATCAAAAGGAATAATCGGATCGTGAATTGTTTTGTATTAAGAACAGACATTGCCAAGAGCAATCCTCCTTTCACTGAAAAGCTTGTATTATTGCAACGGCTTAATCCGAATCTTTCTAAAGGCAATTGCCCCGTGATCGCCCTGCAACATGACCGGCCCTGGTTGGTCCACATTCTCATCCAAATGACCACCAGTACTCCGGTCCACCTTTAGGCCGTCATGTATTTTGACCCCGTTGAGCATTACGGTGACAAGATCACCACGGATGGTGGCCTCGGCGGTCTGCCATTGACCTGGTTTACGGGAAACAAATTTTGATGGTGCGGAAAAACTGTAAATACCACCATTGCCACCCGAGTTCAGTTTGCCATTCTTGTAGTCATCTAAGATTTGGATCTCATGTCGACCTCTGAGGTAGAAGCCACTGTTGCTGCCCGCGGGAATCATGTATTCGTAGCGCACAACAAAGTCGCGGAACTTCGAATTGGTAACAATGTCGGTGCCATGTTTGCCGCTGGGGATTTCATTTACCAGCATGCCGTTTTGAGCGCTCCAACTCTTGAGACCGTCAGGATTTCGAAGTTTCCAACCGTCAAGGTCCACCCCGTTAAAGAGAGATTTAAAACCCTCCTTTTTCTCCTCCTGACTGACACGATAACGGGTGTCCTGAGGTTCGGAATCCCCCTTAACCAGGCCTAATGCCCAACGAATTCCACCAAGAACGTGAGCTTGGTATTTCTCATTCTCCCAAACATCATTTCGATGGCCAAGCGATGTATAGAAAATACTGCCATTCCCCACTTTTTTGCTCCAGGCAATAGGGTAATCCCCGGGCATCTTGCTGTTTGGATGCTTATCCAGAGTCAGCAACCCGTGAACACGATTGCGGTGAAAACTTTTTAGTAGATAAATCTCATCGTGAATCGTGAAGCTTTCACCAAAATGCCGAACGGCAGGATGGCTCAAATCCTGATTAAGGCACTCGACTGTTGCCTGGGCTCCGTGTGTTTGAAACTCCCCTCCGAGCATATCCACGAAGGCAGGAAACCCATGGAATGTATCACTGCAACTGTGCATCCCGATAAATGCCTTCCCAGACTTGATCCACTGGACAAAGGCCTCCCTGTCAGGAAGAGGCAGGTCCCCCGTTGTGTTGGCGAAAATTACACCATCAAGTTTCTTTAACGATTCAAGGGTCATCTTGGTTTTCATGTCCTCGTCGTTACGGACATAATCGACCTCAAAAGCGCCACTGCTTTTCGCCAACTGCCCCAAAACCTTCTCAGCCGTTGGAATGGACCCGTGACGAAACCCCTTGGTCACCGTGACCACCAACAGTTTCTTTGGGGCCGCGATGATCCCGGTTGTCATGCTTAGCATTGCCGCCATGCCCAGCAGGCGGAACATAATATTATTTATCATATTTTTCATTTTTAAACCTTAAATGGGTAAACAAACAATGCCCATGAATCCATGAACTTGCAAGGAAAACATGATGTCGGCGAGTTATCGCCTTCAGTTCGCCGAGGACATGGAAGACAGGTTGCTGGATAATCCAGAAGCCGTCGAAAAAATCCTGCGGCAACAAGGAGTGTCTCGTAAGGAGCAAGTCGTAAGGGGCTAGTGCCTCGTTCTACACTTTTTCCGGGACGACGTAGGGGGCCCGGTAGTTGTTCTTGACGTACTTGTTGGCCTTTTCGGCGTGTGCGCCCACGAAGCGTTCCTTCTCGTTGCTGTAGGTCAGCCATGGGCTCAGGACCGGCTTGTCCTTCTTCAGGTCGACCTCGTTGGCGTGGAGGTGCTTGAGCATCTGGTTCAGCGTCTCGACGCCTTCCTCCGAGTGGCCGTTCACCTGTTCGCGGATTTCATCAACCGAGGATCCTTTCCCGACCCGGTGGGCGACGTTGGCCTGGTGAATCATTACGGCGCCGAGGTGGCCGTCGAGGATGTCGGCATTGAGTTCGCTGGATTTGCGGGAGCGCACGGCCTTCAGGAAGTTGGGAACGTGGTTGCGGCCGCCGTCGCCCTTGAACTGCCGGATCTTCTTGCCGTCGTTGTCGAAGGCCCAGCCACCACCCCGGGTGACGTTGTAAAAGCCGTTCTCGCACTTGACGATGTTGGTGAATTTGACGCCCTGACCGAACCGCCGGTAAACGGACACGCCGCGCCGGCCGCGGTTGTCCTTGTCGTGCGGCATGTCGCGAATCTCGAGCACAAGCGGAACCTTGTAGTCGTACAATGCGAAGTGGGTGTTGGGGGTTTCGCCGTCGTCATCCCATGCGAACCGGCCGCCGACGCTCATGACGCGCTTGGGCACGTCGGTCATGCCGAGGAGATGGCGGATGTCGTCCGAGTTGTGCGGTGCGATGTTGCCCATGTCGCCGTTGCCGTAGGCCCAGATCCAATGCCAGTCGTAGTGCAATCTTTTTCGCATCAACGGGCCTTTCGGGCCGGGGCCGCACCACAGGTCGTAATCGATGCCGGCGGGGATCGGGGTGGGGGCGGTCACCTTGCCGATCGGCTCGCGGTGGCGGTACCACAATGAGTGAATCCACTGGACCGCGCCGAGTGTTCCCTTGCGGATATCCTCTGCGGCGTGGATGAGCGCCGGGTCGGACCGCTGCTGTGTGCCGGCCTGCACGATCCGGTTGTACTTGCGGGCGGCCTCTATGGATTTGCGGCCCTCCCAGATGCAGTGGCTGACCGGTTTCTCGACGTAAACATCCTTGCCAGCCTGACAGGCCATCACTGTGAGGAGCGCGTGCCAGTGGTTGGGCGTGGCGATAACGACGACGTCCACGTCCGGCCGATCCAGGATATGACGAAAATCCTGATGCTGCCTGTAGCGGGCATCGACGTTGGCGCCCTGCTTGGCCAGTGTGTTTTTGAGATGGTTCTCGGCGCTGTTCATGTGGGCCTTGTCGGGATCACTGATGCCGACGATCCGAACGCCCGGCTTGGTGGCGAAGTCGCGTAGATGACTTGTCCCCTTGCCGCCGCAGCCGATGATGGCGACGCGGACATCCGAGTTGGCGCCCAGCACGCGGTGGGTGGGAAGGGCCATCGCGGCCCCTGCAAACAGGGAGCGTTCCACAAAACTCCGGCGGGTGATTTTATTTTCAGTCATGATTTATTTGTTCTCTGTTTGATTGATTAAACTTGTGCGTCAGACGCCGATGTTAGCTGTCTGTATTCAGAAAACAATCCATTTGTGCCGGTCCGGCCAGCGCCGAAACCAAGCGCTTGGGCAAGCGGGGAGATTAGGTGAGCGGTCAGCGGTTGGAAGGGGCGAGGGGTGGGAAATCAAATATCGAACAAGGAATGTCGAAGTCAGAAGTCAAAAAGAGAAGAGCGCCATTTCCTCTCTGAGGTTCTTTGCGTTTAATTCCTAGCAAAACCGAGCATCGCGGTGAGTAGGTTGACTTTCGCACTCGCTACTTTTGGCTTGAGGGCAAGTGCCGGGCCGGGTAGGGTCGTCGTGATTCAGCAGCTTTTGAAGCCATCAATATAAACAAAATGAAACGCCGTACGTTTTTACTCAAGTCAGCCTCGACTGCATTCGGATTTCAGGTTGTGTCCAGCCATGTGCTGAGGGCAGCCGAAGGGCAGAACACTCCCAACAACAAGATTCGCATTGCCGCCATCGGCTGTGGCGGGCGCGGAGGAGCCGACCTCGGCGCGATGGCCGGGGAGGACATCGTGGCGTTGTGCGATGTGGACGACCGGCGTGCCGCCGGGTCTTTCAAGAAATTCCCGAAGGCCAAGCGCTTCAAGGATTTTAGGAAGATGTACGATGCCGTCGGCGACCAGATCGACGCCGTGCTGGTGGCGACGCCGGATCACACGCACGCAGTCGCCATCATGGGGGCGATCGGGCGCGGCAAACATGTTTACTCGGAGAAGCCGCTGGCACATTCGGTCGCCGAGGTGCGGACGTTGCGCGCGGCTGCCCTGCAGAAAAAGGTAATCACGCAGGTCGGCAACCAGGGGCATTCCTCGGATCACATCCGCTTTTTTTGTGAACTGATCTGGGCGGGCGCGATCGGGCAGGTCTCCGAGGTGCATGCGGGGTGCGATGCCTTCAAGAATGTCTACTGCCAGATTGGCAAACAGAGTGCCCTGCGAACCGAGCAACACGAGGTGCCCGAGGGGCTGGACTGGAATCAGTGGCTTGGCCCCGCCGCCGAGCGCGCCTATCACCCGGCTTATTTGCCGTTTAACTGGCGCGGTTATTCCGCGTTTGGCAGCGGCTGCATTGGCGACTGGATTTGTCATGTGCTTGACCCGTCCTACTGGGCGCTTGACCTTGGGATGCCCACCGCGATCAAGGCGGACACGAAAGGTTATGACCCGGTGAAGCACAAAGAGTTTTATCCCAAGGGCGCAAAGATCACTTATGAATTTCCGGCCAAGGGGGATCGCGGCCCGGTGAAGGTGGTCTGGTATGACGGCGATTATTCCATTCCGAGGCCGGACGAACTCAAGCATGAAAAGCGCAAAGTGGTTGGCACCGGTGCGGTCGTGGTGGGTGACAAGGGCAAGATCATGCACGGCTCGCATGGGGCAGGGGGCTGTCGGATTATCCCCGAGGCGAAGATGAAAGAGTTCGGCAAGCCGGATCAAAAGATACCGCGTGTGCGTGGCTCTCATCAGAACAACTGGCTCGCGGCTGTCCGGAACAACCAACCGGCCGACTCACCATTCGAGTACGGGGGCGCGCTGTCGGAGATCGGCTTGTTGGGGATGATCGCGATTCAGCGCAGCGGCGTGCGGTTGGAGTGGAATGACAAGGCGATGAAATTCACCAACGACGACGCGGCGAACAAACTCGTCAACCCACCGTACCGCGGCGGCTGGAAGATTTAAGGATTCCCGGTTCTCGGTTTTAAAGTTGGGATACGGATTTTCACGGATTGGCGGGGTCAATTTCTAATCCTTTCAAACCGCGTTTATGAGTGTCCATCTGCGGTTCCCATAAAAAACCCGGCGCAGCGCTTGGCTGGCCGGGTGGTTCCCTCGAGTTTT
>Ga0207962_1000517_pt1 | contig 12877 bp, 10 predicted proteins | sample Knorr_S15_td_AAI_FD_185603 | JGI IMG/M metagenome (GOLD analysis project Ga0207962, IMG submission 185603) | Marine microbial communities from Southern Atlantic Ocean transect - Knorr_S15_td_AAIW_ad_750m_LV_A (SPAdes) (version 2) | ecosystem: Environmental > Aquatic > Marine > Oceanic | place... | reverse complement strand
AAATTAGAGAAAGGTGAGGATGTACTCATCACAGGTTTAGGAAAGTTTGAGTTGCGTAACAAAAAATCTCGACCTGGACGTGATCCAAAATCAAAAAGGGATTATGAAATTTCTGCACGAAAGGTTGTGACATTTCATCCCTCTAAAATCTGGCGTGACGAATTGAACAATAACAATTAATTCATTGCCCTTCATGCAATTTCAGGCAATCTGCTTTGATTTAGACGGCACATTGCTAGATAGCTTAGCCGACTTAGCACACTGTACAAATACAATACTTTCAAAAAGAGGATTCCCAGAACACCCCGTTGATGCATTTCGCTATTTTGTAGGAGATGGAGCGAAAATGCTTATTACCCGTGCCCTTCCTGAAGAAGTCCGTAAAGAACCTCTCATAGAAAAATGCAGACAGGATTTTGAGACAGCATACCGTGAGTGCTGGGATGAACATACTCAGCCTTATGATGACATTCCTTTATTGTTGGATGAATTGGAATCCCGCAAACTTAAGCTGACAGTTTTGTCTAACAAACCTCACGAATTTACATTGCTTGCAGTCAAGCATCTTTTGCCAAATTGGGAATTTGAATTGGTTTTAGGCCAACGGGAAGGCATTCCACGCAAGCCAGATCCTGCTGGAATGATTGATATTTGCGAGCAGTTGAAAATTCCAGCGAAGTCTTTTCTTTATTTGGGAGACACCGCAACCGATATGAAAACAGCCACGAGTGCCGGATGTTTTCCGGTGGGCGTGCTTTGGGGATTTCGACCGGAAAAAGAACTGAGAGAAAACGGTGCTCAAGCAATCATAAACGCACCTTTGGAATTACTTGATTTACTTGACTAAAACCTGTTACTTCAAAACTTCCTTAATCGTTTCCGCCACAAACTGCGTCACCATTTTCTTCCGGAAGCCCAAAGTCATATCCGTATTGTCCATCGGTTTTGCCAGTTTTGCCGCTACTTGAGCCGTATTTTCAATCCGTGTCAGGCTCCCTTCCGCAGTGAGTGAGCCACCCACCAAAAGTTTTTCCGCCTCAAACGCCCGCAGTGGACACGAAGCCACCCCACCCAAAACAATCCGCGCTTCCATACAATTTCCGGATGTGTCCAAACGCAATGCTACTGCCACGCCAAGCACCGGAAAATCAATTGCACCCCGCCGACTTAATTTGCGGTAATTCATTTTCCATCCTTCATGTAACGGTAGGTGAATGGATACCAGCAATTCATCCGGAGTTTTGTTGAGAAAATCCATTCCGTCATTTTTGTAAAATCCTCCTGCCGGAACAATGCGTTTACCGTCAGGATTCATCAAATGAAATTCCGCATCCAAGGCGACCATCACCGGAGCGCAATCAGAGGACGAAACCGCCAAACATTTTGGACTGCTCCTCGCCACCCAGCAAATAGCACCGTTTTGCATCGGACTTTCCGGTTTTTTCAAACAAAATCCAAGTGCTTTGCGCCATGGAAATGTTTGGTTGTAATAATTACATCGTGTATCCAAACACAAATTTCCGCCAATGGTTCCCATATTCCGCAACTGTGGCGCAGAAACCAAAGATGCTGCTTTTGCTAATGCCGGAAAATTATTGAGGATTTCCGGATGTTCCGCAACTTCACTCAAAGAAACTCCGGAACCAATCATTAATCCATTTCCGGAGTCATCCAAACTAATGCTGCGAAGTTCTGCTAATTTCCGCAAACCAATCAGTATTTTCGGTGTGAATTGCCGCCGTTTCATATTCGGAAACAAATCTGTTCCTCCGGAAACAAACATCGCCGAGTCACCGCACTCTGCTTTCAGTGCAACAGCCTCAGCAATGCTGTTTGGAGCTTGATATTCAAATGGTGGTAAGCGCAACATAATTAATTACGACACGAATTAAGACAAGAATTATTCTCTGTCAAATTGACAGAGAAGCATACAGAACCGTCAACTGTCAACCGATTTCACTTTGATGGCTTCCGGAAATGTGATTTTTGGAAATTTCTTTGGGCCGACTCTTCCAATAACCCCGGACCCTCCGGGCTTTCCGGATTTTAGCTCTTTTAAACCTTGATAAATTTTTTCCGGAGTAATCGGCACTTCATCGACACGCACACCGACCGCATTGTAAATCGCATTGGCGATGGCGGGCATGATCGGCAGTAATGGCCCTTGGCCGGCTTCTTTGGCACCGTACGGCCCTTCCGGATCATGCGTTTCTACTAAAAATGTTTCGATTTCCGGCATATCGAGTGCGGTCAAACTTTTGTAATCCAACATCGACGGAGTTTTGTGCAAACCTCCGGGGTTGTCTTTTCCGGTGCGATAAATTTGTTCTTCCATCATGGCCTCACTCAAACCCATGTACGCACTGCCTTCGACTTGTCCGATGACCAATTTTTCGTTGATCGCTTGTCCGATATCGTGTGCCATCCAGAGTTTGTCCACACGATAAATTCCACTTTCCGGATCACAAGTGACTTCGGCAACACAAGCGGAATAGCTGTAATTCGGGGACGGCCCCACACCTGCGCCTTTGTATTTTCCGCCGCGACTAGGTGGTGTGTAACTGCCGACGGAACCCAGCATACCGTATTTTTTTTCTGCCCATTGCACGGCATCCACAAAGGAAACAGGTTCTCCGGAACCGTTTTTTGATAAAACAGAACTATTCCGGAGCATTAATTTTTCTGCCGGAATTTTCAAAACTTCGGATGCGGCAGACAATATTTTTTCACGTAAAGGGCGAGCCGCGTCAATGGCCGCATTTCCGGTCATCAGTGTTACACGACTGGAATAACTTCCCAAATCGACCGGAGTTAAATCTGTATCCGCTGTGACCACAATAATATTCCCAATGTCGATTCCCAGTTCCTCGGCCACAATTCCGGCCAGCACAGAATTTGATCCTTGACCGATGTCCGTGCTTCCGCAAAAAACAGTTACGCCGCCACCGCGGTCGATTTTGATTTGCACTCCGGAATGCGGCATTTTATTCCAGTAAACAGGCAGGCCCGCACCGCTCAAATAAGAACCGCATCCCAGCCCAAAACCTTTGCCCAGAGACGATCCCGTTCGCTGCTGCTGGAATCTGGAAGCCTCCGTGACTTTGCGGATGCACTCACCCAAACCGTTGGTGGTCACTGTGAGGTGGTTCACGGTTTTGCTGTTGTCCGGTATCAAATGCCGCAAGCGTAATTCTGCCGGATCCAGTTCCAAATCCTCAGCAAATTTGTCAAGCAAAACTTCCAGCGCAAAACGGGGCTGCGGCGTGCCGTGTCCTCGTTTGGGACCGCATGGAGCTTTATTGGTGAAAACCCGCATCGCTTCAAATTTGTAATTTGCAATCGGATACGTCACTGTCTGCAAAGCACCGGTGTAAAAGGTACTGGCAACACCGTAACTTCCGTATGCTCCGCCATCCAGAAAATTACGAAAATGCAAAGCTGTGATTGAACCGTCTGACTTCATTCCGGCTTTGACCCACATCAATACCGGATGACGTCCACGATGTGTGTAAAAAACTTCTTCGCGGGTCAAAGTCAATTTTACCGGACGACCTGTCATCATGGCCAGTTTGCACACAACCATTTCATGTTGAAACGGATCCGTTTTTCCGCCAAATCCTCCACCAACCGGAGTCGCAATTACACGAATTTGACTGGCCGGCATTTCCAAAACTTTGGCCAAAGCACGGTGAACATAGTGCGGAGTTTGCGTGGAAGACCAAAGCGTGATCCGTCCATCGGCTCCGTGTTGAGCGACGGCAGAGTGTTGTTCCATCGGCAAATGCGTGTTGCCTTCGTAATAATAAAGTTCTTCGCGAATATGGTCTGCTTCTGCAAATCCGGTTTCGATGTCGCCAAATTCGAGAGCCACTTGTTTGTGAATATTTCCGGAATCGGCATATTCGTGAATTTGCGTTTTTGAAATATCAGTTTCTTCCAAGGATTTTAAACCGTCTTCAATGGTCAAAACAGACGGCAAAAGCTCATATTCGACGACTATATCTTCGAGTGCAGACTCTGCTGTTTCTTCGTCAATGGCCGCCACTGCCGCCACCGGATCGCCAATCATGCGCACTTTGTCCACACACAACGATTCCTCGTCCTGACTCACCGGCAAAATCCCAAAAGGAATCGGCAAATCTTTGCCCGTCATGGCCGCCACGACTCCGGGTCGTTTCAAAGCCTGTGTCAAATCAATGCTTTTGATCCGAGCGTGCGGGTGAGGACTGCGCAACATTTTGGCAAAGAGCATTCGCGGTAAAAACATGTCATCAGCATAAACGGTCTCACCTTTGGCTTTGGCCAAACCGTCTACTTGAGCCCAAGATTTACCAATCCATGTAAGGCCCGCTTGGAAATCTTTGTTTTCACTCATAAACTATTTGATGCTTGAAAAAATGAAAAAACAGTGTTTTATCTGGCCAGCAATTGTAAAAGTTGAGGATCCATATTTGCACCAAATCCCCATCCTTCTTTTTTGATTTCTGCTTTTTGCAAAATATCATCTTGAAAAACCAAATCCAGCCGATATGCCTTTTCCAGCCGAATCTCTGTGATCAATAAATTGACATAATCTTCCTGAAAATCGAGGAAGATCATTGCCGAACGATTCTCTTGTTCTCGGTAGCCGAAAGGTTCTCCAATCTGTTCCAAAACTTCTTGTGCGCTCGTTGTTCCTACTTTGAGAAAATTTGGCAGTTTTTCCCCGGATAATTCCACTTTTCCAATTCGAGTTTTGGAACATCCAACCAGCAACATGAAAAGTAAGATGCCGGTGATCGGCAATAAAAAGTAAAATTTCGTCATACGATTACCTTGCGCTTCTTCTTGTACCGGGATTGTTGGAAGTTGCCGGAGCAAAAAATCCCCATCCACTGCCAGTTTTTTCAAGTTTCACTTCAGAAACGATTTGATCTGTAAGACGAATCACCAATTCATTTCCTTCATAAGTTCCATAGAGAAAAAAGTATTCTCCCCGTTCATGATTGTAAATGAGCGTTTCTTTGCCGACCACGAAGCGATGAACCAGAGGTTCTCCCAAAGTGGTCATGATTTCTTCTCTCGTTGTCTTTCCAACTTGGATGAAAGACGGAATTCCTTCATCTGCCTGAAATTTTCCGAAAGTGCTAACCGAACAGGAGGACACTAAAAGTGTGATCCCAATACCTGTTATGATTCTGAAAAAACGCATTTTAATCTTCATAGTGACTCTACTTCGAACATTTAGGAATTTTGCCGCATCACTGCTAATTCTCCAGCAGCTTGCTCTACGGCTTCTATGATTTTTGAGTACCCGGTACAGCGACACAAAGTTCCGGACAGGGCTTCTCGAATAGTATTTGAATCCGGATTTGAATTTATTTCAAGCAGGGCTTTGGCGGTCATCAACATTGCCGGAGAACAGTAACCGCATTGCGATGCGCCTTGTTCTGCAAAAGCGGTTTGCAGTGGATGCGGAACCCCATTTTTTGCTAAACCTTCAATGGTTTGGATCTCCTGTCCCTGCACCTCAACAGGCAAAATAAGACAGGCCAAAACCGGTTCTCCGTCAATCAACACCGAACAGGCTCCGCACTCACCCAACTCACAACCGTGTTTGGTTCCGGTGAGGTACAAATCTTCACGCAAAACTTCCAGCAAAGTTTTGTGAGTCGAAGTCCAAACCTCGTGAGTTTCGCCGTTGATTTTGAGAGTTAAGAGTTGTTTCATATTAATTTTCTTTTTGTTATCAGCCACAGATTTGCACAGATATTTTCCTATCCGTTTTTATCCGTGTTGTCTGTGGCTAACTTATTTTTCCACATGAAAGCGTTTGGCCTTCATTTCAAAACGGGGCAGAGTTCCGGAAGGCACAACTTTTATTTCCGGGCGTAAACTCAATTCGTTCTGTATTGCTTGGTCCACAGTATGTCGAGAAGTTTCTTCGTCAGCGTTTTTGCTTATTTCCAAATCAATCGTCAAATGTGCCATTTTCCGTTCAGTTGAAACCGTGATCCGGAATTCTTCAACTGCCTCACATTGACGAACTAAATTTTCCACTGCGCTGGGAAAAACATTGATTCCACGCACAACCACCATGTCATCTGACCGTCCCAGAACCCCGCCTTCGAAACGAACAAAAGTGCGCCCGCATTCGCAAGACTCCGGATTAAGCCGTACAAGATCTCCGGAACGGTAACGGATTACCGGATAACCGATGCGCCCCAAATTGGTGATAACCAGTTCGCCTTGTTCTCCTGCCGGAACCGGTTCCAGAGTTTCCGGATTCAAAACCTCAACTATGAATTCACTTTCGATGGCATGTGTTCCGTTTGGTTGAATTTCGCATTCAAAACTGTGTGCCCCTACTTCTGAAGCCCCCGCGTGATCGTAACATTTTGTGTTCCAAACAGATTCAATACGGGCTTTAGTTGCCGGAATATTGGCTCCAGGTTCTCCGGCATGAATCAGAGTTTTCAATGGAATTTCACACAAATCAAATCCGGAATCCCGAGCCACTTCCGCCAAACGCAAAGCATAAGTTGGAGTACAGCACATGGCCGTCGCACCAAGTTCTTTCATCAAATGCAACCGCTGCAATGAATCCCGCCCTCCGCCAGGAATCATCAAGGCTTTAATTCCTTTTGCACCCTCGACTGCTGCCCAAAAACCAATGAATGGTCCAAAAGAAAATGGTACAAACAAACGATCATTTTCCGTCAAACCTGCTCCTGCCAAAACATAACCCCAGCAACGCCCCCACCATTCCCAACTTTCCGGGGTGTCTATAACTCGCAGGGGAGTTGCGGTGGTTCCGGATGTCTGGTGAAAACGAGAGTAAGCGGATTCCGGGAAAGTCGCATTGGTTCCAAAAGGCAAAGCATCCTCCTGGGCTTGTACTAACTCCGCTTTGGTAGTCAGCGGTAAACTCGCCAAATCACTTAAGGTTTGTATCGCTTCCGGATGAATTCCCGCGGCATCCAGCTTTCCCGTATAAAAACGGTTGCTCCCATAAATTTTTTCCAGCATGGAATACAACTTTTCGATTTGTAGTAATTCCAATGCTTCGCGGGGCATGGTTTCTACTGACTGCTCGAAAAATCGCATTAAGTGTTTCTTATCTGTTTGTCGATCTACTGAAGTAGAAACAATTTTAAAAAAAATTATCGTCCACCGACAAGAATTGAGTCAATTTTCAAAGTGGGCTGACCAACAGTTGTCGGAACCCAGCCACTGGCCGCTCCGCACATTCCTGCCGCCAAATCCAGATCATCGGCAATCATCGAAATTTGCGACAGGACATCGAACCCCTTGCCGATCAGCGTTGCTCCGCGCACTGGTTCAGCGATTTTGCCATTGCGGATAGCATAACCTTCCTGCACTGCAAAATTGAATTCACCAGTCCCCGGATTGACAGATCCGCCACCCATTTTTTTTGCATACAGGCCAAATTTAATGGAACGCAGCATTTCTTCAATCTCGTGCGGTCCGGGAGCAATAAAGGTGTTGCGCATACGGGAAACCGGAGCAAATTTGTACGATTCGCGTCGTGCAGAACCGGTACGGGAAATACCGACTTGACCTGCACCGATACGGTCACTGAGGTAATTATTGAGTATTCCGTTTTCGATTAGTACGGTTTTTTGCGTCGGCGTACCTTCGTCGTCCACATTACACGAACCCCATTTGTTTGCAATAGTTCCATCGTCTATTGCAGTAAGAATCGACTGGCCGACACGCTTTCCTATTTTTTCGCAAAAAGGAGATGCGTTTTTTCGGATCGCTTCTGTTTCCAATGGGTGACCGCAAGCCTCGTGGAAAATAACACCGCCGAATCCATTACCCAATATCACAGGCATTTTTCCTCCATCGATGTATCCTGCAGCGGCCATACGCAACGCAGATTGTGCCGCATTTTCTGCAAGTTCCTCCAAATTCAAATCCTGAAAAAATTCATAACCACCCAAAACTCCTGGACTTTCAGCCGCAGTTTGGGGTCCATCGCCTTTTTCTGCAACTGCAGAAAGACGCATCCTGGAATAATTTCGTGAGTCTTCGGCCCATAAACCCTCGCTGTTGGCTATAAGTACCGAGCGTTTTTTTTCAGACATGTTGACCGTGACCTGTTGAATATCGTCACCGTGATTACGGGTTTTGTTATCCAGTTCCCTTAGCAGTTCAACGCGCTCAGACTTGCTCACCGTTTCTGGATTTACGGCTATATGGTGAATGTCTTCGATGGACTGAGGCTGAAGGGATTGCATATCTCCGGACTGCCCTTCTTTCTGGGATTGCCCTAAATTGCCGGTGAGTTTCAGCAAATTGGCTTCGTCAGGATCACTGCTGTAACCGTAATAGGCTTCGTTGCCGTAAAGAAGACGCACCCCTATTCCAAATGAGTTTGAGGAATTGATTTCTTCAATTTTCTGATCAAGCAGATTGATAGAAGAAGCAACAGAGTCCTCTACAAAAACTTCAGTAAAGTCTGCCCCCTGCTGAAGTCCATACTCCAAAATTTTTGCAACCGTGTTTTCGTTGAGCATAGTTTTTCCCGGGAAAGGTTGTTTCGAGTAACTTTAAATAATATAACAGTTTTGATCAATCATTTTAAAGCATAATTGACAGTGGTGCAATCCGGAAACGTTAATCAAACTACGTTGTATTCCGGAATCAAGCGCTTCTCAGCAAATCGGTTGTAATCCAACTTGCTGATGTCAACGGTGGTGGCTTCACCGTCTATGAGAATTTCGGCCATCAATTTTCCACAAATTGGGCCCTGCATGAATCCGTGTCCTGAAAATCCGCTAAGCAAGTAAAATCCTTCCACCGGTGTAGGGCCGATGATGGGGTGTGCATCCGGAGTCATTTCGTACAGTCCAGCTTGTCGTGCCTGGATTCCGGAGTTTCCCAGCAAAGGCATTCGCCGTATTGCAGATTCGATGTGTTTCAATTCCCACTCGGAATCAATTCTTTGATCATCTCCAATTTTTTCGTTGGGATTCGACATGCCCGTAAGCAGTCCGGAACCTTCCCGGTGAAAATAGAGACTTTGCGCAAAATCAATGACAAACGGGAAGTCTTCCGGAAGTTCCTGAATTGCTTCAGTGACAAACCACTGACGCCGCAGAGGAAATACTGAAATTTCGAGACTAATCTCTTTTCCAAGGCTTGCGCTCCATGGTCCACAGGCATTGACTACAGTTTTAGTTTCAATGGTTCCAAGAGATGTTTGAACTTTCCGAATTTGATTATTTTTTACATCAATACCGATTGCAGAACAATCAGTAATGCAGACTGCTCCATGCCGACGCGCAGCATTGATGTAACCCATCACGATACTGTTGGGGTCTGCCAGTCCGTCTTCCGCGTTAAAGCTTCCAGCAATTGCATCCGGGAAGTCGCAGGGAGCGGCAATACTGCGTACTTCATCTCCGGTAAGCCATTCGGTTTGAACGCCGAGGGAACGTTGAAGTTCAACCGTTTTCCGGAACACCTCTACATCTTTTTCCCGAGTCAGTGCAAACAAATATCCACATTTTTGCACCAACACCGATTGTCCGGTTTCTTCCTCAAAAGCATCAATCATGGGAAGACTTTTTTGGGAAAGCCGGATGTTGACTTCAGTATTGAACTGATAACGAATTCCTCCGGCACAACGTCCGGTTGCGCCGGTACCGAAAAACTTTTCGCGTTCCAGAAGCAAAACGTCTTTGTAGCCGCGGCTTGCCAAATGGTAAACAGTGCTTGCACCCATGACTCCACCTCCGAGAATTACTACCGAGGCAGTTTTTGGCAGTCTGGACATTTTTTATATAGAGACAATTGTTCCGAGATTTTCACGCTCTGCGTTTTTCAAAGCAATCCCGGCAGAGACGGCATCCTGTACGGCTACTCCACAGGATTTAAAAAATGTCAGTTGTTCAGGTGAGGTTCGTCCGGATTTTGTTCCATTGATGAGTTCTCCTATTTCTGCAACAATTTTGTCTGCTGTGATCAAACCTTGTTTAAGCGGAGTGACTATATCTCCAGTTTCGATCAGTGCAGATTCACGGGAATCAACGAAGACAAGAGCATTTTGAATAGTATCTGAATCGATTTCCTGCATTGATGGCTGAAAAGAACCAACTGCATTTAAATGAGCCCCCTGTTTGAGGTTCTTAAAGGAAATAACAGGAGTAGAGGAAGTGGTGGCAGTACAGACAATGTCTGCATTTTTTACGGCTTCTGCAGAAGAAGTAACTGCTTGAATATCCTTTGGAATTGGACCAACTCCGGACATTTCTTCCACAAAATTTTGTGCATGTTCAGGGTTTGGACTATAAACCCACGCTTGCCGAATACTGCGAACAGTACAAACAGCATCCAGTTGTGAACAGGCCTGTTTTCCGCTGCCGATTATTGCGACAGAAACCGCATCCGTAGACGCAAGCAATTCTGTAGCGGCTCCGACTCCAGCTCCGGTACGAACTGCAGTCAAAACTTCTCCATCCATCAGGGCTTTGATTTGACCGTTTTCGGTGTCCAACACAAGCACGGCAGCATGAATCAGGGGAAATCCACGGGCTGGATTTTTGCCAAAAACAGTTACCAGTTTTACAGCCATTTCACTGTCGTCCGGAAGCGCGGCAGGCATTGTCAGGAGCACTCCCTCCTGCTCAGGAACATGGACACGGCTGCGGAGAGGCATCTCAACCCGTCCGGACGAAAGCCGGCTATACGCACGCTTCATGCCCTCGATTGCTTCTGCCATCGGAAGGGCCTTTTGAACATCATCACTACTGAGAACCCGAATTTCCATTTTGTTGGGCCATTGATAATTAGAGTGAAACTGAAGATGACACTATTCCGGCGTTGGATTTAGACAAGAGAACCAAGTTCTCAACAGACTCATTCAAATGGATTACAGATCGGTGTAACTGAGGTATGCCTTCAAAAAGACAACTGCCTTTGCGGATATTTTCGGACCCCTGCGAAAAAAGAACTGCTGTGCCATCGAATATTCTGCAACAGCAGTAGGCCTTTTTTCATTCATTTCACCGTTGACATCTCTGCTTGCAGTAGTTAGAACTTTTTGCAGAAGCACCGGTGTACTAAAATTAATTTCCTCCAGTTCAGGAGTCAACCTGGAAGCCAACATCGTCATTGGAATATCATAAAGTGTTTCTGCATAGAAAAAACTCAAAAACCTCGCCACAGCCTCAATTTCTTCGTTGCTGCGCGTCAAGAGCCAACTGGTGAGTTCCCTGCGGAAGTTAAGCAAATCTTTCTTTTTGATTCCAGCAGGATTTACAGCAAGTTTTCCTGAGCTCAAATAAGATTTTGTTTTTTCCCTCATGAAACTTAAAAACCCTCCAGCTTTGCGGAAAAGCTTATTGTTCAAAAAACGTTTTTCGAAATCCCGCAAAATAAAACGTCCCAAGGAAAGTTGATTCAGAATTTGTTTGGAACCAGTGGCTTCTTTCAGATCAGCAGAAACACGTTCAAAGAGTAATACAAGTTCTTTTTGTTCGTTTTCAATATCCAGTAAACGTTGAATTTCCTCCTCTGAAATTTGAGGATTTTCAGGAGAAATCACTGTTTGTTCTGGAACAGTAATTTCGATCTGGGCCGACTGTGAGATTGGTAAAGTTTGTGGAACAGAAAAATAAAGGAGATACAGCAAAATGCAGGTGGAAAGAAAAAATACCACAGTGAGTAGAGGAAATAATTTTTGCAGCTTCATTTTTCTTACCAGGTTGGAAAATAGTTTGAGTAAAGTCCGGCTCTAAGTTTTAGAATTAGCTTTCAAACCTGCTTGAATACGTAACGGCAGGGCATGAAGTTTGATAAAACCAATGGCATCCTGTGGATCATAAGTACCCTGGTCCGCTTCCATTGTTGCCATATCCTCATCATAGAGGCTGTTTGGTGATTTACGGCCAGTCACCATGCAGTTGCCTTTGTAAAGTTCCAGACGGACTGTACCATTAACCGGTTCCTGAGTTTTTTTCACCATTTCCAGCAAAATTTCCATTTCAGGTGAAAACCAAAAGCCATCGTAGGTCAGTTGCGCAAAGCGTGGCATTAGTGAATCCTTGAGATTAATTACACCACGGTTCAAGGTAATTGACTCCATTGCCCGATGTGCAATGTGTAAAATAGTACCACCTGGTGTTTCATACACCCCCCTGTTTTTCATGCCGACAAAACGGGACTCTACCATATCAATCCGGCCAATTCCATGTCTCCCGCCCAATTCATTTAGATATGTCAACAATTTTGCCGGAGAAAATTTTTTCCCATCAACCGCGACCGGATTTCCTTTTAGAAATTCAATCAGAATCTCCTGAGACTCAACTGGAGCCTCTTTCGGCGACTGTGACAATTCGAACATTTCCGGTAGTGGAGCTTGCCAGGGGTCCTCCAACATACCAGATTCAAAACTGATGTGCATAAGATTTTCATCTGAACTCCAGGGTTGTTCTTTGGAAGCCTTGACCGGAATACCGTATTTTTCCGCATAGGCTAATAATTCTGTACGACCGGGATATTTTTTGTAAAACTCAGGAATTTTCCATGGTGCTACTACACGAATATTAGGATTGAGCGCATAATAGCTTAACTCAAAACGGACCTGATCATTACCTTTTCCGGTTGCGCCATGTGCTACAGCAACAGCACCTTCCCGCCCTGCAACTTCTATCTGTTTTTTGGAAATCAAAGGCCGTGCTAATGAAGTCCCCAGCAAATAAGTTCCTTCATAAAGCGCATTCCATTGAATAGAGGGCAGAACATAATCCTGAACAAATTCTTCTTCAACATTTTCGATCAGAACTTTTGCTGCACCAGCTTTTTTACCTTTTTCAAGGATGGCATCCAAATCTTCAACTTTCTGTCCTAAATCAAGACATAGTGCAAT
>Ga0207962_1000513_pt1 | contig 12897 bp, 12 predicted proteins | sample Knorr_S15_td_AAI_FD_185603 | JGI IMG/M metagenome (GOLD analysis project Ga0207962, IMG submission 185603) | Marine microbial communities from Southern Atlantic Ocean transect - Knorr_S15_td_AAIW_ad_750m_LV_A (SPAdes) (version 2) | ecosystem: Environmental > Aquatic > Marine > Oceanic | place... | reverse complement strand
CAGCACCCCGACCGACGCAACCAGGGCGCCGAGGGCGTTGATGCTGACCGCGAACGGCACGAGGGTGCTGCGGACCGGTTCCCCGCCGACGATGCGGTCGCCAAGGCGTACGTGGACCACCCAGACGGCCCCCCAGACGGCGAGGTGCACCAGGTTCTGCGGCTCAACATCCCCGGCCCCGATGATCCCGTCGAGGAGGTCGTTGACAGCGATCGCGAACCCGATCAGAGTCACCAGTTCGAGGATCCCCTGATAGAGCACCCAGCCGAGGGCACCTTGCTCGTCGGGCGACTCCTCGAACCGCCTGCGCACGTTCCGGACCAGGAACCAGAGGGCGATGCCACCGACCAGCAGACTCGTGATCGCCCACGACGGCGTATCGACATCATCGGTGCCTTCGACCATCGCCTCAACCGCAGCCGAGAACAGGCTGTCGAGCCCGGAGGCGGCGAGTCCCAGGGCGACGGCGAGGAAGCAGTACTCGAGCAGTCGGCGGAGCGACACGCTGGCGTCATCACTCCCCGACGATCCCGACCGCGACCGGCGCACCAGCATCACGATGCCGGCGATCACGAAAAGCGGAAAGAGGCTTGTGAGGATCCCGAAGAAAGCCACGTGGTTATCGTCCCACAGGTCAGAACTGCTTCAAGGGAACTTCGTGGAGGCTCAGAGCCCCAGTTCGACGAGGGCTACGACCTCTTCGGGGCGGGGGTTCACCAGAACCTGACCCCCCACCACGACCGTGGGCACGGTCTCGTTACCACCGGTGACGGTTCGCAGGTACGCCCGGGCCTCCGGGTCTTCCCAGATGTTGCGCTCCGTGCGCTCGATCCCTGCCCGGTCGAACCTCTGGAACAACTTGTGGCAGAACCCACACCCGGGCCGCCAGTAGACGATGACTTCGCTGCCCGTGGCCATGGGTTCAGTCTGGCCCCGGCGACCGGTGAAGCGGCCCGGCATCGGTCACAGGTTCACCCCTCCCGCCCTGAGCCCAACGGCCTATTGCTTCGTCGACGGCTCGTCCTTGGGGGCCGGTCGGCCCATTGCCGCGAAGTAGTTGCCCGCCGTGAGGGCCTCAATCGCCGACTTGAGGAGGTCGGCGAACCGGTGCAGTTCCTGGTCATCCATGCCGTTCCAGGCCAAGGCGTCGAGTTCGTTGGTCCGGCGTTCGATGACGCTGCGCCTCTCCCGACCCTCGTCCGTGATGCCGTCGGCGTCGAGCCAGCCCCGCCCTGTGAGGCGCTCGACCGCCCGGGACCAGTCGGCCTCGGACCAGGCACGGGTGGACCTGATGATCCCGGGCCGCTGGAAGAGGTGCTCGCTGACGACCGTGCACTCGCATCCGTCGAGTGGCTCGGCGATCAGGAGGCCGATGTGCGCATCGCCCCGCCATTCGCGCAGGATCGTGACCAGTTGCCAGAGGCGCAACAGGCCGTTGCCCGCGAACTCCGGCTCGTCGAGCAGTCGAAGCACCGAGGCGTTGGCTGCGGCGAGTGGGCGCCCGGCATACGAGAGTGCAGCGACACGGGATTCGACGATGTCGAGCGCCTCGGCCAGATCGGCGTCGGTCATGGCCTCGGCAACGGTGGTGTCGAGGATCCGGGCGGCAGCCCGCCACCTGGCCCTTTGCACCTCGTCGGGCGTCACGTGGTCCCAGACGCCGTCGATCGACGAGCGGACGAGGTCGGGGCTGAAGTTGTAGAACGTCGCCGTCACGACCTCTGCGGACACGGGCCCGAGGGGCGCAGAACGCGAGGCGAAGTAGCCGCTCCGCCCCTGGACGCCCACGGCTTCGTACTCCTCCGCCGCCTCCGGTGCGAAGTAGACGAAGGCGTGGAACATCGTGGTGATGTCGTGCACGCGTGCAACGGTCTTGAGGGAAAGTTCGGTCGGCGCAGCGTCAGTCATGGGTCGACCGTACCCGCAAGGTCCACACGTCGGTCAGGTTGAACTCGTCCGTTGCCGCATCCTCCTGCCAACGTGAACCGGGTACCTATACCCCGTCGGGCCTCGCCGGCGGCGGCTGAACCTGGAACTGCAGATTCGCCTTGATGTCCCCACCAATCAGGACATCGATCGTGTAGAGACCGTACGAAGTGAACTTCTGGCCGATCCGGAAGGGCAGGATCAGGGACTTCCTCCATCCCACGGGCAGGGCTTCATCCCATGCCGTCTTGATGACGCCATCAGAGCGGAAGATTGCGGAACCATCGGCATCGGCACCGACTATCTGAAGCTGGTGTGGCTGATCGCACTCCCACTTGGAGAGCGAAACGTTGAGCGCGATGGTGAACCGCTGCGTCTGTTCCAGGTCGGAGATCCTGAAACGGTTGATCCCCGCTGCCGAGATGAAGGCGACCCCATTCTCGATGCGGGCGTAGTCGCACAGGATCACATAATCCACTTCAGGCATCGTCGCTCCTTCGCCGGTATCGGGTGCCACCGAACATGGTTCGACAGACACGCCAAGGGGGTTACCCGTCAACCTACGTGGGCCGGGGGAGGATCGAACTCCCGACCGAGCGATTATGAGTCGCCTGCTCTGACCACTGAGCTACCGGCCCCACCGCAGTATCGCAGCCCGACCCACTCCCCGACCGACCCCTGCCATCGATCCGGTACCGTGGACGGCCCATCCCCACCACCGTCGGCAGGAGACGTCGTGACCTCCGGCAAGGTCGTCGAGGTCACCGGCGACCAACCCCGCCCCATCCCAGACGGGTACGACCCGACCATCGAGGTCAGCTTGGTCGTGCCCACTTACAACGAGGCCGACAACATCGGCGACCTTCTCCGGGGCCTGCACGCAGCCTTGACAGCCACTGGAGTCGGCTTCGAGCTCATTGTCGTTGACGACGACAGTCCCGACGAAACCTGGCGGGTAGCCGCCGTGTTGACCACCGAGATCCCCGAGTTGACCGTCATCAGACGGCAGGAGGCCACTGGCCTGGCCACCGCGGTGATCGGTGGCTGGTCGTACGCCCACGGACGCCTTCTGGGAGCTATCGACGGCGATGGGCAACACCCGCCCAATGTGGTCGTGGACCTCCTTGCCTCGATGGGTGAGGGTGCCGATGTCGCTGTAGCCAGCCGGCACCTCCCGGAAGGGGGAATGGTCGGCTGGTCGGTCGCCCGCCGCCTCCTCTCACGCGGGGCGCAGACCCTCGGACAGCTGCTCCTCCCGGGAACGGTCGGCCGGGTAACCGACCCGATGAGCGGTTACTTCCTACTCCGACGGGACATCGTCGCCGGCACCGAAATGGATCCTGTCGGCTACAAGATCCTCCTGGAGGTCCTAGCCCGTTGTGATGTCCGTCGGCTTGTTGAATCCCCGTATGTGTTCTTGCAACGAACCGCAGGCCGGTCCAAGGTGGCGGTCAGTCACTACGTCGGCTACCTCCGACACCTCCTCCGATTGCGCGTCTACCCACTGCGTAGCCGAGCCCTCGTCCGCTACCTGGCGGTCACCGGGGTGGCGCTGGCACTTGACGCCGTAGTGTTCCTGGCCCTTTTTGACCTGAGCGGCTGGAACCTGACTCGGTCGGCGGCTATCGCCGGCGAGACCGGAATCCTGTTCACCGTCCTTCTCCACGACCTGTGGACCTTCGCCGGCCGTCCGGCCCACACCTTCCTCGACCGCGTCCGACGGCTGGTGGGGATGCACCTCGTCCTCGGGGTGCTGCTCTTCACCCGCCTGGCTGTCACCAACGCACTAGTCAACTGGATCGGGGTCGGACCCCTCGCCGCATTCCTCATTGCCCTCGCCGTGGTCATGCCCGGTGGGCACTTACTCGGCTCACGTCTCACCTGGAGGAGCGGCCGGAGCTGAGATCGCTCCCGGCTGACCACCGACAGAAGGAGGTTGGCTCCGGGGGTGGGGCTCGAACCCACGACCTGCGGATTAACAGTCCGACGCTCTGCCAACTGAGCTACCCCGGAATGGTGACAGCGAAGGATACCAACCGGTCTCCCCATGCCACAGGGAAGCGGCGGGCCCTGGCCAACCCCGGACCACGAGTAGCTGCCGGGCCGCGTCAACCATCGGTGTCATTTTCTGGGTAGTCGATAAGCCACCGTAGTAAGGGCTCCACCTGGTCAAGGTCGGCCATTGTCTCTCGCAGGTCAATGATCCCGCGTCGCAAGAAGGCGATCGACGGCTGGTAGGTAGCGAGGTCCCCGGAGGAGCGGGCTCGGGCCTCCAACTCGACCGCCTTGCGTTCGGCGGCCAGTGCCAGCAACCGGCAGACCACGCCCTTCGGGTCGTCGTCGGAAGCATCCTGCACGGCCAGGCGGCCCAGCAGGTCGGCGGTCTCGTCGTCGACGGTCGCCCGGGCGCCATGGAATTCACCGACCTCGGCCAATGCGCGGTAGGCCATCTCGGCGACCGGATCGGCGAACAGGGCTGGGGCCAGCCAGGCCGACAGGTCTTCGGGTCGGTGGATCAACAGGCGCAGCGCCTGATGTTCGATCGTCAATCTCTCCGGGATGTTCCCTCCCGATCCGCCGGCTGACCGCGTATCGGGTCGTTGGCCGGAGTTCGGTGAGTTACGCCTACCCGCTGTGGCTAGCCGCCGTACTTCGTCGGCCGACACCAGGCATCGGTCGGCGATGCGCATCACGTATTGGTCACGTACTAGTTCCTCGGGATGCTCGGCAACTAGAACCATCGCCTCGGTGGCCGCCCGGGCCCGTCCCTCCAGCGAATCCATCTCGGCCCGCTCGAGCACTCGGTCAACCCGGAACTCCAGGTATGGACGGGCCTCAGCGATTGCCCGTTGCATGCCCTCGGGATCCGAGTGGGCTAGGTCGCCGGGATCAGAACCGGCTGGTAGGTCGGCGACTGCGAACTGGAGGCCGAACTCCGACTCCCACCCATAGACCCGCTCAGCGGCGGCTTGGCCGGGCCCGTCGGCATCGAAGGCCAGTACCACCCGCTTCACGAACCGGGCCATCTTCCGCGCGTGGTCCGGGGTGAGTGCTGTCCCACAAGTGGCGACCGAGCGCTCTACACCGGCCAGATGACAGCCGATCACGTCCGTGTACCCCTCACAAACCACCAGTTCGTCCATCCGACCCGCCTCGGTTTTCGCCCAGTTGAGCCCGTAAAGGATCTGGCTTTTCGAGTAGATTTCCGCCCGGTCAGAGGTGTTCTTGTACTTCGGCCCCTCTGCGTCGGGAAGCTTCCGGCCGCCGAAACCCACTGCTTCACCCCGTTCATCGAAGATGGGGAACACGATCCTGGCCCGAAAGAAGTCGTACTGACCGCCATGGCGGTTGAGTGCCCCCAATCCGGCAGCAACCAGGTCCTCATCGGAGACCTTCAGGTGGGTGGACAGGGCGTTCCAGCCGTCGGGAGCCCAGCCGATGGTGAAGGTGCGGGCTACCTCTCCGTCGTAGCCGCGGGACCGCAGGTAGTCGCGGGCCGGGCGGGCGTCGGTGTCACCCTTGTCCATGAGCCTCTCGTGGTAGAAGGCGGCCGCCCGGGCGACCAGTTCTGTGAGTTCCTTACGGCGGCTGCGGGAACGACCCTCGGCCCTTTCCGTGTAGCGGAGGGTGATGCCGGATCGAGCGGCGAGGACCTCGACTGCCCCTACGAAATCCAGGCCCTCCATCTGGCGGACGAACTCGATGGCGTCACCCTGGGCTTGACATCCAAAGCAGTAGTAGACCCCCTTTTCCTGGTTCACCGAAAAGGAAGGAGTCTTCTCGTTGTGAAACGGGCACAGACCGCTCCATTGTCGCCCCACCTTCTTTAACTGTGTGTGCGGGGTGATCAGCCGTACGATGTCAGCTTCGTCGCGGACCCGACGCACATCGTCGTCCACGATCGCCATGCTCGGAACCTATCAGCGGGCCCCGACGGCGTTTTTCGGCTCAGAGGAGACCCGCGGCCGTCAACCCTCAATATCGAGCAGGGCCTGGGCAACAGCTAGTCGGGCCACAGGCACTCGGAAAGGTGAGCAAGAGACGTAGTCGACCCCTGCTGCCACCAAGTAGCGGATTGACGTCGGATCACCCCCGTGTTCGCCGCAGACGCCCGCTGGCAGCTCAGGCCGGACGGCCCGACCCGCAGTAACCGCCGACGCTACAAGTGGGGCAACGACCGTAGCGTCGAGGATCTCGAACGGGTTGGCCTCCAAGAGACCCAACTCCAGGTATGGGGTCATGATTTTGCGTTCTACGTCATCTCGGCTGAATCCGAACACCAATTGGGTCAGATCGTTGGTACCAAACGAGAAAAAGTCAGCGTGGAGGGCCACCATGCCAGCAGCCAGGGCCGCCCGTGGGGTCTCGATCATCGTGCCGACCTGGATCGACTCCGACGACGCGGCGATCTCCTCCTCAAGCCAGGATCGCACCAGGGCCAACTCGGCCGGTTCGGTGACCATGGGCACCATGATTTCGGCCCGGGGCGTACAGCCGGCCGCCCGAACGTCGGCGAGAGCGCCGAGCACGGCCCGAGTCTGCATCCGATAGAGACCCTGCCGGAGCACGGCCAAGCGCACCCCGCGGGTACCCAGCATTGGGTTGTGCTCCGCCCACTCGGTGGATCCGGTACCACCAGCGAATTCATGCAGCGGCGCGTCGAGTAGTCGTACCGTGACCGGGTGGGGTGCCATGGCAGTAAGTACCGCGGCCAGGTCAACCCGCTGAGCCTGGCCGAGTGCCGCTAGGGCATCGGCCTCGTCGGGTCCACCATCGGCATCGATGAAACGTTGAACCAATGGCAGTCGGTCGCCGAGGAACATGTGCTCAGTCCTACATAGCCCGATCCCCTCAGCGCCGAAGGCACGGGCCCGTTCGGCGTCAGGGCCTGTGTCGGCGTTAGCCCTGACGCCGACCCGACCGATGCGGATCTCATCCGCCCAACTAAGCAGGGTCGCCAACTCAGGAGTGATCTCTACTGAGGAGACCTCCAGGTTGCCGACCAGAACCTCACCCGTGCCACCATCAAGCGAAACGCGGTCGCCTGGTTCGAGACGGTGATCGCCGATCGTGGCGTGGTCAATATTCACTCGTAGGTCTTCCACTCCCACCACTGCGGGGAGTCCCCACCCCCGGGCCACCACCGCGGTGTGGCTGGTCATGCCGCCCCGGGTAGTCACGATCCCTTCGGCCAGGCGCATCCCAGGCTCGTCGGATGGTGAGGTTTCGGTGCACACCAGGATCGCTGGTTCGTCCCGGTCGACGGCGTCTATTACCTCCTCGCTGGACAGGCAGACCACGCCTGCAGCGGCGCCCGGACTGGCCCCCGTACCAGTAGCGACCACCTCGAGGTCGGCCGGCCGGTTCTCGAACCCTCCGTGGAGAAGACGCTCGACCAACTCAGGGGACACGGCAGCCACCGCGGTGCCCCGGGCCGCCGCCGACCCGTCGGTGACCGCATCGGCGACGAGACTGGCCAACCAGGCCCCGGGGTGGGCCTCGGCGCTCACCGGTGTCCGATCAGTGGGCAAGGCGACCCGAAAGATGGTCGACCAGGTCATCAATCGCAACCCGCTCCTGATCCATCGAGTCGCGCTCCCGAACCGTCACCGCCCTGTCCTCCAGGGTGTCGAAGTCAATGGTCACGCAGAACGGTGTGCCGATCTCGTCCTGGCGGCGGTAGCGGCGGCCGATGGCCTGGGTCTGGTCGTAGTCGCACATCCAGTGAGGTTGCAGGGCGCCTAGGACCACTCTGGACGGTTCGATCAACTCGTCCTTCTTCGACAGTGGGAGTACTGCGACCTTGTAGGGGGCGAGACGGTGGTCGAGGCGCAGCACGGTACGGGTCTCGCCGCGGACCTCCTCCTCGTCGTAGGCAGCCATCAGGAAAGCCATGGCCGTACGAGTCGCACCGGCCGCCGGCTCGATCACATGGGGCACGTATCGCTCCCCGGACCCCGGGTCGTTGTATTCGAGCCGGTTGCCGGAGGCCTCTGCATGCTGCTTCAGATCAAAATCAGTGCGGTTAGCGATCCCCTCCAGTTCGTCCCACCCCCAGGGGAATAGGAACTCGACATCGGCGGTGGCTGCCGAATAGTGGCTGAGCTCGTCCGCCCCGTGGTCTCTTAGGCGCAGCCGATCTGATGGTATGCCTAGGTCCAGATACCAGTCTCGGCGTGCCTCACACCAGTAGCGGAACCACTCCTCGGACTGGTCGGGGGGAACGAAGTACTCCATCTCCATCTGTTCGAACTCGCGCGTCCGGAACACAAAGTTTCCCGGGGTGATTTCGTTGCGGAACGACTTGCCGACCTGGGCGATACCGAAGGGCGGCCTCTTCCGGCTGGTGTTCACCACGTTGGCAAAGTTGACGAACATCCCCTGGGCCGTCTCCGGACGCAGGTAGACCTCGGCGGCCGACTCGACTACTGGCCCGGCGTGGGTCTTGAACATGAGATTGAACTGGCGGGCCTCAGTCAACTCTCCTTTGGTCCCACAGGCTGGGCAGACCTCCGGATTGTCGAGCCTGTCCTGGCGGTGGCGGGCCCCGCAGTTGCGGCAGTCCACCAGAGGGTCGGAGAAGTTGGCGAGATGGCCTGAGGCCTCCCAGATGGCAGGGGGCGACAGTATTGATGCGTCAAGGCCGACAACGTCGTGGCGAAGCTGCACCATCGAACGCCACCACTGGTCCTTCACGGCCCGTAGCAAAAGGACGCCAATCGGCCCGTAGTCGTACGTGGACCTGAACCCGCCGTAGATCTCCGCTGACTGGAAGACGAAGCCCCGACGCTTGGACAAGTTTACGACCTTGTCGAAGAGGGCCTTGTCGTTGGGGACCATGGGCGCAAAGGGTACCGGGCAGGGTCCCCGGGATCGGTGAGGTCTGCGAGCCGGTACCGCCTCCCCGACCGATCCCCTCAGTTGCCATACATGGTCCACCGGGCACGCAGCCGACGCTCCAGGTGGTACTCAGCAGCCTCGGTGACCACCTGGTCGACCTCCGCGCACACCTGCTGGTCGACGACGGCCAGAGCAGCACTCAGGCCACCGCCCAGGATGGCCCGCATGACGGCCAATGCCCCGTCGGACAACGACCTGCCGCGACGACACGTCTGGCAGAAGACGCCGCCCTCGCCGACGTCGATGGCCACCAGTGGACCGTCACTCCCGCAGCGCACGCAGGCCGCGAGGCTCGGAGCCAGGCCCTCGTGGTCGAGCACCTTCAGGAAGAAGGCCGGCACAAGTAGTGGGGAGGGCCGCTCGTCGAGGGTCCGTAGAGCACCGAGCAGCATTTCGTAGCGGCGCCGGTCCCGATCGCCATCGGGGGCTACCGTGTCGGCGATCTCGAGCATCGCTGAGGCGTCAGCGAAACGGTCCGGGTCCACCCGGAGGCCCTTGAAGCGGTCAAGAGTCTCTGCCTGGGTGACGATGTCTAGTTCTCCGCGACCCCTGAACAGTTGAAGGGCGACGTGGCTGGCCGGCTCAAGCCGACCGCCGAACTTGCTGCGAGTCTTACGAACACCCTTGGCTACAGCCCGTACCTTCCCCTCCTCAGGGGTGAGCAACACGACGATCCGGTCGGCCTCGCCGAGGCGCCAGGTCCGCAGCACAACTCCCCGGGCGCGGTAAAGGCTCACCGACCCCCACCGGCCAGGCCCCCGTAGCGACGCTCCCGGTCCTGGTACTCCTTAATAGCTGTGAAGAGATCTTCCCGCCGGAAGTCGGGCCAAAGGGTGTCGCTGAAAATCAGTTCGCTGTAGGCCAGCTCCCACAGCAGGAAGTTCGAAACCCGGCGCTCCCCTGAGGTGCGGATCACCAGATCCGGGTCGGGCATGTCAGGGTCGTATAGGTGGCGGGCGACAGTTCTCTCGCTGACCCGCCTCAGGCCCGAGTCGACGATCCGTTGTACAGCGTCGACCAGTTCGGCTCGTCCGCCGTAGTTGAAGGCCACCGTAAAGGTGAGTCCGGTGTTGGCCCGTGTGAGCACTTCGGCCTCCTCCATGCGGCGAATCACCCGTCGGGGAACCCTGCCGTCCCGTCGGCCGATGAAGCGGATCCGGACGTTGCGCTCGTGTAGTTGGTCTCGACGCTTCAGGATGATCTGCTCGTTGAAGTCAAGCAGGAACCGGACCTCCTCGGGAGGTCGCCGCCAGTTCTCCGTCGAGAAGGCGTACACCGTGAACCACTCCAGCCCCGCCTCGATGGCCCCCTCAAGGACATCGAACAAGGCCTCCTCGCCGGCCTCATGACCTTCAGTGCGAGGCAGGCCGCGCTCCTGGGCCCACCGCCCGTTGCCATCCATGACACAGGCAATGTGGCTGGGAATGCGGTCCGGGTCAAGATCGGCGGGAAGCACACCCCGAAACTACCGAATCGCCCCGATGTACCGGCGGCGGGTGATTCAGGTCAGTAGCCGAGCCGGTCAAGGGACCTGGGGCGTCGCTGCCAATTCTTGTCGACCCGGACCACCAATTCCAGAAAGGCACCATCGGGGAGTTGCTCACGCACCCTGGTACCGACCCGTTTGAGCACCTCTCCCTTCCTACCGATCACGATCCCCTTCTGCGAGTCCCGTTCCACGAGGATTTCACATCGGATTAGCGGCCATTCCCATTCAGTCACCCGTGTGGCGAGCGAATGTGGGACCTCCTCCCGCACCTCGGTCAGTAGCTGCTCGCGGACTAGTTCCGCCACCCAGAAGGCCTCTGGCACGTCGGTGACCATGCCGTCTGGGTAGTAGCGGGGGCCGTCAGGGAGTCGACCAAGCACGTGGTCGCAGAGATCGGCGACGCCCTCACCGCTGGTTGCCGACACTGGGAAGTACTCGTCGAACTCGAACTTCGCGGCCTCCGCCAACTGGGCGAGCACCTGGCTGCTACCCACCCGGTCGACCTTGTTGAGGACCAATACGGTATGCCCCGGGTGAAGTTGCCCGGCGATGAAGCGGTCCCCTCGGCCGATCGGAGCGTTGGCCTCCACCAGGAACAGGACCACGTCCATGTCGGACAGAGCCGAGCGAGCCGTGTCGTTGAGACGCCGGCCGAGCAACGTCCGGGGCTTGTGAATCCCTGGGGTGTCACAGAACACGGCCTGGACATCCGGACGGGTAAGGACCCCGCGTACCTGGGTGCGGGTGGTCTGCGGTTTGTCGGAAACGATCGTCACCTTCTGACCAAGGAGCGCGTTTAGCAAAGTCGACTTGCCGACATTGGGTCGACCAACGAGGGTCACGAAACCGGACCGGTGGTCAGCCGGCTGCACAATCCCGGGGCTGACCGACCCGCTGAGGGCGGTCCGATCGCAGCTCACGAGCCTGGAAGGGAGCTAATGCGAACCCGGGTGATGCGTCGACCAACCACCTCTTCTACGGAAAATGTGCGTCCGGCCATGTCGACGCTCTCGTCAACCTCGGGTACATGGCCGAGCGCGTCGAAGAGAAGTCCGCCGACGGTGTCCCAGTCACCGTCGGGCAGAATCTCACCCAAGAGTTCATTCAACTCGTCGACCGGCATCCGGCCGTGAACCCGGAGCGCACCGCCGAGGAGCGGTTGAGCAAGCGGCTCCTCACGGTCGAATTCGTCCACGATCTCCCCAACCACCTCCTCAAGCAGGTCCTCGAGGGTCACCAGCCCCGCCGTGCCCCCGTACTCATCGACCACAACGGCCATGTGGTGACGATTGGACTGCATCTCCCGGAGAAGCTCACCGGCGTTCTTCGTTTCGGGCACGAACAACGGTGCCCGAGCCATCTCCCCTACCAACGCCTCACCGTGCGAGTCCATCTGAGCCTCCATTAAGTCCTTGGCGTGGACCACCCCGATCATGTCGTCCACACCAGTACCACTGACCAGCACTCGGCTAAAACCATTGAGCACCGCCACCTCCATGGCCGCTGCCGCGGTGAAGTCGGCACCGACACTGACGATGTCCGGTCGGGGCACCATGACCTCGCGGACCAGAGTGTCGCCAAAGGCGATCACCGACCCGATCAACTCATGTTCCTCGACCTCGATCGAGTGAGACTCCAGGGCCCGATCGGCGACGGCCAGAAGTTCTTCCTCCGAGACCTCTGGCTCGCCACCGCCACCCGATCCGGGAGTCAGGCGCTCGGCCAGTGAACGGAGCAGCCGCGCTATCGCTCCTCCGATGCTCATCGGTAGGTCTTCACAGCCGGGTATGCCTTTCCAGCAACTCCTGTTCGAGCCGCTGCATCACGACGCGCTCTTCCCGGTCGGCGTGGTCGTAACCGAGCAAGTGGAGGATCCCGTGGACCAGTAGGAGAGACAGCTCGGCGTCGACTTCCCGGCCGTGGTCGGATGCTTGCCCCGCCGCGACTGCCGGGCAGAGCACCACGTCCCCGAGCAACACCGGCCACCCGTCGGGGACCTCCCCGAGGAGATCAACCGGGAAAGCCAACACGTCGGTGGGACCGTCACCCCCGAGGTGGTCACGGTTCAGAGCCGCGATGGCCTCCGGGTCGACGAAATAAATCGCCAGTTCGATCCAGGCGATCCCTGTGTAGGCCTCGGCCAGGATTCGGGTGGCCAGGAACGACCACCGCTCGCTGTCCACGGGGATCCGGCGGTCAGACCGGTCGTCGACGACGGTGACCAGTGGACCGGACGGGGGTTGTGGAATTTGGTCGCTCACCGGGTCAGTCGTCAGATGGCCGGTCCACCGACCGGGAGTCGGCCCGGTCGTAGGCCTCGACGATGTCCTGCACGATCCGGTGCCGGACCACGTCTCTGGCGCCGAGGCGAACGAAGGACAGCCCGTTGATCCCAGTAAGCATCGACTCCAGACCCTCGAGCCCACTGCGGCCATCGGGTACGTCCACCTGGCTGATGTCACCGGTCACCACGACCCGCGAGCCGAACCCCACCCTGGTTAGGAACATCTTCATCTGCTCCGGAGTTGTGTTCTGCGCCTCGTCCAGGATGATGAAACTGTTGTTAAGGGTCCGCCCCCGCA
>Ga0207962_1000509_pt1 | contig 12949 bp, 7 predicted proteins | sample Knorr_S15_td_AAI_FD_185603 | JGI IMG/M metagenome (GOLD analysis project Ga0207962, IMG submission 185603) | Marine microbial communities from Southern Atlantic Ocean transect - Knorr_S15_td_AAIW_ad_750m_LV_A (SPAdes) (version 2) | ecosystem: Environmental > Aquatic > Marine > Oceanic | place... | reverse complement strand
CGTGGCGTGCTAAAAATCAATCCACAGCATAGCGGGTAGTCGCGTCACCGCCGATTTTTCGGCGTTCCGCCAATTCCACCAACATCTCTGTATGGCGTTCAGCTGTCAGTCGGTATTGTGTGTAGAAGATGACCGAGATGAAGCCAAGTGACGCGATAATGGGACCGTAGACGAGCCCCATGTTCATGAGCGTTTCTGGGGGGACATCCGCTGCTGATTGGATATGGGGTCCGACCGGCCAGTTGATTATTTGGAGGGCAAAGCCAGCGATAACGGTCCCAAGTCCACTGGTTGCTTTCGCCGAGAACGCCACGGCGGCGAAATATGCGCCTTCTTGTCGCCGACCTGTTTGGTACTCGTGCTCGTCACATACATCCGCCATCATCGAACCGTATCCAACATTGGCCTGCGCCGTTGCGAAACCCTGGATCACCTTAACCGCAACGAGGAGAGGCAAGATGGTGTTCGTCTCGATCCCTGCGAATGAGATGGTGTCGTCATTCTCGGGAAACCAGCCAAGCAGGCGCAGGACGACGGGGAGTGTCTGGAAGAATGCCCAGGCCAATCCCCCCATGATCAGACACGCTTTCTTACCCCACCAGGCGAATAGGGGAACACAGATCGTGGTACCCAGAGCGTTGCCGATCGCGTATGCGATCAACACCGGAAGTATGATCGAGTCGTCGAGCTCCCAAAAGTACGTGAACATGTAGATATCGAGGGTCGTCGTCACACCGACCATCACGAAGACGACAAGCACACCGGTAAATAGAAACCGGAAATTCCGGTTCTTCGCGACCTCCATGAAGTCCGCGCCCATCCGCACAAATACTTGAGTCAGCGATGCACGCAGTTGGTTAGGTACCTTAGGTAGATAGGGAATGATCGACCGCGTGCCCCACGCGCTCCAGAAAATGGTACCGCCCATCACGATCGCAGTAACAAGCGCCCACGGCGTATATGCCGCCGCGTTGAACCGCCCAACCTCGTCACCCATTAAAGGCGAGAAGACGAGAAAAAATGCGAGTAGCGCGAACAGGCCTCCAATGTTTGCAAAGAACTGACGGTACGCGACCAACGCCGTACGATCCGCAACGTCTTCGGTGATTTCTGCACCAAGCGCAATGTGGGGTACGTGGTACAACGACATCATGGTTCGCGCGACATTCGTGAACACAGCGAGCCAGATAAAAAGAGCCCACTCCGAATTCACAAGTGGAAAGAACAGCAAGAAGAAGCATAGCGACAAGGGGACGAAAGATGCGTACATGAATGGATGTCGACGACCATTCTTGGACTGCCAATGGTCTGAAATGGATCCGGCGAAAACGTCGGATGCGGCATCGATCATCACAGCGATACCAATGGCCGATCCAGCGAGACCGGGGCTCATGCCGAGAATTTGGCTGTAATAAAAAAGCAGGAAAAAGCCAAGGCCCTGTCCGAAACAACCCTCTCCCGCTTGACCGATCCCGAAAGCAAATTTGAATTTGAAGGAGAGTTTTTCGGATTTCATGTTTTGACCATCTACTTCACTTTGGAAAAAATGCTCTTGAGCGGAGCAACCGCTGTCATATTAGGGGGAACCGACCTAGAAGGAAATGCGAAGGGTCGCGCGGGCGGACACTGGGTCGATCGGGTGAAACATCACGTCATCAACGCCTTCAAGTTCGTCTGCTAATCGGGTTTCGTAGTAATAGGCGATGTCGTTAACTTCCCGATTAAAATGATCTCCTCGACTTTGTCTTGGTCGTGTTCGACGCTCTCGGCAAGCATTGGACCAGTACAAAACTCGGTTGCGAGGACGAGAAACACTCCGATGGAAAAACGACGGAAGACGGGACGCATAAGCTTTAATAGCCAACTACAATATAGGAAATATAACGTTATAAATCAGTTATTTATTAGGAATATCTAATTCGACCCGTATCAATAAATTCGACGCATGCGGTCCTCACTGGACTCGTTCAAATACACGCATCACGAAGAATTACTATCTGCCTAACATTATCTATTGCCGATATTTGAAAACAAGGTACTTCGAATCGTTCAACTTGTAACCAGAAATAACAGTTGACCCCGTGCCTTATATGTAAGGTACTCCACAGCTCGCGTCGTATTTCGGGGAGGATACAAACATGGCGGAAGCAGTCACGGCCGCGGACGGCCCAATCGCAGTCACTGGGTCAAGCGGCTACATCGGTTCTTGGATCGTCCAGGATCTTGCCGAGCAGGGTTACACCGTGCGGGCCTGCGTACGCGACGTGACCCAAACCGGCAAGGTCGACCATCTACTCGCAATGAACGATGCAGGTCTCCCGGGCCAGGTTGAGCTCGCCAGCGGTGATCTCTTCAACCCAGGTAGCTACGACGACGCCTTTAAAGACTGCAGTGCGGTCCTACACGCCGGTGCCACCGTCGGTTATAACCGAGAGACACCGCAAGAGGTCTACGACGGCTGCTTCACCGAAGTGGAACATGTACTTGAGTCGGCAATTAGAGGCGGCGCATTAAAGCGATTTGTGTTTACCAGCTCGTTCGCCGCGGTCGGACATCCGCGACCCGAGGGTTACGTATTCACCGAAAGTGACTGGTGTGGTGACAACCTCGAAGGTTATCGGGGGGCTTGGACTGAAGACAATATCCCCAAGAACCGAGACATCGCCTACGCGATGGCTAAAGCACGAGCCGAACGCATGATGTACGAGATAGCTGAGAAAGATGGCAGTTTTGACGCCATGGCCATCCTTCCATTGCACGTTATCGGTCCCCTCATGTGCGCCAATCACGACCAAGGCTGGAGTTGGCAGAACTGCATGAAGTTCATGTGGCTAGGCAAAGAATATAAGAAGTCCAGAGGCGGTCGGATGCTCTGGAACAACGTCGATGTTCGCGACGTCGGCCGCGCTCATCGTCTGTGTGCTGAAAGCTCGAACGCGAAAAACGGTTCGCGCTACATCTTGTCAGCAGCCGACCCAACCGGGGAACTCTTTACCTGGCAGATGCAAGCGAAAATGCGAGAACTGTTCCCCGACATCGCCGAGGTGGGCGGTGAAGAAATGGACGGCACCGAGCCGGCGGAACACACCTACGACTCGCCCCGCTCGTATTGCACGCTCGCGATTGACGAATTAGGTCTGGAGACTTATTCAATCGATGAGACCATTAAGGCGACCGGGAATTCCTACATCAAGCTTGGCTTAGTACCGGGCTGAGGCCTTTGTGTGAAACGACTCAATACCAGCGTTTCCCTCACGCCAGGTAGCGCTCAACCGGGCAACTTAGGATAGACGTGGCTGCGGCGCTCAGCTTCTCGCTCTACATCATGCTCGGACTGATCGCAACGTTTGCGTTGGTGGGGTTCGTCCTACTTTGGATCGTGGGGCGTAGAAAAATATCGCGCTTGGAAACGCACGAACGGAAACGATTACGCGCCATACCCTTTATGGGCGATGGACCAATTCCTCCCGACCGAGATCGAGCGCCTGCCGAAGATACAGCAAGCTTTTTGGTGGTTCTAAGACTTTTCTTTCGGGCATGGCCTTACATCAAACCGCAAGTATTTGGCCGCTGGTACGTATCTGGTGAAGGGTTGTCGACAGACTTCGCAGACGACCTCAGAGGTAGTGGCTATAGCTTCTGGTATGCGGCCGTTTTGGCCACCGCAGCAGCGATTATTCCTTTGATCACTGGTTCCGTAGCTCTCTCAACTGAGTTGCCTCTCGTTCTTTTATACCCTTTGATTGCCGCGATGGTCGTTGCAGCTTGGGCCGTGACCCTCGGTACTGCCGGCTCGAAGACGACACCTGTCGCCGTTTTAGTTACCGCCGGTGTGCTCGCTAATATTCTGGCGACGCTCGTTATCGAAGGTATAGCCGATGGCCTCTACACCGCCGGCGTCACCTTATCGTTGATGCTGGGTTGGCTTCTTCAGGTTCGCATCGGCAAAAGCCAATTCCAGTTTCGCATCCGTTTGCATGCGCATTTGATCTACTACTATTTCGTGGACTTTCTCCAACGCTTTATTAACTTCGTTCTCGGCTTGGTGATGGTCGATCTGCTCAATCAGACCATTTTTCAAGCCCAGCTACTCAGCGATCTCACCATGTCGTTACCTATTCTCCCTTGGCTAGCTGAATCGCTGGGCTACCCACTCGGCGCGATCGCCGAACTTTCAGAAGCACAGCGACTAGACATGATATGGCTTTACGTCGGGATATTGATTGGTGCTTGGGTCCTCCAGTTCCCGCTGAATTTCTTCAAAGGCATTTACATGGTCTGGATCCTTCAACGGATCAACCAGGATCTGCGTCTAGCTCTTGTGGAACGTTGGCACCGCCTTTCCTTGAATTACCACAGCGATCATCGTGTCGGCGACTCCATCTATCGTATTTATCAAGACAGCGCCCAGGTCACAGCCGTCATTCAAAGGTTAGTGGCGGTCGTTCAAGCACTGATGACTTACTTTACCTGCGTTTTTTTGGTGTCTTTGTTGAGTCCATGGATTGGCCTAATCGCTATCAGTGTCGTCATCCCTGGCTTACTTTGGGCGCGATGGGCAATGCCCCGTATGAGGGTGCGGTCGCTCATCGCACGAGCAACCAACTCGGACCTTACGTCCCGTATCCAAGAGGCCTTTAGCGCCTTTCGGATCATCAAAGCAAACTCCGCGAGCACACGTGTCCAAAATTTGTTGGAACAGGATTCGGCAATCGCATTTAACGCGGCTTATCGCGCCCGCAGCATCGTTGCGTTTGTCACCATCATCATGTTCACGATTGCCTCAGCTTTCCTGATCGGCGGCGAGTTCACGATGGCTTGGTGGGCCAACCAGAGTAACCCGACGTGGGCATCCGAACTCATGGCATTGGTTGGCGTCAGCTTCGTCGTCTGGAATCTCGCCGCGTTCAATTGGACGAAGGGTGAGTTCGACCAAGCTAGTGGCAGCGTACGTTGGCTCATGCGGCAATGGCTCCAGGCACAGGACCTGGCGATGGGGCTACAACGCGTCTTCAATATTCTCGACATTGAGCCCGACATCGAAGACGAGGTAGACGCCGTTCCGTTGGATGCGATTCACGATGAAATTCGATTCGATCGGGTGAGTTTTAATTATGAACCGGGTCGACCCGTGCTGAGCGACGTCAGCTTCACGGCAAAACCCGGGACCGTCACCGCGATAGTTGGTCCGACTGGATCCGGTAAAACTACGGTGATGAGTTTGTTGCTCCGACTATACGATCCAGCGAGTGGTTCGATAACCATCGACGAACGCAATATCAACCAGTTTCAGGTCCAATCTCTACGCGGAAAGGTCGCGATCGCTCTTCAGGAAAACGTTCTCTTCGCTTCATCGGTCCGGGACAACATCCGTTACGTCGTACCGGATGCCGACGAGGATGCCGTACGAGATGCGGTTCGCGTGGCGTGCATGGACGATTACATCGATGGGCTACCCTTCGGATTGGACACGATCCTGGGAGACCGCGGTGGCAAACTCTCAACTGGTCAACGCCAACGTCTTTCTATTGCTCGTGCCGTTGTACGCGACACACCGATTCTGATTCTTGACGAACCCACGGCCGCCCTCGATGCCGCCACCGAACACCGTGTGATGAACAACCTCGCTGAATGGGGTCGGGATCGCGTGATCTTTTTGATCACCCATCGAATATCAACGATTCGTCGGGCCGACAACATTCTCTATCTCGATGAAGGACACATTATCGAGAACGGCGACCATGCCGCACTCATGTCCATCGAAGACGGCCGCTACCGAGCATTTGTCGACGCCGAGTCAAGTCTTTCGGCGATAGGAGGGTAAAGCGCGTGTCGGAAAGCACTCCTGCATCCACTAACACCGAAGCTCAAAGTCAGCGTCAACGAGATCTTGCGCTCGATGCCGAAGCAAGCCGCCTCGACACGAATACCGACATTGGTTTGAGAGAGACCTTGCGTCACATGCGACGTGCCATGGGTTTGATCTGGTTGTTTCCCGGAGCGTTTAGCGCAAGAGCCTTCTTGTTGTTCGGCTCGTTAGCGATACCGATCACGATATTACCGTGGCCGTTAAAAATAGTGATCGATCACGTGGTCCTCGGTGCGCCCATTGAAAATGCGACCGGCTACCCCTTCTATCTACGACCGTTTGTGGAGGCGTTACATGGCTCCACCGTGCCAGAAATATTGTTCGCATTGGTCGGCTTGGCGCTCGTCATGGTGCTTTTATTCGGTGCCTTTCAACAAGGTGGCGCGACAAGCGACCAAACCGACGCGTTTTTGGACCAGGGTCACGACACCGCAACACAATCGGAGAATCAAGCCAATTGGTCGTTCAGCTACGCCGGTGGCCTGTGGGGTTACCTCGATTTCATCATCACCATGCGACTAACCCAACGAGTCAACCACCTGTTGCGCGCCCGGTTGTTTGAACGCATGCAGTCGTTCTCGATGACGACTCTTGAGGAGCAAAGAATCGGGGATGCCGTGTATCGCGTCATGTACGACACACCATCCTTCACCTACGTGTTCTACGACGTGATCTTCCGCACGGGCATGTCGATCGTGACATTCATCATGGCAGCATTCGCGCTATTGAGTGCGTATCCAACGTCTCCGGAAGTCGCATTGATAGCCATCCTCATCGTTCCCACCTACTTCCTGATATCCGTTCCGTTTTCACGCACGTTTCGTCGGCGCGGGCAGGCGAGTAGAGCGGCAGGAACGGTCGTAACCAGCACCATCGAGGAAGGCATGGATAACGTTCTTGCCGTTCAAAGTCTCGGTGGAAACGAGAGAGAAAAAGAAAAGTTTGCCATCGAGAGCAACGCGTCGTTCAAAAACTATCGACGCATCGTCTGGGCGAATTTGTACTACGGCAACCTGACGGAATTCGCGTACCAGTTTCTTAGAGTCGCCGCCATCGTTTTTGTAGCAACCAAAGTCGTTGAAGGAGAGCTAAGCATCGGCGACTACGGAGTCGTTTTCTTTTACTTTGCGTTCCTCGCAGGCCCAGCTTACTTCATCTCACGGGTTTGGATCGACATGCAACAGCACATCACGGGTGTACGTCGCGTGTTCGCGATGATGGACCTTCCCGTAGAGCAGGATCAGGGCGATCGGGAACTCCCTCGAATCGAGGGTGGCATATCAATTCGTGGCGCTGGTTTTGTCTATCCCGACGGACGGCGCGCGCTCCAAAACGTTAGCTTGGACGCTAACGTCGGCCAGATTGTCGCGCTCGTTGGGCCAACCGGCGCCGGCAAGACCAGCCTTGCGTACCTGGTACCACGGTTCCATACCGCCACGGAAGGACAGGTCCAGATTGATGGGGTTGACGTCAAAGACGTCAGCATGGAAAGCCTGCGTAGCCAAATCACCTACGTCTTTCAAGAAACCCAGCTCCTCGCGGATTCGATTGTCGACAACATCCGCTTTGGGAATCCAGATGCGACGACGGATCAGGTAGAAAGTGTCGCTCGAACCGCCGGTATTCACGATTTCATCGTTTCGCTACCCGACGGTTACCAAACGAAACTGGGTACTACGAGCAGCAAGATCTCAGTAGGCCAAAAACAACGCATTGCCATCGCGCGGGGGTTACTCCGAGATTCACGCATCCTCATCCTCGACGAACCGACGTCGGCACTCGATCCCGAGACCGAAGAATATTTGGTGCAGGCATTGCACGAAGCTGCCAAGAATCGTCTCGTGATGATCATTGCCCATCGACTATCAACTATCGCTCAGGCAGATCACATCGTGTTCCTGGAAGACGGTGAAGTCCGGGAACAAGGGAGTCCCCAGGAACTCATGGCAAACCCGGACGGGGCCTACCGTAGGTTTGTCGAGCTCCAAACCACGTCGGAAGAATAGTGCGCGCACTGATTGATTAGTCAGCCGTTCGCGATCAGTGTTGCCGAAAAACGATCACTGCATTTCCGCCTATTCCGGAACTTCTAGAGCTGGTCGCCCACCGCCTGCAGTTACCTTATGCTTCCCAAACACGAAGTTTGTATGGGGGGAATAATTGGGCACGTAATTCGCCGTACCTGGCCGACGTAAGGTCCGCGACTATCAGCGAGATTGAAGTCCCCTAATTCATACTGAATGTGAACGCTTTTTTACTTGTCGCTCTCGGATCAACGGTAATCGCCTTCCTGATCCCCATCATCATGTGGCGGTTCAGTGATAGGACTCCGAATTCGGAACTCAATCCAAAGGATTTTGTCCGTGCACGTGCATTGCCGTTCCAGGGAGACGGCCACATTCCCCAGGACCGCGATCGAAGCATCGAACAAGATACTTATGGATTTCGCGCTGTCGTACTGCTTCTGTTCCGCGCCTGGCCCTTCGTTCGACCACAACTCCTCGGCCAATGGCACACTGTAGGCAACGGAACCAGCGACTCGGTGGCCGACAACGTCACTGGCGAAGGTTATAGCCTTCTATATGCACCTTTTTTAGTTACAGCCATTGCGATTGCAGGTCCCTTGCTCGGCTGGGTCGATTCAACGCTCATTTACCCTGACGGGCTGATCTACATAACAGTCGCCGGCGCCGTGATCGGAATTTGGCTCCTCGCCTCACGTATCTTTACTGGAAGGACTGAAGCCCTTATCGCTATCGTTCTAGCGCTTTGTGCATTTTTCAGCATGCTGCTCTGCATTCTTGTATTGGATGGCGCGCTTCCCGTCGTATACGGCACGCTGATTACCGTCACGTGCGGCATGGCTTGGATGGTTCAGTTTCGGGTCCACTCGGGCCGTATACAAACGCGAATCCGTTTTAACTCGCACCTCACTTACCTATATATCTTGGCGGGAATCCAAGGATTCGTATCGCTACCACTTGGATTAATCATCGCCGATCTCCTCGGCAACTCGCTCTTGCTAAACAATTGTGTACAGCCCGAAGTCGCTAATTCTTGGTTCTTCGCGGCTCCCGATACAAGCTGTGAAGTAACCGACACGTTGAGCGGCGAACAACAACACGATCTGAAGTGGCAGTGGGTGAAACTTAACCTGCTCATTTGGGCAATAAATCTTCCGATAGGCATGGTCGTGCCCTACTACACCGTCTGGATCATGCAGCGAATTAATCAAGATCTACGCCTGGCCCTGGTCGAACGGTGGCATCAACTCTCGTTGAACTACCACAGCGGCCATCGTACAGGTGATTCGATCTATCGAATCTATGCTGACAGCGCCCAGGTCACCACCGTTATCGGCCGACTCGTCGGACTGATATTGATCTGCTGGTATTGGGTCTATGCGCTTTTCTTGCTCTCTTTTTTAAGCCCCGTCATGGGAGCCATCGCGTTCTCTCTACTCATTCCAGCCATCCTCTTGTCTCGATGGGGAATGCCCCGTATGCGCACACGAAGCCTAGTCTATCGGGCTGCTACCTCGGACGTAACGTCGCGTATTCAGGAGGCTTTTGCATCAATCAAACTCATCAAGGCACACAACGCCGAAGAGAAAACTCAAACGGAGATGGAGTCCGATTCCGTAATCGCGATGAATGCGGCGTTTCAGGTCCGACGGCTGATTGCGCTAGTCACCATCCTGATGTTCACGATTGCGTCGGCGTTTCTTTTAGGTGGCGAGTTTTTTATCGCCATCAGCACGAATCTGGGAAACGAGGTCTTCGCCAAAGAACTAATCGCGGCGATGGCATTCAGTTTCACCATTTGGAATTTGACGGCCTTTAATTTTGCTCGCGGCAAATTCTTTGAAACCGTGGGTAATGTCCGCGCCTTCATGCGCAACTGGCTTTCTGCCCAAGACATGGCGATGGGTCTTAGTCGTGTGTTCGATATTCTGGATATCGAACCCGATATCGAAGACGATCCCGACGCCGTAGCCTTCACTAGCATTAATAGAGAAATTCGTTTTCAGGACGTGGGCTTCCGGTACGAAGAGGATCGTCCAGTACTCGAAGACGTGAGTTTTGTCGCCAAACCCGGCTCCGTAACAGCAATAATCGGACCCACGGGTTCTGGCAAAAGTACGGTGATGTCGCTGCTTCTCCGGCTTTACGATCCGTCTTCCGGCACCATCTCGATTGATGATCGTCCATTAAATCAATATCAAATTGCGTCTCTCAGAGCGAATGTCGCAATCGCGTTGCAGGAAAACGTTCTCTTTGCAATGAGTGTTCGCGACAACATTCGATACGTTGCACCCCAAGCTGACGATGCTCAGATAAACCGTGCGGTGCAAATAGCCTGTATGGATGACTACGTAAACGGTCTACCAAACGGACTCGATACGGTCCTTGGTGACCGCGGCGGTAAATTGTCGACCGGTCAGCGCCAACGACTCTCGATTGCGCGCGCCGTCGTTCGCGATGCCCCCATATTAATACTTGACGAACCAACGGCATCTTTAGATGCCGCAACCGAACAACGCGTCATGGCAAATTTGTCGGAATGGGGGCGAGACCGCGCGATTTTCCTCATCACCCATCGGATTTCAACCATAAGACGAGCCGACAATATTCTTTATCTCGACGAGGGACGGATCATCGAAAGCGGCAATCACCAGGAATTGATGCAACGCGAAGGCGGACGTTACCGGGCATTTGTTGAGGCAGAAACCAATCTGTCGCGAATCGGAGCGGCGTAACAGTGACCGAACCATCAACCCTAGAACACGATCCCAGTAACCAAGAGGACATCTTTGCCTCGTACACAAGGATGGGTTTTCTCGAGACCATGCAGGTGCTCGGGCGGGGATGGTTTTACGTTCGCTTCTTCAAAATCCGGTTTGCGATTAAATGGACGTTAACGCTACTTTCCCTGATGTTCCCTGTTTTTGTCCTCCCTTGGGGATCGAAAATCGTCATCGATCACGTAGTGCTCGGTCGAGAAATCATTGGCGATCCGAGCACTGGTTACCTTGGTTATCCCGCATGGCTACATCCCCTGTTGGCCGTTTTTCAAGGAATGTCAGCATTCGAAATCATGGCATGGCTCACTGGTATTTCGGTTCTTTTAGTCGTCGTTTTTGGGGCGTACTCCGATGCCCAAAACGATACAACGGAAGCTGGTATGGAAGAAGGAATGGATACGGCCACCCAGCAAGAAAACTTGACGCACGGCGGTCATAGTTTCTCCGGCGGTATCGTTGGTTATTACGAATACAAGATGAACTCCAGGTTGACGCAGTCCGTTAACCACCTGATTCGCGCCAAGCTGTTCGAACGAATTAAAGCGTTACCTATCACAACACTCGACGACCAAAGGATAGGAGACACTATCTATCGAGTCATGTACGACGCGCCCTCGATTAATCAGATCTTTTATGAGGTGATCAACCGACCAACTCTATCTACCGCAGTCTTTAGCGCGGCGATGTACAACATGTGGAGCGCGTATCCACACGTCCCTGCTGTGGTCTGGGCTGCAGCCGCTATATTCCCTATGTTCATCTTGATCACCGGTCCTTTTTCATCGGCCATAAGGCGTGTCCAAGAGCGTAGCCGGATAGCGGGCGCATCCACGACCAGCACCATCGAAGAAGGCATGGACAACGTACTTGCGGTTCAGAGTCTTGGCGGTAATCAGAAAGAAAAACAGCGTTTCGGAAGCGAGAGCAGTGAATCGTTCAAACGCTTTCGATTTACGGTGTTCGTCGACATTTTGCTGGGAAACGCGCAGGGCCTCGCTCACGCACTGATGAATACGATCGTATTTCTAGTCATCATCGGGCCAATCATCGACGGGGTATTAACCCCGGGCGACTACGGCGCACTATTCTTCTATTTCGGTTGGATGAGGGGTCCGGCCGTCAGCTTTTCCACGTTATGGATTCATCTACAACGTTATGCACCCGGGATGCGACGTGTGTTCGCTCTAATGGACCTCCCCCAGGAAGAAGAGATGGGAGACCGCACCCTACCACCCATCGAAAGGGGTATCGAAATACGCGGGGCAGGCCTCGTTTATCCTGACGGCCGACGAGCGCTCGACAACGTCTCGCTGGAGGGAAAAATTGGCCAGATCGTTGCTTTCGTCGGACCCACGGGCGCCGGTAAAACGAGCCTCGCCTACCTGATACCCCGCTACCACGTTGCCACCGAAGGTGAAGTATTGGTCGATGGGTATAACGTCAAGAATCTCACAATGACGAGCCTTCGTGAGCAGGTCACGTACGTATTTCAGGAAACTCAGTTGTTCTCGACAACCATTTTCGAAAACATCGCGTACAACAAACCCGAAACAAACGCGGACGAGGTTGAAAGGGTCGCTCGGGTCGCTGGGATACACGACTTTATCGTATCGCTTCCGGACGGATACCAAACCAAGTTAGGTACTGCGGCGATCAGTAAACTTTCCGTCGGTCAGAAACAACGCATCTCCATTGCGCGTGGTCTATTGCGAGACTCCAAGATTCTCATTCTCGACGAACCGACGTCAGCGCTCGATCCCGAGACCGAACAATATCTCGTCCAAGCGCTACACGAAGCAGCGAAAGACAGGCTCGTCATTATCATTGCGCATCGACTGTCGACGATCGCTCAGTCCGATCACATTGTCTTCCTAGACGAAGGCCGAGTCCTTGAGCAAGGTAGCCCTCAAGAACTCATGGCAAACAGCGACGGACACTACCGACGATTCGTCGAACTGCAAACTTCCGCAGCGTCCGAATCCTAAAGCGCACCGACCGCTAATCGGGCACACTCCGGTACGAACAGAGGTTCCCGAGTGTGATGAACCCAGCAGACATTTCAGCGAACCGGACTAGATCCCGAGCACTGCCGATGTTCGGCGACGGACCTGTACCGGTCGAGCAAGATATGTCCGTCAAAGACGATGACAGCGGTTTCCGCGACGTTGCTCGTCTATTGTTGAGATCGTGGCCCTATATCCGCCCGCAATTGCTTGGCCGTTGGTGGATACCGGGCGATGGACTCCAAGATCAGGTCGCCGACAACATCGCTGGCA
>Ga0207962_1000507_pt1 | contig 12980 bp, 9 predicted proteins | sample Knorr_S15_td_AAI_FD_185603 | JGI IMG/M metagenome (GOLD analysis project Ga0207962, IMG submission 185603) | Marine microbial communities from Southern Atlantic Ocean transect - Knorr_S15_td_AAIW_ad_750m_LV_A (SPAdes) (version 2) | ecosystem: Environmental > Aquatic > Marine > Oceanic | place... | reverse complement strand
CCGGGAAACCACGACGAGTGCCCCCGTTTCCGCGAGGCCTTCGCCGGCCTGATACCGGACGACGTCGACGAGGACCACTGCAGCTACGTGGTGGACGCCCACCCCGTCCGCCTCGTCGGCCTGGACACCACGATTCCCGGCCGGCACGACGGACGCTTCGACCTGGAACGGGAACGCTGGTTAGAGGGCGCCCTGGCTGCTGCTCCGCACCGGCCCACCCTGGTGTTCACACACTTTCCACCCTTCGAGACCGGGTTGCGGTTCATGGACGACGCAGGGCTCCTGGATGCCGACCGGTTGCGGGCGGTGATACAACGCCACGCCCAGGTACGCCTGCTGGTGACCGGTCACCTCCACCGGCCCATCCACACCTCGATCGGTTCCACGCTGGTCTCGGCCTGTCCGTCCACCGGCAACCAACTACGGCTGGACCTCCATCCGGACCGCGGAGCCGCTGTTGACGAACCCCCCGCCTTCCAGCTCCACCGCTGGGACGGCGAGCGGTTCGTCACCCACACCGGCGTGGTCAGGGACCCGGCGGTCGTCCGGACCATCGACCTCGACGGCTTTGTGGCCGAGATCCGCCGACGGGTCGAAGCAGGTGAGCCGTTCACCAAGGGCTGAGGCTCCCGGCGCCAGGTGCCGGTCAGGCCTGGCGGTCGAGGAACCGGTATACGTCGAGCAGGTCGATACCCGGGAAGGGCGTGAACTCCCGACTGGCCGACGGCAGCGCCGTCAGGATGAAGCTCCTCTCTGACGCCGAGGGCCAGGCCACGCCGTCCCAGCGACGCAGGATCTCCGGCTCGACCCGATCGTCCTCGCTTCGGCCGCTGACCCGGCGGAGGGTCCCGCCTCCCCTGAACAGGCCGGCGTCGGCCGCCCTGCACCCCAGCGTCACGGCATAGGGGGTGCGCTCGGTTGCGTTCTCGATGTAGGTCACACACCAGAACTCCCCCCGGTCGGTGGTAGTGAGCTGGTAGTGGAGGAGATCGGATCCGTCCCAGGCCTGGCGCGCTCCCCAGTGTCGACCCAGGCGCGCACCCTCCAAGCCGCCGTCGGCGTCGGCAGGGAACTCGATGCCGTCGTTCTCGTACGCCTTGGTGATAATGCCCTCGGGATCTGTCCGGATGAAGTGCACCGGGACGCCCAGTCGGACGGTGGCCAGGTTCGTGAACCGGTGGGTGGCCATCTCGTAGGAGACGTAGTACCGCTCCTTGAGATCCTCGATGGAGAGGTCCCGGTCGTCCCTGGCGGCGACCAGGAAGTCCACCGCCGCGGCCTCGGGCACCAGCACGGCGGCCGCGAAGTAGTTGGATTCGATCCTCTGGCGTAGGTACCCCTCGAAGTCGGTGGTCTCGGCGTGCTCGAGGGCGAAGTGCCCGAGCGTCTGGAGGATCACCGATCGGGCGGCGCGCACGGTGAGGTCGTCGCGCTGGGCGATGTAGATCACCCGCCGGCGGGTGTCGGTCACGGACCGGGCCGTCCGCGGCATGCCCTTCACCCGCTCGACCGTGAACCCGTAGTGGGCGGCCAGGTCGGCCATGTGCCTCTCGGTGGGTGGCCCCTCGCCGGTGTAGCCGGCCGCCTTCAGGCCAGCGGACGCCTCGGCCTCAATCTCGGCGAAGTAGTTGTCCCGGCTGCGCATCTCGGTGCGAAGGGCGATGTTGGCAATCCGGGCACGATCGCCGGCCTCGAGGCTCGCCAGGCCGGAACGGCTCACCTCCACGTCCGGGAGCGCCCTGTAGAGACCGACGAGCGCCTCCAGCACGTCGTCGTCTAGTCGGGCACCGGCACGAAGCTCCGGCAGTTCCAGGGTGCTACGCCACGGCCCCGCCTGGGCCCGCGCCAACTGGATCTCCAGCTCGACTCGTCGGCTCGGCGGCGTGGGGTCCAGGAGGTCGACGGTGCCGCAGCCGAGGGCCGTCGCCAGGTCGCCCAGCACGCCCAGCTTGGGTTCGATCCGTCCGTTCTCGACCTGGGAGAGGTAGGACGCCGGCCGGCCGATCCGGTCTCCCAGGCCGGCCAGCGTCAGCCCGGCAGAACGTCGCATGTGTCGCAGTCGGTGACCCAGAACGATCGGATCGAACGCCTTCCCCGAGGCCGGAGCAACCATCGCCGTTCCCCTTCCAGTCGTACCCGTCGACGTATCCACCGCCACGAACCACACGGTTCGAGAAGAGAACTAACCGAACTATGTTGATTCTTCGCGGTTTCGGGCAGCCTAGGTGAACTTTCCGGCCCGCCGGTCAGGTTCGGGATCCGGAAAATCGTCAATACTCAACCTGCGAGACGTACCAGGAGAGCCACGGGAGCGCACATGTCCGGCTTGGACGGCATCCAGATCAGCGAACATCCGAGGCGCGACGAGATCTTCACCCCGGAAGCCACGGCCTTTGTGAGCGACCTGGTCCGCACCTTCCGCGACCGGCGCATCGACCTGCTCAGGAACCGACGCATCCGACAGGAGAAGTTCGACGGCGGCCTTCGCCCGGACTTCCTGCCCGAGACCGCCGAGATCCGCTCGGGCACGTGGACGGTCGCTCCGCCGCCCAAGGACCTGCTGGACCGCAGGGTCGAGATCACCGGTCCTCCGGAGCGCAAGATGATGATCAACGCGCTGAACTCGGGAGCCCGCGTGTTCATGGCCGATTTCGAGGACTCCAGCTCTCCCACCTGGGACAACATGTTGGAGGGCCAGGTCAACGTGCGGGACGCCATCCGGCGTGACCTCAGCCTTCGTCGCGGCGGCAAGAGCTACACCCTGAACGACGAGACGGCCACCCTGGTCATCCGGACCCGCGGCTGGCATCTCCCGGAGGGGCACCTCCAGATCGACGGCCGACCGGCCGCAGCCAGCCTCGTGGACTTCGGCCTCGCCTTCTTCCACAACGCCAGGGAGGCCCTCGACCGGGGCACCGGCCCGTACTTCTACCTCCCGAAGCTGGAGAACCACCACGAGGCCCGCCTCTGGAACGACGTCTTCTGCCACGCCCAGGACGCCCTCGGAATTCCCCGCGGTTCGGTCAAGGCCACCGTGCTCATCGAGACCATCACCGCCGCCTTCGAGATGGACGAGATCCTCTACGAGCTCCGCGAGCACTCGACCGGCCTCAACGCCGGTCGTTGGGACTACATCTTCAGCGTCGGCAAGAAGTTCAACTCTGATCCCGCCTTCGTCCTCCCCGACCGGGCCGACGTCACCATGACAGTGCCGTTCATGCGTGCCTACACCGAGCTCATGGTGGCCACCTGCCACAAGCGGGGCGCCCACGCCATCGGCGGCATGGCGGCCTTCATCCCCAACCGCCGCGATCCCGAGGTCACCGCCCGGGCACTCACGAAGGTCAAGGAGGACAAGCGGCGCGAGGCCAACGACGGCTGTGACGGCACCTGGGTGGCCCACCCCGACCTGGTGACTGTCGCCGAGATCGAGTTCAACGCCATCCTCGGCCAGGGCCTCAACCAGGTCGACCGCCTCCGCCCGGACGTCGTGGTGTCCGGCGACGACCTCCTCTCAGTCGACCTCACCGGCGGCTCTGTCACCCTCGACGGCCTCACCACAAACGTCTACGTCGGCCTCCGCTACCTGGCCTCCTGGCTCTCCGGCAGCGGTGCGGCTGCCATCAACAACCTCATGGAGGACGCCGCCACGGCCGAGATCAGCAGGTCGCAGGTCTGGCAGTGGATCCGTCACGGCAGCCTCCTGGAGGACGACACCCCGGTCACCGCCGACCTGGTCCGCAAGGTGATCGACACCCAGATGGGCGTCATAGCCGATGAACTCGGCAGCGAGGCATTCACCGACCTGCCGTTCGACGATGCCAGACGGGTCTTCGAGCAGGTGACCCTTGCCTCGGAGTTCGTCGAGTTCCTCACCCTGCCCGCATATGAACTCCTTGGCTGACGGGCCGCTACAACCAGATCCTCCTACGGGGTCCGCCGGCTGAGCCGGTCCATCCCCCACGAAAGCGAGCAACCGATGCGTAACACCTTCGACGACCAGGTCGCAGTCCTGGATAAGGACTGGGCCGAGAACCCCCGCTGGGAGGGCGTCCGGCGCGACTACAGCGCTGCCGACGTCGTCCGGCTGCGGGGATCGGTCCTCCCCGAGTGTTCCATTGCCCGCCACGGTGCCGAGGTGCTCTGGCAGAAGATGCACGAGATGGACTACGTCCACGCCCTCGGAGCCATGACCGGCGGGCAGGCCATCCAGTACGTCAAGGGTGGCCTACCCGCCCTGTACCTCTCCGGCTGGCAGGTTGCCGGTGACGCCAACCTGGCCGGTCAGGTGTACCCGGACCAGAGCCTCTACCCGTCCAACTCGGTCCCGTCCGTCGTGGAGCGCCTCAACAACGCCCTGCGCCGGGCCGACCAGATCGAGTGGTCGGAGAACAAGGGCGTGATGCTGAGGGACTGGATGGTCCCGATCGTGGCCGACGCCGAGGCCGGCTTCGGTGGCGCTCTGAACGTCTACGAACTCATGAAGCGGATGCTGCGGGCCGGCGCCGCCGGCGTGCACTTCGAGGACCAGCTGGCCTCGGAGAAGAAGTGCGGCCACATGGGCGGAAAAGTGCTCATCCCGACCCAGCAGCACATCCGTACCCTGACCGCCGCCCGCCTGGCCGCCGACGTGCTCGGCGTGCCTTCGGTGGTGATCGCCCGTACCGACGCCCTGAGCGCCACGCTGATCACCACCGACGTGGACGACCGGGACAAGCCGTTCCTGACCGGCGAACGCACCACGGAGGGCTTCTTCAACACCCGGCCGGGCATGGCCACCCCCATCGCCCGGGCCCTGGCGTACGCCCCCTACTGCGACCTCATCTGGTGCGAGACCGGCACGCCGGACCTGGACCAGGCCCAGGAGTTCGCCGACGCGGTCCACGCAGAGTTCCCCGGCAAGATGCTGGCCTACAACTGCTCACCGTCGTTCAACTGGAAGGCGGCCCTGGACGACGAGACCATCGCCAAGTTCCAGAGGGAACTCGGGAAGATGGGCTACAAGTTCCAGTTCATCACCCTGGCCGGCTGGCACGCCCTGAACGCCTCGGCCTTCGACCTGGCCCGCGGCTACACGGAGTCGGACATGACGGCCTACGTGGCCCTGCAGCAGGCCGAGTTCGGCATGGAGGACGACGGCTACACGGCCACCCGACACCAGCGCGAGGTCGGCGCCGGCTACTTCGACGACATCGCCACGGTCATCTCCGGCGGTACGGCCTCGACGCTGGCCCTGGAGGGCTCCACCGAGGAGGAGCAATTCTAGGAGTCGCCTGAGCAGCGGTTCAACTCAACGACCCCAGGCGCCGATTGGGGGTCGCTCCGCTCCCGGGGCGGTTCGGTGCACTCGCCCTCCATGTCCATGCCGTACCGTCCCCACGTGCTCAAGGCTCCCCGACCCACCCGTCTCCTCCTGGAAGTGGTGGCCATCGTCCTGGCGGTGGTCGCGTCGGGAGTCGGTGCGGCAACCGCCCTGGCCGGTGCCGTCCTGGGCCCCGACGAGGTGATCCTGCCGATCCTGGACGAGCTTCCGGACGGGACGATCGTCAGCTCGACGTGTGGCAACCCGATCATCTACGACGACGGAAGGCCGTTCGGCCCCGTCGACGTGGTGCTCGACCCGGGGCACGGCGGACCGGAGTCCGGATCGGTCGGTGCCAACGGCCTGACCGAGCGGGACCTCAACCTCATGGTGGCCTTCCACACCCAACTCGCCCTCGAGGACCTCGGCTACACGGTGTCGCTGACCCGCCGCCGTGACATACACATGCCGATCCGCCAGCGGGCCGCCATCGCCAACGCCCTGACTCCCCTGGCGTTCGTCTCGATCCACCACAACGGCGGGGCGACGCGACGGTCCGACACACCGGGCACCGAGACCTTCCACCAGGTCGACGACCCTGAGTCGACCCGTCTGGCCGGCATCCTGTTCGAGGAGATCCAGTCGGCCTTCTCGCCGTACTGGGTCCCGTGGGTGCGCACGGTCCACCAGGGCGTCTCCACCCGCCTCCGAGAACCCCGTGCCGAGACCTACGGGATTCTCCGGATGACGCACGACCTGACGTCCGTGATCACAGAAGGTCTGTACCTTTCCAACCCGCCGGAAGCCCAACTCCTGGCCCTGCCGCAGATCCAGGAGTTGGAGGGCCGGGCGATCGCCGCGGGCATCCACCGCTTCTTGACAACGCAGGATCCGGGATCGGGCTTCAAGCCCGAGTTCTTCGACCCGCACACGACCGGAACGGGAACCGCACGGGGATGTGTGGACTCCGAGATCACCCCACCGGCTGGTATCTCCACGGGGTTCACGGCCAAGGAGCACGAGGACCTGGTGGCAACGGCCCGACGACTCGGGAAGTCCACCGACTGGTTGCTGCGCTTCGGTGTCCACACTCTGGAGTTCTTGAGCGAGTTGCCGGGCGCTGCTGCGATCACCCCGCTCGCCGCCGCTGACAGGCCCGACGCCTACGGACCGGTCGCCGAGACCGTGGCCTGGAACCAGGCCGAACAGGCTGTCCTGGTCCGGATGGCCGACGCCTACGGGATCACCCGGACCCAGGTCCAGAAGCTCGGGGCCGTCCTGATGGTGTTCCTGGCAGGCCTGGAGGACCAGCCGGTGACCCAGGACGACCCGGCCGCTACCCAGGACGACGCAACAGCGATCCCCGACGACGCAGCAGCGGTGCCGGACGACGACGCCGACTAATCCCAGTCCCGCCTCCGCTCGGCCTTCCGGGCTCCCCTCCGGCGCTTGGCCTCCAGGCGGCGCTCGACCGCACCCCTACGGGGACGGGTGGGACGCCGGGACCGCTGCTCCACGAGCGCCTCCCGAATCCGTCGCTCAAGCTCTTCGAGGGCCCGCTCACGGTTGCGGACCTGAGAGCGGTGCCGGTCGACCACCACGCGCAACCTCGGCCCGAGCCGGGCCACCAGACGACCGCGGATGTCATCGTCGATGCCGCCTGCGATCCGTAGGTCGAGTTCGGCCTCGACCCGGGTGTGGGCGCGATTGGCGTGCTGTCCTCCCGGACCACCAGATGGACCGAACCGCCACGTGACCTCGGCCGCCGGCACCCTGCAGCCGGGACCGGCGTACAGGTCGCGGTCGTCTGCCCGTGGCATGCGTCGAGGCTAGGTGTTGTAGGTAGCCGGGCCGTCGACACTGCAACTCGACCCACACCGGGCGGACCGGCACACCCCGCAGGACAACCCGGCCAATTTTGTGCCCGTACCGGCTCCTGTTGTACTGACCGCCGTGACCAGACCTGCCATGGGCCGTGACGCGCAGGCACAGACCACAAGCCGGCGGGAACTCAGCTTCGCCGTGATCGGTGCCGGCATGTCGGGAATCCTGTCGACGATAAAGCTCCGGGAGCACGGCTACAGCAACGTCACCATCTACGAGAAGGCCGACGGCCTCGGTGGCACATGGCGGGAGAACACCTACCCGGGCGTGGCGTGCGACGTGCCATCGGCGCTCTACAGCTACTCCTTCGCCCCCAACGCCGAGTGGACCCACCGGTTCTCGTCGGGAGCGGAGATCCTCACGTACCTCGAAGGGGTCGCTGCGTCCAATGCCGTTCCGGGGTCCGTCCGCTTCGGCGAAGAGGTGGTCCGCTGCGACTTCGTGGATGGCCGGTGGCACCTCGAGACCTCGCTGGGCGCCCACGACGTCGTAGACGTGGTGATAGCCGCCACCGGGGTGCTCCACCACCCCTACATCCCCGACATCGACGGTCTCGACTCCTTCGCCGGCCGGACCGTCCACACTGCCCGCTGGGACGAGACGGTTCCCATCGACGGGCAGCGGGTAGGCATCGTCGGTACCGGCTCGTCGGCCATTCAGATGGTGGCAGCCGTCGCCGACCGCGTAGCGCTGCTGCACCTCTTCCAACGGACGGCCCAGTGGGTGATGCCCCAGGAGAACCCTGCCTACACCGACGGGGAGCGCCAGGCCTTCAGGGACGACCCGACGGTGATGCACGCACTCCACGAGGACATCTCCGAGATGTTCGCCAACGGCTTCTCCAATGCCGTCGTGGACGCCGAGTCCGAGGGGATGCGCATGATCGAGGCCGCCTGCCTGGCCAACCTCGAGGACAGCGTGACCAATGCGGAGCTCCGCGAGCGGCTTCGCCCCGACTACCGGGCGGCATGCAAGCGGCTCGTCGTCTCCCCCGACTTCTACAGGGCAATCCAGCATCCGAATGCCGAGTTGGTCACCGACGCCATCGAGTGCGTCGAACCGGAGGGGGTTCGCACGGCCAACGGTCGAGTCCACGCCCTGGACGTGCTAGTCCTGGCCACCGGGTTCCGGGTCGACCGGTTCATGCGCCCCATGGAGGTGGTGGGCCCCACGGGCGCACGGCTGTCCGAGATCTGGGCGGACCGCCCGACGGCCTACAAGTCGATCTCGATTCCAGGCATCCCCAACTTCTTCATGCTCAACGGACCCAACGGTCCCATCGGCAACTTCTCGCTCATCGAGGTGGCCGAGCTCCAGTTCGCCTTCATCCTGAAGCTGCTGGAACGGCTCCGCTCAGGCGGGTGCGCCCGGATCAGCGCCACTGCCGAGGCCACCGAGGCGTTCGAGGCCACACGTGTGGAGGCGGCGAAGGGAACGGTCTGGGCGACAGGTTGCAGGAGCTGGTACCTGGACGACCGTGGGGTGCCAGCGGCATGGCCGTGGACGTTCCAGAGGTTCCGTGAGGTCATGGCCGAGCCGGACATCGGCGACTTCGATCTGAAAGGCTGAGCAGCCCGGCCCACCTGACCCCGGAAGGCCTCAGTGGACTTCAACCACTTCCTCTCCAGCTACATGCCCGATCCGGCGTACGGCGGTCAGCGCCTGTTCGCGGACATGGTCGAGCAGGCGACGACCGCCGAGCGCCTCGGCTACCGCGGGGTGACCATCCCCGAACACCACCTCATCAACCTGCTGCTCACGCCGTCACCACTCCAGATGGCGGTCAAGCTGTCATGTGAGACCGACCGCATGGAGCTGGTCACCTCGGTGGCCGCCCTGCCACTGCGTGACATGAGGGTGTTCGCCGGCGAGGTGATCCAGGCCGACATCCTCACCGACGGGCGACTCATCCTGGGCGTCGGACGGGGTGCCTTCGCCTACGAGATGGCACGCATGGGCTCGTCGATCGAGGAGTCCCGGGCGAAGTTCGACGAGAGCCTCGACGTGCTCATAGCCCTGATGACCACCGAGGAGGTCTCCTGGAACGGCGATTTCTACCAGTTCGAGCCCCTCACCGTCATGCCGCGTCCCATGACGCAGCCCATGCCGAAGCTCATGGTGGCGGTCATGAATCCTCCCGGGATCGCCGCCTACACCAGGCGTGGCTTCAACATCCAGACCACGCCGCTGGCCGGCCGGCCTGACCTGTTCCGTGCCCAGATCGCCGCCCACAAGGAGGCGAAGGCGGAGATGGGCGAGGCCGGTCGCCCTCTTCGGATCATGATGTCACGGATCATCTACTGCGCCAGAGACGTCGCCGACGCCCGCCACAAGGTGGAGATGGCCTACGAGTACTACAGCCGCTTCGACAACCTGTTCACCGGCCCAGGCATCGTGCGAAACGGGGTCATCCAGCCCCTCCCCCGCCAGCAGACGATCGAAGAACTCGAGGAGAACCTCATCATCTGCCCGCCCGACGAGATGGTGGAGCGCCTGGGCGAGTACCGGGACACCGGTATCGACGAGGTGATCCTGAGCTCCAACCTGGGCCAGCCCCAGGGCGAGCATCTCGAAGCCATGGAACGCTTCGCCACCGAGGTCAAGCCCCACCTCGAACAACGCGCCGCAGCGGCCTGACCGGACACCGGACCGTCCGACCCGAACCCGACCCCGCGGAGAGAACCCGGCCATGACCGCCATAGACGTCTCTTACACCGTCTCCGGCGAGGGTCCGCCCCTCTACATGGTCCACGGGATCGGATCCCGTCGGGTCACGTGGGACGGGCTGCTTCCCGGCCTCGAGGAGCACTTCACCTGCGTCCGCTACGACCTTCGCGGACACGGCAAGAGCCCCGTCCCTGACGTGCCATATTCGCTGGACGACCTGGTGGACGACCTCGAGGCACTGCGGGTCCGGCTGGCCCACGACCGCATTCACGTGATCGGCCATTCGCTGGGCGGGCAGATCGGCCCCGCCTACGCCAGGGCACATCCGGAACACACCGCCAGCGTGGTGCTGCTCAGCACGGCGGCAGGCCGCACCGCCGACGACAGCGCCAGGGTCAATGGCGTCGTGGCCAGAATGCGGGTCGATGGGGTCGAACCGGTGCTCGGCACCCTGCTTGACCGCTGGTACACCGACGACTTCATAGAGGCGCGGCCCGACGCCATCCGCAACCGGATCGAGCAGGTGCTCGGCACGCCCGAGGATGTGTTCCTGAGCGTCTTCGACGTGTACGCCGGGGCCGAGATGGCTCCATGGCTGCACGAGATCTCATGCCCGTGCCTCGTGATGACAGGAGAGTTCGACGGAGGCTGTAATCCCAGGCTGAACCGCTTCATCGCGGGCGAGCTACCCGACGCCGAGTTGGTGATCCTCGACGACCTGAAGCACTCGATCCTGGTCGAGGCGCCCGACCGGGTCCTCGGACCGGTCAGGGACTTCCTGATCCGCCACCGCGACGCCTGACTCCTGACCCGCCGGTTGGAGGCCAGCCAGCCCGCTGACTCAGATCCTGCGCGCCACCACCCTGAGACCGCCCAACTTTCCTCCCGAGAAGAGGCGAACCATCGTGTCGTAGAAGGCGCACATGGTCTCGAACACCTCTTCGCCGTGAACCCGCAGATGTCGGTCCCTGTGCTCGAGGTACGAGTTCAGGCGATCACGGGTGAAAACGGCCCAATCGTCTGACATGTCCTCGAACAGGATCGGCTCGAAGCCAGCATCGATGAGATCCTGCCGGTACTGATCCCGGCTCGGCAGATAGTTGACGAAGAGGTCTGTCGCGAGCTCCTCCCTTTCGAGGTCATCGAAGGGCCTGCGTTCACAGAGGTCCTCGGCGTAGACGAAGCCTCCGTCCTCGAGCAACGATCGGCACCGCTCGAGGAGGACGTCCCGCTGGGGGATGTGGTACAGCGCCAGCCAACTGACGATGGCCTGGAACTGCGCACCATCCCAGTGATGGGTCAGGAAGTCACCACACAGGTGCTTCACCCTGTCGTCGAGGCCGCACCGCTCCGTGAGAGTCGATGCCATGAGATGGTGGTCTTCCTGAAGCTCCAGCGCGGTCACCTCGGCTCCCGTTACCGACGCCAGGTACCTGGCCGGCCCCCCGAGCCCTGAACCGATCTCCAGAACCGAACTCCCCTCGTCGATGTTCGCCGCCCTGATTGCTTCATCCACTGCTTCGGTGCCGTGGTAGTGCAGTTGATCGAAGGCGGTCAACTCGTCGACAAGCAACGGCCCGGTTTCGTCCTTCCCGAGTTCACGAAGCTCGTTCACCACCCTGTCGACGTGGTGGTACAACTTCATGCTCTTTATGTCGGCGCTGAGATCGTTCATTTCGAGGCCCCACCCGCTGACGATGGCTTACGGTCCTGAGGGTGCCCCCGGCAGGATTTGAACCTGCGACCGGTGGATTAGAAGGCCACTGCTCTATCCGGGCTGAGCTACGGGGGCTTGTACGGGGCGAGGCTACCTCTGGCCCCGGAACCGCCCCGGTCTGACCCCGTCGAGGTCGAAACCATCGAAGGCTTCCGAGGGCCCGCCACCGAGGGCCAGGTCGGCCAGCAGGCGGCCGGCCCCGGGCGACGTCTGGATGCCGGAACCACCCTGTCCCACGCACCAGACGAACGTCGGGTGGTCGGGCTCGGGGCCGATGACCATCGACTCGTCCGGGGCGAACGTCCGGAGGCCGGTCCAAGCCGAGTTCACCGACCTGATGCCCAGCGTGGTGGCCTCGTTCAGCCGTTCGATCGCCATCGCCACGTCGAGTTCCTCGGGCCTGGCGTCACATGGCTCGGACGGGTTCTCCTCGGCCAGCGAGCAGAACATCTGCGGTCCGTCGTCCTTTATGTACCAGCCTTCGTCGACGCCTTCCGTGAACGCCCAGCCCGTCGTGTCCAGGCCCGGGCCGTTCACCATAAATGCGGTCCGGCGGCGCGGCTGGAGGCCAACGGGTTCCACGCCGGCTCCGAGGGCCACCACGTCACCCCAGGCGCCGGCGGCGTTCACCACCAGGTCCGCCCCGACCTCGCCATCGGTGGTATCGAGGCACCAGCCGTCGCCACTCGGGCGGGCGGCATCCACTCGGGTGGACGTGGCTATCCGCCCGCCGGCCCGCCGGAAGCCGCGCACAAAGGCCTGGTGGAGTGCCCCCACGTCGATGTCCGCGCTGTCCGGCTCGACGATGGCCCGGTGCAGGCGTTCCCTACGGAGGGGTGGGAAAAGCCGCATCGCCTCGTCCAGGTCGACCTCGAGGGTGGGGGTGGTGGCTGACGTTCCATCCTCGAGCATCCGATCCACCTGATCCGACTGCTCCAGCGTCGCCACGTGCAGTACGGGACGGTGGGCCAGCAACGGCGCGTCCACGAGGTCGTCGGGCGGCTCCCGCAGGAACGGCACGCTCGCCGAGCAGAGGGCTCGTGCACTCGGCGTCCCGAGATTCTCCAGCAGGAGGGCGGCCGAACGCCCGGTGGTGTGCTGCGCCAGATTGGCCTCCATCTCGAGGAGCACCACGTCGGCACCGGGATGGACCTCAAGGAGGTGGTAAGCGGCGCTGACGCCCGCGATACCCCCGCCGATGACCACGATCCTCGTCGACATCCAGGAATCGTCACACATCGACGCGGCTCCCGGCGACCTCAGCCACACCCGTTCAGAGCCCGAATCGGGACCTCGCCGGAGGGGCCGGGCCGTATCATGGCGACCTACTTGGTGGCCGTAGCTCAGTTCGGTTAGAGCACCTGGTTGTGGTCCAGGAAGTCGGGGGTTCAAATCCCCTCGGTCACCCCA